>Ga0209211_10006266_pt1 | contig 17305 bp, 22 predicted proteins | sample RifGroA2_FD_183992 | JGI IMG/M metagenome (GOLD analysis project Ga0209211, IMG submission 183992) | Groundwater microbial communities from Rifle, Colorado, USA - Groundwater A2 (SPAdes) (version 2) | ecosystem: Environmental > Aquatic > Deep subsurface > Groundwater | place: Rifle, Colorado... | reverse complement strand
GCGCGCGGATGTGAACAAGAGCGATTCAACTACCACACTAGATAAAGCGCTGATTAACGGATACATCATCGGCACGCAGACGACATTTCCGGGGTGTACCACCGCTTCCACTCAACCTTCCATAACTTCTTTTTCACTCAATGGAGTATCCGGTAATAATATTTTTGCTGTAATCGGCTCAACAGCAACTATATCGTGGACATCAAATGGCGCTCGCTGTAGCACATATGGAGTTGTTACTGATTTTTGGAATGATAGCGGATTACCAGCATCTGGTACTAGTATTTTTGTTGTACCAAGCGATCCTGGTTATCGATCTGGTATTGGTGGTTTAACCTTAGGATTACAATGTTGGAATGTGGCTGCACAGTCAGATACTGCGCAACTTTACATCAAGACCGTACCGCCAGAGAATACAACAATTGAGCCAAAAATAACCATTACTCAGCCGAATGGGGGAGAAATATTGAAAGCAGGTGAAACCAAAAGAGTTATTTGGACCTCAAATGGAATAGATTCCAACAAACTTGTTACGATTACCCTTGTTGAAAATACCGCTTCTAATAGTAAGACAAATATTGCGTCAGTTAGAGATGTACTAGTAGGACAGGGATATGTTGACTTTCCTATTTCTTCAACAGTAAAATTAGCAAACAATTATACCTTTGAGGTGTTTATTTTCGGTCAAGCAAATGGTTATGATAAAAGCGACTCCTACTTCACCATCACCGCCCCCACCACATCCACTGGCAAACCACTCATCGCCGGATGTGGCCCGCTTGGAGATGTGAACAATGACGGTGTGATTTCAAGCGCAGACACGGACAAAATGAGCACACACATTCTCGGTACTACAACAATGACCGCTGACGAACAGACGCGCGCGGATGTGAACAAGAGCGATTCAACTACCACACTAGATAAAGCGCTGATTAACGGATACATCATCGGCACGCAGACGACATTTCCGGGGTGTACGGCGACCACAACAAGCAGCACTGTGAATCAACTCGCTGGCGCGGGCATTCCAGAATCAGATGTGTGGGGATTCGTGAAGGCGTTTTTTGGTGGAAGGTAGGAAATGAGAAAAAGGGGATAAATCAACACGCCCGCTTTGCGGGCGTGTTGTATAATAGAGGAACATGGACTTCCAAATGCCCCCTACATTTATTTCGCGCAAGACGGTTCCAGCGCAGACCGCTCAAGCACGCCACGCGCGTACGAGCGTTTTTTTCCTACTATGTGCGGTCGTGTTTGCCGTTTCTCTCCTCGCGGCAGGCGGCGCGTTCGCGTATCAAAAGATTCTCGCGAACCGCCTTACAAAAATGAACAATGACCTTATTGCAGCGCGCGCGGCGTTTGAGCCGGCATTTATTGAAGAGCTACAACGGATGGATATCCGTATTGAAACCGCAAAAACCGTTCTCGCGGGACATCGCGCTATCTCACCATTATTTTCTCTTTTGGAAAAAGAGACACTTGCAACCGTGCGATTCACTAAGTTTAGTTTTTCCGAAGACCCAAACGAAGGAGGCGTACGCATCTCGCTTTCCGGCGAAGCTGCTGGTTTTAATTCCATCGCGCTTCAATCGGATGTGTTCGCGAAAAACGGAAATTTCTTAAACCCTATTTTTTCCGACTTTGATGTGGACAAGAGCGGGGTTGTACATTTCAGCTTTGCGGCAATAGTCGCGCCGGAGTTTGTTTTGTACCGCTCGCATATTGCAAGTCAAAAGCAACCATCTACACAAAGTGCCGCGGTAAGTGCGGCTCCAGCGAAAGATTCCGTTGCATCATCAACAGTTCCCGCTTCATCTGTTCCAACATCGGAACCGCCCGCGGCGGGCGATGTAGAGTTTGGCGATGACATTCTTTTCTAAAATTATATGTACGGCAAATTATTAATACCTATTTTATTCCTCGCGCTCGCCACTTCCGTTTCGGCATGGTTTACTAAGCCGCTTTGGAACGAAGTAACTGGCGCCGCTGACTTTTCGGACAAAAGTATTGCCGAATTGCGCGCAGACGAAGTTGTGTACGGCGATGCGTTCAGCAAGATGCGCGAAATTGAGCTAGTGCGGACTGGGCTTGCCGCTAAATACAATGCCGTGTCGGAAGAAAATAGAACGCGTCTGAAAAAGGTCGCACCAGACACCATTGATTCCGTTCGGCTGATTTTGGACATTGAGAATGTGGCGCGCACGCATGGGTTGAAGCTTCGGAGCGTATCGGCGAGTGCTGCTTCCGTGCTTTCTGGCGGCAGGCGCGCAGAAGAGAACGGTTATGAACCAATCCTCTTTTCTTTCAGTGCGATTGGATCATACGAAAAGTTCGTCCCGTTTCTCGCGGATTTGGAACGGAGCGTGCGGTTGTCGGATATTGCTGGAGTGGATTTTGAGTCAAAGGACTTTGCGGATTATATATATGGAATCACTTTGCGCACATACAAGTTAAAAAGCGAAATATAAAATATGCCTCCAATTCTAAAAAACAAAAAAGTAATCATACTTATCGCTGGGTTTGCGATTGTTGCACTCGCGCTCTTGATTTTTGGCGGGAGCGATTCTTCTGCCGAACGGTCATCTCCGGCTGCGCCGTACTTGTCGGTCGCGCCGTCATCAGATGCAAATGCGGATGCTGCGCTTGGGGGCGACTTACTCGCTGCGCTTGCGCTTCTACGGACGATACAATTAGACACATCTGTATTTGTCGACCCGATTTTTAAGAGCTTGTCGGATTGGGGAAAGAAAATCGCGCCGCAACCTGCCGGGCGGCGCAATCCGTTCGCACCGCTTGGTGGGGGAGCGGCGGTAGCGAAGCCCCTCGCCGCTCCCGTAACTCCAATACTCGCATCACCACCCGCACTCGCACCCGCTTCGTCGCCGGACGCGGAAGTATGGGATTTTTCGGATATTGAGTTTGACTTCTGAGAAAATTAAGAAGTCCCACAAAGTGGGACGACTATAATTTACTACACCTCCTCACTTGATTATTCTTTAGAAAGTAAGGTGCGATTAAAAGTTTTATTGTAAGATAAGGAGGTAAAGTAATTAGCAATTATTTCAAGTGAGGGGGTGGCGATTTACATAGTCACTACACTCCTTATAAATCTGCCAAACTACTATGACCCTTTTTGAACTTCTTGCAGGAAAATCGCTTATAGAAAAGAAAGATGTCGCCGCACTAGCTGCGGAGGCGGAAGTGTCCGGCGATTCGGAAGAGACACTCGTTAAACACGGCGTTTCTATAGAAGATATCTTGTCGGCGCGCGCGGAAATATTCGGCATTCCCGCGAAGAATATAGAAGGACAGGAAATCCCGCTTGACATACTTCGCTTTATACCCGAAGAGTCGGCCTCTTATTATAAATTTGTTCCCATTGGGGCTCGCGATGGAGCTTTGGAAATCGGCATCACAAACCCCGACAATCTTGAAGCGCGCGACGCGCTTAATTTCATTGCGGGGAAAATCGGTATGCCGTACAAGCTCTTTCTTATCTCAGGCGAGGACTTTGAGCGCATTATACAATCTTACCGCTCACTCTCTGGAGAAGTTACCAAAGCCCTTTCCGAACTTGAAGGCGAATTCGGCGGCGAAGGAGATGTTGAACTCGGACCCGCGCTCAAAGAGTCCGAGACGAAAATTATTGAAGACGCTCCGGTTACGAAAATCGTTGCGACGATTCTCCACTATGCAACCGAAGGTGGTGCGTCAGATATACACATAGAGCCGCAAGAAGACCGCGTCCGCGTGCGTTTCCGTGTTGATGGTGTGCTCGGTACCAGTTTGGTTCTTCCCGCAAAAGTGCATTCCGCGACGGTCGCGCGCATTAAAATTCTTTCTAATATCCGTCTAGACGAAAAACGCAAGCCGCAAGACGGAAGGTTTAGCGCGCGCATTGCAGGTAAACGGATTGATTTTCGCGTCTCCACATTTCCGTCGTACTACGGCGAGAAGGTGGTGATGCGTATTCTTGATACGGAAAAAGGCGTGAAGCCGCTTCCTGAAATGGGTATGTCTCCACGCAACCTTGAAGTATTGCGCCGTACGCTCAAACGCCCGTATGGAATGGTGCTACTCTCAGGTCCGACTGGCTCTGGTAAATCAACAACGCTCTACGCGATGTTGAACGAACTTGACCGCGAGGCGTACAATGTTCTTTCCCTGGAAGATCCGGTTGAGTACACCATACCCGGTATAAGCCAGTCGCAAGTGCGACCCGAAATTGGCTATTCGTTCGCGACAGGGCTACGTTCAACATTGCGGCAGGACCCAGACATCATTATGGTCGGCGAGATTCGTGACAAAGAAACTGCACAGCTCGCAGTGCAGGCGGCACTCACAGGACACCTCGTTTTTTCCACAATTCACACAAACAACGCGGCGGGCGTGATTCCACGCCTTGTGGATATGGGTGTGGACCCGTTTCTAATTGCGCCGACAATGGCGCTCGTGATAGCCCAGCGGCTTGTGGGAACGATTAATCCTGGCACGGGCAAGCCGATGCAGGTTGATGGAAGTGTTGCCGCGACGGTGGAGCGGGCGTTTACGGATTTACCCGAAAGCGTGCGTAAAGAAATCCCGCACGCGAAAGAAGTGCTTTTTATTGAGCCGACTAAGGATTGCCCGCGCGGCATTAAAGGAAGAACCGCTGTTTTTGAGATGATTGAAATGGATAAGATGCTTGAGCATGTAATTCTCACGCGTCCAACGGAAGGAGAAATCACCAAAGTCGCGCGCACGCAGGGAATGCTCACAATGAAAGAAGACGCAATCATCAAGGCATTCCGAAAAGAAATCCCATGGGAGGAGGTGAATAAACTCTGATATACTTAACTTTATGGACACCAACGCAAAGCATACAATTCTCATTGTAGACGACGATAAGTTTTTACTGTCTATGTACCAAATGAAGTTTGGGAAGGCGGGGTGGACTGTGGAAGCGTCGCTTAATGCAACTGAGGCACTTCAGAAACTCCGTGACGGGCTTTTGCCGTCCGCGATTATGTTTGACCTTATTATGCCAGGTATTGACGGCGTAGAATTTTTGCGGACGCTCAGAAAAGAAAAGATTGCACCTCACGCCGCACTCGTCGCTTTAACTAATCAAGGGCAGTCGGAAAACATTGAACAGGTAAAAGTGCTCGGCGTGAACGGGTATATTGTAAAAGCATCTACCATTCCGTCTGAAGTTGTGAGCATGGTGGAGCGCATCACAAGCGAAAAGAAAAAATAACTATGTCCAGCGACTACAAAAAAGAATTGGAAGGGTTGGCGGACTATGTGCTCCGCGAGGGCGCGTCCGATTTGCACTTATCGGAAGGAAAGCCACCCGCAATTCGCGTGAACGGAAATCTTCTTCCGCTTGAAAAACAGGCAAGAATTTCGCGCGCGGATGCGGAGGGGTTTGCAAAAGTTCTCCTGAAAACAGAAGACGAAAAGCGTTTCTTTTCCGAAAAAGAAGTAGATGTGTCGTGGGCGTACAGTGACAAGGCGCGATTCCGCGTGAACGGATTCTTTCAACAGGGCGGCATTTCGTTTGCGATGCGGCTTATTCCGCGCAAAATCCAGACACTGGAAGAGTTGGGTCTCCCGCCGATTCTTGAAAGTTTTACCAAGCGCCAACAAGGGTTCTTTTTGGTCGTTGGACCTATCGGGAGCGGCAAATCAACCACACTCGCTTCTCTTATTGAAATGGTGAATGCTTCGCGCTCCGAGCACATTATGACGATTGAAGACCCGATTGAATATGTGTACGAGCAGAAACAGTCCATCATAGATCAACGCGAGGTGCGCCTTGATACGAAAGATTTCCGCACAGCACTTACCTCGCTCTTCCGCCAAGACATTGATGTTGCGCTTATTGGCGAAATGCGCGACATTGAAACAATTGCCGCGGCGGTTACTGCGGCTGAGACCGGTCATCTTATATTTTCAACGCTTCACACCAACAGCGCGGCGCAGACGATTGAGCGCGTGATTGATGTGTTTCCCTCAGACCAGCAGGAGCAGATTCGTATTCAGCTCGCGAGTTCGCTCACAGGCATTTTCTCTCAGCGGCTTGTACCGAAGATTGCGGGAGGAAGAGTACCCGCGTATGAGCTTCTAATTTCTAACAGCGCGGTCGCGAATCTCATTCGCGAGAAGCGCACGCATGAAATACAAACGGTTATTCAGACGGGCGGAGAGCAGGGGATGATAGATATGGACCGCTCGCTTGCGGAGCTAGTACGCACGGGTGTTATCGCGCCCGAGACCGCGTTCGCATACTCGCTCAACCCCGCAGTGCTTGAACGATTACTGTAAAACATTTGCTATACTACATGCATGCTTTTCAACTACAAGGTGTTGGATGTAAGTGGCGCGCCGCAGACGGGTGCGATTGAGGCGCTGTCTTCCGAGTCAGCAGTTGCATCGTTACAGAGGCGCGGGCTGACTGTCTCGTCTATAACGGAAGCGGGTGTAGAAAGAACAGTTCTAGGCAAGCGGCTTGCGTTTTTTGACCGAGTTAAAACGCGCGATGTAGTACTCCTCTCGCGCGAGCTTGCAACGCTCTTTACTGCGCAAGTGTCCGCCTTGCGCGTGTTTCGGCTTATGTCGGGCGAGGTGGAAAGTCCTGTACTTCGCGACGCTCTTACAACTATTGCGGATGATGTGCAAGGCGGCTCCGCCATTTCGCGCGCGCTGTCGCGGCATCCGCACATATTCTCTAATTTCTATGTAAATATGGTGCGCGCCGGAGAAGAAGCGGGGCGGCTTTCCGAAAGTTTTGGGTTTCTTGCCGACCATCTCGAACGAACTTATGAAGTAACCAGCAAAGCGAAAAACGCACTCATTTACCCCGTGTTCGTTATTATTACTTTTTTCGCCGTTATGATTTTAATGCTAACAACTATTATTCCGCAACTATCGCATGTGATTGCCGAGTCGGGAAGGGAGGTGCCTTTTTATACGCGCGTTGTTGTGTCGGTCAGCAACTTTTTCGTATCATACGGCATCGTGCTTCTTGCGTTCGCGGTTGCAGGTGGGTTTGTGTTATGGCGATGGGTGAGGACACCATCAGGCAGAATGGCGGCAGACCGCTTTATTTTGGGAATACCAAAACTAGGAATTCTTCTACGCAAACTTTACCTCTCGCGCGTTGCCGACAATTTGCACACAATGCTCGCGGCTGCAATACCGATTGTGCGTGCGATTGAAATTACGCGGGATGTGGTGGGGAGTCCTGTGTACGAAGTCGCGCTCGCGGATGTCGGCGAGTCGGTAAAGGGTGGGCGGCTTATCTCAGATTCTCTCGGAGCGCACCGCGAATTCCCCGGTATTATGGTCGCAATGGTGAAGGTTGGCGAAGAGGCGGGCGAGCTCGGCAACATCTTGGAAACGCTTTCGCGTTTTTACCGCCGCGAGGTAACCGCGGCGGTGGACACGCTTGTTGGCCTCATTGAGCCGATTCTTATCGTCGGTCTCGGTCTCGGCGTCGGCGTGCTTCTCGCCGCCGTCCTCATTCCTATTTACAGCATTTCTGCGTCGATTTAATAATTTTAATAAGATTGTGCTATACTTCCTGTATGAAAAAGATGGAGAAAAAAGAAAAGGAATATACGAGCGATGATTTGAAGCGCTACTTGGGCGCGATGGAAGAGTTTAATGCTGATCGCTTCAAAGCGATTCAGGAATATCTCCCAAGTATTAATAAGAGATTGGATGATCATTCCCGTATTTTTGAGACGCATACTGAAATGATGGGAAATATTGCAATAAGAATTGGACATATAGAACTTACTATGGAGACAATGAAGGAAGATATATGTCTTATTAAGAGTGGTATGAAGCGCAAGGTGGACTACGACGAGTTTGAAGCATTGACTCGCCGCGTACTTGTCATTGAAAAGCGTGTGTTGAAATAACCGCTATCCACATAGGGGTTGCGCGTTGAATTGAGGGGGGTATACTGTGTGATAGTTGAAATAAATGGTCATTTTTTATTATTCTAATTTTTATAATTATGAAGAGACGAAATGGTATCCGCGCGGGGTTTACGCTTATTGAGCTCTTGGTCGTCATTGCGATTATCGGCATTTTGTCGTCGGTCGTGGTCGCGTCATTAAACAGCGCGCGCAAGAAAGCGCGCGACGCGCGGAGGGTTGATGATGTAAAACAGCTCCAGCTCGCGCTTGAACTGTATTTTGATTCCAATAGCGGAGCCGGAAAATATCCGACAAATCTAGCCGCATTGGAGGCCGGCAGTTTTATTCCAAAAGTGCCACTTCCTCCGTCAGGCGCGGGAGAAACTACATATAAGTACGCGCCGCTCACAAGCTGTACTTCTTATCACTTAGGCGTAACTCTTGAGGATACTGGTAACATAGCTCTTAACAGTAAAAAAGGTCAGACGCAAGGAACTGCGGCAACTGGTTGCCCTGGAGGCGGCACAACAGGAACCGATTTTGATGGTGCGCCAACGGCAGTGTATGATGTTGTTCCGTAGATCATCATAAAGTTAATATTTCTTGCTATAATAGCCGAATGCAATCGGCTATTTTAGTTATTGCGTTTCTACTCGGGCTCTCTATCGGGAGTTTTATCAATGCGTGGTCGTTTCGGTACAAAACAGGCCGTTCTATTTTAAGCGCGTCGTCGTGTTTTTCGTGCGGCAAGAAACTCTCATGGATTGAACTCGTTCCTGTTTTGAGTTTTGCATTTCTGCGCAGAAAATGCCGTTCGTGCAAAAGCCCTATTTCGTGTCAGTACCCACTCGTTGAACTCATCACTGGTCTTGTTTTTGTTTTCATTGCCTATAAATCTGGTTTTCCGACTACTTACTACTTACTACTTACTACTAACTTTATCTTTTGGAGCATTCTAATCGCCATTTCCGTTTATGATTCTCGCACTACCATTATTCCAAACGGCGCGGCGTACTTCGCTGCCGCACTCGGCTTTTTATCACCCGCATTATTCGGCAGAGCAAATGAGTTATTCTCGCTGGAACATCTCATTGCGGGTCCGCTACTTGCGCTCCCGCTCGCTGGCTTCTGGTTTTTCTCGCGCGGGCGTTGGATGGGGCTTGGTGATGCAAAACTTGAGTTGGGCATTGGTTGGTTTCTCGGTCTCTCACTCGGGCTTTCAGGACTGCTGAGCGCGTTTTGGCTTGGCGCGCTCGTAGGTATCGGTCTTATTATTGCAAGCCGTATCGCCAGGCGGTTTTCATTCTCAATGAAGAGCGAATTGCCGTTCGGGCCGTTTCTCGCGCTCGGCGCGTTCGTCGCATGGTTTTTTGAGTTTGATATTACTTCTTTCTTTTCTTTTTATGTTTAAAGACGCACGAGGGTTTTCATTAATGGAAATGTTGGTGGTCATCGCGCTTTTTACCATTATCACCGGCGCGGCGCTCGCGAACCACGCGCGGTTCGGCGAGGGCATTCTTGCGACGAACCTAGCGTATGATGTGGCACTCTCTTTGCGCGAAGCGCAGAGTTACGGGTTGTCGGTGCGCGAGGGCGCAGGCGCCGGCATTTTTGATGTCGGGTACGGCGTACATTTTAAGGATGACACCTTTTTTGTATTTTTTGCAGACCTAGATAACAACCAGAAATACGACGGAACAATCGTTGATGGAAAGTGCGTAAATGGGACAGAGTGTCTTAAGGTGTATCGGTTAGAGCGAGGTAACAGCATCGCTTCGTTTTGCGGAGTTCTTACTTCGTTCGGCTCACTTGATTGTCGTGATTTTATAGCCAACAGAGATGATATTTCTTTTTTAGATGTATTATTTAAGCGCCCGTACCCGGATGCGTTTATTCGCACCGACTTGAACGGGCAAAACGAAGAGCGGTATCAAAGCGCATATGTTGTACTCCTGTCGCCAAAACACCGCGAGCGCCGCGTCATAGAAGTGTTTCAGACAGGGCAGATTTCTATAAAAAACCAATAACGAAATATGAAAAGAAAAAACGAAAATAAAGGTTTTACTTTGATTGAGATGATTATGTCCGTCGCGGTGTTTACCGTTGTTGCGCTTATTGCCGCAGGTGCTCTACTCGCCATTGCCGACGCGAATCGCAAGGCGCAGGCGTTTAAGTCAGTCGTGAACAATTTGAATTTTGCGTTGGAAAGTGTCGCGCGCAATCTGCGCACGGGTTCCGGATATTCTTCCGCTCTTTTCCCGCAGGCAACTTTGTGTGCAAGCGGCTATAAAGACGGCATATCCCTTACTTCTCAAGATAACGAACAAATATCGTATTATTTAAACGGTGCGCAGATTGTGCGTAAAGTTGGAAGCGGCAACGCTATCGGCGTGACGGCTCCGGAAGTGCAGGTTGAACGTTTTTGCTTTTTGCTCGCAGGAACTGACGCAAACGATGAAGAACAGCCGCACGCTCTTATGCTTGTCGGCGGCTCCATGCGTGCAGGAACGAGATTAGAATCCACTTTCGATATTCAGACATTTATTACTCAGCGGTTATTAGATGGTTAGTATGAAATCTTCAATCTTCAATCTTCAATTTTCAAAGGAACGAGGGTTCTCGTTGATAGAGACGCTCGTTGCTGTTGTAATCTTGGTAAGCGCAATCGTGGGTCCTCTGACGCTTGCCCAGAGGAGTATACACTCCGCCGTCTATGCGCGCGATCAAGTTATCGCCAGTTTTCTTGCTGAAGAGGTAATTGAATATATACGAAGTGTGCGCGATGGGAATGAGCATGAAGGCAAGAATTGGCTCAATGGATTGTCTAATTGCGTCGGACAGCTTTGTATGGTTGATGTAACGCTTGATAGTGGTGATGCATTTGACAAATGCGATAATAAGAAACTTCCGCCTTATGACAGTTTTTGCGAACTGCTTGCGTTCAATGCGTCAAGGGGTTGGTATGGATACAAGCCAAAAAACGACATTGAATGGACGGACACTCGTTTTGCGCGAGAAGTGCAAATTACCACAATACCGAAAGGAAATAATTCTGATAAAGAAGCGAAAATTGAGGTAACGGTGCGGTGGAAAACGGGCAATTTGCCGGAGCGTTCAGTAACTGTACGCGACTATATATATGATTGGTAAAACAAATAAACAAAAAGGGTTTACACTTTTGTTCGCCTCGCTCGTGGGGTCGCTTCTACTTGCACTCGGCATCGCGACCTTTAATATAGTATTGCGCGAGCTTGATTTGTCGTCGTCGGCGCGCGAATCGCGCAAGGCGTTCTATGCTGCCGACTCCGGCTGGGAATGCGCATTTTTCCACGACCGCAAGAGACCTGCGGTGTTTGCGACTTCAACGAATTCGCTTGGTATACCAACCCCCACTTTTATTCAATGTCGCAATGGAGACATCAGCGTTGCCTCAACGCGCGCGGCATTCTCTGCGGTCTCCACTTTTCGTATGCCGCTTGACGACGATGCGTGCGCGGATGTGAAGATCACAAAAGACGACAATGATAATAAAGATAAGATATCAAAAACATTTATTGAATCGCGTGGGAAAAATGATTGTACCACAAACCCCAACCCAAACCGCGTTGAACGCGCCATTCGGGTAAAATACTAAAATATGCACGGCATTATTCCAAAAGTTACAAAAGAACGGCTTGCGCATCTCAAAAAAGCGATTGAGAAATATCGTTATGAATATCATGTGCTGGACAAATCAGATATTTCGCCCGAAGCGCTTGATTCGCTCAAGCGCGAGTTGGCTGAGATTGAAGCGAAATATCCGGAACTGGTGACACCGGATTCGCCGTCTCAGCGTGTGGGCGGCGCGCCGCTCCCCGCATTTAAGAAAGTGCCTCACAAAGTAGCCCAGTGGTCGTTTAGCGACGCATTTACAGAAGAAGAAATACGCGAGTTTGACGCGCGCGTAAAGAAATTTATAAAGAACGCAATCGGAAAAGATGAGACGCCGACCTACGCCTGCGAGCACAAAATTGACGGATTGAAGGTAGTTATTGAATACGAAAAAGGTTTACTAAAAGTTGCCGCAACGCGCGGAGATGGCGTAGTCGGCGAAGATGTAACGGAGAATGTAAAAACAATTGAATCGGTTCCGCTTCGGCTACACAAGCCAGTTTCCATTATTGTTGAGGGTGAAGTGTGGCTTCGCAAGAGTACACTCAAAGAGTTGAATGCCGTTCGGCAAGCTAACGGCGAAGATGTCTTCGCAAATCCGCGCAATGTTGCCGCGGGCTCTATCCGCCAGCTTGACCCGAAAATCGTCGCATCTCGAAAATTGGAGTGTTTTATATATGACCTCTCGCAATCGGATGCCGCGTTTCCAGCAACCCAATGCGGAGAATTAGAATATCTAAAAGAACTTGGATTTAGAGTGAATACGCATTTTAAGCATTGTGCGAATATCAACGAAGTCATTTCATATTGGAAAGAATGGAAAGCAAAAATGGCGAGACAAGATTACTCCGCTGATGGGGTTGTGGTAAAAGTTGACGAACGCGCATTCCAAGACGCGCTCGGGTACACAGGCAAGGCGCCGCGTTGGGGCATCGCGTTCAAGTTTCCCGCAGAGCAGGTTACGACTGTCATTGAGAATATTTCGTTTCAGATTGGACGCACTGGCGTTATCACGCCTATCGCACACCTTCGCCCAGTTCGAGTTGCGGGGTCGCTCGTTTCGCGCGCCACGCTTCACAATGAGGATGAAATAAAACGGCTTGATGTGCGCGTTGGCGACACAATCGTTCTGCAAAAAGCTGGAGATGTCATTCCCGATATTGTGTCGGTTGTGACGGAACTTCGTACGGGGAAGGAAAAGATGTTCGTGTGGCCAAAAGAGATTGCCGAATGCGGCGGAGACGGTGCTATTAAGCGCGTTGAAGGAAGCGCGGCGTGGCGATGTGTTAATAAAGATTCCTTTGCTGTGCATAAACGGAAGTTTTACCACTTTGCGTCAAAAAAGGCGTTTAATATAGACGGGCTTGGACCAAAGATTATTGACCTACTGCTTGAACATGGGATTATTTTTTCTTTTGATGATATATTCTCGCTCAAACGCGAAGACCTTCTCGCTCTTCCGCGTTTTGCAGAAAAATCTGCGGACAATTTACTCGCCGCGATTGGCACCGCGCGCCGCGTAACGCTGGCGCGCTTTCTTGTGTCGCTTTCGGTTCCGCAAGTTGGGGAAGAAACTGCCGAAGACATTGCAAACCATTTTCGTTCCATTGAGAAAATCCAGAGCGCGCGGTTTGAGGAGCTCGAACAAATAGTGGGCGTTGGACCAGTGGTGGGGAAGGCGGTCGTAGACTGGTTTACAAACAAGGAAAACCGCGCGCTTATAAAACAGCTTCTTAAATATGTGAAAATTGAAAAAGTAGAGTTCGCGCCTACTGGCGCTGGAGATGGAAAACTTTCCGGCAAAACCTTTGTTATTACCGGAACTTTTGTAGCGTTCTCGCGTGATGAGGCAAAGGCAAAAATAAAAGCGCTCGGCGGGAGTGTTTCGGAATCGGTATCAAAAAAGACCAGCTTCGTCATCGCAGGCGACAACCCCGGTTCAAAATACGAAAAAGCCAAATCCCTCGGTGTCCCGATTCTCTCCGAGTCAGAATTTTTGAAAATGTTGTAATAGAGTGGTATTATTGCAGAATGATTAAGAAAGAAGACATTAAGAAATTAGCGGAATTGGCGCGAATTGAGGCGAATGAAGAGGAAACAAAATCGCTTGCGAAGGATATTGAGGCGATTTTGGGATATGTTCAGCAAGTGCAGAATGTTTTAGTTCAAGATACGGTGCAGAAAGATGACGCGCTTATTAATGTGTTCCGTGAAGATGCGAACCCGCATGAAAGCGGTATTTACACAGATGCGCTTCTTTCCGTCGTGCCCGAGCGCGATGGACAGTATGTCAAAGTAAAAAAGATTTTATGATTGCTCTTAAAACACTGACGATACAAAAGGTGCATAACGCGCTCGTGAAAGGCGAATATTCTGCACTTGAACTTGCGGAAACATACCTTGCAGAAATAGAAAAAAAGAACAAAGAACTGAACGCGTATCTTGAGGTTTTTGCTGATGTGCGCGAGCAGGCGAGAGAAGCGGACAAGAAAATAAAAGCAGGAAAGGCGGAAATACTCACTGGGATTCCGCTTGCGATTAAAGACAATATATTAATACAAGCCAGGCGCGCTTCCGCAGCATCAAAAATCCTTGAAGGGTATGTTGCGCCGTACGATGCAACGGCGATTAAGAAATTAAAAAAAGCGGGCGCAATATTTCTCGGACGAACGAATTGCGATGAGTTTGCGATGGGCGGTTCAACCGAAAACTCTGCATACGGCGTAACAAAAAATCCGTATGATACGGAGCGCGTTGCGGGCGGTTCAAGCGGCGGCAGTGGAGCCGCAGTGGCGGCAAACCTCGCGCTCGCGGCACTTGGTTCGGACACTGGTGGGAGCGTTCGCCAGCCAGCGAGCTTTTGCGGAGTTGTCGGGTTTAAGCCGTCGTACGGTGTTGTGTCGCGAAATGGATTGATTGCAATGGGTTCGTCTCTTGACTGCATCGGCCCGATTGCGAAAACAGTTGAAGACGCAGAAATTATTTTTGATTGCATCCGCGGCAAGGACTCTCTTGATAGCACCTCGGTTGAGTTAAAAGTTAAAAGTGAGAAGTTAAAAGTTGAAGATTTGAAGATAGGAATTCCGAGGAGTTTTGTGGAAGCAGATGGAATAAATGCGGAAGTATTGAAAAATTTTAATGAATCGTTGGAGCGGTTGCAGACAGCGGGAGCAAAAATAGTTGATGTGGAACTGCCGAGTTTGCGATATGCGCTCGCCTGCTACTACATTATTATGCCCGCAGAGGCATCGGCGAATCTAGCGCGGTTTGACGGCGTGAAGTACGGTCCGCGCGTATCCGGCTCAAACGGAATAAACGATTACTTCAAGACACGCGCCTTGTTTGGAAAGGAAGTGCGCCGCCGCATTATCCTCGGCACCTATGTTTTGTCCGCGGGTTATTACGATGCGTATTATGGAAAGGCGCTCGCGGCGCGCTCGCTAATACGCGCTGATTTTGAGAAAGCATTTGGGAAAGTTGATATAATAGCGGTGCCGACTTCGCCGGTTCCGGCGTGGAAAATTGGTGAGAAAGAAAACCCGCTTTCAGCGTATCTTGCCGACATTTTTACTGTTACGGCAAACATTGCTGGAATACCGGCTATTTCCGTACCATCGGGAAATACGAAGTCAGGGCTTCCGCTCGGGCTACAGATTATGGCGGAGGCGGGTAGTGATGGTATTCTTCTCAATATATGCAAATCAATTTCTTAAATCCGGAATTCTTGTTTAAGAAAATCTATGACTTCTTCACCGGTGTGGCGCTTTTGCCGTTCCTATTTCTTTTTATTGAATGGCTTCGCGAGTTTTTGGAACGGATTAAAGGAGTATCAACTATTATTTCACTCGTCCTGCTCACTGGCATCGGTTATTCAATTATACGGATTCGTCAAATACGAAAGCGTGAGGAGGAGTTTTTCGCCGGGCTTGCTGAAGTCGCTCCCGCGAAAATGGGCAACGGAGCAACCGTTGAAGGTCCGCGCAATATGAAATGGGAGAAAATACAGGAGCATATAAACTCGCCTAACGCCGCGGATTGGCGGCTCGCGATTCTGGAAGCGGATATTTTGCTGGACGAGCTTTTGGACGCGATGAAGTACCGAGGCGAATCAATCGGCGAGAAGTTAAAAAAGATTGAGCAAAGCGACTTTACAACGCTTGACCTAGCGTGGGAGGCGCACCGCATTCGCAACCAAGTGGCTCACGAAGGGAGCGAATTTCTTCTCTCCGACCGCGAAGCCCGCCGCGTTATTAAGCTCTATGAGGAAGTATTCAAGGAGTTTCAATACATTTAACGCACTTGCTCATGACAGACAATTTTTTGAAAGAAAAAATCTTGCGGTGGTTCTTGGATTGGGCGAAATTGAAGTCAGGCATTCATTTTACAGAGTCCGATATATATTTTAAAGGGCGACAGATTTGGTGGGCAAGCATCGGACAAAATATCGGCAGTGAAGAAAATGGAAAGCACGGCAACTTTGAGCGGCCGATTATTATTCTTAAGAAATTCAATCCTAAGACATTTCTGGCGGTTCCCATTTCAACACACGCAAAAGAAGGCGCACATCGGCTTGTGTTTATGAACAATGGCGCGCGTTTTATCGCCAACCTTTCTCAAATGCGCGTACTGAGCAGTAAGCGGCTCTTGCGGTTTGTCGGAATGATGCCTTCAGCTGATTATGCAAATCTGATAAAGATGTACCATGAAATGTTATAAAAACGACACCCCCTTGCGGGGGTGCCTCGGAACTCCTTACGGAGTCAAAGTGTATTGGAAAGTATAGTCGGTCTCATAAAAAAGTCAAGCGTTAAGTGTGGATAAGTAGTCACCCGCCTCGCTCTACTTCACTATCTTACTTGCAAGTAAGATAGAATTACTGACATACACCATCTCACACGACCGCCAAAGATAGTGTATCCAGTCATTTTGCCTGCCCGCATATTCATTATATTTATCTTTTACAATTCATTAAACTCATCTACAGTCAGTCCCGCTTGTTTGACGATTATGTTATAGAGCGTGCCGATTGGAATATCTTTTGAGCCGTGAATCGGTACGGTTACTGTTTTGTTTTCCTCATTGCCAAGGTAGAGATGGCTTCCGCGCTGATGCATTTCTGAAAAGCCAGCTCTCCTAAGTTTTTGAATTACTTTTCGTGCCGGTAGCAGTGCGAGATTTCCCATACATAATGTATTACGCGGCTTGCGGCGCGAAGATTTTAAGGTAAGTGCCTTCTGTATGAAATGCCGGTTTTGGAAAATCCCTCTTCTGCTTTTTAAGCACTTCCAAATAGCCGAGAGCGGCTTCTCGTACATTCGCTTCCGCTTCGGCGAACGAATCACCAAACGAAGAGACATGATTGAGTTCTGGGACTGTAGCAACTACCACACCTGCTTTTTTGTCCATCTCGTATTCTATTTTGTATGCAAATTCTTTTTTCATATTGTTCATTTACCATTGTCATTGTTAAGTATATACCTCTTGCGCGGAAAAGAAAAGAGGGTACAATAGGTATGTTAGTCGCATCGCGGGGTGGAGTAACAGTAACTCGCAAGGCTCATAACCTTGAGATTCCAGGTGCGATTCCTGGCCCCGCAATATTAAAAAAGCGCCAAGTACTTATGATGAGTGCTGGGCGCTTTTGCCTGTTGTAAGTATCCACACCCTCCTCCACACTCCATGATATACTGTCAAGGTGCAACGACTTACCAATGAGGAAATCAAACACAGGTTGATACGGCTGCGGA
>Ga0209211_10006265_pt1 | contig 17306 bp, 23 predicted proteins | sample RifGroA2_FD_183992 | JGI IMG/M metagenome (GOLD analysis project Ga0209211, IMG submission 183992) | Groundwater microbial communities from Rifle, Colorado, USA - Groundwater A2 (SPAdes) (version 2) | ecosystem: Environmental > Aquatic > Deep subsurface > Groundwater | place: Rifle, Colorado... | reverse complement strand
CGGAAGAATATTCTGTTAGAATTAGAAATTAGACCGCCTAGGAATGAGGCTTTGAATTGCCGAATGGTAGGGATGTTTAAAGGTGCTTCTCTCTACTGCTCGAGCTATCATACCGAAAGATGTTAAAACATAAAAATGGCTTGACAGTAATCTGTATTTATACTACAATGCGATTATGCCCATTATTGCAATAGCAAATGGAAAAGGTGGCGTCGGAAAATCTACTGTCGCTATCAATCTGGCCGGCGCCCTTGCACGAAAAACAGGGGCAGTTTTTCTTATAGACGTGGACCCCCAGGGCACAGTAAGCGATTGGTTTAAGAGCCGACAGGAACAACTGCCGAATCGTCTTACCCATACGAATCTTCAAATAACCTCTCTCCCCTGGTCTGCTCAGGACCTTACAGCAAAACTTTCTGAAGAAGCCCAAAAATTTACCTTTATAATTATTGACTGTGGTCCTGCTAATGATAAAATCACAAGGACTGTGTTCGCGCTTTCCGATTTCGCTATAATTCCGGTTACTCCCAGTCCATACGATATCCATTCTGTCAGAAAGACTATTGATATGATTCATGAGGGTAAAAGTTCGGCTGGTATTGAGGTTAAACCATATTTACTTATCTCTAGAAAGATTGTCGGGACATCCCTTGGGTGTGAGGCTCGCGAAGCACTTGCAGTCTTCAATGTACCTATACTAAAAACTGAAATCTGCCAAAGAATTGCCCTCTGTGAAGCCGGTATTGTCGGGCAGACTATTTATGAGTATGCGCCTGATAGTCAGGCAAATGATGAATTTGAAAGTCTTGGAAAGGAGATCTTAAAATGGCAAAAGCAAAGCTCGCCACATTAACTGAAAAATGGATTGACGGTAAGACTGAAAAACAGCTTGCTGTAAAAACAGAAAGACAGAATACCGCTGAGAATGACCAAAAGATAAAGCAAACTCTCTACATGTCTAGGAAGGCGGTTAAGCTGCTCGGACATAATCGCGCTGAGACAGGAGAACCTATGTCTCATACAGTTGAACAGCTAATACTGAATCATATAGGAAAAAAGTAAAGGGGGCTTGCGTGAAAGAAGAGGTCCCAAGATGAAACAGGATGTTATGAACAGACCGAAGAGAGAGTTTCTTGATTTAATAGTGGGGAAGAAATTTGAAGAAGTTAAAGAAGATATTGGATTTTCTTCAAATATCTTTATGGTGTTTGGACTGCCGACGCATAAATTAAAAGATAATCCAACTTATTGGGCGAAAAAGACCTCCTTATGCGAACTTACCATTACCCGTCATGAAAAATACGAGATCCCTTATGGCTGCTATGCCCGAATGAATCAGATCTTTATTGATACAGAAGTAAGAACTAAAAATACAAATATCATCGACGTAGGCAAAACGTTTAATGACTATGTTAAAAAAGTTGGATATCACGAAGGCCGAGCGAATAAAGCACTTTTGAGACAATTAATCAATTACATTACAAGTGTGATCAGGGTAGAACCTAAAAATCCCATGCCTGGTCGTATTATTGGTATTCAGTCTGTGGTTGCGCGAGCCTGGGATATCTATTTTGATGTTCAAAATCCCGAACAGCTAACATTTTCAAAAGGACAGATCATTCTCGATGAAAATTATGCTAGATATATTCATAAACATTCTGTACCACTTGACATGAATGTTGTGCGTTGTTTTAAACGAAATCCATTAGCCCTTGATTTTTATAGATTCCTTGCTTACAGAAATAATAATCTCAACAAAACTGTGGCTTTTCCCGATCAATTACTCTTTGAACAATTGGGGCCAGAAGAAGAGAACGAGAGGAAAGTCAGAATGAAATTAAAAGGGCTATTAAAGATGATTCAGATGTATTGGCCGGTTAGGGCAAAGTTTGAAGATGGGTATTTTGAATTACAACCATCACCCCCTGCGGTTCAGCGTAAGATCCCAAGCAAGAAGCCAATAATTATTGTGAATAAGTCTGGGGAAAAATAGAGTTATGCACTTCCCTTTTGGAACGGTTGGAGTTTTAGGTTTTAAGTATAAAATTAGGGTTATGCACTTCCCTTTTGGAACGCTAAAACTTCCCTTTTGGAACGCTAACTGAAGCTAACTTGTTTATTTATAAGGAGATAGGTTCAAGCTAATAGTACTACTAATATATACTACTAATAGTAGAAGGCAGCTTTGCTGCCACTACTACTATTTTTCTTTAAGAAATCAAAAAGGATCAAAAGATGAGTTCAGACATTAAGTGTCTTACTCCACAGGAAGAAGAAAGGTTTTTGGATATCCTTAAGAATCGCAAGGATGCCGAGAGATCATATATGCTTTATCATCTTATGCTTATTACTGGATTGAGGATTTCAGAGGCGTTAAGTCTTAATGTAGAGCATGCCTGTCGGGCCAAAGTTGAGCTGAAGGTTAAGGGATGGACCAAAAAGGGAGAGAAGAAAGATAGATACAAAGCGGTTTATTTTCCGAAGGCGCTGCAAAAGCATTTAAAGGATTATTTGAGAGTGAAAGCGAAAAAAGGGGAGAGCCTTGCGCCGGAAGCGCCTTTGTTTGTTTCCAGAAATACCACCAGGATCAGCCCGCGCCAGGTGCAGAGAGATTTTAAAAAATGGATAAGAGAAAGCGGAATTGAAACCGATCTTACGCCGCACGCTTTAAGGCATACCGTCGGAACAAGGCTTCTAAAGGAATTTAAAAACGCTAAATTGGTTCAGAGATATTTAGGGCATTCAGATGTAACAACGACGCTGAGATATTATGTTGATGTGTTTCCGGAAGATTTAGAGGAAGCGGCAGAGATGTTGGCGGAAAAATAGAAAGGTGTTGGATGGCCATACTATTAAAACGGCAATTGACAGATGCTGAGAAACAAAGAATAATCGAAACACATGGAAGAAACTGCTTTGCTACTGGACATCCGATAAAAGATGATGAAAATGTGCAGTTTGACCATATAAAAGCATTTACAGCGAGCGGAGTAAGCGAATTAGATAACATTGCTCCGATGTGTGAAACACATAATAAATCCAAAGGGGCATTGCCATTATATGACTATAGAATTAAATTGAGATTAAACGATTTTTTTGGTTCCGGTGACAAATTAACTTTGGGGCATCTTTTAAAGTATATGAAGGACAAGAAAGACATTTCTGATTTTGGAAAACGAATCGTGATTGATAAAAAAGACGATAAGGTCTTATTAGAGTATGATGGAAAAAGAATTGCATCTAATTTACACATGTGCCCAGTTACAAACTGGAAATATTTTTATGCTACTTTACCAATAGAAATAATAGATAGCGATGACAGTAGTGACAAGTCCCTAGGCCTACAACCTCGCTATTTAATATTTGATAAATTATTCGAAATGTTCAGACACTTTCAAGGGCATCCTGTTTTACAGCCTTCGATTGGACGTGTTTTTGAAAATAAGATTGTTATCTTCGACGGCCAACATAAAATTGCATCATTATTATGGACAGGACGAAGGGATTTTGAATGTAAAATATATATTGAGCCCAACGTAAGATTATTGAACCAAACAAACATAGCGGCTCATGATAAATATTCACAAACTAGATTCTTTTCAAGCATTATAGTAGGTAAATTGGGAACAGAATTTGGCATCGAATTTGAACAGTACAAAAACCTGGAAGACGGACAAGGTAAAAGCGAAGCTGGATTCGTTAGATTTTTAAATTCCCAACAAACTGAAACTAGGGGGGAAATTAATAGGAAATTTAGGAGTTTTCTTTATAATCTAATTCTAAAATCCGAAGAAAATAAATTGGCAAAATATGTTTCACCAACAAATAGAAGTACCGATGAACACCCATTGACTATGGATATGCTGAGTAAATCAATTTTCATTCATTTTTTATACCGGGAGCCTGTTGAGGATTTAATTGGTACTGACGCGTATAAACGTGAAGACGAAATTCAAAATGTAATAACTCTGATGAATTATTTGTATGATTTATCGATGCACAACTGGAATCCTCAGGCAGGCCTTAATGATTCCAATCAAATTAAATTGAAACGCCTCTTTAGCTCAAAGTCCATTATGGCATGGAGTGATATCTTGAAGAATGCCATTTGTGGAAAACTTGATCTACAAGACTCACAAGACCGAACGATGCCGTTTTATCGATATTTTGATGATAAGGATAGGAATAAGATAAAAAACGTTGTCGAACGGTTAGTCAACTGGAAAATGTGGCTGTTACCTAAATCTGAGTCTGACATTGATAAGAATTTAGCTGGTAATGTGAGTGATGTAGGCAATTGGTTTAGAAACAAAGGTTTAACAACAGGTTATTTAATGGGGGCACCAGAATAATATGAATGGGCCTATCAAACTTTGTCTAACATTTGCTTCGCTCAACAAACTTCAGATACCCGCCAGCCGTTATCAGAGAGATAACCACTGCTGGCTGTAACGTCGCAAAAGTAAATGGTCTAGGACATTCAGATGTAGCGACGACATTGAGGTATTATGTGGATGTTTTTCCGGAAGATTTGGAAGAGGCGGCAGATAATAAAGAACAAAACCATGAACCCTGTCAGTTTATTCTAACCTGAGATTACAAACATAGGGGGGTAGTCCATACTGCCGAGATTATTTGTGTAGGAGCACGCATAATTGTTAGTGGTAAGAAAGCTATAGCTCTTCAAATATTGCAAAGAAGGATCAAATGATGGCGTCAAAAGTAGAGATTTCTAAATTCTATTCATTTGAAGAACGAGCGTTATGTTTTCAGGATAAAACCGGTATTTGCCTTCCTAGGATGACTTTTGGAAAAGGTAAATTCTTCAGCGATCTTATCGGATGGATGAATGATTATGGCAAAAAGACCTACGCAATAACTTTAGCACATGTATTGCCAAACCCTGCTCATGGGTTATCATTTCCTAACGCTGCTGATGTGTTATCTTCTGCCTTGTCTCTGTCGCCCACTCATAGCCATTCTGAAGCCGATATACATAGATTGCTAAACAATTTTGGGTTGCCAGAAGATAAAGCCACCCAGCCCATTGTCTCATTGTCTGGAGGTGAGTTATTATTATTAAATTTCGCAAAAGCGATGGCTATGCTACCAGTGGTAAATGGTATTGTTGCTTGTAGCCCGTGTCATTGGTTAAGTAAAGAACGATATAAATATTGGGTCAGCCTTGCAGATGCTTATATACAAGCGGGAAAATCAGTAGATGTTTTGTTGCTTGATGGTGAGCCATTTCCTAATAACAGTATCAATGTGAATGATGATTTAGTGCCGGAATTGGCGGGCGTTAAATGGAATCTACAAGTCAATGAACCGGAAATATTGTTCGATGAAATACAATTTCCTACATATCATCCTAAATCAGTAATGAAGTATTCCGTTCAGAATGAAAGGATGATTAAACTAAATTCCCCGACTTTATTCACAGGTGACAACGGGGTTGGAAAAAGTGTTTTTTCAAAAATATTATCTGGAATAATAAAAACTAGTAAAGGTAAGGTAAATATTATAGCACCAAATGGTAAAGGCAACAATGCTCGTCTTTTGTTTCAAGATTCAATTGCTCAATTGTTCGGTAAGTCGATTGATGATCATCATGACTGGGTTTTTAGATTTGAAAGAGATAAACGCCATGGCTCTCAATCTATTTACCAAGTAGCCCTGTCTATTTATAGTAAAATTGACGCTTTCATGAGAGAATACGTAAAATCGTATCTAGACGACCTCGTACCCGCACTTGGAAAACAGTCAGAGCATAATACTCTGCTTCAAGCAAAAATGAGTTTAATTGCTGAACGATTAGCATCAAGGCCTCCGCTTTTAATTCTTGATGAGCCTGGGTGGGGCTTATCGCGGTCTATTGCTCGTCAGTTTATTTGGGCCGTTTGTCAACAAGCAAATATATATAACGTAGCGATATTGCTGATCTCACATCAATCAGATTGCTGGAAGGGGATAATAAAATCCCATCTTCACTTAACAAAAATGGATAATGGAAACATTAAAATAGAAGAAAAGGATATTTAAATTCATGACTAACAGCAAACAAATAATAGAAATTAAACCTTGGTGGCTTCGTCTCATCATCTTGCTTTCAATTGGTATACCCGTTTTAACAGGATGGCCTGTAAATATAGCAACTGAAAGTATCAAGGAAATATTGCCTGTTACTCCAGAAATGGCGAATATATTTGTCTGGATGGTATATGCATGCTTTATATGGTTAGTTGTTTTTTTAAGTGCCGGAGAAAAAAAGTTACTTGAATATTTGGCAATAGCTTTTATGTTGGGGTTAACGACCTCGATTTCTGGGGCGATTATGAGAAAAGTATTTCCTTTTATTGCCGGTGGTTTATCAGGAGATGAAGTTAGTTTTAAAATGGTCAAGTTGTTCATCATAATAATAACGGTAGTTCCATATTCAATATTGGTAATGAATAGCTTCTCAGCAAGAAACCTAATTGAAAACCTTACTAAGATGAAAGGAAAATTTAAGACCATTGGTCTGCATTTTGCGCTAGCGTTTAGAGTAGTTCAGCATGTAGGAGAGGTAATATTCAATCTTCTCGAAATCTGGTCTGAAGAACATCCTGAGAAGCTTTTTCCGCGCCATCGTAGAGGTTGGAGTGAGGAATGGTATTCGGGTGTAAACGTATTTCCGTGGGTATGGGAAGCAGTATCCGCATGGATATTTGCATGCATAATACTGGCTTTTGAACCAATACCAGCAATGGTAGACGAAGTAGAAAAAATCAATAAGGTTCTTTCGCAAAATGAACGAAAGCCCTAGGTATCAAGAGTTTTTTGCGAAAGAAACTCAATTCTAAGGAGGATAGTATGCCAGAAAGAAAGAAGTGGACATTTGCTACAACAGGTATTGTCGCTGCTTTGATTGCGTTATCGGCCATTGCAACAATGGTGATACGGATCCCAATACCGGCAACCACAGGATACTTTAATATTGGAGATGTATTCGTAGTTTTAGCCGGACTATGGCTTGGCCCTTTGGGAGGGATGCTCGTTGGTGGAATTGGCCCAACAATTGCAGATGCAATCGGATTCCCTATTTTTATTCCAGCTACAATGGTCACAAAAGGACTAGAAGGACTGGTTGTTGGAATGATAGCTATGGGAGCGACAGGCACGTCTATTAAAAGAAGAACAGTCGCGGCTGTTGCGGGAGGGCTTATCGTAGTAGTAGGCTATTTTGTATTTGAAGCTTACATATATCCATGGTTTGGTAAATATATACCTACTTTTGCAATTACAGATATTGGAGCGGCAATAATTGAGATAATTCCCAATGCAATTCAAGGCGTAGTAGGTGCTGTAGGTGGTTTAGCTCTATGGAAAGTCATGTCTGGATACAACCCAAAGAAGTAAAAACCGCTAACAAAACACCCAAGCGGACGGCTGATAGCTACTGCTGAGCTCAAGTGTTGGTTAACCGTCGTAAAAGTAGATGTTTTGCGACGTTGGGAGGGGGAAACAAGCGTAAACAAAGGAGAAAATAAGGCGGATTTTTGAACTTTTGCGACATTCAAAGGGAATTGTAACGGGAATAATTGGAAATTATATTGACAGATACTTCTAATTTTATTATATTGCTCCATGAAAGGAGCATGAGTTTAATCCATTGAGCAATGATTAATCTATATCTTATTTCTACTAATCATCAGAAAATTTTAAGTTTCTTCGTCCTTCATCCGGGTGCGTCTTTTTATGAGAGAGAGCTTGCGCGCAAGAGCGGTTTAAGCCCAAGTTCAACTCACCACGTTTTGGCGCGCCTCTATCGGTCTGGCGTAATTAACCGAAAACAAAATGGCCGGATGTTTTTCTATTCTGTGGATAAGGCGAATCCTTATCTTAGAGAGTTTAAGGTTCTTACTAATCTGCTTTTAATTGAGCCTCTGGTAGAGAAGTTGAAAGGATTAAGCCATAGAATAGTCCTCTTTGGCAGTTGGGCCGAGGGAAGCGACAACGAGAATAGCGATATTGATCTGTTTATTGTTAGTTCTGAGAAAGAAAAGGTGCTATCTGTAGTCAATAAATTTTCTTACTCTGCTAAACTCTATAATCGCAAGGTACAGCCGATTATTAACGCGCCGGAAGAGCTTTTAAAAAAAGGTAAAGAAGAAAGAGTATTCCTTGAGCAAGTAGAAAAGGGGAAGGTTCTTTGGGAAAGAGAGATTAATGATGATATCCTTTAAAGATTGCCTAGAGAAGAAGAGGATTTTTCGTTTCGAACCAGCAAAGCAGTTGGTGGATCTTGAAATCAAAGACGCGGAAAACGATTTATGTTCCGCCCAGAAAGAATTTTCTGAATCCGGTTTTAAATGGGCCACCATCAAAGGTTATTACTCTATGTTTCATTCCGCGCGGGCATTGCTTTATTCTCGCGGCTATCGTGAAAACGGCCATTATTGTCTTTACCTTGCATTAAAGGAATTTTTTGTTCGGGAGAAAAAATTAGATCCCAAGTTAGCTGAAGATTTTAATAATTCTATGATTCTTCGAGAAGACGCTGATTATCGGCGAAAGTTCTCCCAAGAAAGAGCTCAAGCAGTTATTGAAAGCGCAAAGATATTCCTCAAAGCCACAAAAGAGATACTTTCGAAAGAGGAAATAAAATAATACCCGCAATTATTTTCGACCACACAAAAGAACTCTCAAGAAAACAATACCCCCCCATATATTATCACTCCGCGCTTGCTTTAACCCCGCAGAACGCGGCGTAGGGGCATTTCTAGGGCATTCTAGAGGCATATGCCAACTGTTTTGGGATCCGAAAAAAACAAAAGCAGTTCTTCCGACGATAACCTGTCTAAAAACACCCTCTAATCCGCGCTACAATCAACGATCTTCAAACTGTCCATATAAAACCACCGCCTATTTATCGACGAGAACCACCTTTTAAAAACGGAAAGAATAAAGCCGCAGTCCCCCAAGACTGGGGGGCTGCGGAACTGGGGGGTTGAATATGGGGAGCGAGCTGCGTCTAGTGAATAAAGCAGGGGAAGTTAACATAACGATGTTATGTCTAACCCAAGCCCTTGACAGACCTTAATAAAATTTAAGGAATGTCTGTCAAGGGCGCAGTGGCGAGCGAAGGGGTGAGGCAAGGGCAAGTGCCTATAATGCGCATTATAGGCAAAGGCGGTTTTAGCTTTCAGGGTGGAGAAATTGAGGCTCCGCCCTGAAAGCGTTAAGAAACCGCCTGGCTTGCCCGGTCTCTCATCCGCCTGTGGCGGATGAGAGATGCCGAACCCCTGAGCCGCTTCCCCTGGTTTATGAACTCCTGGGGGCGAGCGACATTCCTTATTTCTTTTAGGGTGGTGAGTGATATAAGTAATGTATTTACCACAAACTGAGCGACCGCAATGAAGGAGTGTAGTGGAAACAGTTTATCGGTGCGGATTTTCTTTTTACGGCAACCCGTAAAAAGAAAATTTCTGTCTTCCCGCGAAGCGGGATGTCAGAAAGCACGAACCCCGCTTTAGCGGGGCGATAATCTGTTGGAACGAAACGACTGAATGAAGGGAACGACGCACAACCACTAACCTTGCGGGTTTCTGGCCAGCAGGGTGTTTAGGGTCTGGGACATTTCTAAGATGTCCCAGCGGGGCTACGCATTTGAAGGGCAGGCGACCCAGCCTGCCCGCCCGCCGACCCAGGCGGGCAAATGAGCGAGCGCCAAGCGAGCGGGGCAGTGAAGCCGAGCGACAGCGAGGCTGAACGGCGCGGACGCCACCAACGCAGCCCGCCCCCAGGCGGACGGTGCATTAGGATTAAGTTAAGTTTTGTATGAGAGATTCGGAGGGGTTGAAATCTACGGTGATCCGTTCGGGTATGGTTATAATCTTTCCTGTTTTGGGATGGCGGACTTTCCTGGAGGAGCGCTTTTCTTTAGTGAAGGAGCCGAAACCGCGTAAGGATATCCTTTCTCCTTTTTTAAGGTCCCTGGTTATATCAGCCTGGATAAATTTTATGATCTCCTGGGATTCCGCCTGGGTAAGAAAAAATCTTTTAGCGATGGCCAGGGTTAGTTCTCCCTGATTCATTTGGCCACCAGGCCATGGTTTGGCCTCCTATAGCCAAAGCCATTCTTCCCCTGGTCTTTTTCAATGTAGTCGTTAATGGCTTTGGATATCTTGCCAAGATCCGTGGGATTTTTACGGATGATCTCTTCGGCTGTTTCCTGCCAGGTCAAGTTTCTTTTGCCTAAGTGTTTTTCTACGGCGGAAATGATATCCTGGTCCATAACTGTATTGCGTTTGTCTTGTTTGGCTAGCTCCCCGGCTTCTTTAAGCACAGTCTCTATGGCTGAATCGAACTCACTCATGGATTTTTTAACCGCGCTTTCTGATGAGCGCATCTTGAGGATATCGTTAATATAAGCTTTGATGGTATTGAATTTGATGAACTCTGCCTGTGGTGAGCGCAGTCGAATCACTTTATCAGGCATACTCCCCCCTTGCGTAGAGACGCACACCCGCGCAATTCCGATAAGCGCGGGGTGTCTATGTTATCTTATGAATTATTAAATCTTTTATGGCCTTGTCTAACTTTCTTAATTCGTAGATTTTCAGGAGATCTTCGCTCTTGCCAATCAAAGGAACCATCTCTTCTTCTAACTTTTGGGTTAGGCGCTTACCGGATATGGACTCGGCTTCTAAGCCGTAGAGAATTGTTTTGTCTTTCTTGGTTTCTTCAAGGTATTGCTGATTTTTGTAATCTCTCTTGTGGACTTCTTTTAGCCAGTTTTTGTTTTTTATCCGCATGGATTCATTATCTTTAATGAGGTAGCGGGAGAATTTTATTTCTTCCGGCGTTAGCATGTCCGGATGGATTAAATCAATTACCCGGGTGTTAGGGATGCCGTAAAATCTTAGGTTGTTGATGAAGGCGTCTCTGATGATCCAGCCGCTGGGGTCATAGTCGACTATGCTGAATAGATAAAAAGATCGTTGCAGGTTAATCTTTGCTTCTTTTAAAGTGTCTACAAAATATTCTACGTTCAGGACTGATGGCTGGCCGCCAAGAGCAAGAATGGAGACATTATATTTGTCGGCAATATCAGATAAGAATGCCTGATGGCCAAGTTTTTCTGAGAAAAGAATTATATTGGCATTAGCTCCCACTCTTCTATTAGCTTGATTATCGTCGCGAAAGCCGATATCTTTGTATTCCATGACTGCTATTTCTTTAACCATGAAGACGATGTTATCAATGAGCTGAGCGTATTGATCGGTTTCCTGGGCCAAGGCGCCAGCCCGGGAAAGAGTCGGCTTGATATACATATACCAGAATGTTCTTAGGAGTTCTTTTAAGGGGGGCTTCTCCCCTGCCGTGATTCTTTCTCGGGTTTGCCAGACGATGTTACGCATGAGGCGGGCAACGTTGACTGGATAATCAGTTGCGCCCTGGCTAAAGTTTTCCATCAGCCATTCTTCAGTCTGGTCGTGGATGAGTTCGTCATAGTGGCGGATACCGGCTTTGCGTAAGCGGTCTCTGGGGGAGTTTGGTTTAGGCATGGTTTATTTATAGTTTCCAGTAATCTTTGGGCATTATGATTTTGATGCCTTTATAGTTTTTTAGTTCGAGTAAATCTTTGTCTCCTGTAATTATAATATCTATATCGTTAGTTACTGCATCAGCTAAGATTTGATCATCTTTTGGGTCTCTAGAAATTTTTTCAACGGTGTTAGCTGTTTTACCTTCGATGAACTGTTTCTTAACAGTATTAATAATAGAATTTATTGCCTCGCGTGACAAAGGAAATTTTGTAGAAAGACTTTTTTGAGTTTCTTTTAGTAAATATTCGGTACAATAAACTTCATGTTTACTGGCGGCATCCTTGATGACGTCAAAAGAGTAACCTTGGCTAACAAAGCCTGAGATTATAACATTAGCGTCAAAGAGTATCTTCATGATACTTTCTCGAAAATCTCTTCTTCGGTTAATGTTATGCCTTTTTTAGCTAATTCTGCCATAGCTTTGCTTCGTACTCTGGTAAACTCTCTAACAAAAAAGTGGTGCTTAAGAGCTTGTCTTATTATCTCACTGCGCGATGTGTGTTCTTCCTTTGCTTCTGCGGAAAGGGGCCTCAATAAACTATCTGGTAAGCTAATTGCTACAATATTTCTCATGGTTTGTACCTCCTGTATTAAATTATAATACAGTATGAGGATTTGTCAAGTTTTTTGTTGAATCCTTTTGTTTTGCAAGGGTTATTTTGTTCTAACGGAAGAATATTCTGTTAGAATGAGAAATTAGACCGCCTAGGAATGAGGCTTTGAATTGCCGAATGACAGGGATGTTTAGAGGTAATCTGCCCTACTGCTTGAGTCCTATGGCAGTATTTATTTAAAGCTGTATATACTGAAAGCTGTATATTATTAAAGCTGTAAATAATGCTTGACAAAAAAGTTTAATTATTTTATCATTACTAATATGAGCCACATTATCAGTATAGCCAACCAGAAAGGCGGGGTGGGAAAATCTACCATTGCCTTTAATCTTGCGGCCGCATTAGCGGATAAAAAACATACTGTCTTTGTCGTCGATGCCGATCCTCAAGGCACTGTTTCTATGTGGGCTAAAGCCAGAACCCGCCACGAATCAAATAAAATAAATCCCAACATCACTTTTACAGAAAATCCCTGGACGTCGGAAGAAATACTTAAACTAGCGCAACCGCCGGATCATGAGTTTATAATTATTGACTGCGGGCCGGCTAATAATAAAGCCGCTAAAGCAACTCTTGTCGTGTCAAATTTAACAATTATCCCTATTTCACCAAGTCCTTTAGATATCAATTCAGCGCGCAGCACTATAGAACTGATAGAAGAAGGCGCCAGCAGGGGAGCCACTAAATCTAAAGTATATCTTTTAATATCAAAGAAAATAGTCGGGACCAATTTAGCAAAAGAGGCGCGGGATACTTGTGAAATGCTTAAGCTGCCTATTTTAAAAACTGAGATATCCCAGAGGATCGCTTTGTGCGAATCAGCTATTACAGGACAATCGGTGCTTGAATACGCGCCAAATTCAATGGCAGCAGAAGAATTTATTGAACTAGGGAAGGAGATTAAGAGATGCCTAAAGCAAAGTTAAGCCAAATTGCTACCACATGGGTGGATGAAGAAGACAGCTCAAAGAAAAAAGAACTCATAAAAGAGAAGAATACCAAGAAAATAATCAAGAGGCAGGAAGACCAGCCAAAGAAGAAACAGACATTTAGCTTGAAATTAGGAACTATCAAGCGCCTATGGGCACATCGAGTTAAAACTAGTAGGACTATATCAGAAACTATAGACGAACTGGTTAATGAACATATCCCAGAATAAGAAAAATTGAAAAACGCACTCTTAGAGAGAGTGTTATTATATGTTAAACTATATGTTACACTTTTGAAAGGCATTTAAAATAAAGAAGTTACGACGATTTTGGTAAACGATAAGACACCATACGGTAAACGATAAGACACCAAAAGGTAAACGATAAGACACCATGCAGGTAAACGATAAGACACCATACGGTAAACGATAAGACACCAAAACCGGAAGGAAGAAAATGGCTGAAATAAAGAAGAAAGAACACGTTATAATGGAAGGGAACTTGCTGGAATACCCTATATTTTCTATGCAAAAGAGGCGGGTAGATAGAACAATAGAGGAATATGTATGGGAAGAAAGAAATGGGGCAGGGGAAATAACGGGTGAGCGGAGGTTTAAGGTTGAGTGTACAAGAGGGGTCCCGAATTACTTTGACATGGATGTGTTTAATGGGATTATGCGGGTTTATGTCAAAAAAGGCGGGGTATATAACAAAACCGAGGTCCATTTTACAATATACGAGCTGATGAGAGAGTTAGAGTTACCTGTTCACGACGGCGAGAAAGTAAAGAGAGTGCGGGAAAGTTTAGAACGAATGGCAAAGACTAACCTTCATTTTGAAAATTCATTTTATGCCGAGAAAGAAAAGACCACTAAGATAGTGCATTTGATATCAAGAATAGAAATTTACGAACAGCAAAAAGGGAATAGGTTTATAAATATGATCAAGGTGGTTTTAGATGATGAGTTAGTCAACAGTATTGAAAGAAAATATTACAAGTTAATAGACTTTACGATATATAAGGCGTTAGCAACCGGGATACCAAGAAGGCTATATGAATACTTAGAGAAAAAGAAATATAAGAAAAATCAGTTTGAAATAGACATAAGGAAATTAGCAAGGTGGATGGGGCTCAAAACAAGTAAAATATCACAGCTCAAGGAGCTTTTAGGGAAAGCAAATAATGAGCTGAAAGAAAAAATGGTTATTGATAAGTGGAAATATCAAAAAAATATTGTGGTTTACTATTTCCACAAGTCAGAAAGATTTAAGGAAATAGAAGACAATCTATTTTACTTAGAGAACCTTGCCGTAACTTTTTATCAGGGATTAGGACAGGAAAAGGTGTCAGAAGTATTAAAGCGGGAAGGAATGATTGTGCTCCAGGATTTAATAGATGAAGAATACACCAAAGAAGAAGTCGCCTATGCGTTAGGCTGGGCCGTAGATAATATAAAAGAAATCCATAGTATCCGGATTATTCCTAAAGTTATTGGCCAGGCTCTTGGCGATAAGGAAAGCAAGCGTCTGGTAGAAGAAAAAGAAAAGGCAGAGCAACAAAAGAAGTTAGAGGAAGACAAGCAAAGGGAAGAGGAAAGAAAAAGAGGAGAGGAGCTGGACAAGGTATTTGGGCAGCTACCTAGAGAGAAACAGGAAAAATTAGAGGAGAAGGCTAGAGAGAATTTAATAGAGCAAGGGATCAATCCTAATTTTATTTTACCAACCTTGTTGAGACTTGAAAGGAACAATCTGCTTGAGAAAAAGAAAAGTTTAGTAAAACAAGGAAGTTAAGAATGAGCGCAAACATAAAATGTCTTACTCCACAGGAAGAAGAAAGGTTTTTAGATATTCTTAAGAATCGCAAGGATGCAGAGAGAGCCTACATGCTTTATCATCTTATGCTTATTACTGGATTAAGGCTTTCAGAGGCACTAAGTCTTAATGTGGAGCATGCCAGCCGGGCTAAAGTTGAGTTGAAGGTTAAGGGATGGACCAAAAACAGGCCACAAGGCCATGGTTTGGCCTCCTGTGGCCAAAGCCAAGGAGAGAAGAAGGACAGGTTTAAGACAGTATATTTCCCAAAAGCCCTACAAGGGCATTTGAAAGAGTATCTGAAAGTCAAAGCAAGAAGAGGAGAGTCTCTTTTGCCTGAGGCTCCTTTGTTTGTTTCCAGAAATCGCACCAGGATCAGTCCGCGCCAGGTGCAGAGAGATTTTAAAAAATGGATAAGAGAAAGCGGTATCGAAACCGATCTTACGCCGCACGCTTTAAGGCATACTGTCGGGACAAGACTTCTAAAGGAATTTAAAAACGCTAAATTAGTTCAGCGGTATTTAGGGCATTCAGATGTGGCGACGACGTTAAGATATTACGTGGATGTGTTTCCGGAAGATTTAGAAGAAGCGGCAGAGATGCTGGCAGAAAAGTAAAGAGATGATAGTTCGGCATAAAGGGATAGCGAAACAATGATTTTGACTTTAATTCCTGCTATAATTTTAAAACCGCTTAATATTTCAGATGGAACAAAATGGAGAATTAACACTTTTTTCTCAGCCATTTTAACAATAATTATTTTGTATTATATAGTTTTTATTCAGAATAGCATATCTTTGTTTGGTTTCAAAATAGGAGGATTTTGTATTTTTAAACGAATTATCAATTTGCCGTGTCCCGTATGCGGTTTAACTCATAGTATAAACTCCGCTTTGCACCTAAACATTATGGAATCTTTATATTATCACCCCTTAGGATTACCGATACTAATTTCGTTATTGATACCAATATTCTATCGAATTCTTACATTTTCTCGGCTGATTCCCTATCTGTCTTTAGAAAGAGAAATATTATTTGCCAAGAAAATAGACTCACATTTTTTTTCTATATTGGTTTGCTTTTGGGTAATTAATAATCTAGTTTTAAAAGGAGGTAGGTTATGGCAATGATATCTTGTCCTAAATGTGGTAAGACAACGACACAAGCTGGATTCTATTCGTGGCAAATATTGGTAGCTATTTGCTTGTTTCCCTTAGGGTTATTAGCTTTATTGGGGGGAAGGCAGCCGACCAAATGTAATGAGTGCGGACATACTTTTCAATCCTAATTATTAATAATCATCTTGCCACTAAGGAAATTGAGGGAGGGAAAATGAAAAAGTTTCTTAAGGTATGGAGTATAGTAACGGCTATAGCTGGAGTTATTCTTTTCCTTCTTTTTGATATTCCAAAGGCGTTTAATACTATCGGCTTATGCGGAGTAGTAAAGGATTTTACCTCCTCTTTGTATAACGATGCTTGGGGTGCAGTAGGAGGGTTTATTATTAGCATAGCTGTTTTCTGGATTATCCCTGTAATTATAGGAGCAGTAATTATAATTGCTATTAATTCAAGCAAAAATAGGCGTTAAAAACTTATAAAGCTTGGACGATAAATTAAAAGTATATCTTATCTGGGCACTAAGGGCATTGAGAGATATGATTAATACTCGGAAAAGGATTCAAATCCCTAATAGAAAAATCAAGAATTGTGCAGAGCAATTTAAAGATGCAGCAGAGTTACTTTATTCACAGCCACCTGGCTCAGGAGTTGTGTTACCTTTAATTACCAATGCAGTTTTTGCTATAGAATTATATTTAAAGTCCCTAAATGCGCAAATCATTATATTTGGTGGTAAAGTTTCCGCTGAAGTAAATTGTCGTGGTCATTCTTTAATAAAATTATTTAAGTCGGTAGATAAAGACATAAAAAACCAGTTAGTCTCTTATTATAAAAAATCAAAATTATTTTCTACATATACGCAACCGGGGGTAATTCTAAAAAAATATAATAATATATATACAAAAGTACGATTCTCTTTTGAAAAAAATAGTCGCGTCAGCAGTACTTCTTTAACTGAATTAATGAAATTAGTTAATTTTTTCCACGATTTTGTTGATAGTTTACAAACAAAAGAATACATTGTCGAAGATGAGTAATAAAACCAGTCAATCTGATAGATGTACCCCTATTGTTAGCCGAGTGTCGCAAAAGTAGTAGTTTTGCGACGTTGAGAGGGGGAAACAAGCGTAAACAAAGGAGAAAATAAGGCGGATTTTTGAACTTTTGCGACATTCAAAGGGAATTGTAACGGGAATAATTGGAAATTATATTGACAGATACTTCTAATTTTATTATATT
>Ga0209211_10006264_pt1 | contig 17308 bp, 17 predicted proteins | sample RifGroA2_FD_183992 | JGI IMG/M metagenome (GOLD analysis project Ga0209211, IMG submission 183992) | Groundwater microbial communities from Rifle, Colorado, USA - Groundwater A2 (SPAdes) (version 2) | ecosystem: Environmental > Aquatic > Deep subsurface > Groundwater | place: Rifle, Colorado... | reverse complement strand
TGGTGAAAATATTTCTTGTTGACAATAATAAGGAAAAAATCATAGATGCCGGTTTTTTGGTGTACGTTTCCATTTTCGGCATCTTTCTCATTCGTTCCGTTCTTAAGGAGGTTCGAGCCAGAGAGAAGATTGAAGAATTGGCCACCAAGCTGGAATTCGCCAATTTAAGGCTGAAACAATTAGACGAAGCCAAGTCGGATTTTCTTTCCATCGCATCCCACCAGTTGAGGACGCCGCTTACCGCCATCAAAGGTTACGCCTCAATGATTCTGGAAGGGAGTTACGGGAAAATTTCCGAAACGACCAAAGGCGCGGTGGATAAAATTTTCCAATCGTCCCAAAGGCTGGTTTTGATAATCGGCGATTTCTTGGACATTTCTCACATAGAACAGGGGACGATGCAATATGATTTCGCCGCGCTGGATGTCAAAGATTTGACCAAGGGATTAGTGGAAGAATTCAAAGCGACGATTGAAAGCTCAACAGACAAGTCCAAAACGTTAAAAATCAGTTTTGAAGCGGATGAAAAAGAAAATTTCAGCGTCAACGCCGACCGCAACAAAATTCGCCAAGTCGTTTCCAATCTCATAGACAATTCCATCAAATACACACCCGCCGGATTCGTAAAAGTCAGCCTTTCCAAAATTGCCGAAAACGGAAATGTTTTGCTGAAAATTGATGATTCCGGCATCGGTATTTCCGCCGAGACAATGCCCAATCTTTTCAAAAAATTCGGACGGGCAAGGAGCCTTTCCAGCGCTTACGCCAATGGTTCCGGGCTTGGCCTCTATGTCGCTAAAGAAATAATCAAAGCTCACAAAGGCAAAATCTGGGCCGAGTCGGAAGGGGAAGGAAAAGGTTCGCAATTCTACGTTGAATTACCGGAGAAATAAGGAAATCTTGGCAATAACTGTTTTTGTTGTTAGACTGATACATATTTGTTTATGAGGGCGAAATACATATTCGTGGTGGGCGGGGTGATGTCGGGCGTCGGCAAGGGCGTTACATCGGCTTCTATCGCCAACATTCTTCAGTCCCGAGGCTTCAAAGTAACCTCCATTAAGATTGATCCTTACGTCAATGTGGACGCCGGCACCATGAACCCGACCGAACACGGCGAAGTTTTCGTGTTAAACGACGGTATGGAGTGCGACCAAGATATGGGCAATTATGAGAGATTTCTAAACAAAAATATCCCGGGAACAAATTATATGACCACCGGCAGTATTTACCAGTCCATTATCAACAAAGAAAGAAGTTTGGAATACAAGGGCAAGTGCGTTTCCGTCGTGCCGGATGTGCCGTTGGAAATAATAGAAAAAATAAACAAGGCCGTTAAGAAAAACAAGGCGGAAATAGTGATAATTGAGATAGGCGGGACCGTCGGCGAATATCAAAACATTCTTTTTCTGGAAGCCGTGCGAATGCTTAAGATAAGAAATCACAACGATACCCTTCTTGTTCTGGTGAGTTATCTGCCTCACATCGGCGCCGACAGCGAGCAGAAAACAAAACCGACCCAGCATGCTTCAAGAACGCTCAACAGCGCCGGCCTTCAGCCAGATATAATCGTCGCTCGCTCCACGGAGGCGATAGACGCCAAACGAAAAGAAAAAATCGCTTTCAACTGCGGGATGAAAGAGGAAGACATCATTTCCGCTCCCAACGCAGAAAGCATTTATGAAATACCTCTTAATTTTGAAAAGGACGATATGGGCAAAGTTGTTTGCGAAAAATTGAAAATCAAATCCAAAAAAAAAGATTTTAAGGAATGGAAAGACTTTGTGGATAAGATTAAAAAAGCGAAAGAAACGGTCAAAATCGGCATCATCGGAAAATATTTTTCTACCGGCGATTTCGTGCTGGCCGACTCTTATATTTCCGTAATAGAAGCGATAAAACATAGCGCTTATTTCCACGGCCGGAAGCCAGTCATAGAATGGCTTAATGCGGAAAAATACGAGGGTAAAGGCGCCGAAGATAATTTGAAAAAATTAAACGAATACGACGGAATTATCATACCGGGCGGTTTCGGCGACAGGGGAGTGGAAGGCAAAATCTCGGCCATAAAATATTGCCGGGAAAACAAGCTGCCGCTTTTGGGCATTTGCTACGGAATGCAATTGATGGTCGTGGAATTCGCCAGACATTTGGCGGGAATGAAAGGCGCGCATACCACGGAGGTGAATCCGAAAACTCCGTATAATGTGATAGACATTTTGCCGGAGCAAAAAGAAAAAATGATTAAAAATGACTACGGCGGGTCTATGAGACTCGGCGCCTATGACGCCAATATTAAAAAAGGCACCATCGCTTATTCGGCCTACGGTCAAGAAAAAATTTCCGAACGTCACCGTCACCGCTACGAAGTCAACCCCGATTTTATAAAACAACTGGAAGAAAAGGGGATTATTTTCTCCGGCCAGTCGCCCGACGCAAAACTTATGGAAATCGCCGAACTGCCCAAAAACGTCCACCCATTCTTTCTCGGCGCACAATTCCACCCGGAATTCAAATCTCGTCCGCTTGACCCGCATCCTTTATTTTTAAAACTGATAGAAGTGGCGATAAAAAAAAACGAATAAATAAATATAAAATAAAAAATGTACACGAAAAAATGCGATCGCTACAAACCGTGTACATTTTTATTTAGTTATTATTTTATCTTTTTGAGATTTTGTAACCTTCATCCGTGTCTTTGACGCTGAAGCCTTTTTCGGCGATTATTTTTCTCAATTCGTCCGATTTTTGGAAATTTTTGGACAGTCTCGCCATCTCTCTCTCTTCGGCCAGTTTTTTTATCTCTTCCGGAATTTCAACGGCGAAAAATTTGGCGTTTTTAAGATTAAGGCCAAGAACTTCGTCTATTTCAAGAATAAGGCGCAATTTTTCGTCCGGCGGCAGGTTTGATTTGACGATTTCCCACAAAACAGCCACGGCTTTGGGCGCTTGAAGGTCATCCGAAATTACGTCAATGAATTTTTGGCGGTAATTTTTCACATCCTCTTTCAAACCGACTTCGTAAACCGGTTTACGAAGTCGGTTTTCTTCAACTTCTTGCTTTAGCTCGCAGATATGATTTACAAGCTTGCCGTAAGCGTTGCTGGAGGCGGACAACGACTCCCAAGTGAAATTCATTATCTGGCGGTAATGAGTTTGCAAGAACAACAGCCTTAAAGCCATCGGGCCGATTTTACTATTTTTTAGATCGTCAATGGTGTAGAAATTTCCAAGGCTCTTGCTCATTTTTTGCCCATCCACCAGCAAAAAATCGTTATGGAACCAATAACGGACGAATGGCTTGCCGGTCACAGCTTCCGATTGGGCGATTTCGTTTTCGTGATGGACTGGGATAAGGTCTATGGCGCCGGCGTGAATGTCCACGGTTTCGCCCAAGTATTTCATGCACATCGCCGAACATTCTATATGCCAGCCGGGAAAGCCTTCGCCCCAAGCGGACGGCCAGCGCATAATATGATTTTTGAACCGGCCTATCGCTTTAAACCACAAGACGAAATCGGCCGGGTTTCTTTTGCCCGCATCAACGTGAATTTCTTTCCTGGCGGCCGTCATCTTTTCTTCCAATTTTTGGCCGGAAAGTTTGCCGTAATTTTTAAACTTGGAAACGTCAAAATAAAGCGCCTCGTCCGTTTCGTAAGCAAAGCCTTTGCTTTCCAAAACTTTTATCATCTCTATGAATTCCGGAATATGCGCTGTGGCGTTGGAGAAAACATCCGGCCTGATTATGTTCATATAGTCTATGGAAGAAATGAAATAATCCGTATAAACTCTGGCCAATTCCCAAACGGTCGTTCCCTTTTTCCCCGCGCCTTTTTCCATTTTGTCTTCGCCTTCATCGTTGTCGCCGGTAAGATGGCCGACATCGGTAATATTCATCACATGGTTGACCTTATAGCCGAGAAACCCAAGCGCTCTTTTTAAAACATCATTATTGACGTAAGTCCTCAAGTGGCCGATATGGGTATAATCGTAGACCGTCGGCCCGCAGGAGTAAAAGGTAACACTGGGCGGATTAAGAGGTATAAATTCCTCAATTTTTCTGGAGGCGGTATTGTATAGCTTCATAAAATAATTCTAACACAAATTTACCGTTTGGTAACTCGCAATTACCGTCGCCGTTTCGGCTTGATTTTTTATTGGCAAAAAAGATCATTTAATATTATGATATAAACTATGCTGGAAGCCATCAAAAAAGAAGGGGATAAGGCCGTAGAAAAAACCAAAAAAAGAATCGCCAAAGAGCTTTCTTCAAAAAAAGCCGTTATTTTTGATAATTACGCGCTTGTTAAGATTAAAAAAAGTCTGGGGGTAATTCTAGAAATAGACGCCGATAAACTTTCCCTAAACGCTCCTCCGGAGCATATAAAAGCCGACTTGAGCTTGGATTCATTCGGTTTTGCCGGATTGGATTCTGGCGGCAATGACCCTAAAAAACTGGCGGAAGTTTGGGCGAGAAAAATAAACAAAACAAAAAATGAATTCATAGAAAGCGCGCAGGCGCTTGGCCCATATCTCAACATAAACTTAAAAAAACAAAAAAATTATTCGCTGATTCTTAATGATATATCCAAATTAAAGAGTAAATTCGGCCAAAGCGATTTAAATATCAAGAAAGTCGCTGTCATAGACTATTCCGGCCCCAATATTGCTAAGCCAATCGGCGTGGGGCATTTGCGTTCCACCATTATCGGCCAAGCGCTGGCCAATATTTACGAAGCGACGGGATACAGCGTCATCAGAGACAACCATTTGGGCGATTGGGGCACCCAATTCGGCAAGCTCGTTTACGCTTACCAACAATGGGGCGATAAAAAAAAGATAGCTCAAAATCCGATTAAAGAGCTGAATGATCTTTATATAAAATTTCACGAAGAAGCTGATAAAAATCCGGAAATTGAAGACATCGCCCGCGAGATTTTCCAAAAAATGGAAGAAGGAGATAGCGAACTGATAAAATTATGGATTAAATTCAGAAGTATCAGCATCGCCGAGTTTAAAAAAATCTACGAACGGTTGGGGATAAAATTTGACGCGTATCTTGGCGAAAGTTATTTTGCCGAAGAAACGGATAAAATAGTTAAGGAGTGTTTGGAAAAAAGACTGGCCAAAAAAGACGAGGAGACCGGAGCTATCGCAGTGGAAGATTTGGAGGGTCTGCCTTCCTTTTTACTGCGCAAGAAAGACGATTCCGGCCTATATATCACCAGGGACTTGGCGACGCTGATTTTCAGGGTGGAAGTTTTTGAGCCGGACGATATTCTTTACGCAGTCGGAGAAGAACAATCATTGCATTTCAGGCAACTGTTCGCTTTGGCTCGCGCCCTCGGCTACATTGATGGCGCGAAAGCCAAGCATATCGGCTTCGGTTTGGTTTTAAGCGGCGGAGAAAAAATGTCCACTCGCAAGGGGACGCTTATTGAGCTTGAGGAACTGATAAAACAATCCGTTGAAAAATCAAAAGAAATATTGCGCCAAAAAAACAAAGATTTAAGCGAGAAAGAAATTGAAGAAATTTCCGAAATAATCGGTCTTGGAGCGGTGATCTACAATGACCTGCGACAATCGCGCCAGAAAAATATTTATTTTGACTGGAAAAGGATGTTGGACTTTGAAGGTGGCAGCGCCGTTTATCTGCAATACACGGTTGCCCGCATCAATTCTATACTTAAAAAGCTTGGCAAAACCCAATGTCAAGGTCTCGCCTTGACATTGGGTTTTGAGAAAGATAGCGAGTTTGCGCTGGCCAGAAAAATGATGTTCTTCCCGCAGGTTATATTAGAAGCGCAAAAACATGATTCTCCGCATCTTATTGCTGTTTATCTGGAGGAATTGGCGCAATTGTTCAATCATTTTTACAACGAAGTTTCTATCATAGGCACGGGAAACAGAGATTTGCGCCTTTCTAGAGTATCGCTCATAAAGTCAGTGGCAACCGTCATAAAAAACGGCTTGAATTTACTTGGGGTCAAAACAGCGGAAAAGATTTAAAAAATATGCTAAAATTTTAAGTAATGGAAAGAATATACATAAAAGACATAAAAAACAAAATCGGCGAGGAAGTCAAACTAGCCGGTTGGGTGGATGTTCGCCGCGATCACGGCAAGCTTATTTTCATTGACCTGCGGGATATGTCCGGCAAAGCGCAGATGGTGGCTCTACCTAATCACAAAGAGGCGCATAACGCCGCCAGCAAACTCCGCTCGGAATGTGTAGTGGAAATAATCGGTAAAGTCAACAAAAGGCCGGAAAAAATGGTGAACAAAAACGAAGAACTGGGCGAGGTAGAGGTGGAGATAACGGAAGTAAAAATACTTAGCGAAGCTGAAATTCCGTTTGAAAAGGATGCCGTAACAAACCTTGACACGCATTTGGATAATCTTCCTCTTACCCTAAGAACGGAAAAATCTAAGGCTGTTTTTAAAGTTCAAGCGGAAACAGTAAAAGCTTTCAGGGAGTTTTTAAACCAAGAAAATTTTACGGAATTTCAAGCGCCGAAATTGATAGGGGAAGACGCAGAAGGCGGGGCGAATTCGTTTGATGTGACATATTTCAAACACATTGCCCATCTGGCGCAAAGCCCTCAATTATACAAGCAAATTATGGTGGGCGTTTTTGAGAGAGTGTTTGCCGTGGGAAATGTTTACAGAGCGGAAAAGCACAGCACCACCAGACATTTAAACGAATACACCAGCTTGGATATGGAGATGGGGTTTATCCAAGACCACACGGATATAATGAAGATGGAAAACCGTCTGCTTAAATTTGTGATGAGCGAGCTCACAGAAACTTGCGCGAAAGAATTTGAGTTTCTTAAAGCAACTGTGCCGGAAGTGCCGGAAAATATACCGGCGATGAAACTAAGAGAAGCGCAGGAGATTATAAAAAAAGAAACAGGAGAAGATTGCGTGAAAGAACCCGACCTTGAACCTCAACACGAAAGATGGCTGTGCGAATACGCCCAAAAACAATTCGGGTCAGATTTTATTTTCATAACGCATTTCCCGATGGCAAAAAGACCTTTTTACACCCACGAAGACGAAAATGACATAGGGTATGCCAAAGGTTTTGACTTGCTTTTTCGTGGCGTGGAGATAACCACCGGCGCCCAGCGCATCCACAAATATGCCGAACTGGTGGAAGCTCTCAAGCAAAAAGGACTCAATCCCGATAAATTCAGCTTTTATCTGCAAGCTTTCAAAAGCGGAATGCCTCCGCACGGCGGTTTCGGTATGGGCTTGGAACGGCTCACCGCCAAACTTCTCGGATTGGAAAATGTCAAAGAAGCGACACTGTTTCCTAGAGATTTAAATAGGATAGATACGCTATTATCTACCGATAAAACTCAATAAATAAGCCAAAAACTGGCAAAATCCTTGACTTTTTATAAAATTCCTGTATATTATAAACAGTATTTTGAACATTTTAAATCTTTCGCTTTAACCCAAAGCGACCGACGTTTGACGGGATTCAAACAGATAAGAGGAAAGGAGAGTAAAGATGGGTCAAAATAAGACACCTGAAATTGAAAAGAAAAGAGAAAATTATTTTATATTCTTTTCACCTTTTGAAAAAAAAGTAAGGGAGAAAAGCAGACTACCAACTATGTTTGCAAAATTAGGAAACGGTAGATTGGTGGAATATACTGTAATGAGTGAAGTTGATAAGTACCCATACAATTATAGTGATTATTATTTTCTAGGTGTGGGGAAATTCGATCACGAACATAATTTTTAAAAGCTTTAAAAGCCCTAGTGAACTTGAGGATTAGCTAGGGCTTTCGTGTTATACTTTTTTAGTTATGAAAAAAGAGAATTTTAAAAAAGGGGAAATAATAATTTACAAAACTTCAAAAAATGAGGTTGATTTAAAAGTGCGTTTTGAAAATGAGACAGTTTGGTTAACACAAATGGAAATTGCTGAATTGTTCGGCAAAGAAAGAACGGTTATTACCAAACATATTAAAAATATATTTGCCGACAAAGAAATTAACCTCAAAAGCAATGTGCAAAAAATGCACATTGCAAATTCCGATAAGCCGGTTGAATTTTACAGCCTAGATGTCATTTTAGCGGTTGGTTACAGGACAAACTCAGCTCGAGCCATTCATTTTAGAAAATGGGCGACATCGGTTTTGAAAAAATATTTACTGCAAGGATATGCTATAAACGAAAAAAGATTATTGGAAGCTCGCGAGAAATTCCAAGAATTGCAAACAGCCATCTCGTTTTTGCAGGAAAAATCAAAAAAGGAATTATTGAGCGGGCAAGCAGGGGAGATTTTGAATTTGCTTTCCGATTATGCCAAAACATTGACCATCCTTGAACAGTACGATAAAGGACAACTTAAAGAATCAAAAGGCGGAAAGACAAAATTTATTCTGGAATACGGCGATTGCCTAAAAATAATAGCTGAATTAAAAAAAGAATTGGTCATGAAAAAAGAAGCAAGTGACTTGTTTGGAAATGAGAGAGACGGAAGTTTTGAGGGTATCATTAAAGGCCTTTACCAGTCATTTGGCGGAAAAGAACTGTATTCATCAATAGAAGACAAGGCTTCGCATCTTCTTTATTTCATCATCAAAGATCATCCATTTTCTGACGGAAACAAACGCTCCGCCGCCTTTTTGTTCGTGTATTTCTTAGACAAAACAAATTTTATTTTCAAAAAGTCCGGCGAAAGAAAGATAAACGACAACGCTCTCGTAGCCTTGGCGCTTCTTGTCGCCGAAAGCGATCCGAAAGAAAAAGAAACAATGGTAAAAATTGTTAAAAATCTTTTAACAGAGTAATGCATAAAAATAATATGTTATAATCTTCCTATGCCTCAAATTTTGACGATAATTTTGGTTTTGGCGGGAGTGATGGCGGTTTTTGCTGTGGTGTTTTGGTTTTTGATAAAAAAAACGCTGGCGCCAAAAGAGGATAATAAAAATGGCGACAGGGCGGCGTTAATGATGCAGGAACAGTTGAAAGACATTAAAGAGGCTTTGCACAAGACAAATCTGGACATCAGAAACACTTTGGACAGCAGGATAGGGGAGTCAACCAAAGCCATGCAATCGCAGATCGGCCATTCCGCCAAAATAATCTCGGAAGTGACGGAAAAACTGACCAAACTGGATGAGACTAACAAACAGGTCATCGGTTTTGCCGGACAATTGCAAAGTCTGCAGAATATTCTCACTAACCCCAAGCAGAGAGGCGTGCTGGGAGAATATTATTTGGAAACGGTGCTAAAAAATGTCTTGCCGCCGGGCCGATTCCAAATGCAATATAAGTTTGCCGACGGAGACATCGTGGATGCCGTTATATTTTTGGATAAAAACAAAATGTTGCCGATTGACTCAAAATTCAGCTTGGAAAATTATAACAAAATAATCAACGAAACAAACCAGGCCGAAAAAGAAAAACTGGAAAAACTTTTCAAGCAAGACCTGAAAAACAGAATTGACGAAACTTCCAAATACATCCGGCTGAACGAGGACACGACCGATTTCGCTTTTATGTTTATCCCGTCGGAGGGTATATTTTACGACCTGCTTATCAATCAAGTCGGCGCGGTCAAAACCTCCACCGTGGATCTTATAGAATACGCTTTCCGCCAGAAAAAAGTCATTATCGTTTCGCCCACCACTTTTATGGCTTACTTGCAAACGGTTTTGCAGGGTTTGCGCGCTTTACAAATAGAAGAATCGGCCAAGGAGATAAGGAAGAGGGTAGAGGACTTGTCGCGCCATCTCGGGGTTTACGAAGAGTTTATGAAAAAATTGGGAGTTAATTTATCCACGACGGTTAACGCTTACAACAGCTCCTATAAAGAACTGAACAAGATAGACAAGGATATTTTGCGTATTACCGGCGTTGCCGTCGGCATTGAACCCAAAATTGTGGACAAACCGGAAGAAATAGAATAATAGAGCAGAGAATATAGAGTAACCGTTAAAATTTACAAAATTTAAATATTTCAGTTTAAAACCTCCAGGTTTTATGTTACAATTTTAATGTAGTTTATTTATTGGTTTAAATTTTATTTTTATGTCACAAGGTTTGGGAAAAAATCAACAAAAATTGCTTCTTCTTCTTTTGGGCGGATTGAGTTTGTCGCTCTCAAGAAATCCTCGCCAATATTTCAAAACATTAAAAGCCATAGGCAAAGGTTGGAATGAAATTGACCGGCAAGCTCTTAAAAATGCGATTGCCGGTTTGTATAAGTCCAAATTTTTGGAGGAAAAAGAAAACAAAGACGGTTCTTTAACGATAATCTTAACCGAAAACGGAAAAAGAAAAGCCTTGACTTATCAGCTTGACGAAATGGAAATCAAAAAACCGGAAAAGTGGGATAAAAAATGGCGGATAATACTTTTTGACATACCTGACAAAAAAAGAAAAGAAAGAAACGCGCTAAGGCATCATCTCAAAAAAATAGGTTTTTATAAATACCAAGAAAGCGTTTTTGTTCATCCTTTTGACTGCAAAGATGAAATGGATTATCTTATAGAATTTTATAATTTAAGAAGGTTCGTAAGATTTGTCGTCGCCGACCAGCTTGATAATGAATTGGAATTAATGGTTCACTTTAGATTGCCGATGAATTAAGATTGATCCCATTGAATTAACAGCCAACATTATAATTGCAGTATAAAACCTCCAGGTAATAAACTGTAATTTAGATAATTTAGATAATTGAATAACTGAATAGCTGACACTGACGCTTGTAATTATTTTTATTTTGTGTAGTATGATTGATGTTATGAATTCCAATAAATCAGCCGTTATAGAAACGGGCGGTAAACAATATTTGGTTCAACCGGGCCAAACGCTCAAAATTGAGAAACTGAAAGACGCCAAAGAGGGCGGAAAAATTTCCTTTGACAATGTTTTGCTTATCATAGATGGGGAGGATATAAAACTGGGCAAGCCTTATTTGGAAGGAGCGAAAGTATCGGCCGAAGTCAAAAAAGAAGGCCGAGCCGAAAAAGTGACAATTTTGAGATACAAAAGAAAAACCAGAGCTCGAAGAAAAATGGGACACAGACAGCCGTTTACGGAAGTGGTGATTCAGGAAATAAAGTAAGGGATAAAAAATTCCCCGACCGTCGGGGAATTTTTTATTGCCTATTTTTCAGCGCGTTTTCTATCGTATCGCTGTCGCTGTATTCCAGTTCCGCGCCGGTGGAAAGGCCTCGCCCGAGACGGGTGATTTTGACTTTTAACGGCTCTAAAATTCTTTCTATGTACAAATTGGTGTTTTCGCCTTCAACAGTGGCACTAGTGGCCAAAATAATTTCTGCCGGTTTTTCTTTTTGGACTTTTTCAAAAAGCTGTTTCAGCCTCACTTCGGCGGTTCCGTTTCCGGCCAAAGAAAGCAGTCCGCCCAAAACAAAATACTTGCCGCGGAAGTTGCCCGTTCTTTCTATATTTTCCAAGTCAACATCTTTTTCCACGACCATAATGACTGAAGAATCTCGGCTGGCGCCGGAACAAACGGAACATAAATCAATCTCAACATTTTTTGATTCAAAATATCTATAACAGCTTCCGCATTGCTTCATCCCGCTTTTAACTTCCAGAATGAGCTTGGCCAAATTATCCACATACGCTTTGCTTTCTCCGGCTAAAAAATAAACAAACCGCTTGGCTTGCCGCGGACCGATGCCCGGAAATTTCAAAAAACTTTCTATAAGCCTATCTACATTCATTTTTTTGATTTACATTTGCCCGAAATCTCCTCTTTCTATGGATGAAAAACTGACTTTTTCCGCGTTGAAGTAAAGGTCAATTTTTCCAGTCGGGCCGTTTCGGTGCTTTTCCACGTGTATTTCGGCGATATTTTTCCTGTCCGTGTCCGGCTTGTATTTATCTTCCCTGTAAATAAACATCACCACATCGGCATCCTGCTCAATGGAGCCGGAATCTCGCAAATCGTGAAGCTTGGGAATGGGCGGATTTCTTAATTCCACCGCCCTGTTGAGCTGGGATAAAGCCAAAACCGGCACTTCTAAATCTTTGGCCAAGCCTTTGAGCGAACGGGAAATCTCCGTCATCTGCTGGACCATATTGTCTGAATTTTGTCTCGGCACCATCAGCTGAAGATAATCAATAATAATCAAGCCCAAGCCATGTTCCGCCTGCAATCTTCGCGCCTTAGCCCTCATTTGCATAATGTTTACCGAAGATTCATCGTCTATGAATATGGGAGCGGTGGAAAGCCTGTCCAAAGCGTCTCTTATTCTGGCAAATTCGTCGTCGCTGGAAAGCCGGCCGGTGCGAAGCTTCCAAGAATCCACATGGGCTTCGGAAGCGATCATCCTGTCCACCAAAGACTGGGTGGACATTTCAAGGCTGAAGATGCCCACCGGCACGCCGCCCTTGCAAGCCACATTGCGGGCGATGTCTAGAGCCAAGGCGGACTTGCCGATGGACGGCCTGGCCGCCAAGATGATAAGGTCGGATTTTTGAAATCCGGACAGCAAGTTGTCCAGTTCTGGGAATCCGCTGGGCACGCCTCTTAATTCTCCTTTTGACTTATGAAGCTTGTCAAACCTTTCCCAAGCGTCCATAAGAGAAGTTTTCATATTCACGAATCTTTGCTTAGTGGACATTCTGGCGATGCTAAAAATTTTCTTTTCCGCCTCGTCCAGTATGGAATCAATCTCTCCTTCCTCGTCGTAGCCCAACTGGTGGATGTGTCCGGACGATTCTATCAAGTCTCTTAGGACGCTTTTTTTGTGGACGATTTCGGCGTAATGTTTGGCGTTGCTGGAAGTCGGCACAGAGTTGACCAGCTCGGTCAAGTAAGAACTGCCTCCGGCGGCATCAAGCTGTTTTTTGTCTTTGAGCCGGCTGGAAAGAGAAAGAATATCTATCGGTTCCTTGCTCTGATACAAATCAAACATAGCCTCAAAAATAATTTTGTGCTTGGTCTGGTAAAAATCATTCGGACGCAGAATGTCTACGATGACATCAATGGATTTGGAGTCCAGCATCAAAGAGCCCAAGACGGACTTCTCCGCCTCTATGTTTTGAGGCGGTATTTTCGCCATTAAGTTTTTGGGTTCGTTCGCCATTGATTATTGATTAGATAATATCATAAAACTCCTTTTTTATATCCACTTTTTTCTTTTGAAAAAAGTGAAGGCGGTGAAAGCGCCGGCCAACATAAGGATCAGGACTATCCAGAAATCGCCCGGAACGCCCACAATAGGGAGCCAAGTTGTGTTCATACTGAAAAGAGTGGCCAAAAACATAGCGGGGAAGGTGACGAAAGCCATCACCGTCAGGGTTTTCATCACCTCATTGGTCTTGCTGGACAGTAAAGAGTCGTTAGTGTCTCTTAAAAGTTCTATGGTTTCTTTGGAACTGTCCAGCAGGTTCTCCACCCTGGCCAGTTCGGCCAGCATGCCGTTTAAATAATGAGTAAAATCTTTGCCGGTTATTTTGGGGTCTGTTTCGTACAAAGACTTTAAAACGCTGCCGTGGGCATGAATGGCTCTTTGGAATTCCAGCACGTCTCTTTGGACATAAGAAATTTCTTTGACCATTTCTTTTTCCTGGCCGGTGAATATTCTCTCTTCAATTTCCGATATTTTGTTATGGATATGTTCCAACTGCCTTAAAGCGTAATCATACAATTTTTTGGTGATTAAAAAAGTCAGCCGGCCGACACTCTTGGCGAAATGATTTTCTTTCAAAAGGATACCCACTTCAAATATCTTGACCAGCTCGTGCAATGGGATTATTGATTTGTAATGCGCCGTTATTATGAAATTTTTTCCCAATATAAAATCAACTTCGCAAGGCTCGCTGACCTTCCGGCTTATGTCGTAAATGGGGAAATGAAGGATGAGATAAACAATGTTGCCGTAAATGTCCGCCTTCGGCCTGATCGTCGGTTTCAAAAGCTCGTCGGCCACGATAGGCGGAATGTTGTACTGTTGCATCAAAATTTTGATATCTTCCACGACTGGCGATTCCAAGTCCACCCAGGTCAAAGTTTTGTATTTGTGCGTTGTAATCATAATCCGCTTTTAATTATATAATTTTTAATGTAAAATGAAAAGCATGTTTTTAAAAAATAACAAGTTGAAGAAATATTCCGTTGTTTTAATTGGCGTTTTGGCGGCCGCTAGCTTGTTTTACGGCGGATTGTTTTTGGGACAAAACCAAAAAAATCCGAACGGAAAAGAATTCAACATCGTCAATCAAGAAGCCGGCAAACAGCCGGAAATTGACTTTGCTCCGTTTTGGACGGCTTGGGACGCGGTAAATTCCAAATACGTTTCCGCCAAGGATTTGGACGGGCAAAAAATGGTCTGGGGCGCCATAGAAGGAATGGTGAAATCTTTGGGCGACCCTTACTCCGTATTTTTCCCGCCTCAAGAAAACAAAGAATTTAAAGATACTATCAGGGGAGATTTTGGCGGAGTCGGCATGGAAATAGGAGTAAAGGGCGGAACAGTCACGGTAATTTCTCCGCTTAAGGGGACTCCGGCCTATCGCGCCGGCATAAAAGCGGGCGACAAAATTTTAAAAATCGGCGAAAAGACGACTATGGATATGACGGCCGAAGAAGCGGCCAGGCTCATCCGGGGAGAAAAAGGGACGGCTGTAAAAATTGTCATTCTTCCAAAAGGAGAAGAAACCACCAAAGAAATAACTCTTATAAGAGACACCATTGTAATTCCGATTTTGGAAACGGAAGAAAAACCGGGCGGAATATTTCTGATAAAATTTTACAGTTTTTCCGGAAACTCAACCAATGAGTTCAGAAACGCTTTGCGGGAATTCGTTTATTCCGGCAACAGCAAAATGATTATTGATCTAAGGGGAAACCCGGGAGGCTTTCTGGAATCGGCGGTTGACGCTTCCAGTTGGTTTTTGCCGATGGGAAAAACGGTGGTGCGGGAAAAATTCGGCAACGGAGAAGAAAATGTGTTTAGAAGCAAAGGCTATAACATTTTCAACAATCTCCCTTTGGCGATTCTGGTCAACGAAGGCAGCGCCTCCGCTTCGGAAATTATGGCCGGAGCGCTGAAGGAGCATAACATCGCCAAACTGGTCGGGACGAAGACTTTCGGCAAAGGCTCGGTGCAGGAGCTTGTGGAAATTACCCCCCAAACTTCGCTGAAAATCACCATCGCCAAATGGCTGACTCCCAACGGTGTTTCCATCTCCGACCAAGGGTTGGAGCCGGATTTCAAGGTGGAGATAACCAAAAAAGATATAGAGCTGGAAAACGACCCCCAAATGGAAAAAGCGAAAGAGGTGGTCAATAATTGGAAAAAATAAGATTATTTGCTAAAATTAAACCAATGGAAGAAAAAGATCTGCAAAAAAGCCTGCACCATATCCACGACAGCGCCGTTCTTCTCGGGGCGAGAGTTGTTTTCGCTTTCTTGGCCGTGGAACTGCTATATTATGTTTTCATTTATTTTCTTTTTTTCACCGAAATAGGCTTGTCCATTCAGTACCAAAGAAGTTACATAATTTTAGGTTCGTCTTTGCTTAAATTTATTCTGCAAACTTATTATGTCGTTTATGTCGTGCTGGCGTGGGTCAAAAATAATTTTTACATCACCGAAGACAAGTTGGTGCATTGCAAGGGGATATTGACCGTTGACGAAGAAATTTACGACATCACCAGCCTTAGAAGCGTAAAATCGCACCAGAGCCTTATCGGCCGGATATTCAACTATGGCAATGTTATCGTGGAAGTTTCCGCGTCGGGCGGTTACCATAAAGACATATTGTTAAGAGGCATCGTCAATCCCAAAAAATACGAAAGAATTTTAAACGAGTATTTGGAGAAAAATAAAAAGCGTTAATAAACAATTTTATGAAAGTGATTTTATCGCAGGACATAACCGGCGTCGGCCGGAAAGGCGAGGTTAAAAATGTAAGCGACGGCTACGCCAGAAATTTTCTGTTGCCCAACAAATTGGGGCAAGTTGCCACGCCGGCCGCGATAGCTTCCACCGAGAAAATGAAGAATCAGATGGAACAAGACAGGGAAGTCCAAAAAGACATTTTGGAAAAAAATATCAAAGGTCTTAACGGTTTGAAAGTCCAGATAAAAGCCAAAGCCAACGAAAAAGGGCATCTCTTTTCCATAATTCACCCCGACGAAATAAGCAAGATTCTAAAAGAACAGCATCATTTAGATATCCCTTCCAAGATTATTGAGATATCAAAACCGATAAAAGAAATCGGCGAGCATATCATAAAAACAAAACATCAAGAATTTGTTCTTGATGTTTTGCCTTTGTAATTAAACAACACTGGCGACCGTAACCCTTTTGGTTACGCCGTCGTATCTTGTTTTTCTTTTATCGGTAAACTTTACCAAACCTTCTTTTACGGAAAAAAGAGTATTGTCTTTGCCCATTCGGACATTTTCCCCGGCCCAAACCTTAACCCCTTTTTGGCGGACGATAATAGAACCGGCTTTAGCTTTCTGGCCGTCGGAAAGTTTAATACCCCTGTATTGAGGGCCGGAATCTCTTAAGTTTTTACTGGTGCCTCCAGCTTTTACATGTGCCATAATTTCTAAAAAATCTCTTAATTTTTTGTGAAATTATGAGCAATCTCGCCGAAGTTTTAACGAAGGCGGATGCCATAAAATCAAAAAATCTATATAATGCTAATTATGCTATCAGAAATAATAAAGCTTTGCAAGCGCCTCGTCGGATGGGTAAAAACTAACAACAAAGAACTTTACTTGGCGACAATTATTATTTTGACGGCCGTTATCAGCTTCGGCTTGGGCCGGTTATCCAAAATTCGGGAAGAAAAAACGCCGATAACCATAGAAAACGTGAAAGAAAATGAGGAAACTAGCGAATCAAAATCACTATCGACATCGAACGTCGATAGTGGAATAAAAGCCGATAAAATTTTTGTCGCTTCTAGAAACGGTAAAAAATACTATTACGCATGGTGCGAATCGGCCAATGTCATCAAAGAGCAAAACCGCATTTGGTTTTCCACTCAAGCCGAAGCCGAAAAAGCCGGCTACCAACCAGCGGCCAATTGCAAAGGGTTGAAGTAAAATAACCTACTTGGACATTCAATGTCCAAGTAGGGGAAATTAATCATTATCAAGGTAAATTTAAACCTTGTGATTTTGTCTAAAAAATGGTAAAATCATAAAAATGACAGAGGTAGATAAAAAATCCTTATCCGAACAGGACATTTGTTCCAAATATGTTTTGCCGGCAATCGTCAAAGCTGGTTGGGATCTTCAAAATCAAATCAGGGAACAGATGACCTTTACGGCGGGGCGAATAATC
>Ga0209211_10006262_pt1 | contig 17313 bp, 15 predicted proteins | sample RifGroA2_FD_183992 | JGI IMG/M metagenome (GOLD analysis project Ga0209211, IMG submission 183992) | Groundwater microbial communities from Rifle, Colorado, USA - Groundwater A2 (SPAdes) (version 2) | ecosystem: Environmental > Aquatic > Deep subsurface > Groundwater | place: Rifle, Colorado... | reverse complement strand
GAATTGCCGAACAGTACGAGATCCAGCTCAGAAAGAAATCGGGGGAGTTGATCTGGATGCAGATCGGTGCCGCCCCCATGACCGACGTCGAAGGGAACGTCGTCGGATCCATCGGGGTCCATACGGACATCGCTGGAAGGAAGAAGTCTGAAGAGTTCCTCCAGGAATCGGAGCGGCGTTTCCGCCAGTTGGCCGAGAACATCCAGGGAGTTGTCTGGATGGCGGATCAGCGAAAGCCGGAAATGCTCTATGTCAGTAAGGCCTATGAAACCATCTGGGGGAGAAGCTGCAAGAGCCTGCACGACAACCCCCGATCGTTCCTCGACGCCATTCATCCCGAGGACCGATACCGCGCGGAACGGGGGATTTCCCGTCAACTGGAAGGGTTCCCGACAGAGGAGATCTACAGGATCATCCGGCCGGACGGGACCATCCGATGGGTGCGCGACAGGGGGTTTCCCATCCTGGATCGATCCGGTCAGGTGTACCGGATTGCAGGAATTGCCGAGGACATCACTGAGCGACGGGCAGTCGAAGAGTCGCGAAGGTCAAGTGAAGAGTGGTACAGGAGCCTTGTCGAGAACATCAGCGAGATTTATTTTGTGGTGGATAAAGACGGGATCATAACGTATTGCAGTCCCAATATGGAACTCTTGACGGGATACCGGGTGGAGGAGGTATTGGGAACTTCGTTTGTGAAACTGATCATGGCCCATGACCGGAAACGGGTCGTTCAGTTTTATCGCGATCGGACGATGGACGGCACGCTGGACGCCACGATTGAATTCCGGGGAAGAAAGAAAGACGGAAGCCAGGAGTGGGTGGAACAATCAACCCGGGTGATCCGCGATCAGGCCGGGAAGGTTGTGGAATATCGCAATGTCGTCCGGAATATCCGCGAGCGGAAGAACGTGGAACGCCAGCTCCGGCTTCTTGCCCACGCCGTCGAAAGCACGTCGGAGATGATCTGTATCACCGATATGGAAGACCGCTTCACCTTCGCCAACCGGGCCTTCCTGAACGCTTATGGATATGAGTTGTACGAGTTGGTCGGCAGAAAGCCGGATGTCGTAGGCTCGCCGAAGAACCCTCTCCAGACCACACAATCCATCTACCATGAAACGCGCAGAGGGGGGTGGAAAGGGGAATTGATCAACCGGAGGAAGGATGGGTCGGAGTTCCCCGTGTTCCTGACCACCTCCATCATCCGGAATGAGGATGGAGCGCCCGTGGCCCTGATGGGCGTTGCCCGCGACATCACCGAGGAAAAGAGTGTGCTGGAAGAAATTCGCGGAATGGCAACGCGTCTGGAGCAGCGCGTCCTGGTACGGACGGCGGAACTCGCCCTCCAAAGGAACGAACTGTCGCGGGTCAACGAGCAACTGGAGGGGGTCATCGCCCAGTTGAAGGAGGCAAAGGGAAAGGCGGAGGAGGCGAACCGCGTGAAAAGCCAATTCTTGGCCAATGTCAGCCATGAGCTTCGTACACCGCTGAATTCCGTCATCGGATTTGCCAATGTCCTGCTGAAGAATAAACAGCAAAACCTGAACCGCGATGAGATCGATTATCTCGAGAAAGTACTCGGTAACGGTAAACATCTGTTGAACGTGATCAATCAGATGCTCGACCTGTCTAAGATCGAAACCGGCCGCACCGACTTGGAGATCACTTCGATCTTCCTCGGGACATTGATCCGGGAGACGGTGTCGGAGTTGCAAGGCCAGGCGCCGGAAGGTGTGGCAATCCGGATGGAGATCCCGAACCAGATAGCCCCTCTGCGGACCGATTACGGCAGGCTCAAGCAGATCCTGATCAACCTGATTGCAAACGCATTGAAATTCACCAGGGAGGGGAGTGTGACCGTCAAGGTGGAAACAGACCCCCTGACGGCGCAACCCGTCCGGATCGATGTCCGGGATACCGGTATCGGCATTCCGGAGGAGAAACTCGGGGCGATCTTCGAGGCGTTCCAGCAGGTGGACAATTCCCCCTCGCGCAAGTATGAAGGGACGGGACTCGGGTTGACGATTTCACGGGCACTCTGCGGAGCGATGGGATATCTTCTCGATGTCACAAGTCAGGCGGGAAAGGGGTCCGTGTTCAGTATCCATCTGGAACAGGGAGGGGGAAAAGAAAAAGGCGAACCGGCGTAACGCCGATTCGCCCGTTGGAGGACGTTCGTCCGCTTTACTTCACGTCGATCAATTCGATTTCAAAAATGAGGGTGGAGTTCGGTCCGATTTCCTGACTTGCAGCACGGTCGCCGTACGCCAGGTTTGCCGGGACGCACACCTGCCACTTCGATCCCATGCGCATAAGCTGAAGAACCTCGGTCCAGCCTTTGATCACGCCGCCAACGGCAAAGCTGGTCGGTTCCCCCCGTTTGTACGAGCTGTCAAATTCAGTACCGTCAAGGAGCGTTCCGCGATAATGAGCCGTGACCGTATCCTTGAGCGCAGGTTTCCTTCCCTTGCCATCCACCAGGATTTTGTACTGTAATCCGCTCGGCAGGGTCACAACGCCCTGCTTCTTTTTATTCTCGGCCAGGAAGGTTTCCCCCTCCTGCTTGTTCTTCTCGCCGGCTTTCTTCGATTTCTCCTCCATCTTCCCCATCATTTCTGTTTGGAATGCCGTCATCACTTCACGGATTTGGTCGTCCGTCAGCGCAGGGGTCACTCCGGAGAGGGCATCTTTGATCCCCTTGACGAGGAGGTCCGGGTTGACTGCGATTTCCTGCTGTTTGAAGTTCCTCCCGACATCGAGCCCGATGCAGTAACTAACCTTATCCATCTGAGTCTTGAGAACGGTTTTCTTTTGTGCCGCCTGCTGCGGACCCGAGAGTCCGAGCACTATCAACCCTACGATCCATGAATTCAAGAGTCTGTCCTTTCTGGAAGTATATGCGAAGGGGAATTGGGGAATGATTGAGACGTTCCAAAGTAAGCCTTTTTCCCCTGTATTTCTACAACAATTTCCCTTACAATTTCCACCGGGGGCGTCCGTCTTACCTATGACATGGTTGCAACCTTGAACATCGAAACCCGACTGCAGGAGCGAAACGCTACGATCGAACGGGCTGCCGGAGCCGAACGGAAGCGATTGCTGGATTTTATCCGGCGGCGTGTCCGCACGGAGGAGGATGCGGAAGATATCCTGCAGGATGTCTTCTACCAGTTGGCGACGAGCTACAGCGTGACCGAGCCGATCGAGAAGATCACGTCATGGCTCTTTACGGTGGCGCGGAACAGGATTATCGATTGGTACCGGAAGAAGCGCCCCGAATCCCTCCCCGGCAGTGGAGGCGATCCGGCCGTCCCGATCAACCTCGAGGATATTCTGTACGATCCGAAACAAAACCCGGATCGCGTCTATGCCCGGTCCCTGGTCTGGACGGAGTTGGCGGATGCCCTCGACGAACTTCCTGAAGAGCAGCGCGAAGTATTCGTGCTCCACGAACTGGAGGGGAAAAGTTTCAAGGAGATTGTGGAATTGACCGGGGAGCCCCTCAATACGCTTCTCTCGCGCAAACGGTATGCCGTGCTGCATCTGAGGGAACGATTGCAGGAGCTCTACGAGGAGTTTGATGCATCATCATAAGAACGTTATTCTCCTGACAGGCTTGGAGGCTGCGAGTGTCCTCAACAGAGCCGTCTTGTCGGGAAACAAGGGAACTCTCATCGACTCAGTCGGAGGAACAATAAAACAATGAAACCCTGGTGGATGTGGAAACTGGGCAAAGGCCTTTTATTCCTTGCCGTCGGGCTCACGGTGTTTGGGGCGATCGTGATGACGCTCTGGAATGCCCTGGTACCCGAACTCTTTGGCGGTCCGCTTCTTTCCTTCTGGCAGGCCATGGGCTTGCTGGCCCTCTCGCATATCCTGCTGCGCGGGTGGACGCCGTGGCGGCACGGGCATGGGTGGCGTGACCACCGGTGGAAGCAAAAATTCGAGGAAAAACTCGCAGCGATGACCCCGGAGGAGCGCGAACAGTTCAAGGAGGAGTGGAAACGCCGCTGCGGGTACTATCCAGGCGAAGAGACGAAGGAAACCGGCAGGTGAACTCGGTTAGAGGGAACCATCCTGTTTCCGGTGCGATGGGGAAGCGGGCCCTCCATGGGTTTCCCGTCGTACCCTCGTATATTCATGAAAGGAGAACGCGATGAACATCGGAGTATTGGGGACCGGGATGGTAGGCCAGGCCATCGGGACGAAGTTGGTGCAACTTGGCCACACGGTGAAAATGGGCTCCCGCGTGGCCGCCCATGAAAAAGCCGTGGCGTGGGCGAAAGGCAACGGAAGTTCCGCATCGTACGGCATCTTCAGCCAGGCGGCCGCGTTCGGTGAGATGCTTTTCAACTGCACACACGGCGTTGCATCGCTTGATGTGCTCCGACTCGCAGGGGAGGAGAACCTCAACGGTAAAGTCCTCATCGATGTTTCCAACCCACTCGATTTCTCCAAAGGTATGCCCCCGACGCTCTCGGTCAGCAACGACGATTCGCTCGGCGAACAAATTCAAAAAGCGTTTCCGAAGGTCAACGTGGTGAAGGCGCTGAATACGGTGAATGCCATGGTGATGGTCAATCCGGACCAGGTGAATGGCGGTGACCACACGCTCTTCCTGTGCGGGAACGACGCAGTGGCCAAATCCAAAGCGGCCGCAATGTTGCGCAGTTTTGGATGGAAGGAAGAGACTATGATCGACCTCGGCGATATCACGAATGCCCGTGGCACGGAGATGATCCTTCCGTTATGGGTGCGGCTCTATGGCGTGTTCCAATCGCCGATGTTTCAGTTTAAGATCGTACGGTAATGCCTCCGGACAAGGCCGCGCAATCTCCAGTATCGGTGGAAGGGAACGTTCGTATGCTTCTGTCTTGGATCCTCTGGATAGCCATTCTCGTGACGGTGATGGGGGGAGGTTTTGCCTACGTCGGGTGGAGATTGATTACCCCCATGAATCTCCCGGGGGGATGGAAGGCCGCCGCGTGGACCTTGGTGGGGGCGATGTTCTTCGCTCCCGTGGTCTCGATGTTCCTCTTCCGTTTTGTCGAAGGCATCGGCGGTTGGTGGTCATGGGTTACCTATGTCTCTCTCGGATTCCTCTCCTTTCTCTTTACCCTCCTGGTGGTTCGTGACTTCGGGCTGATCGGAGGGAGGGGGATCGGTTGGTTCCTTTCCTTGATCCAACCCCCCGTCAAGGGGTTGACGGATCCCTCCCGGAGAATATTCCTCATGCAGGTATCGAATCTTGCCGCCATCGGCGCGGCAGGGGCGTTGACCGCGTACGGGGTCTATCAGGCACGACGAAAACCCGGGGTGGTTGAGTTAAACATTCCGATCGCCCATCTTCCCGAAAGCTTCGAAGGATTTCGCATCGTCCAGATAACGGACATCCATGCAGGGTTGACGGTCAAACGGGACTGGATCGAGACCATCGCCCGTCAGGTTGAGGAGCTGAAACCGGATCTTCTTGCGTTCACCGGTGACCTGGCCGATGGTTCGGTTCCACACCTTCGCAACGAGGTTGCCCCGCTTGCGGATCTACGGGCGCCGTATGGAAAGTTTTTCGTGACGGGGAATCATGAGTACTATTCGGGGGCCGAGCCCTGGGGGGAGGAGGTCGACCGGATGGGTTACCGGGTGTTAATGAACGAGCACGATCTCATTTCGAAAAATGGATCCTCCATTCTCCTGGCGGGTGTGACCGATTATTCGGGGGGAACCTTCCTCCCCCACCATCGGTCCGACCCGGCCAAAGCGGTCGAGGGGGCTCCCGCCGACACGGTAAAGATATTGATGGCCCACCAGCCGCGGACGGTATACGCTGCCGAGCCCTTGGGATTCGATCTTATCCTCGCAGGGCATACGCATGGAGGGCAGTTTTTTCCCTGGAACCTGGTCGCGACGATTGGTCAACCCTACATCAAGGGGCTCCACAAACGCGATGGTGCCTGGGTGTACGTCAGTAAAGGGACCGGATACTGGGGACCCCCCGTCCGGTTGGGGGCCCGTTCGGAGATCACCGTGTTTACGCTGACACGGGGGGTTCCTCTCTCCTGAAAAAAGGGGCACACCACTCTTCAAAAAAAGGCCCCTTTCATTCCTGTAAGTTGTCTGTTCCGCGTTCCGGCGTTGTGGGTTGCACGCTGCAAAGCCTTCACTCATGATTGGGACAAGCATGAACCTTCTTTTTTCCTATCTCAAGAACTACTGGAAGCTTGTGCTCCTCGCACTTGCGCTTGCCGCGATCAACCAGACTTTCTCCCTGCTCGATCCGCTCGTCTTCCGGTACATCATTGACGAGTATGCCACGCAGTACGACAAGTACAGCCAGCAGGATTTCATCAAAGGGGTCGGCATGCTGCTCGCGATGGCGGTCGGTGTCGCGTTCGTCTCCCGTGTCGCCAAGAACTTTCAGGATTATTACATCAACACCATTACGCAGAAGCTGGGCGCTCAGATCTACCAGGATGGTTTGAAACATTCTCTGGAAATGCCCTACCAGGTTTTCGAAGATCAACGGAGCGGTGAGACGCTGGGAAAACTCCAAAAGGTCCGGACCGATACGGAACGACTCATTTCCGTCTCGATCAGCCTTCTGTTCACGACGCTGGTCGGCATCGTGTTCGTGACGATCTATGCATCGACCGTGCACTGGCTCATTGCCCCGGTCTATTTTGCAACGATCCCTTTGCTTGGGTGGGCAAGCTCCGTCCTCGGCAAGAAGATCAAGGTCATGCAGAAGCGGATCGTCGCGGAAACCACGGCGCTGGCCGGTTCGACCACCGAGTCGTTGAGGAATATCGAGCTGGTCAAGAGCCTGGGGCTTGCCCAGCAGGAGATTGCCCGGCTGAACAACACGACGGGAAAGATCCTTCAACTTGAGCTCAAGAAAGTGCGTTATTTGCGCAGCCTTAGTTTTATCCAGGGGACGGCGGTGAATTTTCTGCGGACAAGCATCCTGGGGCTGATGTTGTATCTGATTTTCGCCCAGGAGATTACGATCGGGCAGTTCTTCTCGCTTTGGATCTATTCGTTCTTCATTTTCGGACCCCTGCAGGAACTGGGGGCGATGATCAATATCTATCGTGAGGCGGAGGTCTCCCTTAAGAACTTCGAGGAAATACTCAACACGCCGAAGGAACCGAAACCCCTGAATCCGGCCCCTCTCCGGGACATCCGGACATTGGAGTTCGACAACGTCAGCTTCAAGCACCAATCGGGGACGGCGAACGCTCTTTCGGGCATCTCGTTTCGGGCGTCGCTCGGCGAAACGATCGCATTTGTCGGGCCTTCGGGATCGGGGAAAACGACCCTGGTGAAGCTCCTCGTCGGTCTGTATCGGCCGCAGGCAGGGAGGATCCGGTACAATGGCAACGTTCATACCTCGATCGATCTCGATGAACTGCGCGAGAGGATAGGCTTTGTCACCCAGGATACCCAGCTCTTCTCGGGAACGATCCGCGAGAACCTTCTCTTTGTCAATCCCGGCGCCACGGATGAGGAGTGCCTCGATGTGCTGCACAAGTCGGCATGCCAGACGTTGTTGGCTCGTGCGGATAAGGGACTGGACACGGTGATCGGGGAGGGAGGAGTGAAGGTCTCCGGCGGTGAGAAGCAGCGACTTTCGATCGCCCGTGCACTTCTTCGCAAGCCCGACCTGCTGGTATTCGACGAAGCGACGTCGTCCCTGGACTCCCTGACCGAAGAGGAGATCACCGACACGGTCCGCGCCATATCGACCCGGAAGGATATTCTCACCATCCTCATCGCTCACCGCCTCTCCACGGTGATGTACGCCGACACGATTTACGTGCTGGAGAAAGGGGTGATTATCGAATCCGGAAAGCATGACCATCTGCTGCAACAAATGGGGTTGTACTACGCCATGTGGCGCCAGCAGATTGGTGAACGCGAGAACGGGATCAGCCGCACTGCGGTGCAGGGTGTGCAGGGGATCGTGAAGAATTAATTCTTGAAACGGTCGGACGGTCTTTGAAATGAGCCACAAGGAACACAAAGAACACAAGGCAAAGCATTTACATAAAAAGAATGAACTCTCTGCGTTCCTTGTGATCTTTGTGGAAAAAGCTATTGAAGGAGCATGAAGGTCTGAAATGCTGTCGGGTAGGAAACTTTGGCCGGGCAAAGTTCTCACTTCCCACGACCGGACTGTCTGCCTTGCAACTCACAAACATTCCTCCTACCTTCGTTACGCAATCCGTGTCGTTCTCACCACTCCCCGAATGGAGTAAATCCAATGCGATCACTTCTCCGGTTTGTCTGCATTCTTCTCTGTGGAGGCTTTATGACTCACGATCTGAACGCCCAGTTCAACGGACTTGGCATGGGCATGGGAAATCTTTCCCGGCTCTCAAAAGCAAAAACCCGCTCGATCTCGCCGGAGAATTTCACCGGGGAGAAGGGGAAGGCGGGTATGTCCATCGACGGTCCCGCGGCGAAATCCGCACGCGATCTTGGCCAGGGATGGAAGATCTCCCCGTACGTCCGCATCCAGCCGGGGGAGACGTTTACGCTGGCAGACATCCAGGGACCGGGGGCCATCCAGCACATCTGGATGACGCCGACCGGCAACTGGCGGTTCTCGATTCTCCGGATGTACTGGGATGGGGAGCAGGAGCCCTCCGTCGAGACGCCCGTGGGGGATTTCTTCGGCGCGGGGTGGGGGACGTACGCTCAACTGACTTCGCTCGCGGTTAGCATCAATCCCGGCAGCGCGTTCAACTGTTACTGGGAAATGCCTTTCCGCAAGGCGGCGAAGATTACGATGACGAACATCGCCGATGAGGTCATGGTGCTGTACTACCAGGTCGATTATACGCTCACCGATGTACCGGCGGATGCAGCGTATTTCCACGCCCAGTTTCGACGCATGAACCCTGTGCCGTACAAGTCCGTGTACACGCTTCTTGACGGAGTGAAGGGATGGGGGCAGTACGTCGGGACTTATATGGCCTGGGGCTCGAGAAGCACCGGGTGGTGGGGGGAGGGGGAGATCAAGTTCTACCTCGATGGAGATGACAAATTCCCCACCATTTGTGGCACCGGAACGGAGGACTATTTTTGCGGGTCGTACAACTTTGAAAACCGGACGACCAAACAGTATCAGGAATTTACCACACCATACGCGGGATTACACCAGGTGATCCGTCCCGACGGGCTCTACAGCTCCCAACAGCGATTTGGGATGTACCGGTGGCACATTATGGATCCGATCAGGTTCGAAAAGGACCTCCGCGTGACCATTCAGGCCCTCGGGTGGATGTCAGGCGGACGCTATCAACCGCTCCAGGATGACCTTGCCTCTGTGGCATTCTGGTACCAGACCGAACCACACGCCCCATTCCCGAAGCTGCCGGAACGGGATTATCTCGAGGTAAAGTAACCGCCACGCGATGGAAGCGGCCTGGCGCAAAAACGGGGTGGCATGTCAATTTCCGCTTGTGGGAATGCCCCTGTTCGCGTATCTTCGTTCCCACATTTTTTCATCAAGAAAGGAAATGACGCATGCTCTCGCGATCCATGGTAAAATTCCCGCTCCTCGTGGTTCTCTGCCTCCTGTTGTTTGAGACCGTGTGGCCGCAACGGAAAGGTTCGTTGCCGGAGGATAATCTTACGCGCGCGGAACTGGCTTCCCATCTTCGCTTCCTGGCTTCCGATGAACTGCTCGGGCGCATGACCGGCACAAACGAGATTCATATCGCCGCACGATATATTGCGGAACAATTCCGCCTGGCCGGAATTCTCCCCGTTCCGGGTTTACATGAATATTACCAGGACGTCCCCCTCGAACGGGTCACCCTTTCCAAGGCCGGCTGGCTGATCCTCGGCAAGGATACTCTTCTCCAAAAGAAGGACATGATCATTGCGCGGGGGAGCGCCGCCGATCTGAATGGTGATGTTGTTTTCGCCGGAACCGGCACAACGGAAGAACTTGCGGCGAAGAACCTCAGGGGAAAAATCCTCGTGACGAAGTACCAAAACTCGTCACTGGCGACGGGGAAATGGAACGCCGCAGCCGAGGCGGGAGCCATCGCTATCGTGGAGCTGTATCGTGGTAATTTTCCCTGGCAATCGGTTCTTCAGTTCCTCGGTCAATCGTCGTTCCGCATTGCGACGGAAGGGAAGCAGATCAACATGCCGTACGTGCTGATCAACGATGCTCAGAGTTCGTATGAGACGGCATTGGCAGGTGGGGTGAACATGAAGGCGTCGCTTTATTCGGAAGGAGTGAAGATCGAGCAGGTCCGGGCGCGAAATGTGCTTGGCATGATCCGAGGATCGAACCCGGCGCTGCGTGAGGAGTACATTCTCCTGATGGCGCACTACGACCATGTTGGAGCCGGGTTGCGCCCGGGTGCCACACCGGAGGATACGATCTTCAACGGAGCGCGGGATAACGCGGTGGGAACCGTCGCTCTGATGGCTGCGGCCAGGGCCCTGGCGGCGCGACCTCCGGCACGCTCGGTCCTCCTTGCAGCTGTGACCTCCGAAGAGGTGGGGTTGATGGGAAGCTCGTACCTCGCGGACCATTTTCCCATCCCGATGCAGAAGGTCGTCTATACCCTCAATACGGATGGTGCGGGGTACAACGATACGACCATCGTCACAGTGATCGGATTGGAGCGGACGACGGCGGAGGATCAGTTGAAGGCGGGGGCAGCCCGCTACCGGTTGGGAGTCATCCCCGATCCCGTACCGGAACAGAACCTGTTCAACCGTTCTGACAATGTCTCGTTTGCGCGGAAGGGCGTCCCTTCACCGAATTTTAGCATGGGAATAAGGGCCTTCGATGCGGAGATCTCCAAGTACTATCACCGTCCGGCCGACCATGCGGACGACCATTTCGATTTCAACTACTTTGCCCGGTACTGCCAGGCGTTTACCCATGCTGCACGACTTATTGCGGATATGAAACAGCGCCCAGTGTGGAAGCAGGGGGATGCCTACGAGGAAGCGGCAAAGAAACTGTATGGGCAATAAATACCGGTCATAAAGGGTTCCAAAGCCCTCAAACGAGGGCTCTGTCGTGTACGCAAATTCCGAATGAATCGGAAGGAACACGATCATTCTGGTCGTTAGGGAATTTTCTCGATAGAGGGAAATCCTGAAAAGGAGTACATCCCTGAAAGAACCCGAAAAACATTCTTGAGTTTTGAGACATTTCTCTCTAATATCATATGTATTTTTCCACTAATGGTGTTGACTGTATTCTATGAGCACAAAACAGCTCCGTATTCTTGTTGTCGATGATGAGACCTCGATCCGGCTGAGCCTGGAAATCGCCTTAAAATTGGCCCACCACAGCGTCCGGGGGGTGGAGTCCGGCGAGCTGGCTACCGAGTTGATGGAGAGCGAACAGTTCGATGTCGTGATCCTTGACAACAGGATGGCCGGGATGTCCGGCATCGATGTGATGAAGTGGATGCAGGAACGGAAGTTGATCATCCCCACGATCATGCTCACGGCCGGCGGTTCCGAGGATCTGGCGGCGGAAGCCTTGCGGTTGGGTGCGTACGACTACATGCGCAAGGACCAGGTGGAATTCGACCATCTCCCGATCATTGTCCAGGGAGTCTATGAACGGTCGATGTACCGGAAGGAAGTCAGCAAGCGTCAGGAGGAGATGCTGGTGGCGGTGGAGAAGGAGAAGGAGATTGCTGCGATGCGCAACTTCCAGCAGACGGTCCAATCGATCGGTCAGTTTGTGGAAAGCGGACTGCTCAACCTCGCCCGCACGCTGGGCAAGCACGAGGACGATATGCGCAAGATCGTCGTGCCGGAACACCAGCAACGCTGCGGAGAGATTTTCGAAACGATCAACAACGAGATCGAAGTCGTATCGTCAGGGATCAAATCCATGATCGAACTCTCATCCCTGGTGACCAAGAAGCTTGAAGAACTCCACGGATCAACGAAAGAGTAATCTCTGGATCTTTTTTTCTGTGTTGAACCCTTCAAAAACCCCGGAATGTCCTCCGGGGTTTTTTCTTTGAAGGGCCACGGCAAAGGCGGCTGCCCGGTTTCGACCTGTTCCTCGTGGAGCCGAAGGAGGCTATCTCTTCACCCGCTCTTCAATCCAATCTCCCATGGCCTGCAATGCCCGGAAGTTCTTTGATAGTGACTCTGGTGTTCCCACCATCTCTTAAGGCTTTGCTGATCTCCCTGAGATTTTCCGCTGGGGGAACCTGCAGATCATTTTCTCCATTAATGGCAAGGACCGGGCATCGGACCTTCTTCAGCGTTGCGCGTGGGTCGAATGTCAGGAAAAAACGGAACCACGGGCTCGTCATCTGCCGGACCTGCGGTGTGATCGCCTTCTCCATTTCCATTCCCTGCTTCTGATATTCTGTCCCCCATTCATCCCACGTTGATCGGAGGTAGGCGGTGAGTTTCTCCGAGCGGCTGGTGCTATCCTGCTCCGATTTGAGGATGGTGTATAGTTGCTGATTCCGCGCGAGGGTTTTCCCGATCTCTTCCTCCGTCGTTCCGGCGGCTCGGGCGATGAGGCCGGTCTGAAGCACAAGGATCTCCTCTCCTGTCAGTCCTGTCCCTGCCATAAGGACCATGAAGGCTACGTCGGGAGATTCTGCCGCGACCAAAGGTGCCACGATACCTCCTTCACTATGGCCGATCAACCCGATTCTGGTCTTGTCGATATCGGCGCGCTGCTTGAGGAAACCGACTCCCGCAAGTACGTCTCCTGCAAAGTCTGCTGTTGTGGCTTGCAGCACTGATCCTGTTGAGCCGCCGATCCCCCGGTCGTCAACGCGTAGGACTGCGATGCCGCGGCGGGTCAGGTAATCTGCAAGAACAAGGAACGGTTTATGGCCGAACAACGATTCATCGCGATCCTGCGGCCCTGATCCCGTTATCAAAATGACGGCAGGGAAGGGGCCCTTCAGTCCTTCCGGGCCCGTTTCCCGGGGCAGCGTGAGGGTCCCCGTTAATCTAACCCCCGCTGCCTTGTTTTCGTACGAGACCTCTTCTTCGCCGTAGGGATATGGTTTGGCCGGTATTTGCGGCCGTCTGATTTCGGGAACTGATTTTGAACGAGCGAGGGAGAGGGGGAATGACATCCCGCCCTGTTTCCATGTCCCATGAAGACTATCCTTCCCGGAACCAAGGACTCCTTCGTAGGTGCCGTGAATAGAGGCTATCATGACGACCACAGAATCACCGGAGATTTGGACGCCACTGGCCGGAATATCGGAGACCCCTTGGTCGGGACTGTCGAGCGCTCCTTTGAGTGTTCCATCCTCTGAAACACTGATCTTGAGAACGAGGCGTAACTTTGCCTGTCCGACGGAAAGTGCCCCCTGCCAGATCCCAACAGCCGGGCTGATGCTTTTCGACTGGGCACACGCGTGGCGCGTTGATACGAGACTCAGGAAGGCCAGGGCAGTAAACAAGGTGCTAACACTGCGCTTCATAATGGAATAATCCTTTCTTAAGCAATGAACGGGAATGATCGAACCCCGACGCTATCCTGCATGGCCGGCCCTCCTCCGCGAAAGCAGAACCAGATACCAGACGAGGGCGGCGATCCAGGGCGATTCCGGATAGGAGGTGCTCTTTGGATGAAGCGTCATCTCCGCGTGAGGCTTGAGCCCGATTTTGCATTTCAGGACCATCATCGGTTCGCCGGTTGGCGTGGCTACATCGTACCGGGAGGTCCAGCAATTTGCCGTGATGGCGACCCTTCGGCCCTTCGGGAGTTCAACGGTCCCTTTGTTGTTCGTCCAACCCTTCATGGTACAGGTCGCGAAGGGCAGGTGGTCTCCCTCCCGGCGGATCTCGATGTGCTGCTTCCAAAACCCCACCTGCTTGATTTCCCAGCTTCCCTCGGCTGCTTCGACACGGACGACAGTGCTAAACCACTTTGGGAAGCGTAACGTGAGAATGCAATCATCACCTGAGCGCAATTCATACATCGGCTTGAAGGCTGACGGCTGAACCCACTGCAAAGGGGCATTCATGAACGAAGAGAGAGATTTCATTCCGGTGCTTTCGATGCTGTACGGCGACTGTGACCGCTTTCCTGCCTGGTGCGCATGCGCTGTGTATTCTTAGGATTCGTTGTCTTTCGTTTCTTCCCCCGCAACCCGCTTTTCCCTGGATCTCCCTGCCTTCTTGACGGCGTCGGAGAGGAGGAACTCGATTTGCCCGTTCACACTCCGGAGCTCGTCCGCCGCCCACTTCTCCAATGCCGCGTACACGCTTTCGTCAAGCCGGAGCAGGAATTTCTTTTTTTCACTCATTGATGGAGCGTTCCCGTATTGATGATCGGCTGGACATCGTTGTCCGAGACGAGGGCGACCATCAGGTTGTTCACCATGGTTGCTTTCTTGTCTTCATCCAGCTCGACAATCTTGTTCTCACTCAGCAACCGGAGAGCGTCCTCGACCATACCGACTGCCCCCTCGACGATCTTGCGGCGTGCCGCGATGATCGCCTGAGCCTGTTGGCGACGAAGCATGACCTGGGCGATCTCGGAAGCATAGGCCAGGTGACTGATCCGCGACTCGGTTACTTCCACGCCAGCGACCTCCAGGCGCGTTTGCAACTCCTTCTTCAGGTTCTCGGCGATGTCCTGCGGATTCCCGCGCAGGGAGGCACGTTCTTCATCCTGTGCGTCGTACGGGTATTCGGAGGCGAGTCCGCGGATGGCGGTCTCGCTCTGGATGGCGACGAACTGCTCATAGTTGTCGACGTCGAAAAGTGCGCGGGCGGAGTCAACGACCTGCCAAACCACCACGGCCCCGATCTCGATCGGGTTGCCATGCAGATCGTTCACCTTGATCTGTTCGCTATTGAAGTTGCGGATGCGAAGCGAGACGTGTTTTTTGATGGCAAACGGGTTCGCCCACCAGAACCCATCTTCACGAACCGACCCGATATACTTGCCGAACAGGACAAGGGCCCGAGCTTCATTTGGCTGAACGATGAAAAGTCCGGCCGAAAATATGATGGTCAGGACAAAGAGCGGAATCTCAATCCAGAGATAGACCGGGGCCTTATTCATGGCAATCCAATAGATCAGATAAGCGTTGATTCCGAGAAGGGCGAAAAAAGTGAAGAGCGCCACATAGCCATTCATCTTGTTGGCGGTTGTTTCTGTAACGGTTTTCATCGGGGTTCCTTTCATGGTGAATTTTGATATCGTAATGATATCATTACGATATCGTGATGTCAAGTACAATTTTTACAAGTACAAAAAAAGGCCGAAAACATTGAAGGAAGTCCCTCATTTTTTTCTTACCTTGCCCCGGTTCAATAAGCCTTCTTCCTCCTGCTTTGAAAACAAGGAAACGCCATGAAAAACAGAAAGCTTTTAATGATCCCCGGCCCCATTGAGTTCACCCCGGCAGTCCTGCGGGCAATCGGGATGCCAACCACAAGTCACGTTGCCGCGAACTTCATTGATGTATTCGGACAAGCCCTGGAGGATCTCCGCAAGGTATTTCTTTCCCCTTCAGGCCAGCCTTTCATCCTCGCTGGATCGGGAACCTTGGCCATGGATTTGGCGGCGGCGAACCTCGTTGAGCCGGGAGATGTCGCCTTGGTTGTGAATACCGGATACTTCAGCGACCGGTTTGCGACGATGCTGGAACGATATGGGGCAAAGGTGACGAAGGTCGGTGCTGGCGAGGTGGGCGGAGCCCCGTCGCTTCAAGAGGTTGAAGCTGTCCTGGAATCCGCGAAACCGAAGCTCATGACCATCACGCATGTTGATACATCGACCGGCGTTGCCACGAATGTGAAGGGGCTGGCAGCACTCGGAAGGAAGCACGAGGCTCTTGTGATCGTCGACGGTGTGTGCGCTGTTGGGGGCGAGGTGATGCGGCAGGACGATTGGGGGATCGATGTCGCGTTGACAGCGTCGCAAAAGGCGATCGGTGTACCACCGGGGCTCGCGCTCCTGGTCGCTGGACCAAAGGCCATGGAGAAATTCAAAAACCGGAAGTCGCTTGTGTCCAACTTCTACGCCGATTGGCATGAATGGCTTCCCATTATGCAGGCCTATGAATCGAGGAAACCCAGCTACTTTGGAACGCCGGCAGTGAATCTGGTTTGGGCCCTCCACGTCAGCCTTCAGGAAATCCTCCGGGAGGGGATGGAGGCAAGATTCACCCGCCATACGAGGCTAGGGAACTCATTCAAGGCCGCGGTGAAAGCACTTGGACTTAAGCAAGTCCCGCTCCGGCCTGAGCTGTACGCGACCACGCTTTCCGCAATCTACTACCCCGAAGGGGTGGACGCGTCCATGCTCAAACATGTCGACGAGGCGGGGGTGCTGGTTGCCGGGGGATTGCACCCAGCAATCAAAACGAAATATTTCCGTGTTGGGCACATGGGGGCCGTAACGGAGGCCGATATTCTTGCCACGGTCGGGGCGGTTGAAACCGGATTGAAGAAATCGGGTTATCAATTTGAAGTCGGTTCAGGAATAGCCGCTGCACAAACGGCCTTGAGCAACTAACGAGCAATCACTTTGAAAAGATCTGACAGGTTTCTCCGTGACATCTCCATGAAGCCTGCCGGGTTTTCCTGTTATTCCAACACAATCTTAAACACCGTGCTGCCGGCGGCGTATCCGATTCTTCCATCAAGAAAGCGGAAACGGTTCATGGTACCATACCCGTCTTCCTTCCAGGTTGTTCCTCCATCCGTTGTTTTCAAGGTCGGGATCTCCGGATGGTAACTGCCCATCCATCCGACATCCGGCGTGATAAACCCGATCCCTTGCGAAGAGTAGTGGGTTGTGGAGAAACGTACCTCCGACCAACTTATTCCTCCATTGACCGTCTTCAGAAAGTATTCTTGCGCACTGCGATCCGAGGGACTGGTTTGGATTGAGACGTACCCGATTTGTTGTGTGGGAAACGAGATTTTCCATCCCCACTCACCAGGCCTGGTCCCCGTGAAACGTGGTTCCCAGGTCAGACCTCCATCGGAAGTTTGAAGCAGGAGCATCCTTGACGATTCCAACGAGGAGGAGGTTCCGCCGACCACGATCCCTTCCGTCTTCGACCGAAAATAAATATCGATCAACATTCCGGCTTTCTCACGCATATCAATCGATTGCCAGGTGGCGCCGCCGTCAAGTGATTTGATGATGATCGCAGGTCCCTGAAGTCTTCCCGCCATGAACACCGTCTGCGTATCGACGACGCTGATGCCGCAAATGCCGGGAGGGGAGGGTTCCGGGATATTCGTCACGAGTGTCCAGACTGTTCCTCCATTGGTCGTCCGGTAGAGAACGTCGCCATCATCCCCCTGCAGATT
>Ga0209211_10006261_pt1 | contig 17314 bp, 18 predicted proteins | sample RifGroA2_FD_183992 | JGI IMG/M metagenome (GOLD analysis project Ga0209211, IMG submission 183992) | Groundwater microbial communities from Rifle, Colorado, USA - Groundwater A2 (SPAdes) (version 2) | ecosystem: Environmental > Aquatic > Deep subsurface > Groundwater | place: Rifle, Colorado... | reverse complement strand
CAATATTACAACTGGAAAAGACGACACCAAGGGGCTGGCATGAACTTAATGACCCCGATGATGAAAGTTCAAGATTATGTTCTCAAAAATCTAATCCACAATGGAAACTTAACTGTGATACAATACACAGTTTGACGTTTATTGATAGATATGATTTAATATTATCCTTTTTATAATTAAAAAGAGATTTTAATGGAAATATACATTCCGGATATAAACGATTGCGCTGATATAATAGATAATCCTTTTAGGAGCAGGTTCCCGCTGTTAGTTTTAAGTGAATCAGGCATGGCTGTGTTGAACGATGAAGTTTTTAAAGATAGAAAACCTGTTAATGGAGTAACTATAAGTCGCTCGCATTTGATGGACTTGGAAGACGCTATTTACGTTGAAGAAAATGCCGATGGTTATAGTGTTGACGTTTCGATTTCAGACGTTGATAGTTTGGTTGTTTTTAATTCTCATGTTGATAAAGAGGCAATGAAGAGAGCTAAAGCACACGATTTTAGTAGCTGTAGAGTTCCAATGATCCCGGAGAGATTGTCAGAAGGCTTATTAAGCTTGTTGGAAGGTCAGCCTCGCCCTACAATTACTGTTCATATTGAATTGTCAAAAAATTTTGATGTAAAAGACGTTAGATTAGAAAAAACTTTTATTGAAAGTGAAGAGCGTTTGACTTATGGAACAGCTGAGAAGGTTTTAAAGGGCGAAGTTATAAGTAAAAATCAACATATGCTGGAGGCTGCTAATCGTTTAGCGCATATGTTGCTTGCTAAAAGAAAGGACGAAGGAGCTATTGCTATTTATGACTTTGCAAGGCTTGTTGCAACCGGCGAAGAAGGGGGTTTGCACAAGCTTGGCAAGGGAGAGGCTAATGACGCTTATATTATAGTTGAAGAATTAATGATATTGGCCAATAAAGCGATTGCAAAAATTTTAAGAGATCATATGGTCCCTAATTTATTCGTGAATCATGCATTAAATGAGCGTATGCCAACTTGTATGTATATGATGGAAAGATTGGCTTCTCTAGGTGATATGCCTGTTGAAGATTTAATGAGTGAATTTAATGGTTTTGTGGAGAGGGCCGTTTATGGAGTTGAACCGCATGGGCATTCCGGTTTGTGCGTAGAGCAATATGTTCATGCTACGTCTCCAATTCGTAGGTATTCCGATTTAGTTGTACATAGAGTTATTAAAGCTTTTATAGATGGAGAAGATCCTTTATATAGCCAAAAAGATTTAGAAACGGTTGCTACGTATTTGAACGCGAAACTCAAATTTATTCATAGGAGGAGGTGTGATGTTCAATGGGATCTAAGGTTGGATCGTGCACGCTTCCGTATATCTAGATTAAAAAAAGAAGAATTTATTGCTTTAAACGATGATGATTGGGATATATATCTAAAAATTGCATGTAAAGAAGGATTGATGACTGAAGAGTTTTTACAGGCAATTTATGAAAAAATTGATAGAAATGAACTTTCTTCGGGTGACGCGTACTATATTTTATTTAGATCGATCGATTCTGCCATTTCGTTAGATACTTTAAAAGTAAAAGTTTTAACTATTGTTATAAAAAGTCCTGGAGTTGCAAAACAGGTCATTCTTCTGGCTAGGGATAAAGGTGCTATCGAAGAGTTGAATATCCCGATTGTGCGTGACGGTGTCAACTCTTTTACGTCTACAGTGTTCGCGAAAATGAATGGCATATGGTTTTCTTCTCAATTTCAGGCGGTTGGGCAAAATAAAAAAGCCGCAGAATATAAAGCTATAGAATTATTTCTTGAAGATATGTTAGCTAATAATTTAGTCCAAATTGAAACACCATTGTTGTTAGAGGTTCCTGAAGAAGACCAGGGAGAGCCATTTCCAGCGACTATGTTTGATTCTTTATTTGATTTATGTAGATTGAATGGGTGGCTTTCTCCTAAATTTGATGTGATTGAAGACGATTCAGTCAATTTAAAATTTCAATATAAAATCACGGTATTTACTCCTGCTGAAGTGTATGGTGTTGGTGAAATAAAAAGCTCTAGAAGAAAAGCAAAAGGAAGTGCCGCACAAGCCTTGTTGCCTTTACTTGAGGGCTTATCTTCTGTTAGATCTTAGCTTTATCGCTTTTTCTTTGTTGAATCTATATAAACCTTGTTTTCCGGTTCCACCATTTTTTTGGCTTCGGCGGTTTGTTCGACTTTGGGGTAGGAGAGTGTTTTTGTGAGTTCGGATTCAAGCTCTTCGCCTTCAAGGCGGAGTTGGTTATTTTCGAGCTGTAATTGTTTTAATTCATATCCTTTTTGAGATGTGCTTCCGATTGCGAGGATGAAATATGCGCTTAAGCCAATTATTATTGTCGTTAATGTGATCAACAAATAAGTGATTGTTTTTTTGATTTCAATTGAAAGGGGTTTGCGAGTTTGGAGGGATTTGTATCTCATATTTTATTTTTCCGGTGTTGGCTCTGGCAGAACTTCAATTTGTACCGGTATTATGCCGTTTGATTTTTCTCCTATCATTGTAAACGCGCTTTCGGATAAATCAATTTCGAAGTTTTTTGTATATGGTCCGCGATCGTTTACGGTAACTTCAACTGATTTTGAATTTTTTAAGTTTGTGACGCGTAAACGTGTGCCGAATTTTAGAGTTCTGTGTGCGGCCGTGAGCTTGGAATGTGTGAATATTTCGCCCGATGACGTTTTTCGTCCTTCAAATTTTTTGTCATAAAAAGAGGCGATTCCGAATGTGTATCCAGCGTGGTATTTTTTTGTGCGATATAAAATGTCCATTAAATATCCTTTTGAAATCAAATCGTTTGGCGATATTTCGTCTGATTTGCCAAACCTGATTATGCGTCTTTCTTTTGCGATTTTTGCGTATGGGCTGAACCACGCATTCTTTGGAACGTCTGCAAAAACATCTTCTTTTGGTTGTTCAAAAGTTATTGTTGCGTCTACGAGCTTATCTGTTTCTAATACAATTTTCGTGGCTTCTGCGAGTGATATTTTTTTGTTTGGCTGAAATCTGCGGGCATTATATCCATTCACAAGTTTTAATTCTTTTGCCTTTTGCACATACATTGCATTAACGCTATCCAGTGGAACGTCTGAGAATGGTTTGATTGTGGCTTTTTCATTTGGTACATATCCAAGAGTTACTCGCAAAATGTAGTTTACTGCTTCGGCGCGGCTTATTTGTGCGTCAGGATTGAAGTTCTCGTCTTTATCGTCAATCAGTTCCTCGCTTTTTAAATATTGGATTGCCGTGAAATAAGGATAGCCTTCCGGAACATCTTTAAAATAAGGCTCGAGTTTGATTTCTTCCGCTTTTGCGCTTAGAAATGGCGTTAAAATTAGCGGTGTTATGACGCATATGGTTATAGTCGATATCAGGGCTGCGATTTGAAATTTACGCTGCATTTTTTAGTTTGATTGTAACTTGTCTTGATTCTCCTTCGCCGACGCTTTCAGTTGCGATGTCGCTGTATTGTTCAGTTAGAAGGTGCATATGAATCAATCTGCGCATATACGCAGGCATTGGGGGCATAATTTGCGTTTGGCCGCTTTTTCTTGCAAGAGACACTTTTCTTTCTGCAAGTTGAATCAAGCTGTCTTCGTGAGCCTTTTTGTAGTTGTCGACATCAAGAGTTAGGCTAATCTTTTTATCTGGAAATTTTCTGAATATAAGGGTTTTGTAGATATGTTGAAGAGCTTGCAAAGTTTCTCCGTGATATCCAATCAGAACCGCTGAATCCTCAGGGCTGATTATGTTTACGTGATATGTTTCGTTTTCTTCCGTGATTTCGATTTTTCCCGTGAAGATTTTTAAAGCCTTCATCAGGAGTTCACGTAGTATATCTTCAAAATCGTTTTTGATATCCATGGTTTTATATTTTAAGGTGATATTTGCGAAATTATAGAGTGGCTACTTGTAGACCACTTTTACTTTTGGCTCGCTTTTGGTTTTTGCCTTATTTATCATTAACTGTTGGCCAATGCTGAATATTGTCGAGATGCCCCAATATATGCCGACACCGGCTGGTACGGATGCTGTGAATATTGCGATCATTACAGGCATAAAATAAAGCATCATATTGTTCACGCTTTGAGTTTCTGATCTTTTCTTTTCTTCTCCTCCGGTTTTAGACGGTTTTTTTGCAAATGATAATTTCATCTGCAAAAATTGAAGTCCACCGATTATTACAGGAAGAACGTATGCATTTTTTTCAGTCAGGTTTAAGATTCCAAGAAGCATGACGTTTATGTTGTCGAGCGATACAAATCCCTGTAAGAAGCCATAAATCATATATGCATTGTCGTGATTTAATCCGTTTTGGATGACGTAAAAAACCGCGATTAAGAAGGGGAATTGTATTAAAATTGGTAAACATCCGCCAAATGGACTGACTTTGTTTTCTTTAAAAATGCGCATTGTTTCTTGTCCGATTCTTTGCTGATCTCCTTTGAATTTTTCTTTTATGCGATCAATCTCCGGTTGAACTTCCTGCATCTTTTTTTGAGATTTCATTGCGTGATGTGACGGGAAGAATAAAAGGAATCTGATTATTAAGGTGAGAAGTATTATGGCAAAACCAAGATCGCGGAATGGCATGATATTTATCAAAAATACCATCGTGTTATATATTGGATGGTAGAATCCGCTGTCCCAGATTATTCTGAAAAATCCTTTTTGTGTTATTTCAAATTCGTTAGATTCAAAGGTTTTTTCGTTGCTGTTTATTGTTGTTATAAGTGAAATTTTGTATTTTCCGATTTCGCCAAAAAGTGCATGATTCCATTTGTCATACCAGATTTGCTGCTCTTTATCAGGTTGAATAATTAATTCCGGTAATTTTCCGCAATCTATTTTCGCTTCGGAATTTAATTGTTCCCAGGTTGTGCCATTATATTTATAGACATTTAAAGGCTCTTTCGGACAATCGTTCTTTATTGTTATTGCGGCTTGTGTGTTGTTTTTTATAGTTGCTGTAACGAGTTTTTCTTGGGCGAGTTGTGCGTCGACGGTTATTGCAACCTCGCTTTTATTCGTTGTATCGCTTGTTGAGGCTTTATCCCTCGTGAATGCATTAAATATAAGGTTTATACCCAAAAATATGACTATAAATATGATTACATTTTTTAATATGTTTTTGCCCATTTGTTAAAGTTAGTCAGTATATAAGTTATTTCTTTTTCTATTTCAGCAGGCGTTACTTTGTTTATCTGTGTATATGGTATAAACGCTGCGTCGAGATTTGCATTTGATATGTGATTCAAATTCTTTCTTATTGCTTCGTAGATTTTTCTGCGAAGAGTTGTCCTTTGCGCCGGTTTTAATTGTAGTTTTTTCCCTACTACAACGCAAAAGCGGCAAGAGCTTTTATTGTTTTTTCTGAAAATTATTGAGAAAAAATTTGATCTTTGTTTAAGTCCTTTATCAAGCAAAAATTCCACTTCAGATTTTTTTAACCTCATGCTTTTTGGAAGCATTTTAAGCCGTTGTTATCCTTTTTCTTCCTTTTGCACGTCTTCTCGCAAGTGTTTTTCTTCCACCTACGGTCTTCATCTTACCTAAAAATCCGTGTCTCTTTGAGCGTTTTCTCTTTTTTGATTTTCCGAGCATATTGTTTAAAATTTACAATTTACAAGTGTCAATTTACATTCAATTTTCAATTTTCGAATATCAATTTACAATTGATTGATTTGGTTGACGTATAAAAGAGTAGCGGGAAAATGGACCCATGTCAATTTGCTTTGCAAAGATATAGCATATATTGTATATTAAATAAGAATATTTTTTGATTATTTATGTCCACTCACCTTAATTACGAGTTTTTGTTTGTTGGAAGAGACGAAAACAGCTTTTTAGAGAATTATGTTTATGATTCGACTGAAGATCTGGGCGAGAAGGGAGGCAGACTTTGGGTTACGATAGAAATTCAAAATAATCCCGCAGAGGCTGAGGCTATTGCTGAAGCCATTTTTGAAAGAATGCGAAAAAGGTTTTTTACTGATTTGGAAAAAGAACCTTATGCAAGATTTGAAGCCGGCTTAAAGGATGTAAATAAGACCTTGGAGTCTTTTAAAGAAGAAAAATCATCTCATTATATTGGGAATTTAAGCGTTGTTATTGCGGCGAGTGTTAAAAACGAGCTTTTAATTTCTCAATGTGGTGAAGCTGAAGCTTATTTGATAAGAAAGAGATATGTGAGCGTTTTGACCGAAGGACTTTCTGAGGATAATTATGAATTTTTCATGAATATTGCCAGTGGAACCCTTGAAATGCATGACTTTGTTGTTTTGTGTTCAAGTAGACTTCTTAGATATATTTCAAAGACGGAATTTTCGAAGTCGGTTGTTGCCGGAGACGTGATTAAATCTTTGGAAGAGCTCAAAGAAGCTGTTTCTCCTGAAATTCTTGGGAAAATTGCAATAGCGGGAATTGGTGTTTCGGAAAAGCAAATGGAAGAACCGGTTTCAAGTGATAGACTGGAGGAGGAAATTGAGGAGGGTGCTGTAACTCGTCCTTCATTTTTAGCTAGTAAATTTGGATTCTTGAAGAGCTTATCGCCTTATTTAAAGAGTGAAAAATTCCGAAATATGCGCAATATAAAAGATAAATTGAAGTTTGATAAAATTGATTTTGATAATTTAAAAGTAAAAGCCGGTGATGCGTTCAAGAAAGCTATGGAATTAAAGGGGCGTTTTGTTAAGCCTGAATCTTATAAGGATAAAGCTTTGGCGATTGCTATTGCTGGGATTGTTTTACTGGGAGTTGTTATTGGCGTTGTTAAATACAGTCAGGGAAGAAGTGCGGATCTGCTAGTTTTGGATCAGAAATTGAATGCTGCTCGTGATGAAATCAGTGAAGCCATGACAAAAGGTCAATATGACAAACTTGAAGCTGCCAGAATTTTGTCACATGCTGAGCAATCCGCTAGAGAGGTTTTAAATACAGATATGCGCGCAAAAGCGACTGAAGTCTTAGCAAAAATACAAGATACGCGTGATGTTTTGGATAATGTAAAAAGAAGTACTCCGACATTGTTTATGGATTTAAATAAAGTGAAATCTGGCATAAATGCGCTTGGCGTACTTTTCTTAAAAGATAGAATGTATATTTTTGATGAATCTTCATTGTTTGAAATTTTGCTTGATAAGATCGGCGAGCCGATGAAGATTGCTGAAGGTGAAACTGTTATTGCCGGAACCGTTTTTGCGGATAGAGCGAGCTTGGTCTTTTTAACAAAATCAGGGAAATTAATTGAGTTCAAAGATGGAATTTTTAGATATCCTTCTACTGCCGACGGAGTTTTTCATAAAGGTGTTTCGATCAAAGCTTGGGGCGATAGGGTTTATATTTTGAGCCCTGAAGAGGATCAGATTTGGCGTTATTCTTATTTGAATACAAAGGATGCGTTTGGAAACGCCGAGGCGTATAAAAAAGATGGTGATTTGAAAAATGCAGTTGATTTTGCTCTTGATGGAAATGTTTTTGTTGCTTTGAATGACGGTCAGATTATCAGATATTATCGCGGGAATGCGCAAACTACGCCTATGACGAAAACTCCTTTTAGGCCAATGGTTTCTGCTTCAAAGATTTTTACAGATGACGAAATGATGCAGATTTTTGCTTTGGATAGTTCTGAAAACAGACTTTACATTTTCCAGAAAGAAAAGAAGGGCGAAGAGCTTAGCTATTCAAAACAGTATCAATTTGATGGTGTTGGTGAAATCAGGTCTTTATATTTTGATAAGACCGCGAATCTTATTTATTTCTTGGATTCGAAGAATATTTATAAGTTGACGCTTTTATAAAGTTTTTATTTTTGACGAATTGATTTTGGGTGATATAATATCTTCCTATATTTAACTAAATAATATATGCATAGCCCTGATGATGGTTTGTTTAATAGGATTGAAGGCGCGTTAAAGAGAGATGGAGTGGTCACTTTTAGAACACGTATTTCGAGTCTTGAGGATGATCCGGAAGCGCTTTTAAAGGCTTTTACTGCCGGTTTTCAAGCTCGTGGAATGGACGCTGTGGCAACTTGTCTTGGTGAGCCCGTTAAAGAAGGTGAAGTCACTTTTGTGCGATTGCATGTTAAAAGAGTTCAGAAAACTGAAAGAGCTGACGAAGGCAGAGTGGCTAGTAGAGAAATTTAATTTCTTATTGCTATATTGCGCTTTTATAAAGTTTTTCCAGCGTATTAGTTGTGGTTTTGATGTCGTAGGATTTTGATTTTTCGAGGGCGGCGAGGGAGAATTTTTTGATTAATTCCGGGCTGTTTAACAGATGAATGATTTTTCGCGAAATTTCTTCCGGGGTAGGTGAGTCGCAAAGTAAGCCGTTTCCTTCGACAAGCTCCGGCATTCCTTTTGATCGAATAGCGATAATCGGCATGCCAAAAGACATGGCTTCAATTACAGCCATTGGTTGATTTTCAGAGGTGCTTGTATTGATGAAAACAGATTGATTTTCGAATATGTCTCCTTTTAGAATTTCTGTGTTTGGAATTGCGCCTGTAAACGTGATGTTCTGGCTTATATTAAGGGATTTTGCAAGTTGTTCGAGTTCGCCTTGTATTGTTCCGCTGCCAACAATTTTTAGATGTGCGTTTGGAATTTTTTTAACAACAAGCGCGAAGGATTTGAGCAAAAGATCTATATTTTTTTCAGGGCTTAGTCGGCCGGTATAAATGCAGTTATGGTTTGGGGTTTTTGCGCACACATGCGGATTTATCGGGATGCCATTATTGATTTGCACAACCTTGGTTTTAATCTCGTGTTCCAGAAGCGCGTTTTTTGTATATTCGCATGGCGAAATAAGTACGTCAGCTTGTTCGTGAATAAAATTTGAATATTTCCAAAGTAGTTTTTCAATAGGTTTTATTGCAAATCTTGTGAATTTTACATTACTCAAAAATTCCGGATCCATAAGAAATGTGTGGAATGTTCCGACGAGTGGAATATTAAGCCTTTTTGCGGCGGTTATTCCTTCGATTCCAACCATGAAAGGCGTGTGGAAATGGATGATATCCGGTTTAAAATTTCTAAGTTCGCGGAGCGTTTTTATTGGATGCACCAGGGAAAGCTTTATTTCTTGATGAAAAAATGTATCCGTTGAGGGATATAAAATTAATTCGACTCCTTCGAGCTCTGGCTTGTTGTTGTCAAAGTACGATTTTTTAATGCGTGGTGCGAAGATTTTGACTTTGTGTCCACGTTTTGCAAGTTCTTTGCTTGAATTTACGATAACGCTAACAACGCCATTTGTAAGCGGAAGAAAAGCGTCTGTGAAGATTGCGATGTTCATGGCTAACATTATAGAGCGTAGAACTCAAAGCGCAAAGGTCAAAGCCACAAGTCGAAATTCAAAACTGTATTGATTTGCTTTTTAAGTGAATTATGTTTTATAATAAAAACCTTAATAAAAATATTTATGGGTGAAGGTCTTAGAGCTAATGTTGTTATTGAAGGAAGGCATGTTGATGGCGGAAATGATGGGTTTGGCCCTCAGTTAATGCATGCATTGCCCGAATCGTCTGATTTTTATTATTGCCCTTTAGATGGGACGGATGATTTGCGAACATTTGTTGAAGTTTTTGGTATTCCAAAAGATCGTCTTGTTGAAGTGCTTGATCATCTTGGGCACGTCGTTTTGAATTAAATCGTATGCGCTCCGCCAAGCTTTTTGAACTTGGTTATTGGCGCTTGTTCGACTTTTACGTTTGAGTCGTGGAGAATATTGAAATGTTCCAGAACTTCCGGATAACCTTCCTGATAGACTACACGCTTTATTCCGGATTCTGCAATTAGGCTTGAGCAAATTCGGCAAGGATGTTTTGTGCAATATAAAGTTGCTCCTTTGAGTGGAATGCCTTTTAAAGCGGCTTTTGCGATAATCCATTGTTCTGCGCAAATTCCATAACAAATTTCGCGTCTTTCGCCGGATTTTATATTCATTTTATTGCGAATGCATCCAAGTTCTGTGCACGGATACTGGCAGTGCCAATCGTTTGTATGCTTGAGTAAAATTTTGTTATTTTTGACGACTAGTGCTGCAATATGCGCTCGTAAGCAAAGAGCTTGCGGTTCAAGTTTATCAATTATCTCCAGAAATTTGAGGTCTTTTTTTGAAATCATTTTTTTTGCGACGTTTATTGTGCGAGCATCCATGGGTAGTGCTTTTGCACTTCCAAAACAAGAGTTTCCGGCTTTACAATGCCTATTTCCGTTATTACGCCTGTTATAATATCCGGTGCGATAATTTCAAATGCCGGATTGAAAATCGTGACTCCTTCCGGCGGATTTTCCCAGACTTCTTTTGGATCGCGTTCTTCGATTTTTTCTTCAAATCCGTATAAAGTTTGCGGATCGAATTTCCATGAATTTGTGCATGAATAAGCGGGGATTCGGGCTTCGTTTGCAAATTCCGCTAAGAATTCCGTACCGATTTTATTAAAGATTTTTCCTTCACTTGTGATTGCGTCGCATCCAAATAAAAATAGGTCAGCGTGTTTCATCGCTGTGCGACCTGCGCTATCTACAAAATGCGTGACTTTTATTCCTGCTTTTGCAAGATTCGTAGCAGTGATTCTTCCTTGAAACTTTGGGCGAGTTTCTGAGTTATATACTTCGAATTTTTTGCCTTGCTGATGCGCTTTAATTAAAATTGCTTCAACGGTTGAAGAATGACAATGTGTATAAACAATCATGTCATCTGAAATTTTATTTGCGCCATATTCTGCAATTAATTCTTGAGATTTTTTAAAATGATCGTGCGCGATTTGGCACGCGTTTTCAACTTTATCAAAGTTCTCGAAGCAGTACTTTAATGCATTTCTTAAAGCTGGCTCGGTTTCACGCAAAGAAATTAGCTCGTCCATGTATTTTTTGAGCTGTTCGCGATCCTTGGTTTCGGCTAGTTTTTGCGAAAAAGCGTCAACTGCGGCAATTGCGATTTTTTCCGCACCTTGAATGGTTAAATCTTTAATTCCTTTAACGATTTCATCGTATGTCATATCCAATATCTGTTAAATATTTTTTGCATAATTTAATCTGTCTTCGTTTTCTGCATAGATTGTATAAAGAGGTTCATTTTTTAAAACTCTATCGCCGACTTTTTTGTATAAATAAACGCCTGCGGCAGGATCTTTTGGCGCTCCTGCAATTCTGGCGATGTGTGCGATTTGCTTATTTGCAATGCTGAAAACGTCGCCGGTTTTTGGAGAAACGACATGAAATTTATACGCTCCCGGCTCAAGTTTTGTATGTTTTTTGCCTTGAGCTTCAATAATTTCCATGAATTTTTTGTATGCTTTTCCTGAAGTTAAGATTTCTTCCGCCATTTTTTCTCCTTGGCCTTTTTTTGCTTTTCCTGTGAATTCAAGCGTGAGTCCGGCCATCATTAATGCTTTTATTCTTAGGTCGTATGGTGCTTCAGGTTCGTTTTTTAAGACTTTTAAAACATCAATTACTTCAAGAACAGGCCCGATGCCTTTTCCGATTGGTTGGCTTCCGTCGGTCGTTATGACTTTTGTTTTCATACCAAGTAATGAGCCAATGCGTTCAAAATCTTTTTTTAAATCATCGGCTTGTTTTTGATTGCTTACTTTTACGCCTTGTCCAAACGGAATATCAATAAGTACGTATTTTGCGCCTACAGCGAATTTTTTTGCCATAATTGAGGCAAGAAGCATGCCTTTTGGGTCAAGGCTAAGCGGATGTCTAACGCGGATCATTTTGTCGTCTGCAGCTGCGATATCAACGCCGCCGCCCCATGTGATACATGCGCCGACTTTATTAACAATTTGCATAAGTCTTGTGGCGTTATTTTCAACATTTGCCAAAACTTCCATTGTGTCCGCTGTTCCGGAAGGGCTTGTTATGGCTCTTGAGGACGTTTTTGGGATTTTGATTCCAAGGCATGCAACAATTGGAATTGAGATCATTGTTGTTCTGTTTCCAGGAACTCCACCGATACAATGTTTATCTGCGATTATTTCGCCTTTTTTGAAAGATAATTTGTTTCCATGATTAACGATTGATCGCGTAAGGGCGATTGTTTCCTTGTCGGTTAAGCCTTTTGTGTATGCGCCGGCAACAAAATAAGCAAGTTCAACCTCGCTTAAATCATCATTTACAACATCATTGATTATTGCGTCGATTTTTTCCGGACTTAATTCAACGCCTTCAAGTTTTTCTTTAATGTAAAGTGTTGATTTTGGTTTTTCTGCAATAGAGACGGTTATTACATCTCCTCTCTTTACATTAAGCTTTTCCCAGCTTTCCATGTAAAGCCCGATTTGGTCATCTTTAACGTCTTTTCCTTCGGTAATATCCAAGATTGCTGTGAGTTTGCCTTTTCCATCATTTAAAATCACAATGCGGTCTCCGGCAAAAAGATCAAGCTTGTGGGACGTTTTTTCGTTTAAAATAGCGATAAACTTATTACCGACTTTAATCGGGATTTTCTTTGGAATGAGTTTCATTTTTATTTTTGTTTATATATAGAGATATTATATCACATTTTTGGCTTCAGGTAAAGGACAGAATATGCTTTGCGATCATTTTTTCTTCGTTTGCAGGAATTACAAAAATATATAGATCTCCTTTTTTATCGCAGATTAGCGTTTCTTCATTTGCGCGATTTTTCTTTTCGTCAATTTTTGCGCCAAGGAAAGCCAAGTTTTTACATATCATTGTGCGTAAATAATAAGCTTTTTCGCCCATGCCCCCTGTGAAAATTATTGCGTCGATTCCATTCATCGCTGCCGCGTAAGAGCCAATGTATTTGCTTATTTTGTAAGATAAAACCTCCATTGCGAGTTTTGCTGATAATTTTGCTTTTGAGTTGCCGTGAAGTGCCATTTCCCAGATTTCTTTCATATTGGATTTGCCGCATATGCCTTTTAAGCCGGATTCGTGATTTAAAAGATAATCAACTTGTTCTGCGGTTTTGCCGTTTTTTATCAAATAGATCGGAATCGCGGGATCAATATCACCGGATCTTGTGCCCATTGGAATGCCTTCAAGTGGCGTGAATCCCATGCTTGTGTCAACTGCTTTTCCGTTTATCGATGCGGTTACGCTGATTCCGTTGCCCATATGGCAAGAAACGATTTTTGCATTTTTATAGCCGTCTTTTTTAAGTGTTTTTAAAGCTTCGTACGTTACATATTCATGGTTTGTTCCGTGAAAACCGTATCTGCGAATTCCTTCTTTTTTATATAAAGAGTAGGGGAGCGCATATAGATAAGCTTTTTCCGGTATTGATGAATAGAACGCGGTATCAAAAACCGCGATTTGTTTTGCTTTTTTGAATGTTTTTTTGCATGCCAGAATCCCTTCGAGATTTGCAGGATTGTGAAGCGGCGCGAGTCGATATAAACTTCGAATTTCCTTTATAACTGGTGCAGAAATCAATGTTGGTTTTTTATATTTTTCGCCACCATGAACAACTCTGTGTCCGATGAATTTTATTTCATCGAGATTGTGAATTGCTTTTTCTTTTAGTAAAAGGTTTGTTATCGATTTTATGCCTTTGTGATAAGCATTTTTGCTCGCTGATTCAGGTGGAATTTCAACATTCCCTTTATATAAACAAAATAAAGAAGCTGAATCGATTAATTGGAATTTTATTGATGATGATCCGCAGTTTATAACTAAAATTTTCATTTTTATATTTTATATTGAGGCTCAACAACTTCGCATGCCGTGAATGCCGATACGTTTACTATATCTTCAACAGAGCAACCTCGTGATAAATCGTTAACCGGTTTTTTTAATCCTTGAAGAATTGGCCCGATTGCTTGTGCGCCGGCAAGCCTTTGAACAAGTTTATATGCGATGTTTGCCGCTTGTATATCAGGAAAAATGAGTACGTTCGCATTTCCTTGTAAAGGAGAATTCGGGCATTTTTTTTCTGCAACCCATGGTATGAGAGCGGCATCAACTTGGAGTTCGCCGTCGATGACTAGGTCCGGACGTTTGTCTTTCAAAATAGCCGTCGCTTCAGACATTTTTTGAGTCATTGGATGAACGGTTGATCCTTTTGTTGAGAATGAAAGGAATGCGATGCGCGGATCCATTCCAAATCTTTTTGCGGTTTCCGCTGTATCTTCACCGATTCCGGCTAAATCAAACGAATTTGGATCGATTGTGACTGCGCAATCAGCAAATAAAAGCAGGCGGTTTTCCAAAACCATAAAGAAAACTCCTGAAACTTTGTGGAACTTTTCCTTGGTTTTTATAATTTGAAGAGCCGGTTTTACGGTATCTGCGGTTGAGCGATGGCGTGATCCCGAAACCATTCCGTCAGCATCACCCATTTGAACTGACATAACTCCATAATAATCAAGATTTTCCATCAATTCTTCCGCTTCTTGCTCTGTTACTCCTTTGCTTTTTCTGATTTTATAAAATTCTTTTATGTACTTTGCTTTTTGAGCCGTGAGCTTGTTTGGGTCGTAAATTTCAATATTATCAAAATTTATATTTAATCCGAGATCTTTTGATTTTGAAAGGATTTCTTTTTCATTCCCAAGCAAGATTGAATATGCGATTTTTTCTTTCTGTATAATTTCGGTTGCGCGAAGAACACGCTCTTCATCGCCTTCAGGAAAAATAATACGTTTTTTGCGCTTACGTGCTTTTTCTTTAACAATGCTGATTAGGTCTGCCATGTTTTATATTTTAACAATACGAAGTAAATTTCGCAATAAATTTCCGCCCGTTGTTATGAAAATCATATATAGAAGTGCGTGAATTATTTCTATGGATTTCATTGGTTTTGTTTCTATTTCGATATGTCCTTTTTTAATTGCGTTTGCAATTGATTCCCAGTTTTTTTTCGCGTTAATAAGTGAATAGGTTTTATCAAAATATTTTATGATATGATTATCTGAAGTGCCGATCATTGGAATGTTGTATTTTTTGGCTATTAGTTGCGCTTTTTCGTTATAAGGATTGTAAAATTTTGTGTAAAAATACGAGTATTCGATTGCATCAAAAAGTTCCAAATGTTTTATGATTTTTGGAAAAGTTTTTATAAAAAAATGTCGTGGATAATACATGTGCGGTGCACATATGAGTGATTTCGGATGATTTTTTTTATATTTTTTTAAATCTTTAAACGTGTGAATATTTTCAGCTTTTTTATTTGCATTTAGAATTACGACGTGGCATTTTTCAATTTCCTTTTCAATTCCGGGAATAAGTAAGATTCCTTTTTCTTCCGCATATTTTTTTAATTCGTCGCTGAAAATAACTGAATCATGGCACGTGAAAGCGAGAACTTCATAGCCAAGAGAATGAGCCTTGTCTATGATTTGTTTTTCAGATGAGGATATGTAATCTCGCTTGTCCGATTTGCTGTGGACATGTAATTGAGCTTTGAGGGGCATTTTTATTTCGTTAATTCTTTGACCGCGTCGACTGCGTTGTTTAATTTATTCACTTTGTCGTCAACTTTAGTTTTGATTTCTTTAATTTGTTCGATTCTTGCTTCGCCTTCTTTTTTAACATTTTGAACGCTTGTATAAAGATTGTTTTTTAAAGTTCCGACTTCAGAAAAAACTGCGTTTGGATTCATGATATATTCTTGTCCGTATTTCCAAACAAAGAATAAAACTGTTCCGACTCCAATTATGTATAGCGTTTTTTTAAGCATATTTTAAAGTTTATTGATTGCGTTTGTGAGGCGCGCAAGCGATGTGTCTTTGCCGAATGCCCAAATGATTTCAAATGCGCCGGGTGAAAATTGTTCGCCGGTTATTGCGGCGCGAATTGGCCATAAAACCTGACCGTTTGAAAGTTCAAGTTTTTTAATCATTTCCATGAGTGAAGTTTTGATGCTTTCGAGCGAGAAATCTTGTAGGTTTTCAAGCGTAGTTTTGGCTTCTGAAAGCACTTTCTTGGCAATTTCCAAAGTCACTTTCATTTTTTCGTTTGTAATGAGTGCGGCATCGAATTTTTGTTCAGAAAAATAGAATGAAATAAGTTTTTCTGTTTCCGCGGGATTTTGTAGGATTTTTTCTTCAATTGTAACGATTGCGCGTTCGAGGAATTTTTCATCTTTTTTCCATTCCGGGTTGATGTATTTTTCTGCAATTTCAAGGAGGAGTTTTCCCCGTAAATCAGGCGTTTTTTCAACTTTTTCAATATGCATTTTTTTGCGCCATTGCCAGTTGTACCAATCTAGCTTTTCAAGATTAAAAACTGCACCGGCTTTGTGAACGTGTTCGAGTGAAAATTCTTGAATCAATTCTTCTATTGAATAAATCTCTTTTGTTACGCCTTTGCCCGGATTCCAGCCCAAGAATGCGATGAAATTTATTACGGCTTCTTTTAAATATCCTTTATTTATATAGTCTTCAACGCTGACATCTCCTTGGCGTTTGCTGAGTTTTGTTTTGTCTGCGTTTAGAAGCAGGGGAATGTGTGCAAATAGTGGAGCCGTCCATCCAAAGGCTTCATAAAGTAAAACGTGTTTTGGGGTTGATGGAAGCCATTCTTCACCGCGAATAACGTGTGAAATTTCCATCAAATGATCGTCAACAACATTCGCGAGATGATAAGTTGGAAATCCGTCCGATTTTACAAGAACTTGGTCATCAACGGTTTTGCAGTCAAAATAAACATTTCCGCGAATTAAATCTTCGATTTTTATTGTGCGGCTATGATCTACGTTTTGTCTTATAACAAATGGAATTCCGTCTGCGATATTTTTTTCAATTTCTGCTGGAGATAGATTTAAGCATTTTTTGTCGTACATCGGCGCAAGATGAGCTGTTTCTTGAGTTTTGCGCATTTCATCAAGTCTTTCGGCCGTGCAAAAACATTTATACGCATGGCTGTTTTTTAATAGTTCATCAGCATATTTTTTATAAATATCAAAACGCTCGGATTGAATGTATGGACCGAATTTTCCGTTTTTTACAGGGCCTTCATCATATTCGATTTCCGCCCATTTAAGCGTTGTTAACAGGTTTTCGACGGCATTTTCAACAATGCGATTTCTATCCGTATCTTCAATGCGTAAAATGAATTGTCCGTTATTTTTTTTCGCAAAAAGATAGCTGTATAAAGCCGTTCTAAGGCTTCCTACGTGCAAAAATCCTGTCGGAGATGGGGCAAATCGGGTTCGTATCATGCTTGAATTATAGTCTTGAGTCTAAAAAAAGTCTATCGTGTAAGTATCAGCGAATTAGTTTCCATTTATAAAAGAAGGGATTAGGTTTTTGGTGCATAACCTAAACCCAATCCCAATGACAGAATATCAATTAAATAGTTTGTTGGAAATGAAAGAAAGAATA
>Ga0209211_10006260_pt1 | contig 17314 bp, 13 predicted proteins | sample RifGroA2_FD_183992 | JGI IMG/M metagenome (GOLD analysis project Ga0209211, IMG submission 183992) | Groundwater microbial communities from Rifle, Colorado, USA - Groundwater A2 (SPAdes) (version 2) | ecosystem: Environmental > Aquatic > Deep subsurface > Groundwater | place: Rifle, Colorado... | reverse complement strand
CAACCATTGCGTCTTCGTTATTATTAATTATTTGCCAAATTTTTGCATGCACTGCCGGATTTCCAGGCAATGCGCCATGCTCTCCATTTACATAGAAGTATTTAACACCAATGAGGCCTTGGCTTCCTTCTTGTGGCACTGTTCCATCGCCATTGCGCGCAATGGGGAATATACATCCACCATTACGAACCTCGAATTTACCCAAAGTCAATTGACCCGATCCACTGATTTGGTACTGTTGTACGGTTGGGTGCGAGGCTGAAATTTTTATGTGGAAACTATCTGCTTTTTCCAGAAGCGCCGGATTTGATCTCGTCAGTCTTTCGAAACTGTCTTTGTAATCCTCGCCCTTGAAAAAGTTAAATCGAGGCAATAACTGATAGATAGATGGAAAATTTTGGCAAACAAAGGAGGCGGTGTTTACGTTAATAAAAGTGTTTTTGACAATTCCGCCCAATATCTTATCATCAATCATAGTACCGTAGTTGGCTAATATGGCAAACATTTTTGGCGATCCAAAATGAGGAGTACCAAGATAAATCACTTTGTCTATTCTATTGTCAGTTGGATTCTGTTCAATATATGCACGAACTACCAAACCACCCATACTGTGAGCAATGGTTTGCACTTTATCGCATGGATTGTTAGCAATACCAACAATACCTTGACCATTGCCTTTGATTAATGCATTAAGATCCTGGGCAATAAGTACATTATCCAAACGCCAGTCATAGCCAAAAAGAAAAACATCTTTATTGAGGGTATAGCCAATCTCTGGTCGTATCAAATAATTAACTAAATCTTTATACGAAGTATACTTAAAGTCTCCAGGTCCATCAATATTCAATACCGCGCTAGCTCGTATATCTTTTCCACCATCGACACATGGGCTCAAAAATTCACAATTTAATCTAGATGTGCATATCTGCGATAGATAATTAATGCACCGTCTGTTTGTATCGGGAGATTGTCCATCAGATTGCAACATAAGTTTAAGTAGCCATGAATCGCGTCCGATTGGGTTAATATTCCATGGTTCAAGCCAAATCAGTTCATTCGTTTCAATCTCTGATAATTCACTTCCCATTACACCAGGAAGGATAATAATAGGGATTCTTTCCTGTTCCGTAATACAGATGTGGTACGGATGATCTATTGTGCCATCCTCGGATGCAATTGTTATTGCACCATCATTGTCTTTTACCTCAATGTAGTAATCAAGCCCTTCAAGACTTATCATCTGAGAAGGAATCTCAAGCGCAAATGCAGAGATGTCTGGGTTGATAGGAAGTTCAATGCTGGAAAAGTCAGCTGAACCAGTAGTTCTGAAATACACCTTAACTGATTCCAGCTCGCCATCCGGATCATGTGCCTCGAATTGAATCATTAAGCTCTGGCTCTGAATTGCGCTTGTGATGGGCGTATGTGTGATTTGCGGTGGCTGTTCTATCTCCACCTTCACATTATCCAGCCCCCAACTTTCATCAGACAAGGCCTGAAGACCTGAGGTGGAAAAAATAAATGACAGATTATCATCTTCATGCGCAAATGGGCAGGTTATATGATACACCGAATCCCCGGCATCCCTTGGTACGAAGAAATTATAATCATCAATATAGAAATCGTCATATTCGTAAAAAAATATCGTTGTTATGTCTATTGATCTGGGATTATTATAAAATCCACTCCACTCACTCCATTCATTGCTGTCTATTTTGTATCTGCATTGATTAAGCGATTTATTCCACTCAATTTCGGTACTGTGCCACTCATTAAGCGTTAAATTGTCAGCATAAATATTTTGTGTTTTTGGAATCCACGCTGCAATTCCCGAAACAGTACCTGGCACAAAATGGAGATAACAACCCGCTTCATTTGCCGATCCGTTACCGATAATTATTTGTGTATTTGCATTCGTATTATCTGTCGCATACCATACAAAAGTTTGTTTTCCTGTATTTTCAGGTGCATAATTTTTGTATGCTGTTGCATATCCGCTTATATTTTTACCTTTCAAGGAATTGCTTCCTGAAAAAGCGAAGTCTACTGTAACCAATGCGCTTGCGCTACCATCTATAACTCTCCAATTATTTTGTCCGTCAATATTACCCAGTGCCAAGCTATCAAAGTTTTCCTCATTTCCTATATATCCGCCATAATCTAGCTTATATCCCAATGTAGAAATTTCTACAGCACCTGTCCTCGGGGCATTTGACCCTTCAGGATATGAATCGGGATAAGATTGTGGGTAATAAAGCGGGGGATCGCTGTCAATATTACTGAATGTCGTATGCACAAGACTTAGACCATCTGAAATTCTTAGATCCCATATATCCGAACCAACAATATTGCCATCTCTTGGGTCTATAGAGGCATTTCCATCCCATGACCTGATAACAAACAGATCAAAAGAAATTCGTACCTGATTATGAGGAGGAAGATTGTTTAGTATTAATCGTACCGAATTATTCCCGAATTCGCCCAAAAATCTTCGTCCGCCAATTGGGGTTATACTTCGTGTTCTATTTGACCACTCTACGCCAACCGGACTTTCAAAGTCATTGAAATACACTTGGGTTTGCGCCATAACACTATTCGCAAAACAAACAACAACCGACACAACCGCGAAAACGACGAACTTAGACTGGAACATTGAAAAACCTCCATTGGGTTGAAGTAACTGGTAACCAGTAATGGGTAACGAGCAAACAGATTAAAATTTCATTAATTTCATTATTTCATGGTTTCTCAAGATTTTTAAATTGTCAAAGATCGTCTTAATAAGACATATAAGTCCTAATATGTCCTATGGGTCATACATTATACTATTTTAGCGAAAAAGTCAAATTTTTATTGACAAACTTTACACGTTTGGTATAATTCAATGTATTCATTAAACAACTAAAACCACATACTGTTTGGCAAATATGGATGAATCCTCCCCCGAAATTATTCGGCGGGCTCATTCATAAAACAGTAGAGGGTCCCCCTAAGGGGGACAGAAAAAAGGAGAACACGTATGCCACAATTACCTACAGTTTTAGAGTTATTCAAAAACGGCGTGCATTTTGGGCACCAAGTTTCACGTTGGCACCCAAGGATGAAGCCGTATTTATTTACCCAAAAAAACGGGGTACATATAATAAACGTTGAGACAACAATAGAAAAGCTCTCAAAGAGTTTGGAATTTGTAAAAAAAATAGTGGCGAATGGCGGCACTATTTTATTTTTGGGAACAAAGAAGCAAGCCCAGCCTATATTGGAAAAATACGCGCTGGAAATTGGAATGCCATATATTACCGAGCGCTGGCTTGGCGGTACGTTTACAAATTTTTCCGAAATATCCAGAGTGATCAAAAGATATACTACGTTAAAAAATGGAAAAGAATCCGGAGATTTTCAAAAGTACACAAAAAATGAGCAAATGAAATTTGATAAAGAAATGAAAAAGTTGCATGGGCTTGTAAAAGGTATTGTAAATCTGAAAAAATTGCCGGAAGCGGTTTACATTGTAGATTTGAAAAGGGAAAAAACAGCAATGAACGAAGCTTTGAAAAAAGAAATTCCTATTGTCGCATTGTGCGATTCCAATGTCAACCCTGAAAAAATCACTTATCCTATACCGGGAAATGATGATGGTATAAAATCCATTGAACTTATAACAAAACTCATCGCTGAAGCCATTAAAGAGGGAACAAGCGATAAAAATTCTAAAACCAAACCAAAATAATATTTATCTATATGGCAATTGATACCAAAACAATTTTAGAGTTGAGAAAAATTACCGGCGCCGGAGTCAATGACTGCCAGCAAGCACTTGAAGAAAGCGGAAATGATATTGAAAAAGCAATGGAAATCTTAAGGAAAAAAGGCGCTTCAAAGGTTGCAAAAAAAGCTGAGAGAGTTACAAAAGAAGGCGTTATTGGAATAGGTGTATCAGACGATAAAACTATCGGCGTTATGGTGCAATTGAATTGCGAAACAGATTTTGTGGCACGCAACAATGAATATATCGCGCACGTTGACGGCATGGTAAAAAAAGCGCTTGAAAATATAGATGTTGAAAAAGAATTTGAAGAAACTAAAAAAGATCTTGTTTTAAAAATCGGGGAAAACATTATTTTAGGAAATTTTAAAAAAATTCAGGGAAAATACATATCAAGTTATCTGCATGCCAATAAAAAAGTCGGCGTTTTAGTGGAATTTAACAGATCAGTTGATGAGGAATTTGCCCATGACATCGCCATGCACATTGCCGCCGCAAACCCGAATTATGTAAAACCCGAAGATGTACCCGCAGAGGTGCTGGAAAAAGAAAAAGAAATTTATAGGGAACAGCTTAATTATGAAAAAAAGCCTGAGGCAATAATAGAAAAAATATTACTGGGAAAAATACAAAAATATTACGAAGAAGCGTGTCTGTATAATCAAAAATTTATAAAAGATGACGCAATTATTGTAAAAAAAATTATTGAATCAAAATCGAATATACATGAGCCCCTTGAGGTTCTATCGTTTACAAGATTTCAAATTTAATATTTTTGTATGAAAAAAATTATTTTTTTCTTTGTTATTGTTTTGGCAATATTCGGATTTAGCGCATGCAAAATTCAAGGCGAAAAAGTAATTGATGTGGGAATTAATAAGGCGGTTGAGGTACAAGAATCAGGAACAACTATTAATATAACTGACAAAAATTTTCAAATTGTATACGCAAGACCCGGAGATATTTTAGAATTAAATTTTGTAGATACAAAAAATAGCCAAAATCAATGGTCATTTAGAAGCCCCATACAACAAGAAATCGTTAGCTTGAAAGAACATAAAATACTATCAGAAAACGATTCAAGGGTAAAGCCGGGCGAAATATTGAATAGTTGGAAATTAAAAATTTTAAAAAATACAAATTTTGAATTGCTATTTTCCTACGAAAACGCCATTAAAACAAACACGCCGCTAAAAACATTCAGGGTAGAAATCATTGTTGATAAATCCAAAAACGATATACCTGACATAATGGTAAATTCACCAAAATCCGATGACGCTGTGGGCCAAAAATTCATTATTAACGGTTACTCCAAGAGCAATAACAAAAATATTTTTTATACGATAACAAATACGGAAAATAAAACTATTTTGGAGGGCAGACTGACAGTCCCGACAGACTCGTCCTATTTTGAAAAAAATATTGATTTGAAAAAAGGTGTGTATGAAAAGGGCGTGTTAAAAATATACCAGGTGAATGAAGGTGATACGATGCAATACAATAGTACAACAATTCCCATATCATTTAAAAATCCCCAATAATAAAATTGACCCAAATATTTCTGAATTTTGGGTCTTTTTTTATTTTTCATTATACGCTATAATATAATAAGAAAATTAAAAAAATAATACACAAACATATGGCGGTAAAAATAGCTATAAATGGCTTTGGCAGAATCGGCCGGGCTGCATTTAAAATTGCTCTTGATAAAAAAAACATAGAAATTGTTGCTATAAACGATCTTATGGATACAAAGACGCTCGCGCATTTATTACAACACGATACCGTATATAGAAATTATGAAAAAGATGTCAAGGGCATCGACAAGGCATTGATGGTGAATAAAAAAGAGTACCCTGTTTTTGCCGAGAAAGATCCATCGCGCTTGCCATGGAAAAAACTCGGGGTTGATGTGGTGCTGGAATGTACAGGATTTTTTACTGACGCAGATAAAGCGGGTCTCCATATACGAGCAGGCGCAAAAAAAGTAATTATTTCTGCTCCGGCAAGCGATGAAAATATCCAAACTTTGGTCTTTGGGACAAAAATATCCGAAAGCATATTACAATCAAAAAAATGCAATGATATAATTTCAAATGCTTCCTGCACGACAAATTGCATTTCACCTGTAATGCAGGTTATTGAAAACGCTTTTGGAATTGAGAAGGCGATGATGACAACCATTCATTCCTATACCGCTGATCAAAATCTTGTTGACGGACCGCATAAAGATTTACGGCGCGCGCGAGCTGCTGCTCAAAACATAATTCCCACAAAAACCGGCGCCGCGCAGGCAACCGCAAAAGTAGTTCCAAGTCTTAGAAATCTTTTTGACGGCATTTCGATTCGTGTTCCCACGCCGTGCGTATCCATTTCTGATATCACGTGCGTATTGAAAAAAAATACAAGCGTTGAAGAAATAAATAATGAATTTAAAAAAGTCGCAAAACATCCTTTATATAAAAATATCCTGCTTGCAACCGATGAGCCGCTTGTATCTTCCGATTATATTGGGTGTCCATATTCCGCAATTGTTGATTTGCCTTATACACGCGTTGTAGGAGGAAATTTAGTAAAAATACTGGCATGGTATGATAATGAATGGGGATATAGCGTGAGGCTGGTTGAAATGGCAACTGCTGCCGGGCTCACACTGAAAAGATGACATACAAAGATAAAGTGAAACACGGTGCTGCGAGTTTTATAATATTCACAGTAGTAGCCATTATTACTAAAAATTTAGTTTTTTCATTTATTGCAACGTATTCATTGGGTATTATCAAAGAAATATACGATCAAATACGCCAAAAAAATACCCCCATACAATCATTTCAGGACATTGTATCTGATATGGTTGGAATAATTTTAGGAATTTTTTTATATAGTATGGTGATCGGATAAACTTTATGAAAATAAATAGTATACAATACGTAAAAAATTTAAAAGGAAAAAAAATACTTATACGAGTTGATTATAATGTAACTTTGGGAAAAAATAATACGCTTGGAGAAGAAGATGACGCAAGAATCCGCATGTCGCTTCCCACTATAAAATTTCTTCTTAAGAAAAAATCAATTCCTGTTATTTTGGCGCACAGGGGAAGACCTGAGGGGAAAGTCGTAGAAACGCTGAGATTAAATCCGCTGGCCGACAGGCTAACACATCTATTAAAAAAGAAAGTTATACAATTGGATTCCTGCACCGGATATGAAATTGAAAATAAAATAAAAAAATCAAAAATCGGAGATATCTTTATTCTTGAAAATCTTAGATTTGATCCGCGTGAAGAAAAAAATTCAGATGATTTTTCTCAAAAATTGGCAGGGCTTGGTGATATGTATGTAAATGATGCTTTTTCCAATTCACATAGAAAGCATGCCTCAATGGTTGGAATAACGAAATTTTTGCCAAGTTACGCGGGGCTTCTTATGGAAAAAGAAATAAAACAATTAAGCAAATCATGGGAAAATCCAAAACGTCCTCTCGCAACAATTATAGGAGGAGCGAAAATTTCAACAAAACTTGGACTTATAAAAAAATTTATGGATGTGTCTGATTTTGTTTTAGTCGGAGGAGCCCTTGCAAATATGATCTTGAAAGCGAAAGGAGTATCAATTGGTAAATCGGTTATTGAGGAATCAATGATAAAAAAAGTAAAAGAAATTAAATTGACATCTACAAAACTGCATATTCCTTTGGACGTTATCACCTCGGATTCTCCAGACTCGCTTGCGTTGCCCAAAACAAAAGCGGTTGGAAAAGTTCTTGATGACGAATATATATTAGATCTTGGACCCGATACTATTGAATTATTTTCGTCTATTATCAAAAAATCAAAAACAATAATTTGGAACGGCCCTATGGGTTATGTTGAAAATCGTCATTTTCAAAAAGCAACGAAAAAAATTATGGAAGTGGTTTTACGATCGCGAGCTGATGTAATAATCGGAGGAGGGGATTCATTGAAAATGATCGGGCATAAAAAAATGAATAAAAATATTTTTTTATCAAGCGGTGGCGGAGCAATGCTGGAATTTTTGGAATTCGGCATGCTTCCGGCAATAGTTCCGCTATTGCTAAAAAATAATAAAACCTAAATATTAAAAATACCTATATGGACATCAAAAACTCTTATAATCAAAAACCAAAATGGCTTCACATAGTTATGGGCGTTGGTATTGGCGTATTAATTATTTATCTTGTTATTTTAGCAAGAAACGGTTGGAAAGAATATGATTATATAGGAAAATCATCAGAATTTCCTCATACTATTGAAATCACTGGAATTGGCAAAGCGCTTGCCATACCCGATATCGCCACGGTTTCGCTTGGGCTTGAAACCCAAAATTCAACAGTCGCCCAGGCGCAGGCAGACAATACAAAAAAAATGAACCAACTCTATGAAGAATTAAAAAAGAATGAAATTCTAAAAGAGGATATTGCCACAACACAATACAATGTATACCCAAAATATGAATGGCGAAATGACAGCCAGATATTTAAAGGATATGTAGTTGCGCAAAATGTGACAGTAAAAATAAGGAATTTTGATAAAATTCCAAATGTTTTAGAACTCATAGGAACGCTTGGCTTAAATCAGGTGAACAGTCTGAATTTTACTATGGATAATCCTGAAATCTTACAGCAATCTGCGCGAGTTAAGGCGATTAAAAATGCCCGCGAAAAAGCCGAAGCCTTGGCCGCTGAGGCAGGAGTCAAACTCGGGCGCGTCATATCATTTTCAGAAAATAACGACATTTTAAATCCGGAAATATATAGAAATTATGCAATGAAAGAAGCGTCAGCCGACAGTGCGTCTTTACCGCAAATTGAGCCGGGAAGCCAGGAAATAAGCGTACAAATTAATTTATCTTACGAAATACTATGATACAAAATGATTCAAACATAACCATTCAGTCAATTATTGCGCGAGAAATATTAGATTCGCGCGGAAACCCGACTCTTGAAACCAAGATCATATTATCAAACGGGAATTTTGCAAAAGCATCCGTACCATCGGGCGCTTCAACAGGCATTCATGAAAGCCTGGAATTACGCGACAAGGATCCAAAAAGGTATGGAGGAAAGGGCGTTATAACAGCTGTAAAAAATGTCAATGAAATCATTGCGAAAAGATTGCGAAATTCAAAAATCATTTCCTTGAAAAATTTAGATGAAATAATGTTTGAATTGGACGGAACAGACAACAAATCAAATTTGGGAGCAAACGCGATACTTTCCGTATCCATGGCATATACAAGAATTTTGGCTCAGTTGGAAAATTTAACACTCTATGAATATATAAGAAAATATTTTTTTACAAACACTTCCGGATGGAAAATGCCGCAATGTATGATGAATATAGTGAATGGCGGGGCGCACAGCAATTGGTCAACAGATATTCAGGAATATATGATTGTACCCGGCGCGAAATTAGCATCCGAACAAGTACGATGCGGATCTGAAATTTTTCATGCGCTTGAAACCATTTTAAAGAAAAATAAACTTGCAACAACCGTGGGTGATGAAGGCGGTTTTGCACCAAAAGCCCAAAGTAACGATGAGCCTCTTGAATGGATAATGCAAGCCATCCAATCTGCCGGGTATGATTCTAAAAGCGTTTCTTTGGCTCTTGATGTAGCCTCAAGCGGTTTTTATTCAAACGCGATCTATGATATGAAGGTCGAAAATAAAAAGAATACATCAGATCAAATGATAAAATGGTATAGCAAATTATTAAATAAATTTCCAATAATTTCAATAGAGGACGGCTTAGCAGAAGATGATTGGGATGGTTGGAAAAAAATAACCGAACAGCTGAGTAATAAGGCGCATCTTATAGGGGATGATTTATTTGTTACCAATATCAAAAGAATAAAAAAAGGAATTGACGAAAAATCAGCCAATGCCGTATTAATAAAACTTAATCAAATAGGAAGCGTTTCCGAGACAATTGATGCCATACAGCTTGCAAAAGAAAATAATTTTATTGTTGCAATCTCTCATAGATCAGGCGAGACTATGGATGATTTTATTTCAGATTTGGCAGTTGCATCCGGAGCCGAGTTTCTTAAGGCTGGATCATTATCGCGCGGTGAAAGAATCGCAAAATATAATCGTCTTATGGAAATTGACAAAGAAATAAATTATGGAAAATAAAAGAATACAAATAAATTCCGGGCCGATGGTTTTATTGATTTTGGACGGCTGGGGAATATCAAAGATGAACCGTGGAAACGCCATAGCGCTTGCAAGAAAACCTTATATTGACCATCTCATGAAGCATTACCCCAACACCAAGCTTAACACATCGGGAAAATACGTTGGACTTCCACCTGAGCAGGCAGGCAATTCAGAGGCCGGACACATGAATATTGGCGCGGGCAGAATCATGGAACAAGATGCGGTACGAGTGAATAAAGCCATTTCACAAGGATCATTTTTCAGAAATCCGGCGCTTATAAGCGCGATTAACCATGTTAAAAAAAATAATTCAAATCTGCATATTATGGGTTTGGTTTCAAGCGGACAAAGCGCTCATTCAGAACCCGACCACCTGCTTGCTCTTATTTCACTTGCAAAATTTAATGATGTAAAAAATATATATTTTCATCTTTTCACCGATGGCAGGGATTCTCCCTCGCACTCTGCTTTAAAAATAATAGAACATCTGGAAAGAATATTGCGCCAGAAAAAAATCGCAACAATTATCGGAAGATACTACGCGATGGATAGAAAAAAAAATTGGTCATGCACGGAAAAAGCATATAACGCCCTCGTACTTGGAATTGGCAGACGCGCGCAAAGCCCGCAGGCCGCAATCACGCAAGCATATAACAGGGGTGAGACAGATGAGTTTATTGAACCGTATGTAATGACAAACCACCATAAAGCAATTTCAGCTATAAACGATAATGATGCTATAATATTTTTTAATTTGCGCTCAGACAGGGCAAGACAGCTGGCCAAACCGTTCGTTCAGGAAAAATTTGAAAAATTAAATGCCGGAAGCTTTAAAAGAAAAAAAGTTTTAAAAAATATTTGCTTTGTGGCAATGACAAATTTTGGTCCTGATCTCGGCCACATAGCCACGGCATTTCCGGTTGAACCTATTCAAGACACTCTTCCCATGCTATTAATTGAAAAAAAACAGCTTTATATCGCGGAAACAGAAAAATATGCTCATATGACATATTTTATCAATGGCGGATATGCGGATCCTGTTGCAAATGAGACAAGAATAAAAATCGAATCGCCAAATGTAAAAAACTACGCAGAAACGCCAAGGATGTCCGTTGGAAAAATCACGACAAAAGTACTGGAAAATATTCCTAAATATGATTTTATAGGAATAAATTTTTCAAGCCCGGATATGATTGGCCATACAGGAAACATTGAAGCAACCATAAAAGCAATTGAATTTGTGGATACATGCATAGGCAGAATATACAAAAAAGTTTTACAAAATAATGGGATATTAATTATCACCGCCGACCATGGAAATGCTGAACATAAAATAAATCTGAAAACCGATGAACATATCCCCGAGCACTCCAAGAATCCCGTGCCCTTTATACTCATATCAAAGAAAAAATATGTTATAAAAAAAAGAGTGGGATCTCTTTGCGACGTACTTCCGACGATTTTGGAATTATTCAATATACCAAAGGCCGATGATATTACCGGAGTGAGTTTAATAAAATAGTAATTTTCATATGGAAAAAAGGGATAACACGCCTTGCATGTTGGTAATCCTGGATGGCTGGGGAATAACACAGCCGACCCGAGGTAATGCGATTGCTCAGGCAAAAAAACCATTTTTTGACTATTTGGTATCACATTACCAAACTCTTGCCCTACAGGCATCGGGCGAAGTTGTTGGATTAAATTGGGGTGAAATGGGAAATTCCGAGGTGGGACATATGACCATCGGCTCCGGAAAAACATTATTTCAAAGCCTTACAAAAATCAATAAAAGCATAATAAGCAAAAATTTTTTTACAAACCAATCCATGCTTAAAATGGAAAAGCATGTTAAAGAAAATAATTCCTCACTTCATCTTATCGGGCTTGTTTCAGATGGAGGTGTCCATAGCCACCAAGATCATCTGTACGCCATTTTGGATTTTTGCAAAACAAAAAAAATACACAATGTATATATCCATGCGATTCTTGACGGAAGAGATACAATGAAAGACGACGGCATTAAATATATCACCGCCTTGAACAAAAAACTCAAAGATTCAAAAATTGGTACAATCGCTTCCTTATCGGGAAGATTTTACGCAATGGACAGGGACTCGCATTGGGACAGGACAAAATTAGCATATAGCGCGATCGCCGAAGGAAGTTCCGAAAAATCCTACGAAGATCCCATAGTCGCCATACGAGAATCATATAAAAAAGAAGTGTTTGACGAAGCGTTTATTCCTGCCACAATAACAAAATCTGGAGAAAAAAGTGTGCAAATACAATCAAACGACGCTGTTATTTTTTTTAATTTCAGAGCCGATAGAGCAAGGCAATTAACATCGGCGTTTGTTTTGCCTGGATTTGAAAAATTTACGCGAAAACAATATCACATGAATTTATTTTTTGCAACCTTCACCCAGTACGACAAAGACTTTCCTGTTGATGTTTTATTTCCTCCGTCGGCAGCCAAGGACTCTTTATCTAAAATAATATCGGACAATAATTTAAAACAGCTTCATGCGGCAGAAACTGAAAAATATGCGCATGTCACATTCTTTTTCAATGGTGGCACCGAGGAACCGCAAAAAAATGAAGACAGATTCCTTGTGCCCTCACCCTTGGTCCAAAATTATGATCAAAAACCGGAAATGAGCGCTTATGAACTCACCAATAGAATGTTAAAAGAAATTTCAAGAGATTATTATGATTTTATTGTTTTAAATTTTGCGAATGCAGATATGGTCGGACACACCGGCAATCTTGACGCAACAATAAAAGCAGTACAAGTAATAGATGAATGCCTAGAAAAAATCGTAAGCGCGATTATTGAAAAAAATGGAGTAGTGTGCATAACCGCTGATCACGGCAACGCAGAACAAAAACTCGAACTTCAAAGCGGAAAAATTATGAAAGAACATACAAAAAATCCCGTACCATTTGTGCTTGTTGGAAAATCATGGGCTTTGCCGGAGCAGATTAATGAAAATGTAGATATTTATCTTGCAAATCTGACCCCCTCCGGGATGCTTTCAGACATTGCGCCGACGATTCTAAAAATTTTAGGACTTAATAAACCGCAAGATATGACCGGGAGTTCACTCTTTTAATTATGAATATAGCCATAAAAAATAAATTCCTGGATATGCTTCCAGGTATTTTAGTCTGGAGCACGCTACTCGGCGCTATACTTTTTTCTTTTATCAAACCTATCTGGGCTATTTATTTTATCATAGCATTTGATATTTACTGGATGCTGAAAATTTTATATTTGCTTTTTTACATGGTTTCCTCTTGGAAAAAATATAAGCGTGATTCATCCATACATTGGATGGATAAATTAATATCAGAAAAAATGACAGATATTATCATCTTATATTTTTACCGGCCTATAAAGAACCGCTTGAAATGATTGATAATACTTTTAATCATCTCATTAAAACAAATTATCCAAAAGATAAATTTATCGTAGTCCTTGCCGGAGAAGAAAGGGGCGGAAAAGAAGAATTTATAAAAAAGGCTGATTTTATTTCTAAAAAATATGGAAAATATTTTAAATTTTTTTATACAAATATCCATCCAATAGATCTCCCAGACGAACTTCCCGGAAAAGGATCAAATTTATTTCACGCAGGGCATAAAATAAAAGAAAAAATTGATGAATGGAAATTGGACTATGATAAAATTATTGTGTCAACTTTTGATATTGACACCTGCGCGCACAAAGAATATTTTTCCTGCCTCACCTACAAATTTATTCTATGCAAAAATCCAACAAGAACAAGTTTCCAGCCGTTGGCCGTATATAACAATAATTTATGGGAATCAAACCCGATTATCCGCGTAGTGGCAAGCTCAACGACTTTTTGGCTTTTTACTGATCTTGCAAGGGCGGAAAAACTTTTTACTTTTTCATCGCATAGTATGAGCTTTCGAGCGCTTGTTGATGTTGGATTCTGGGATAAAACAATAGTAAGCGAAGATTCAAGAATTTTTTTGCAATGCTTCGTCCATTACAATGGACAATATTCTGTTGAACCGATGCATATCCCGGTGTATATGAATACCGTAGATATCGGAGATTTTTTTACAAGTATAAAAAATCAATATAAACAAATGAGAAGATGGGCATGGGGGATTGAACATTTTCCCTGGTTAATAAATAATTTTTTTGGTAAAAATGGAAACAAAAAAATACCTCTTACGAAAAGAGTAAAAATTGTGTTTTATCATCTTGAGGGAATGTATACATGGGCAACCGCGCCTCTTCTTACATTTATAGTCGGGCATCTTCCGCTATGGGTTGCGCCAACACAGGATATTAAAATGACATTATTCCAAAACGCCCCGGTAATTTTATCCTATCTTATGAGATTTTCCTTAATTGGGCTTATGGTTATCTGCGTTTTATATTTTTTAATGCTTCCTCCATTACCGCCTCATCTTAAAAAATTTAATTATCTATCAATTCTTCTGCAATGGCTGCTGATCCCGTTTACGATAATATTGTTTGGATCCATCCCGGCAACTGAAGCTCAAACGCGCCTATTATTGGGCGGAAAATATAAATTGGGCTTTTGGGTGACTGAAAAAAGAAAAATATAAACAACGTTTATGAATATACCAAAAGTAAGTATTATAATAGTAACATGGAACTCTCAGTATTATATTTGCGACGCTTTGGAATCAATAATGAGCCAGACCTTTCGTGATTTTTCTGTAATAATTATAGATAACAATTCCATGGACGACACGATTGGCCTTGTAAAAAAACATTTTCCTTCAGCATATGTGATAAAAAATATAAAAAATTTCGGATACAGTAAAGCCAATAATATCGGAATAAAGCTTTCCAAAAGTGAATATGTTCTTATAATGAATCCGGACATTATTTTAGAAAATAATTTCCTAAAAAATTTGGTTGACTTTGCGGATAAGCACGAAGAAGCCGGAAGTTTTTGTGGAAAATTATTTAAATTAGAAAAAGAAAACCACCAAATCGCCGAAAGATCCGATGGCTTGCATTACGCGAAAAAAAGTACCATTATTGACTCGGTCGGCATAATAATGCAAAAAAACAGGAACGCAATAAATAGGGGAGAGGGACAAGAAAATTCTGAAATATATAATGAAAACGCAAAAGTTTTCGGCGCGCCGGGTTGTCTTGCGCTCTTTCGAAAAAAAGCGCTTTTGGATGTAGAAATATTTAATGAATATTTTGATGAAATTTTTTTCGCATACAAAGAAGATGTGGATCTTGCGTGGAGGCTTTTGCTCTATGGATGGGAATCTTGGTTCGTGACCGATGCCCATGCTTATCATGAAAGGTATTTTCAATCAATCGGCGGTAACTCAATACTGCAATACATACGATCGCGAAAAAAAATTTCAAAAAAACTACGGTTCCTTTCCCTGAGAAACCAGTATCTTATGATAATAAAAAATGAACACCTAAAAAATTTTTTATTATATTCCCCGCGCATTGTATTAAAAAGCATGCAAAACTTACTATTGATAATTTTTGTTGAACCGTTTCTAATCAAAGTTTTTTTTGATTTGCCAAAATTATTCATAATTTTTTTACGAAAAAGAAAAATTATTATGTCCCGTTCAAAGATGACCTCCAAAGAAATTAAAAAATGGTTTATATAAAAAATTTTTATGGAAATATCATTCATTCTACTTAACTACAAACAAAAGGGATTGATAAAACAAAGTATAAAAGGTATCAATCAATGTAACATACAAATGTTGTATGAAATTATTGTTGTTGATAATAATTCAAACGACGGATGTATCGGCATGATACAAAAAGAATTTCCAAAAATTTTGACCTTGCAGCTTCCAAAAAATGTAGGATTTGCGGCCGGCAATAATGCGGGAATAAAGGCAAGCACAGGAAGATATATTATAATTATGAATCCTGACATTGCCCTTACCGAAAATACTGTTGAAAATTTATTGCATTTTTTACAAACACATCCAAACGCGGGTATGGTCGGCCCAAAACTGATTAACCCCGACGGCACAATTCAATTTTCTTGCTGTCGGTTTCCGAATTTTCTTACTCCTCTATACAGAAGGACAATACTTGGAAAATTTGCTTTTGCAAAAAAATCCATTAATTCGTATTTAATGAAAGATTGGGATCATAAAAGCACAAAAAAAGTTGACTGGCTTTTTGGGGCATTTCTTGTAATAAAAAAAGATAGTTTTGAGAAGGCCGGTTATTTTGATGAAAGATTTTTTTTATACTACGAAGACCTTGATTTGTGCAGAAGATTTTGGGAAAAAAATCTTGAAGTCTGGTATGCGCACGACATAAAGCTTGTGCACTATCATCAAAGATTGTCTGCCAAAAAGCAGGGGATTGTTTCGTTATTTGACAAATCAACACGAACACATATTTCTTCAAGCATTAAATATCTTATTAAATATTTTCGCGTAAAATTGCCTGAGATTAAATAACTTAAACAATTTATAGACAAATTAGGCATTATATATTAAGGTATATATACAAATTCACATATTATATTTTCCTATGCTGATAAAAAAAATTGGGATAGATCTGGGTACAACAAATACGCTTGTTTATGTTCCAAAAAGAGGAATTGTTATAAATGAGCCTTCGGTTGTGGCGATTTCAATAATAGATAAAAAAGTCCTGACGGTTGGCATTGAGGCAAAAGAAATGCTTGGAAAAACTCCTGAATCAATTATTGCCTCAAGACCGCTGAAAGACGGAGTTATTGCTGACTATAAAACAACAGCCGCCATGATGAGGTATTTTGTAAATAAGGCCTTGGGCGGTTTTCACCTTTTCAGGCCTGAAGTCATGGTAGCGGTTCCTGCGGGTATTACATCAACAGAGCGAAGAGCCGTTATTGACGCTACGCTTGCGGCAGGCGCAAAAGCGGCGTATATCATTAAAGAACCAATAGTAGCGGCCATTGGGGCTGATATCCCTATTGGAAGCCCTTCAGGGCACATGATTATTGATATTGGAGGCGGTACATCAGAAATGGCCATTATTTCCCTTGGAGGCATTGTAACTTCAACCTCTGTTAGAATCGGCGGGAATAAACTTGATGTTGCTATAATTGAATATATTAGAAAAAAATACAACCTTGCCATAGGGGAAAGTACTGCCGAAAGAGCAAAGATTGATATAGGTTCGGCATTATTTTTAGATGAAAAATTAAAAAAAGAAATAAAGGGTCGGGATATTATAAACGGCCTTCCCAGAACTATCACGATTACATCAGATGATATCACCGAAGCAATTCAAAGCGAGCTTGACGGAATAATTATGGCCATGAAAGATTTACTCCAAAAAACCCCTCCGGAACTTTCTTCCGA
>Ga0209211_10006257_pt1 | contig 17323 bp, 20 predicted proteins | sample RifGroA2_FD_183992 | JGI IMG/M metagenome (GOLD analysis project Ga0209211, IMG submission 183992) | Groundwater microbial communities from Rifle, Colorado, USA - Groundwater A2 (SPAdes) (version 2) | ecosystem: Environmental > Aquatic > Deep subsurface > Groundwater | place: Rifle, Colorado... | reverse complement strand
CTCGCGCGCCACGGGCCGCGGCGACCTCCGGGAGCAGGTGGCGCCGTCGCTGCAGCGCCTGACGGCGGCGACCAAGGAGACGGTGCACCTCGGGGTCCTGGACGGCTGGGACGTGGTCTACATCGACAAGATCGAGAGCCACCAGCCGCTGCAGATGTTCTCCCGCGTCGGCCGGCGCGCGCCGCTGCACTGCACGGCCCTCGGCAAGGCGCTCGTCAGCTTCCAGCCGGAGGACGCCCTCGAACGCTTCCTCCGGCGGCGCTTCCGGGCCTACACGCCGGCGACGCTCACCGACCCGCGCGAGGTCCGCCGGGAGCTGGAGCGCGTCCGCGCCGCGGGCTGGGCGCTCGACAACGAGGAGTTCGCGGTCGGGCTCCGGTGCGTGGCCGCGCCGGTGCGCGACCACACGGGCGCCGTGGTGGCCTCGCTCGGGATGGCGGGCCCGGCCGTCCGGGTCGCCGACGACCGGGTGCCGCGGCTCGCCGGGTACGTGCGGGAGGCGGCCGCCGAGGCCTCCGCCGCCCTCGGCTTCCGGAGCACCGCGTGACCGGCCCGGCGCCGCTCGTCCGCATGCAGGGGATCGTCAAGCGCTTCGGCGCGGTCGAGGCCCTGCGCGGCGTGGACCTCGAGCTCGGCGCCGGCGAGGTGCTCGGGCTCGTCGGGGACAACGCGGCCGGCAAGTCGACGCTGATGAAGGTCCTCACGGGCGTGCACCAGCCGGACGAGGGCCGGATCGTCTTCGACGGGAGCCCCGTCCACTTCCGGAACCCGCACGACTCGCGGGCGCTCGGCATCGAGATGATCTACCAGGACCTCGCCCTCGTGCCGTCGCTCGACGTCGTCGCCAACGTCTTCCTCGGGCGCGAGAAGACGCGGCGCCGGCTCGGGGGCCTCGTGCACCAGCTCGACGAGCGCGCGATGGAGGCGGCGACCTGGGAGGTGCTCCGCCGGCTCAGGATCAACATGGACTCCGTGCGGAAGCCGGTGAGCCGCTGCTCGGGGGGCCAGCAGCAGGCGGTGGCGATCGGACGCGCCATGTCCTTCAACGCCCGCGTCATCGTGATGGACGAGCCGACCGCGGCGCTGGCGGTCCGCGAGGTGGGCAAGGTGCTCGACCTGGTGCGCGACCTCAAGGCCCAGGGCGTGGCCGTGGTCCTGATCAGCCACCGCATGCAGGACGTGTTCGCGGTCGCCGACCGGGTCATGGTCCTCTACGGCGGGCGGCGCGTGGGCGTGCGGCGGGTGGCGGAGACCACGGTCGACGAGGTCGTGCGCCTCATCGTCGGCGCCGGCGAGCGCGCGTCGTGACGGCCGACGACGCGGCGGTGGTGGCCGACGCGCCGCGCGGCTCGCGGGTCCCGTGGGACCGCGTGGCGCTGCCCCTGTTCATCCTCGGGATGGGGCTCGTGTTCGGCTCGCTCAACCCGAACTTCTACTCCTGGACGAACGTCACGAACGTCGCGCGCCAGTCGTCGGTGCTCGCGCTGCTCGCCGTCGGCCAGACGTTCGCGATCGTGAGCGGCGGGATCGACCTCTCGGTGGGATCGCTGCTCGCCATCGTGAGCGTGCTCGGCTCCATGCAGCTCGTCGCGCTCGGGCTGGTGCCGGGCGTGGTCGGCGGCGTGCTCGTGGCGACGCTGGCCGGCGCCGTCAGCGGCGCGCTTGTCGCGCTGACCAAGATCCCGCCGTTCATCGTGACGCTCGGCATGCTCTCGCTGGCGCGCGGCACCGCGTTCACGATCACCGGCGGCATGCCCGTCGTCGGCCTGCCGGCGGGCTTCGAGGCGATCGGCGCCGGGAGCCTCGGGCCGCTGCCCGTGCCCGGGGTGATCGCCGTGGTCGCGTTCCTCGGCGCCCACTTCCTGCTCCGCGCGACGCCCTTCGGGCGCTACGTCTATGCGATGGGCGGCAACGAGGCGGCCGCCGTCGCGGCGGGCATCAACGTGCGGCTGCACAAGTTCTTCGTCTATTGCTTCTCCGGCTTCTGCGCGGGCGTGGCGGGTATCGTGATCACCTCCCGGACGCTCTCGGGGCAGCCGACGGTGGGCGAGACCCTGGAGCTGTACGCGATCGCCGCGGTGGTGATCGGCGGCACGCGGCTCGGCGGCGGCGATGGGAGCCTGGTCCGCACGCTCCTCGGCGTCGTGGTCATCGCGGTGCTCGGCAACGGGCTCAACCTGATCAACGTGTCCTCGTACATCCAGCTCATCGTGATCGGCGCGATCATCATCGCCGCCGTCGGCTTCGACCTCTGGCGCCGCGAGCATGGCAGTGCGAGGTGAGCGCCGCCGGGGCGCGAGCCGAGCGGTGAAATGGATCGGTGGCCGTGCGAGGTGAGCGCCGCCGGGGCGCGAGCCGAGCGGGGAAATGGATCGGTGGCCGTGCGAGGTGAGCGCCGCCGGGGCGCGAGCCGAGCGGGGAAATGGGTCGGTGGCCGTGCGAGGTGAGCGCCGCCGGGGCGCGAGCCGAGCGGGGAAAGGGTTCAAAGGGTGTGCGAGGTGAGCGGCTTGAAGGAGCTGCGGTGAACTGCCGTAAGGAGGGAGCCATGAAGCGGATCCTGATGGCGGTCGGGGCGCTCGTGATCGGAGCGACGCTGGCCTGGGCGGCGGGCGAGGAGGCGTACCCGCGGCCGGCCAAGCCGGCGAAGGCGTACACGATCGGCGTGCTGGTGCCGCAGCTCACGAACCCGCACTTCCTCGGCCAGGCCTACGGCTACGTGGACGAGGCGGAGCGGCTCGGCGCCAGGGTGATCCTGCACGACGCGGGAGGCTACCAGTTCCTGGACAAGCAGATCGCGCAGATGGAGGACCTGATCGCGAGCAAGGTGGACGCGATCGCCCTCGTGGCGGTGAGCGGTCCGGGGACGGTGCCGGTGGTGGACCGCGCCGTGGGCGCCGGCATCCCGGTCGTCAACGTGAACGTGATGACCAACAACGACAAGGTCGCCATCCGCGTCCGCTCCGACGACAACGTCATCGGCGAGACGATGGCGAAGTACCTGCACGAGCGCCTGAAGACGGGCAGCGTGGTGATGCAGTCGGGCGTGGCCGGCGCCTCCGCGTTCGAGATCCGGGCCAAGGCCTTCCGGGCGTGGATCGAGAAGAACTCCCCCGGGATCAAGATCCTGGGCGAGCGCCACTCGCTCAACACGCCCGACCAGGGCCTCAAGAACATGGAGGACTTCCTCCAGACGTTCCCGCGGATCGACGCCGTCTACAACTCGGCCGACTTCGTGGCGATCGGCGCGGCCCAGGCGCTCAAGGCCACCGGCAAGGCGGGCAAGGTGATGATCGTGACCGCCGACTTCCAGCCGGACACCGAGCGGCTGGTCCGCGAGGGCGTCGTCACGCAGGCCGTGGTCCAGCAGCCCGTGACGATGGGGCGCTGGGCCGTCCGCGCGGCGATCAACATCCTCGAGAAGCGCCAGGTCCCCAAGCTCCTGTACACGCCGATCCTCTCGGTGACGAAGGAGAACATCGCGTCCGTGGACCTCTCGACGGTCCGGGCGCCGGCGGGCTGGAAGCCCCGGTAGGGGAAGGCACCGATGACCTGGAGCAAGTCGCACAACCTGGCCGACCTCGCCTACGTGGACGTGCAGGAGTACCTCGAGGCGCAGGATCTGGTCCTGGTGCCGATCGGGAGCTGCGAGAAGCACGGCGCCCACATCCCGCTCGGCACCGACTCGTTCATCACGATCGGGGTGGCGGAGCAGGCGGCGCGGAAGGCGGGCGTGCTCCACACGCCGCTCGTGCCGATCGGCTACTCGCCGCACCACATGGGCGAGATCGACCAGGGGACGGGCACGCTCACGTTCAGCGCCGAGACGTTCAACCGCATCTGCTACGAGATCGGGCGCTCGCTGGTCTTCCACGGCTTCAACAAGCTCGTGTACGCGACGCACCACGGCTCGAACTCGAAGATCATCGACCCGTTCCTGCGCCGCCTCCGGTACGAGACGGGCGCCTTCGTGGCCTTCTACAAGACACCGACCGAGCGCGAGTGCACGGTGGTCGCCGACATCATCGAGGGGCCGCCGGAGGAGACGCCGGGCTGGCACTCGGGCGAGATCGAGACGTCGATGATCCTGGCGTCCCACCCGGACCTCGTGGACATGTCGCGCGCGGTGCAGGACCGCGCCCATGCGCCCCGGTGGATGGGGCCGGCCTTCTCCAAGCGCGACGGCATGGGCACGGTGAAGTTCCAGGAGTCGGAGACCATCTGGGTGCCGATGGAGCACCACGAGTACAGCGACACCGCCACCATCGGCAACCCGTTCCGCGGCACTGCCGAGAAGGGCAAGAAGCTCTACGAGCGGGGCAGCGACCACCTGGCCGCGTTCCTCGCGGAGGTGAAGAAGATCCCCGTGAAGGCGGCGCGGCGAGACTACCCCGAGCGCGTCTGGTCCTGAGCGGGCGCCCATGGCGATCGCGCTGCTCGGCGGAAGGACGCTCTGACGGTGGCCATCACCATCTAGAGAGAGGACAGACATGGCGAACTTCGGCACGGTCGGCGTCGACTGGCAGCAGCGCGTCAACTGGGATCGGCTGCGCAAGTACCGCCTGGAGCGGGCGCGCGAGCGGATGAAGGCCCACAACCTCGGCGCGCTCCTCCTGATGTACGACGAGAACGTCCGCTACGTGACCAGCACGCTGACGCCGGGCTGGAACCGCCTGAAGCCGGGCCTCCGCTACGCGCTGCTCTGCGGCGACGGCGCGCCGGTGCTCTTCGAGCAGGGCGACATCGGCTTCCAGATCCAGCGCCACGCGCCGTGGATCCCGGAGGAGAACATCCGCTGGTCGTACGCGTGGATCAAGGGCGCGGCCGGCCCGGCCTCCCGCCAGCAGGTCAAGAAGTTCACCGACGCGATCGTCAAGGAGATGAAGCGCTACGGCGTCGCCGATCAGACGCTCGGCGTGGACTTCATCGACATCAACATGCTCCAGGCCTTCCAGGAGACGAAGCTCAAGTGGGCCGACGGGATGACGCCCATGATGGAGGCGCGGGCGATCAAGAACGTGGACGAGCAGGAGTGCCTGCGCATCGTCGGCGCGATCGGCGACGCCGCGCACTGGGAGACCATGCGCTTCCTCAAGCCGGGCCTCACCGAGAACCAGGTGACCGCGCACATCATGGAGTTCCTCTACGCGATCCCGGGCATGGAGGACGTCGAGGACGTGATCGTGTCGTCGGGCCCGAACACGTGGCCCAACTGGCGCAACTTCTCCGACCGGATCATCAAGCCCGGCGAGATCGTCTTCATGGACCTCGCGGCGCTGACGTGGAACGGCTACAAGTCCTGCTACTACCGCACGTACTGCGTGGGCAAGCAGCCGACGCAGGAGATGAAGGACTACTACGCGCTCGCGCTCAAGTGGCTCTACGACTCGATCAACACGGTGCGTCCGGGGGTGACCACGCGCGACATCGCGCTCAAGTGGCCCTCGGCGAAGGAGGCGTGGGGCTACGAGGAGGAGGACCAGGCGGCGGCGAACCTCTGGGGGCACGGCCTCGGCCTCGCGCAGTACGACCAGCCGGTCATCTCGCGCATCTGGTCGCTCGACCATCCGCTCGAGATCAAAGCGGGGATGGTCTTCGCGCTGGAGACGCAGCACGGCAAGAAGTACGAGTGGGGCGTGCGGATCGAGGAGATGCTGATCGTCCACGAGGACCGGACCGAGATCATCTCGAGCTTCCCCGTCGAGCAGATCACGGTCGTGATGTGAGCCACGCGGCTCTCCTCACCGCGCCACGGCGCCTCGAGCTCGTGACGCGGCCCCAGCCGGTGGCGGGGCCCGGCGAGGCGGTCGTCCGCGTCGCGGCGACGGCCGTCTGCCACACCGACCTCGAGATCTACACGGGCCGGCACCCCGGCGTCCGGCTCCCGCGGGTCATGGGCCACGAGGCCACCGGCGTGGTGGAGGCGGTGGGCCCCGGCGTCGGCCGCCTCCGCCCCGGCCAGCGCGTGATCCTGAACCCGGTCATCGCGTGCGGCGCGTGCGACTGCTGCGCGCGGGGCCGTGGGAACCTCTGCCGCGACGGCGGGCTCTTCGGGCGCGAGATGGACGGCTCGCTCGCCGAGCACGTCGTGCTGCCGGAGCGGTATCTCTACCCGCTGCCGGAGCACCTGTCCCTTCCAGTGGCGACGCTCATCGAGACGCTCGCGACGGTGCGCCACGCCCAGACGCGCGCGGGCGTGGGCCCGGGCGAGTCCGTCGTCGTGCTCGGGCAGGGCGCCGCCGGGCTCCTGCACACGCAGCTCGCCAAGCGCGCGGGGGCGGGCCCGGTCGTCGCGGTGTCCCGGAGTCCCGCCAAGCTCGCGCTCGCGCGGCGGATGAAGGCGGACGAGGTTGTGGACGCCTCGCGGCAGGACCCGGTCGCCGCGGTGCGCGAGGCGACGGGCGGCCGCGGCGCGGACGTGGTCATCGACGCCGCCGGCGTGCCCTCGCTGCTCGGGCCGGCGCTCGAGATGCTCACCCCCGGGGGCAAGCTCATCGTCTACGGGATCAGCCACCACCGGGTGCCCGACTTCACCACGTTCCCCCTGTACTTGAAGGAGCTCACCGTCTACGGCTCGCGCGCGCTGACGCCCGAGGACTTCGGGCCCGCGATCGAGCTCGTCGCCTCCGGCGTCGTCGACGTCGAGGGGTTCATCACGGGGACCTACCCGCTCGATCGCGTCGCGGCCGCGTTCGAGGACTACGAGCGCGCGCCGGGCTCGATCCTGAGGCTCGTCATTGTCTCGCCCGCCTGAGCGGCCGCCGCGCCTCCTGATCCCGCTCGCCGACGCCGGCGCGCTCGACGCCGCGCGGGTCGGGCCGAAGGCGGCGACGCTCGCGCGCCTCGGCCGCGCGGGCCTGCCGGTACCCGACGCGCGCTGCCTGACCGCCGACGCCTACCACGCCCAGCTCGGCGCGGCCGGGACGGCGGCGGCGGCCGGCCGGGTGGCCGCCGCGGAGGGCTTCGAGGCGCGCCGGCACGCGCTCGACGTCAGGCTCGGGTTCCTCCGCGCGCCCCTCGCACCGCCCGCGGTCGACGCGCTGCGGGAGCTCGCCGCGTGGCTCGGGACGCCGCCGACGGCGCAGGTCGCCGTGCGCTCCTCGGCGCTCCGCGAGGACGTGCCCGGCGCCTCCTTCGCGGGGCAGTTCGACAGCTTCCTCGGCGTCACGGGCGAGGCCGACCTCCACACCGCGGTGCGCGCCTGCTGGGCGAGCCTCTGGGCCACGCGCGCGCTCCGGTACATGCAGGCCCACGACGTGGACCCGGCCCACACGGCGATGGCGGTCCTCGTCCAGCACATGGTCGCCGCGCGCGCGGCGGGCGGGGCGTTGAGCCGGACCGCCGACGGCGCCGTGCTCCTGACCGGGACGTGGGGGCTCGGCTCCGCCGTGGCGCAGGGCGAGGTCGTGCCCGACCGCTTCCTGCTCGGCCGTGACGCGACGCTCGAAAGCGTGGAGCCCGGGCGCAAGGACCGGCGCGTGGCGAGCGCGCCCGACGGCGGCGCGCGGCCGGAGGCCGTCGAGCCCGGCCTCGTGGAGGCGCCGTGCCTCGAGCCCGACGAGGCGGTAGCCCTCGCGCGGCTCGTGCTCGAGGCCGAGGCGGTCGTGGGCGGGCCGGTCGAGGTCGAGTGGGCGAAGGACGCGGGCGGCTTCCGGATCCTCCAGGCCCGGCCGCTGCGGGTCGAGGCGGGCTTCGACGTGGACGAGGTCTGGCTCCGCCACCCGGCGCTCCGCGGCCAGCCGGCGGGCGTGGGCTGGGGCTCGGGCCCGGCGTGCGTCGTCGTGCACGAGCACGACCTCGAGCACGTGCGGCTCGGCGACGTCCTCGTGACCCAGGTCGCCGGCCCCGCGCTGACCGCGGTGCTGCCGCGCGTCGCGGGCCTCGTGGCCGAGCTCGGCGGCAGCACCTCGCACCTCGCGGCGCTGGCGCGCGAGCGCGGTATCCCCGCGGTGCTCGGCGTGGGCGACGCCACGCGGCGCATCCCGGAGGGCGCCACGGTCGCGGTCGACGGCGTGACCGGGCTCGTGCGCTGGATCCGCTGACGCGGCCGCGCGTCTTCGTCACGCAGCCCATCGCCCCGCGGGCGCTCGAGCGCCTCCGCGCCGTGGCCGACGTCGAGGGGAACCCCGACCCGCTCCGCATCCTCGACCGCGCCGGGCTGGCGCGGGCGGTGGGCGGGCGCGACGCGCTCGTGTGCCTGGTCCAGGACACCGTGGACGCCGAGGTGATCGCCGCGGGCGCGGCGCTCCGCGTGATCGCGACGATGACGATCACGCCCGAGCAGATCGACCTGGCCGCCGCGACGGCGCGCGGGATCCCCGTGACCACCATCCCGCCCATGGTCACCGAGGCCACGGCCGACCTCGCGCTGGCGCTCCTGCTGGCCGTCGCCCGGCGCGTCGTCGAGGCCGACGGCCTCGTGCGCGCCGGCGTCTTCCCCGGCGCCCAGTCCTGCCGCCTCGAGGGGCTCGGGGTGTCGGGCAAGACGCTCGGGCTCCTCGGCTGCGGGCGCGTGGGCCGGGCGGTCGCGCGCCGGGCGCGTGGCTTCGGGATGCGCCTGCTCTACACGGACCCGCGGCCGCTCGCGCCCGCCGAGGAGGCGGCGCTCGATCTCCACCCGGTCGCGCTGCCCGAGCTGCTCGGGGAGGCGGACTTCGTCTCGGTGCACGTGCCGCTCGGGCCGGCGACGCGCCACCTCGTGGGCGCGGGCGCGCTCGCCCGGATGCGGCCCACCGCGTACCTGATCAACACCTCGCGCGGGCCCGTCGTGGACGAGGCGGCGCTCGCGGAAGCGCTTGCCGCGGGCCGGCTGGCGGGCGCCGCGCTCGACGTCTTCGAGGACGAGCCACGCGTCGAGCCCCGCCTCCTCGGGATGCCGAACGTCGTCCTGACCCCGCACATCGGCAGCGCCGAGGTCGAGCTGCGCGCGCGGATGGCCGACGTCGTCGTGGACAACGTCCTGGCGGTGCTCGCGGGCCGGCGCCCGCCGAACTGCGCGAACCCCGAGGTCTTCGGCTCGCGAGAGGGCTGAAACACGGGTTCGAATCCCGGTGTCGCTCGCCGACTATGCGCTCTTGGCTCGCACGACGAGGTCGACCTTGCAGTCGAGGACCTGGAGAAGCCGGAGCATCTGGTCGATCGATTTGCGGTAGTTGGTCTGATCCAGGAGGCGGTAGAGCTGTGTCGGGGAGGTTGCGAGCCGACGGATGATCTCACGCCTGGCCAGTGGCGTGGCATCGATGCGTTTCTGCGCTTCGAGCGTCAGCCGATACAGGAGCAGGTCTCGCAGATGGTCGGGGTCCTGGTTGTACTCGAGAACCTCCTCGATGTGGACGGTTCCCTCCCGGCCAGACGCGAGGGTATACGTGAATCCCTCTGCGCCCAGCTCCCGGTCGACGTACACGTTGGCGATGGGATCGTCGGGGATCGGCGCCACTTCGAGCCTGGCAAACGGGAAGAGAAGCCGCCGTGCGGGGCGGTGCCGCGCTTACTAGCGGAGCCGGAGCAGGCGCGCGGCGTTGCCGCGGAGGACCTTCCCTTGCGCGGCCGCCGTGAGGCCGAGCTGCCGGGTGACGATGTCGCGCGGCCGCTCGTAGCCCATGTCGAAGCAGAAGTCGCTGCCGAGCATCACCCGCTCGGCGCCCACGCACGCGATCAGCCAGCGGAGCGCCTCCGGCGAGTGGCTGATCGTGTCGTAGGTGAACCGCTTGAGGTACCGGGTGACGGGGTGCCGGGCCCGCCGCTGCGCCTCCGGCCGGACCTTCTGGCCGCGCTGGAGCCGGCCGGCGAGGTAGGGCAGGGCGCCGCCGGCGTGCGGCAGGAGGACCTCGAGCCGCGGGTGCCGGTCGAGCACACCGCCGAAGATCAGGTGCGCGGCGGCGATCGCGGTGTCGAAGGGGTTGCCGAGGAGGTTGCTCAGGTAGAACGGCGCCAGGCGCCCGCCGCCGACGGTGTTGAGCGGATGGAGCAGCACCGGCAGGCGGAGGGCTTCCGCGCGCGCGAAGATCGGCCCGAACGCGGGGTCCGAGAGGTCGCGCCCCGCCACGTTGGTGCCGAGGTAGAGCGCGCGGATGCCCGGCAGCGTGGCGACGCGCGTGAGCTCGGCGAGCGCGCGCGGCGGGTCCTGGAGCGGCAGGGTCGCGCACCCGACGAAGCGGTCGGGGTAGGCGGCGTGCGCCTGCGCCATCGCGTCGTTGGTCGCGCGCGCGAGCCGGCCGCCGAGCCCGCCGTCGGCCCAGTAGACCATCGGCGCGGTCAGCGACAGCGCGTGGACACCGACGCCGACGCGGTCCATGGCGCGCACGCGCCGGTCCACGTCGTAGTACGTGGGATCGAGGGGCGGAGTCCTGGCGCCGCCCGCCGCGAGCACGGGGCCCGCCGGGTTCGAGCGGTCCACGGTGCCGCCGAACGCGGCGCCGTCGGTCTCGACGAGCCGGAGGAAGCCCTCGGGGAAGAAGTGCGCGTGGACGTCGATCGCGAGGGGGGCGTTCATGGCGCGGGATTGTACTATAGTCGCGCGCGAACATCCGCACCAGGGAGGTGCCCGTGAAGCTCCCGCACGAACGCTTCGACTACTCGCCCATCGTCGCCCGCAGGCCCTGGACGCTGCCGAAGGGCGCCCGCATCGCCGTGTGGACGATCGTCAACATCGAGGAGTGGGACATCGAGAAGCCCGTCGCGCGCCAGTACCTCTCCGCCCCCCAGGGCGTGGCCACGGTCCCCGACGTGCCCAACTGGGCGTGGCACGAGTACGGCATGCGCGTCGGCTTCTGGCGCCTCCTCGAGGCGCTCGCGAAGCGGAAGATCCGGGCCACCACCGCGATCAACGCGAGCGTGTGCCGCGCCTACGAGCCCGTGGCGCGGGCGATGCTCGACGCCGGCTGGGAGTTCATGGGCCACGGCGTGCGGCAGGGGGCGATGCACCTCCTGCCCGACCAGCGGGCGGCCATCCGGGAGGCCGTGCAGCTCCTCCGGGACTTCACCGGCAGGAAGCCGAAGGGCTGGCTCGGCCCCGGCCTCACCGAGACCTGGGAGACGCTCGACCTGCTCGCCGCGGAGGGGATCGAGTACGTCTCGGACTGGGTCAACGACGACCAGCCCTACGAGATCCGCACGGCGTCGGGCCCGCTCGTGTCCGTGCCGTACTCGCTCGAGCTGAACGACATCCCGATGATGGTCATCCAGCACCACGAGTCCGGGGCGTGGGTGGAGCGCTGCCGGGACCAGTTCGACCGGCTCTACGCCGAGGGGGCGAGGAACCCGCGCGTGATGGCGCTCGCCGTCCACCCCTACAACTCGGGCGTGCCGCACCGGATCCGGTACTTCGAGGCGGTCTACGACTACATGCGGAAGAAGAAAGGCGTCTGGTTCACCACGGGCGAGGAGATCTACGAGTGGTACAAGCTCCACCCGTGGTGAGCGACCCGGCGTCGCCCTGCCCGCGGCGCGGGGCGATCCTCACCGCCCGCGCCCGAGCGGGGCGACGACGACGTCCGTGGGCTCGCCGCGGAAGAAGCCCTCGACGTTCTCGACGGCCCGGAGGAGGCCGTCGCGCAGGACCTCGGGCGTCTGGCCGGCGTTGTGCGGCGAGAGCACGACGCTCGGCAGGCGGAGCAGGGGGTCGTCGGGCTTGAGCGGCTCGTCGTGGAAGACGTCGAGCCCGGCGCCCGCGATGCGGTCCCGCGCGAGGGCGTCCAGCAGCGCCTCGCGCTCGACGAGGGCGCCGCGCGCCGTGTTGACGAGGAGCGCGGTGGGTTTCATCAGCGCGAACTCGCGCCGCCCGAGGAAGCCGCGCGTTTCCGGGCCGAGCCTCAGGTGGAGCGTGATGACGTCGGCCGCGCGGCAGATCTCGTCCTTCTGCGCGGCGCGCGCGCCGCGCGCCGTGACCGCGGCGAGCGCCGCGGCGTCCCCCCGCGCGCTCCAGGCGAGCACGTCCATCCCGAACGCGCGCGCCAGCTCGATGACACGCGCGGCGATCCGGCCCGTGCCGAACACGCCGAGGGTCTTGCCGAGGAGCTGCGTCAGCAGCTCCCGCGGCCAGGCGCCGGCGCGCATCTCGTGGTCGATCTTTGGGATTCTGCGCGCGACGGCGAGCATGAGCGCGAGCGTGTGCTCGGCGACGGCGAGGGCGTTGACGCCGGGCGTGTTGGTTACCGTGAGGCCGCGGCGGCCCGCCGCCTCGAGGTCGACGTTGTCGGTGCCGGTGCCCCAGATCGAGATCAGCCGGAGGTTCCGGCAGGCGGCCATCACCGCGTCCGTGAAGCGGGCGTGCGCGCGGATGTTGATCACGACGCCCGCGGGCCCGATGCGGCGGATCAGCTCGGCCTCGTCGTCGGCGCCGCGCGCGGTGTGGACGCGGACCTCGCCGAGCCCGAGGGCGCGCTGGTGGGCCGCCGACTTCTCGAAGACGCTCGGGAAGTCGTCGGGGACGGCGATCAGCGGCGTGGCCACGGGCTAGGTGGCGTCGGCGAAGGCGGCCTGCGCGGCGGCCACGCCCGCGCCCGGCTCGCACTTGGCGCCGAGATCGCGCAGCGCCAGCTCCAGGGCGCCGAGCGTCGGCAGCACGTACTGCGGACTCGCGGTGATGCCCATGGTCCCGATCCGGAGCGTGCTCGTGCGGATCCGGTCGAGCCCCGTGCCGATCAGGATGCCGTAGTGCTCGCGCATGCGGGTGACGACGGCGGCGGGCTCGACGCCCCGGGGTGTCCGGACGCAGGAGACCGTGTTGGACAGGATCGACGCGTCGGGGAACATCTCGAGCCCCAGGGCGGCGAGCCCGCGCCTGAGCGCGGTTGCGGCGACCTCGTGCCGGCGGACGCGGTGCGGCAGGCCCTCCTCGAGGATCAGCCGCACGGCGACGCTCATCGCGGCGGTGAGGTGCGTGGGGATCGACACGGGCTGGCGGCGCGGCGCGCCGTCGGGCACCTTGCCGCCGCGCGAGACCGGCACCCACCACTCCCTCCAGCGCAGGAGGTCGTAGACGTAGCTCTGCGCCTTCCGGGCGCGGCGCTCCATCGCCTCCCACGCCCGCGGGCTCACGCCGACGAGCGCCAGGCCGAGCGGCGCCGCGAGACACTTCTGCGAGCCCGTCATGTTGAGGTCCACGCCCCAGGCGTCGGTGCGGACGTCGAGGCCCGCGATCGAGGAGACCGTGTCGAGCAGAAAGAGCGCGCCGACGGCGCGGGCGATCTCCCCCACCTCGGCGGCGGGATAGGTCGTGCCGGTCGAGGTCTCGTTGTGCACGAGCGTGATCGCCTTGGGCCGCAGGCGCTCGGCCTCAGCCCGCAGGCGGTCCAGGTCCAGGCGCGCCCCCCACTCGACCGGGAACTCGGTCCAGTCGGCGCCGACGCGGTTCATGATCTCGCGCATGAGGATGCCGAACTGCCCGGCGCCGACCACGAGCACGCGGTCGCCCGGCTCGATCACCGAGAGCGAGCCGGCCTCGAGCGCGGTGCGGCCCGAGCCCGGCATCAGGATGACCTCGCCCGCGGTCTGGAACACCTCGCGCAGCGCGAGCGTGGTGGGCTCGAGGACCCCCTCGTCGAACGAGCGGTCGTACTGGATCGCGGGCGGCTGGTTGAGCGCCTGGATGACCGGGTAGGGCAGCTCGGTCGGGCCGGGGATCATCAGCACCGGCCGCGTGTGGCACTGGGCCCAGTTGATCGTCACGGGGTCTCCTTTGCAGCGGGGTCCGCGAGGCCGGTGCGAGGCGCGCGCCGGCTCCGACTCGCGGATTCTAGCACGCGCGCGTCGCTAGGGGGCCACGCGCTCGGGCCTGCGGAAGATGAAGTAGAGGTTGCGCGAGTAGACGAAGAGTCCGGCGCCCTGTCCGATGATGAAGACCGGGTCCACCCGGTAGATCGCGTAGGCCAGCAGCGTGAGGCCGCCGCCGATCGAGAAGTACCAGAACGCGCTCGGCACCACGCTCTTCTTCGCGCGCTCCGAGGCGATCCACTGCACGAGGAAGCGACCCGAGAAGAACGCCTGCCCGAGCAGGCCGATGCCCAGCCACACCTGATCCGTTGTCATCGTGACGGCCCTCAGACCGCGCGGACGTGCTCGAGGCCGGGGGACGACGAGGTCGCCGGCGGCCGGAAACGGGGACTACGAGGCCCGGCTGAACATCGCGCGCAGGACGTTGTACGCCTTCCGGATGTCCTCCGGGCGGCGCCGTCCCGCGACCAGCGCGAAGATCTTCTCGGCCTCCTCCGTGGGGATCGGCTGGTGCTTGTCGCCGACGTCCATGAGGTCCCGGAGCGGAACCTCGAGGGCCGCCGCCACGCGGTAGAGGCTGTCCATCGAGATGGATTTCTCGCCGCGTTCGACCTCGCCGATGAACTTTCCGGAGAGGTTGGCCCGCTCGCCGAGCCGCTCCTGGCTGAGGCTTCGCTGCTTGCGCAGCGCCCGGAGGCGCTGGCCCAAGAATTTCCGGACGTGCTTGACGGCGCGCTCTGTCACGGCATTCGTCCTCGCTCTAGGTAAAGTTGTCCTTACACTACCCGTCTCGGGCCCCGTGCGCAACAGTCTCGACGGGCTCGGTCCCGCCCGTCATGAGGGCCAGCACCAGGGCCCCGTCGTGGCTCACGACCGAGTGGACGCAGCCCGGGGGGCGCCGGGCGTAGTTGCCCCGGGTGCAGGTGCCCGTGTCGTCGGTGACGCTGCCCTCGAGGACGAAGATCTGCTCGTCCCCGAGGTGGCGGTGGCGGGGGATGGAGGCCCCCGGCGCGTAGCGCATCAGGACGGCCCGGCGGTCGCCCTCCTCCCAGAGGACCTTCCAGTGGATGCCGGGCCGCCGCTCCTGCCAGGGGCGGCTGGCGACGTCCACGAACAGGCTCCGCGGCGTGGTCATCGGCGCCCCCGCCCGAGGGCCTCGTCGATCAGCCAGCGGAAGTCGTCCACCGAGATCGCGCCGACGACGGCCCGGCCGTTGATGAGGAAGGTCGGCGTGCTGGTCACGCCGAGCGCCCGCGCCTGGGCCAGGTCCGCCTCGACGGCCGCCGCGTGCCGGCGCTCGTCGAGGCACCGGGTGAACTCCGCCCGGTCGAGGCCGAGGTCGGCGGCGTAGCGGACGAGCCGGGCGCGCTCGAAGCCCGGCTGCTCGGCGAAGAGCCGGTCGTGGTAGGCCCAGTACCGGCCGGTGGCGCCGGCGCACCGGGCGGCCTCGTGCGCCGGACGGGCCAGGGCGTGGCCGTCGAGGGGCCGGTCCTTGAACACGAGACGGACCCGGCCCCCGTACTCCCGGAGGACCTGGTCCAGCGCCCGCTGGACGCTCTTGCAGTACGGTCACTGGTAGTCGGAGAACTCGACGATGGTGACGGCGGCGTCCGCCGGCCCCTTCGTCATCGTCGGGTCCGCGCTCAACTCGATCTGGGCGGCGGCCGGGCGTGCGCCGAGCACGGCGAGGGTGAGCGCCAGGGCGATGGTGTAGACTCGGCGCGGGTTCACCGCGCGAGAATAGCACGACAGGGAGGCGCCATGGACGACCTGCTCAACCTCGTGTTCGGGACGTTCGGCTCGCGGTCACACCTGGTGGTCCGGCTCGGGCTCGGCGTCGTCTTCTTCGCGCACGGCGCGCAGAAAGTCTTCGGGTGGTTCGGCGGCCCGGGGCTCCGGCAGACGATCGACGGCTTCCGCCGGATGCGCATTCCGCCGCCGGCGACGGTCGCGGCCGCCCTCATCGAGTGCCTCGGCGGGCTCGCGCTCCTGGTCGGGTTCCTGGTGCGGCCCGCGGCGCTCGGGCTGATCGTGGTGATGCTGGTCGCGATCGCCAAGGTGCACGCCCGCCACGGGTTCTTCCTGAACTGGTCGCTGGCGCCTGACCGGGGCCACGGCTTCGAGTTCAACCTGGCGCTGATCGCGATGGCGCTCTCGATCTTCATCGGGGGCGCCGGTCTCTGGTCGCTGGACCGGCTGATCGTCCCCTGGGGGGACTGATGTCATGGGGGGCTCCGGGCGCCCCCCTCGGCAACGGGATTGGTTCAGGGGCTCAGATACCGTCGGGGGGCGGCCCCCCAGGCTCCGCCTCCTATGAATGTGGGGGCCCCGAGATGGCCCCCCAGGCTCCGCCCCCTATGAATGTGGGGGGGCCCCGAGATGGCCCCCCAGGCTCCGCCCCCTATGAATGTGGGGGGGCCCCGAGATGGCCCCCCAGGCTCCGCCCCCTATGAACGTGGGGGGCCCCGAGATGGCCCCCCAGGCTCTGCCTCCTATGAACGTGGGGGGGCCCCGAGATGGCCCCCCAGGCTCTGCCTCCTATGAACGTGGGGGGCCCCGAGATGGCCCCCCACACCCCCCAACGCGCGGAGCGCCCCGGGGAACCCGTGGCGCTCCTCGACAGCCCGCGAGGCTCCTAGTGCCTAGGCGGCGCGGCCGCCCTCCTCGGTCAGCGCGGTGATCACGTAGGTGCCGCTCTTCTCGTCGCGCTCGAGCGTCACGATCTTCTGCTTGGCCGCGTCCTCGAGGAGCTTCGAGAAGGTCGAGAAGCCGTAGTACGACTCGTTGAACGCCGGGTTCTTGCGGATCATGGTCTGCTTGACCATCGAGCCCCAGAGCGTCTCCTTGTTCTCGCGCTGGAGCGCCTGGATCGCGTCGATGAGCTGCGCCATCGCCTCGGCCTTCTTCTCGGGCAGCCCGCGGAGCAGGTTCGTCTTCTTCGTGTCGCGGATGAGGTCCTCGTAGAAGATGAACTCGTCGCAATTGGCCACGAGCAGGTCGGAGGACGACGACTTCACGCCGAGGCCGATCACGTAGCGGTCGTTCTCGCGGAGCTTGGACACGAGCGGGGAGAAGTCCGAGTCGCCCGAGACGAGCGCAAACGAGTCGATGTGGGTCTTGCCGTAGGCGAGGTCGAGGGCGTCCACGACCATCCGGATGTCCGCCGAGTTCTTGCCGCTGTAGCGGCTCTGCGGCACGTCGATCAGCTCGATCGCCCACTCGTGGAAGGGGCGCTTGTACTCGGTGAAGCGGTTCCAGTCCGCGTACGCCCGCCGGACGATGATCTTGCCTTTTTCCAGCAAGCGCTCGAGCACCAGCTTGATCTCGAAGGCCTTGTACTGCGCCTCCTTCACACCGCGGGCGATGTTCTCGAAGTCGATGAACAGCGCCAGCTTCCGTTCCCCGTTCATCCGCCGTGTCCTTTCGTCGCGGGCCGTCCTGTGCGGCGAGGCATCCGCTCACCCTTGGTCCGCTCATCATTATTATGGTTCATCCGGCTTCTCAGTGGGTAGCCGGGTGGTGTAAGGATGGCTCCAGCTCCATCTGGTCAGGAGGGCTGGCGCCATGCGCGATGTCGAACTCTACCGCCATCTGCTGGGACTCGAAGAGCCGT
>Ga0209211_10006256_pt1 | contig 17324 bp, 15 predicted proteins | sample RifGroA2_FD_183992 | JGI IMG/M metagenome (GOLD analysis project Ga0209211, IMG submission 183992) | Groundwater microbial communities from Rifle, Colorado, USA - Groundwater A2 (SPAdes) (version 2) | ecosystem: Environmental > Aquatic > Deep subsurface > Groundwater | place: Rifle, Colorado... | reverse complement strand
GGGCCGGTGATCTTCAGCGGGATGCTGATGCCGCCCAGCCTGGCGAAGGCGCTGGGGTTGGCCTGCACGTCCAGCGTGTAGTCGATGATGCTCTGCGTCAGGTCGAACTTGCCGCTGCCGCGGACATTGACCAGCGACGACGCCAGCTTCATGTCCTGGTTGCGCGCCACGCCGTCCTGCAGCTCGAACTGTGCCGACAGCGCGGAGAAGGTGGTTTTCTGGTCCGGCGCGGTACTGACCGGGCCGTTCCAGCGTTCGCTCTCGCCGGGCAGGTCGCGCAGCGCGGCGACCAGGTCGATGCCGGTCAGCGCGCCGCGCTCCAGCCGTGCGGCGACCTTGCCGTTGAGGGTATTGCGCAGCGCCTGCAGCGATTGTCCCTTCGCCTCCAGCTGCACCCAGCCGTTGCCGCTGCCTTCGATGCGGCTGAAGGCGAACAGGTCCAGCATCAGCGGCCGGATCTGCATCCCGGTCAGCTCCTGCTGCAGCGTCAGTCGCGGGATGCGCTCGCGGAACAGCGTGGCACGGCCGGTGAGGTGGCCTTCGTAGATGTCGGCGGTGAGGTTGTCCAGCTGCAGCTGCTGCGGGGTGCCGGTGACATCGGCGTTGATGCCGTTGACACGGAAATTGCCGACCGCCAGCTCGCCGATGGCGAGCTTGCCCTGCACATTGATGAAGTCCATCCAGTCGAGGCGGAACGGCTTGTCGTTCTGGAACAGCGCCACCGCCTGCTCCGCCTTCTGTTCCGGCAGGTAGCGGTTGAGGTCGAGCTTGCCGATCGACAGCGTCGCCTCGTGGCGCGGCGCGACAAAGCCGTACTGGGTGATGGTGGAGGCGAGCTTGGCGCCGTCCAGCTCGCCGCTGACGCGCAGGTTGAGGCGGCTGTCGGCGAGGTCGCCTTCCAGCGCGCCCTGCAGCGTGGCACGCAGTTGGCCGCGCGGCAGTTCCGGTGTCTTCAGGTGTGCCGACAGCGTCAGCGGGCTCATGCTGAGCAGGCTGAACTGCGCCAGCTTTAACGGCGCCTGCACCACCATGTTCAGCGAGTGCGGGCCGACGCTCCACGAGAAGTCGTTATTGCTGCTGGCGGCGAACAGGCCGTTCTGGTTGAGCTGCAGCTGTGCCAGCCGGCTGCTGAAACGGTACTGCGTGCGCTGGTAGCTGATGTTGCCGCTGAGGCTGGCCGCCGGCGTGCTCAGTTCGCTGAGGCTGGCGCTGACGGTGGGGATCAGGATCTCGCTGTGGCTGCTCGGCTTGGTGGTGTCGATGGCGACCTTCAGCGCTTCGCCCTGCGCCAGCAGCGTGGCCAGGTTCAGCTGCAGCTTGCCGCTGGCGTTGGCGCGGATCTCGCCCAGCTCTTCGCTGCTGCTGATGGCGGTGGCGCTGAATTGCGGAATGTCGATCTGGTCGTCGTTGCGGGTGAACGGCGCGGTCAGCGACAGGTTCACCAGCCGGCCACCGCTTTGCAGGCGGCCGCCGAACGCCATCTGCGCATTGGCGCGCAGTTCGTCGGCCAGCAGGCTGGCGTCCTCCAGCTTCAGTAGCTGGCCGTTGACGCGGTCCTGGTATTCCAGGCGGGTGCCGTTGATGGCCAGCGAATCGAGGTTGAACATGAACTTGCTCGACGGGCGGCTGCGCAGCAGGTCGGCAAAGTTGAGGCTGCCGTCGGTCTGCCGCACCACGGTCAGCTGCGCGTCGTGCAGCGCGACATGGGTGATTTCCAGGCGGCCGAACAGCAGCGGCAGCCATGCCAGCCGCGCCTCGATCTGCGCGACGTGGGCAAACGGGGTCTTGCCGTCCTGTTCGCTGACGCGTACCTCGCTGATTTCCAGCCCCGGCGACGGCAACAGCATCGGCGAAATGGTGCCGCCTATGCTCAGCGTGCGGCCACTGTCGGCCAGCGAACGCTCCAGGTTGCGGCGCGCGCTGTCGGCGTCAAAACGGGTAAAGAACAGCGTCAGGATGGCAACGAACAGGATGCCCAGTGTCAGCAGCGTATAGACGGAGATTTTGAGCCATAGCCGGCCGGAGTTCCAGTTCATGGGCGTGCGGTTCTGGGACGGTCAAAGGGGGAGGGCGGTCATGGAGCGGGTGAAGGGAATCGAACCCTCGTCGTAAGCTTGGGAAGCTTCTGCTCTACCATTGAGCTACACCCGCACAAGGCGAGCGCAGAGTATACGCATAGCGGGTGCGCCTTGCAACGCAGCCGTGGCCGCCAGCGGTTTCCCTGCGCCGTAAGACATGGTATTTTCGCCGATTGTATTCCGTATACAGGACCGCCCCTGCCGACATGGCCGCGGGCGGTCGTGGCTTTCTGACTAGGCCATGCGTTCTTTCCCGAGCGGGCGGCGGCGCGCAGTCAACCGGTACTGCGCCTGCCTGGCCCGCGACGGACAGCCTACCCGGCTGCAGTCATCCGCTTGCCGGCAGCAATCATGCCGGCTGGCGGCTGCAACGAGCGCCAGACGAGCCGCCCGGTTCACCGACCCGGCGGTTTCTTGCGCAGCCGGCTATCCGCCGGCGGTTTTCGTTCCGTTTTTGAAAAGAAGTGGTGTATGGCTAGATCTCAATGGGGCTCGCGCCTCGGTTTCATCCTGGCGGCAACCGGCTCGGCCATCGGCCTGGGCGCAATCTGGAAATTCCCCTACGTGGCCGCCACCAATGGCGGCGGGGCGTTCCTGCTGATTTACTTCCTGATCTGTCTCAGTGTCGGCCTCGCGCTGATGCTGGGCGAAATGGCACTCGGCCGCGCCGCCGGCAACAGCGCGGTCGGCACCTTCCGCGATCTGCGCGGCGGCCGCTGGCCGCTGGTCGGCTTCGTCGGCGTGCTGGTGTGTTTCCTGGTTTACTCTTTCTATAGTGTGGTCGGCGGCTGGACCATCGCCTATATCGGCAAGTCGTTCGGCGGCGAGATCCTGACTTCCGACGCCAAGGTGCTGGGCGATATCTTCAACGGCTTCATCACCGATCCGGCGCTGCCGCTGCTGTATCACGGGCTGTTTGCCGGTCTGACGCTGGCGGTGGTGATCGGCGGCGTGCAGAAGGGCATCGAGAACCTGTCGAAATTCCTGATGCCGGCGCTGTTCGTGCTGATGCTGGTGTTGATCGCGCGCGCGCTGACCCTGCCCGGTGCGATGGAAGGCCTGCTGTACTTCCTGACCCCGGACTTCTCCAAGGTCAGCGGCAGCATGCTGGTCGATGCGATGGGGCTGGCGTTTTTCTCGCTGTCGCTGGGCATGGGCATCATGATCACCTACGGCTCCTACGTCGATAAGGAGGCCAACCTGCTCAGCTCCTCGCTGTGGGTGATCGCGCTGACGGTGCTGACCTGCTTCCTTGCCGGACTGATGGTGCTGCCGGCGGTGTTCGCCTTCGGTTTCGATCCGTCGGCCGGCCCGGGGCTGACCTTCATCACCATGCCGGCGGTGTTCGCGCAGATGGTGGGCGGCCAGCTGTTTGCGGTGCTGTTCTTCTTCCTGCTGCTGGTGGCGGCGCTGACCTCGTCGGTGTCGCTGCTGGAGGTGGTGGTCAGCTTCGTGATCGACGAGTTCAAGGTTGGCCGCAAGGCGGCGGCGCTGGGCGTGTCGCTGCTGGTGTTCCTGCTGGGCATCCCGGCGTCGCTGTCGCTGGGCATCTGGAGCGAGTACACCGTGTTCGGCCTCGGCTTCTTCGACCTGCTCGACTTCCTCACCTCCAAGCTGCTGATGCCGGTGGGCGAGGTATTGCTGGCGATCTTTGTCGGCTGGAAGGTGTGGCCGGTGATCGAGGCCGAGCTGTCCGCCGGCGCGCGGGTACCGGCCTGGCTGCGGGCGATGCGCGGCTTCTGCCGCTACGTGGCGCCGGCACTGATCGCCGGCATCCTGGTGCACAATCTGTAACCGTCACCAGCGGCGTGGCCTCCGGCCGTGGCCTCCGGCACGGAGCCACGCCGTTTTTCCGTCTGCCCGCCGCTGCGGGCGACGCCTATCATTTAGTCATTGTTGTCAGGAGTACCTGTGATGAAGCGACTGCTCATTCTTTATACCGGCGGCACCATCGGCATGGACCACACCCCCGAGGGGCTGGCGCCGGTGCCCGGCTTCCTGCCGCAACAGCTGGCGCGGCTGGCGCGCGACGGGGTGAGCTGGGAGGTGCGCGAATACGCGCCGCTGCTGGACTCGTCGGCGATCACGCTGGCCGACTGGCAGCGGCTGGTGGCCGATATTGCGGCCAACCATGACGCCTTCGACGGCTTTGTGGTGATCCACGGTACCGACACCATGGCCTATACCGCCAGCGTGCTGGCGTTCTGCCTGCAGGGGCTGGCCAAGCCGGTGGTGGTCACCGGCTCGCAGCTGCCGCTGGTGCATCCGCGCAGCGACGGCTGGGGCAACCTCGCCGACGCGATCGAGGCCGCCTGCCAGAGCGAGCTGCACGAGGTGGCGATCAGCTTCAACCGCCTGCTGCTGCGCGGCGTGCGCGCGCGCAAGCTGGACGCCGCCAGCTTTGCCGGCTTCGACAGCCCCAATGCGCCGCCGCTGGCGCAGTTCGGCATCCAGCCGCAGTGGCACCGCGCCAGCTGGCGCCAGGCCAGCGGCCCGTTCCGGCCGCAGCTGCCGGCCAGCCCCGACATCCGCTGCGGCATGCTGCTGCCCGGTGCGATGGCGGCGGCATTCGGCCGCTGGCTGGCGCAGGACACGCCCGACGCGGCGATCCTGCTCAGCTACGGCAACGGCAACACACCGGCTGACGCCGAATTGCTGGCGGGGGTAAAGGCCGCCAGCGCCAAGGGCTGCGTGGTGCTGAACCTGACCCAGTGCGTGCGCGGCGCGGTGGCGGTCGGCGCCTACGCGGCCAGCCAGCCGCTGGCGCAGGCCGGTGCGGTGGCCGGTGGCGACATGACGCCGGAAGCGGCGCAGGCCAAGCTGCTGTGGCTGCTGTCGCAGCCGCTGAGCCCCGCAGAAGTCCGTGCGCGACTGGCGGAAGACTGCCGCGGCGAGCTGACGCTGGCTGCCTAAAAAACAGGCACCTGCTTTTTCTGCCTTTTGGATCAAGGGCTTGTGCCGCTTGTCCACAGGCCGCCCACAGCGCTATGCAGTCCGGCCGTGGGTAAATCGCCGCCACTGCCTGTTTTTTGTGCAGCGCACGGCTTGCCCTTTGCCATCAGTCAGTTAGCGCAGTTGTCCACAGCGCGTACACATGCCGCCCACACTGCTGTCCCCGCAGCGTGTGGGCGTTTTCCGTGCGGCCGGTGCACAGCGTATAATGGCGGCTTATGTTGCCGACTTATCCCGTGCCGTTACGGCTTGCCATTGTCGGGCCGGAGTCCTGCGGCAAGAGCACGTTGGCCGCCGAGCTGGGTGCCGCCTTGCAGGCGCAGGGCATCACCGCCGCGTGGGTGCCGGAGTACGCGCGCGAGTATTACGCCGCGCGCGCCTACCAGGTCAGCCCCGCCGACATCCTGGCGATTGCCCGCGGCCAGCTGGCGGCCGAAGCCGCCGCCGCGGCCAGGGGCGCCAGCGTGCTGCTGTGCGACACCACGGTGCTGACCTGCCGCATCTGGGCACAGGTGGCGTTCGGCGCCGCCGAGCCGGCGCTGCTGGCGCTGGACCGGCCGCAGGACTACGCGCTGACGCTGCTGGCCTGTCCCGACATCCCGTGGCAGCCGGACCCGCTGCGCAGCCATCCGCAGCAGCGCGACTGGCTGTTCGGCCTGTATCAACAGGCGCTGGCCGACGCCGGCGTCACGCCGCTGCTGCTGGCCGGGACGCGGCAGGCAAGGTTGGCCGCAGCGTGGCGCGCGCTGCAGCCGTGGCTGCCGCAGCTGCCCAATTTTTGAACAGCCGTGACTTTTCCCTGTCTGATCAGGAGCTTGTGGCGCTTGTCCACAGCCACTCAACAGCCCTGTCCCGTCGCGGTGTGGAAAGTCTGGCGTGATTGCCCAAAAAATGGGCAGCGTGAAAATGACTAATTTGATCAATGGCTTGTGCCGCTTATGCACAGGCCACTCACAAGGCTGTCAAAAGACAGTGTGCAGAACATGAACGAAATCTTTGAATTGCGCGGTGAATACATCGCGTTGTGTGATTTGCTCAAGACCACCGGCATCATGGAGACCGGCGGCATCGCCAAGCAGTTCATTGCCGACGGCAATGTGCTGGTCGACGGTCAGGTCGAGCTGCGCAAGACCAACAAGATCCGCGCCGGGCAAGTGGTGTCCGGCGACGGCTTCGAGATCAAGGTGGTCGCGGCGTGAGCGTGACGGACGACGTGTTCGACCCGATGCCGGAGGCACCGGAAGCGCCGAGCGACGACATGTGCTGCGGCAGCGGCTGCGATCCCTGCGTGTGGGACACCTACAATGCGGCGGTGCAGCTTTACCGCCGCCAACTGGCGGACTGGCTGGCGCGCGAAGCGGCACGCCAGGCGGCCAAGCCCGGTAACTGACATGGCGAGCATCGACCTGCACTTTCATTCCACCGCCTCCGACGGCGGCCTGCCGCCGGCAGAGGTGATCCGGCGTGCCGCGGCGCGCGAGGCCAGCCTGCTGGCGCTGACCGACCACGACTGTACCGCCGGCCTCGCCGAGGCACGCGCCACGGCGCTGGCCGCCGGCGTCGATTTCCTCGACGGCGTCGAGGTGTCGGTGACGTGGAACGCGCGCCACACCGTGCACATCCTCGGCCTCGGCATCGACCCGGACAACGCGGCGCTGTGCGCCGGGCTGCAGTCGATCCGCGACGGTCGCGTCGAGCGCGCGCGGCAGATGGGCGAATCGCTGGCCAAGATCGGCATTCCCGGCGTCTTCGACGGCGCGATGCGGCTGGCGGCCAATCCGGAGATGATCGGCCGCACCCACTTTGCCCGCTATCTGGTGCAAAGCGGCGAGGTGAAGGACGTCAAGAGCGTGTTCCGCAAATACCTGACCACCGGCAAGCCCGGCTACGTGGCGCACGAGTGGGCGACGCTGGAAGATGCGGTCGGCTGGATCCGCGGCGCCGGCGGCATGGCGGTGATCGCCCATCCCGGCCGCTACGACATGGGCCGCACCCTGATCGAGCGGCTGGTGACCGATTTCAAGGCCGCCGGCGGCGAGGCGCTGGAAGTGGTCAGCGGCAGCCACAGCCTGGACGACATGCTGCGCTTCGCGCTGGTGGCGCAGAAGCACGGCCTGTACGCCAGCGCCGGCAGCGATTTCCATGCCCCGGGCGAGGGCGGCCGCGATGTCGGCAGCACCACCGACCTGCCGCCGATCTGCCAGCCGATCTGGCAGGCGCTGGCGCCACGCATCCACCGCGCTGCGGCCAACGTTGAGGAGTAGCCGATGTCGCAATTTTTCATGATCCACCCGGAAACGCCGCAGGCGCGGCTGATCCGCGAGGCGGCCAAGATCATCCGCGAGGGCGGGGTGGTGGTGTATCCCACCGACTCCTGTTACGCGCTGGGTTGTCACCTTGGCGACAAGAAGGCGATGGAGCGGCTGCTGGCGATCCGCCAGCTCGACCTCAAGCACCACCTGACCCTGGTCTGCGCCGACCTGTCGGCACTGGCCAACTACGCGCGGGTGGACAATGCGCAGTTCCGCCAGCTGAAGGCGGCGACGCCGGGCAGTTTCACCTTCATCCTGCAGGCCAGCCGCGAGGTGCCCAAGCGCACGCTGCACCCCAAGCGCGCCACCATCGGCCTGCGCGTGCCGGATCATCCGGTGACGCTGGCGCTGCTGGAGGAACTGGGCGAGCCTATCCTGTCCTGTACCCTGCTGTTACCGGGTGACGCCGAGGCGCTGACCGATCCCTACGAAATCCGCGAACGGCTGGAACATCTGGTCGATCTGGTGATCGATGGAGGCTGGTGCGGCACCGAGCCAACCACCGTGATCGACATGACCGACGGCATCGAGCTGATCCGCCGCGGCAAGGGCGACCCGGCGCTGCTGGGCCTGTAACCCGACAAGGAAACCCTCTTGGAAGAACTGAACCTGATCCAGAAGATCGCCATCTACGCACTGCCGGTGCTGCTGGCGATCACCCTGCACGAAGCCGCCCACGCCTACGCCGCCAAGCGCTTTGGCGACGCCACCGCCTACATGATGGGGCGCATGACGCTCAACCCGCTGAAACACATCGACCCGGTCGGCACCGTGCTGCTACCGCTGCTGTCGGTCGTGATCGGCGGTTTCCTGTTCGGCTGGGCCAAGCCGGTGCCGGTCAATTTCGGCGCGCTGCGCAATCCGCGTGTCGGCATGCGCTGGGTGGCCGCCGCCGGGCCTGCGGCCAACCTTTTGATGGCGATCATGTGGGTGCTGCTGCTCAAGCTCGCCATCGTGATGGACAACGACTACAGCCGGCCGCTGGCGCTGATGAGCCAGGCCGGTATCGGCATCAACGTGGTGCTGATGGTGCTCAACCTGATGCCGATCCTGCCGCTGGACGGCGGCCGCATCGTGGAGAGCCTGCTGCCGCGCCGGCTGGCCTACAACTTCTCGCGGCTGGAGCCGTACGGCATGTGGATCCTGCTGGCGCTGGTGTTTACCGGCCTGCTGTCCCCGATCCTGCGTCCCTTTACCACCATGGTTTACGAGCTGCTCGGCTTTTTGCTCTGAGCCTTAACCTGTCACTCACGGAACCCGACACACCATGTTTGCCAACCGCATTCTTTCCGGCATGCGCCCGACGGGCAGCCTGCATCTGGGCCACTACCACGGCGTGATCAAGAACTGGGTCGAGCTGCAAACCCGCCACGACTGCTACTTCATGGTCGCCGACTGGCACGCGCTGACCACCAACTACGACGAAGTCGCCATCATCGAGAAGTCGATCTGGGAAATGGTGATCGACTGGCTGGTTGGCCTCCGGTGTCGATCCGGAACAGGCCACCATCTTCATCCAGTCCAAGGTGCCGCAGCACGCCGAGCTGCACCTGGCGCTGTCGATGGTGACGCCGCTGGGCTGGCTGGAGCGGGTGCCGACCTACAAGGACCAGATGGACAAGCTGAACCACAAGGATCTGGCCACCTACGGCTTCCTCGGCTATCCGCTGCTGCAGGCCGCCGACATCCTGGTGTACAAGGCCGGGCTGGTGCCGGTCGGCGAAGACCAGGTGCCGCACATCGAGCTGACGCGCGAAGTGGCGCGCCGCTTCAACAACCTGTACGGCCGCGAGCCGAACTTCGAGGAACTGGCCCGCGCGGCGGTGAAGAAGATCGGCAAGGCCGGCAAGCAGTTCGAGCAGCTGCGTACCCGCTACCTGCAGGATGGCGACGGCGAGGCGCTGCTGGCCGCGCGCGAGCTGCTGGCCGCCAGCCAGAACCTCGGCAACAGCGACCGCGAGCGGCTGCAGGGCTATCTGGAAAACAAGGGCAAGATCATCCTGCCGGAGAGTGAGGCCCTGCTGACCGCGGCGTCGAAGATGCCGGGGCTGGACGGCAACAAGATGTCCAAGTCGTACAAGAACACCATCACCATGCGAGAGACGCCGGAAGAGGTCAGCAAGAAGATCCGCGCGATGCCGACCGACCCGGCACGGGTACGGCGCACCGATGCCGGCAATCCGGACAAGTGCCCGGTGTGGCAGCTGCACGAGGTGTACAGCAGCGACGACACCAAACAGTGGGTGAAGGCAGGCTGTACCAGCGCCGGCATCGGCTGTCTGGACTGCAAGCAGCCGGTGATCGAGGCGGTGGTGCGCGAGCAGCAGCCGATGTTCGAGCGCGCCGAGAAGTACCTGGCCAATCCGAACCTGGTCAAGGAAATCGTGTTCGAAGGCTGCCACAAGGCGGAACTGGTGGCGCGCGAGACGATGAAGGAAGTGCGCGAGGCGATGGGGCTGGGTTACTGACAGCAGTGCCGCCACCGTTGCGGCCAACCTTGCAAGGCAAAACCCCCGCCGGCGGAAGCTGGCGGGGGTTTTTGTCTGCGATGCGGCACAAGCTTGGCCGCCATGCCCTAGCCAAGAGGCCTCAGTCGTTGAGGCCGAGGAAGCTGCGCAGGCGCGCCTCGATGATGCGCGGATTCTCGCCGTTGGCGATGGCGATCAGCCCTTCCAGCGTCAGCTCCTTGAGGTTGACTTCCAGGCTGATCAGGTTTTTCAGCTTGTTGGCGATCGGCAGCAGGAAGAGGTTGGCGATGCCGACGCCGTACACGGTGGCGACAAAGGCCACCGCGATGCCGCCGCCGAGCTTGGACGGGTCGGACAGGTTTTCCATCACGTGGATCAGGCCCAGTACCGCGCCGAGAATGCCCATCGTCGGCGCGTAGCCGCCGGCGGATTCCCAGATCTTGGCCGCCTGCTTGCGCGCGTGCTCGAAGATGCCGATCTCGGTCTCCAGCACGTCGCGGATGATCTGCGGCTCGGCGCCGTCGACCAGCATCTGCAGCCCCTTGCGCACGAACGGATCCTTCTGGTTGTTGATATAGCCTTCCAGCGACAGCAGGCCGCCGCGCCGCGCCGCCTGGCTCCAGCTGACCAGGTCGCGGATCAGTTTTTCCTGGTCGTGCACCGGCGGGCGCAGCACCCAGCCGGCCATGCGCAGGCCGGTGAGGAACTGCTTTGGCGTCGACTGCAGCATCACCGCGCTGAAGGTGCCGCCGATGACGATCATGAAGGCGGTGACCTGGATCAGCGAGCCGATATGGCCGCCTTCCAGCGCTTGTCCGGCGAGGATGGCGGTCAGGCCGCCGATGATGGCAATGAGGCTAATTTTATCCACAGGCTATGGTTTCCGTACGCGTGGCGGGTTCAGGTCCAGTCGCGCAGGCGCGTGCGCAGGCGGGCGATGGCCTGGCTGTGCAGCTGCGAGACGCGGGATTCGGAGACGCCCAGCACGGCGCCAATTTCTTTCAGGTTGAGGTCCTGCTCGTAGTACAGGCTCATCACCAGCTGGTCGCGCTCCGGCAGCAGCTTGATGGCGTCGATCAGCGCGCTGCGGAAGTGGTCTTCGGCGAGGTTGTCCAGCGGGGTGGCCGCGTCGCCGTCGACGATGTTGGCGATCTGGTTGCTGCCATTGCCTTCGTCATCGTGGAAGTCTTCGAAGTGCACCAGGGTCAGCCCCTTGCACTCCGCCAGCATCGCCTGGTAGTCGCTCAGCGGCAGCGACAGGCTGTCGGCGATCTCGCCTTCCGCCGGGCTGCGTCCCAGCTGCTGTTCCAGCTGGTGGATGGCGCTTTCGATCTGGCGCACATTGCGTCGCGCCTGGCGCGGCAGCCAGTCCTCGCGGCGCAGCTCGTCCAGCATCGCGCCACGGATGCGCTGGCTGGCGAAGGTTTCGAACAGCACGCCCTGCGCACTGTCGAACTGGCGCGCGGCCTCGATCAGGCCGATGGTGCCGACCTGGATCAGGTCGTTGATGTCCACGCTGGCCGGCAGGCGCGCCATCATCATGCTGGCCAGTTTCTTGACCAGCGGCGCGTGCTGGTTGATGTCGATCGCGTCGGATTGACTATGCAGCTGATAGGCCTGCCATTTGTTTGCTACTGCCATATTTAATGACCTGTCAAATCTGCAAGCGCTTTGCTTGTCATTAAAAGATGTTCGAGATAACTGCTGCGCGGGGTGTCGTCGTCGGGCGCGTGCCACTGCGGCAGCATCTGCGCCAGTTGCAGGTAGGCGTGCGCCGCCTCGCTGTCCGGAAACGCCTCCACCACCGGGCGCCGTAAAGTCTGACTCTTTCTGATGGTGTTGTCATCCGGGACGAAACCGACCCAGCGCAGGCCGACCGGCAGGTAGTCGCCGGCCACGCGCTGCAGGCGGCTGAAGATCGCCTGCGCCTCGTCAAAGTTGGCCGCACGGTTGACCAGCACGTTGAAGCGGCGGCGCGCGTAGTCCTGCGCCAGCCGCTTCAGTTGCGCGTAGCCGCCCATCAGGCTGTCGGAGGACGGGGTCAGCACCAGCACCAGGTTGTCGGCGATGCAGCACGGGCCGGGGTCTTCGCTCAGCGACGGGGTATCCAGCAGCAGCAGCGCCGCGTCCTGTTCCACCGACGCGAATTCGTTGATCAGGCGGCGCCAGATGCGCGGTGACAGGCGCGTGCGCTCGTCGACGCTGGCGGCGAGGTTGACCAGGGTCAGGCCGTGGCGGTTGCTGACCATCAGTTCGTTGAGATCGCCGAGGCTGACTGCGACGCTGCCCAGCGTGCCGGCGGCCGGCAAGCCGAGGCGGCGTGCCAGTTGCTGGCCGTTGCGGTGCTCGATCAGCAGCGGGCGTTGCCGTTGCAGCGCCAGCGCCGCCGCCAGCTCGCCGGCGACGGTGCTCTGGCCGCAGTGGTCGGAGCCGAAAAAGGCGAAGGAGGGCGGGTAGTCGTGCAGCGCCTGGCGGCGCAGACCGGAAGCCTGATCCAGCACGCTCATGACAGCCAGCCGGACTGCGCGGCATTGAGCATCGCCATTTCATCGCTTTCCGGATTGAACGGCGAGGCCAGCTGCGCGGCGCGCAGCGCGCGGTCGATCAGCAGCTCGGCATGGGCGGCGTGGATGTCTTCCGGTACGCGCTGGCCGTTGGTGACGTAGAACAGGCGCAGGCGGTGGCGGATAACGACATCGAGGCCCGGCCCCAGCATCAGCGCCTCGTCGATCTTGGACAGGATGGCGCCGGCGAGGCCGTCGCCGCGATAGTGGCGCACCACGTCTTCCAGCGTGTGGCCGTCGGCGTTGGCGGCCAGCAACAGCAGGCGCTCCACCGGGCGGCCGGTCTGGTTGAACATGTCCAGCTGCGCCTGCACCCGCGCATCGCGCTGGCCCATGCCGACGGTGTCGATCAGCACGATCTTGCGCTGCGCCAGATCGGCCAGCGTCAGCTGCAGGTCACCTTCGTTCTGCACCGAGAATACCGGCACGCCGAGGATCTTGCCGTAGATGCGCAGCTGGTCCTGGGCGCCGATCCGGTAGGTGTCGGTGGTGATCAGTGCCACGTTCTGCGCGCCGTGGCGCATGGTGGCGCGGGCGGCCAGCTTGGCGACGGTGGTGGTCTTGCCGACGCCGGTGGGGCCGACCAGCGCATAGATGCCGCCGCGCTCGATCGGGTCGTGCTGCGGATCCATGCACTTCAGGTTGTGGATCAGCGCCGAGCGCGCCCATTTCTGCGCGACATCGCCTTCGTACTGCGGCGGCAGCTTCTGCGTCAGCTGGCGGATCAGCGTCGAGCTGAAGCCGGCGGTGAGCAGGTGGCGGAACAGCTCGGCACGGTTGGGCGTGCGCTGCTCCATGTCCGACCAGGCAAAACCGGCCAGCTGGCTTTGCAGCAGGCTGCGCAGCTGCTTGATCTCGTCGCCGATCTGTTTCAGTTCTTGCGCCATCTGCTCGCGCTCGGCATCGTTGTTGCTGGCAAGGTTGGCCGCAGGCCGTGCCGGCGCCGCTTGCGGCTGTGGTGCCGCCTTCGGTGGCGGGCTGTTGCCCTGCACGTGGGCGAGGAAGGGTTTCGGTTCGACGCTGGCGTTCGCCTGCGGTGGCGGCGACGGTGTCGGCACCGCAGGAGCTTCCAGCGGCTCCACCGGCATCGCGTAGGTGCGGGCGATGGCGCGGTTCATGCTGCCGCCAGCGGCGGCGGGCGCTGGCACCGGAGAAGGTGTCGGCGCATTGCGCGGCGGGTGTTTCGGCTGCGACGGCGGTGTCAGGGTGGTGGCCAGTGCGGAAACATCAGCATCGGCGACGGCCATGATCTCTACGCCACCGCCCAGGGTAGGGCGGTTGGACAGGATCAGCGCATCGGCGCCCAGTTCTTCGCGAACCTGGCGTAGCGCATCCCGTGTTGTTTTGCCGTAGAACTTTCTGACCACCATGATGCGTTAGCTTTTGCTCCCCCCGATCACCGCAATTATACGAATGGATTTGCTGTCCGGTATTTCATTATGCGAAATCACGCGTAACTGCGGCAGGGCGCGGCGCAGAAAGCGTGCCAGCAAAGGCCGTAATGCTGGTGGGGTCAATAATACGGGATTAAAGCCCTGGTTTTCGACTTGTTCCGATTGTTCCGCGGCATTGGCCAGCAGGTTTTCTGCCAGCCCCGGCTCCAGACCGCCGCCCTTGCTCTGTACCGCCTGCAACAGGATGCCTTCCAGCTGCGGGTCCAGCGTCATCAGTGGCAGCTCCTGCTCGCCGGGGAACAGCTGCTGCACGATGGCGCGCGACAGCGCGGTACGCACCGCCGAGGTCAGCTCGTCGATGTCGGCGGTGACGCCAACGTGATCGGCCAGCGTCTCGATGATGGTGCGGAAGTCGCGCAGGTGGATGCCGTCGGTCAAGAGCTGCTGCAGCACTTTCTGCAGCGTGCCGATCGGCACCACCTTCGGCACCAGGTCCTCGATCAGTTTCGGCGCTTCCTTGGCCTGGTGGTCGATCAGCGCCTGCACTTCCTCGCGGCCGAGCAGCTCGGCGGCGTGGGTCTGCAGCAGGTTGGACAGGTGGGTGGCGACCACGGTGCTGGCGTCGACCACGGTATAGCCCAGCGTCTGCGCCTCGTCGCGTTTGCTGGCGTCGATCCAGATCGCCGGCAGGCCGAAGGCCGGATCGGTCGTCGGGGTGCCTTGCAGCTCGCCGCTGACCTGGCCGGGGTTGATGGCCATGAACTGGCCGACGAAGGCCTCGCCGCTGCCCACCTCCACGCCCTTGAGCAGGATGCGGTAGGCATTGGGGCGGATTTCCAGGTTGTCGCGGATGTGTACCGGCGGCACCAGGAAGCCGAGTTCCTGCGCCATTTTCTTACGGATGCCGCGGATGCGGCGCAGTAGCTCGCCGTCCTGCTCGCGATCGACCAGCGGAATCAGGCGGTAGCCGACCTCCAGTCCGAGGGCATCGACCGGCTGCACGTCTTTCCAGCTGACTTCGGTCAGCGGCTGGTCCAGCACCGCCGGTGGCAGCACTTCGATTGCGGCCGGCTGCGTGGCGCGGCGCGCGGCGCTGATTTCCAGCCAGCGGGCACTGCCGGCGAGGATGGCGGCGATCATCAGGAAGGCGACGTGCGGCATGTTCGGGATCAGGCCCAGCATGCCGATCACCGCGGCGGTGAGGTACAGCACCGTCGGGTTGGCGAACATCTGCCCCAGCAGCTGTTCCGACAGGCCTTTTTCGGTGCCGACGCGTGCCACCACCATGCCGGCGGCGGTGGAGATGATCAGCGCCGGGATCTGTGCCACCAGGCCGTCGCCGATGGTGAGCAGGGTATAGGTTTCGGCGGCCTCGGCCACCGGCAGATCGTGCTGCACGATGCCGATGATCAGGCCACCGACTATGTTGATCACGATGATCATGATGCCGGCCACGGCATCGCCGCGCACGAACTTGGAGGCACCGTCCATCGAGCCGAAGAAGTTGGCTTCTTCGCCGATCTTGGCGCGGCGGGTGCGCGCCTCGTCCTCGCCGATCAGGCCGGCGTTGAGGTCGGCATCGATCGCCATCTGCTTGCCGGGCATCGCGTCCAGCGCGAAGCGGGCCGAGACTTCGGCGATACGGCCGGCACCCTTGGTGATCACCACGAAGTTGATGATGGTCAGGATGATGAACACCACGATGCCGATGGTGACGTTGTCGCCAATCAGGAAGTGGGCAAAGGATTCGATCACCGCGCCGGCGGCGGCGGAGCCGTTATGGCCTTCCAGCAGGATCACCCGGCTGCTGGCCACGTTCAGCGACAGGCGCAGCAGGGTGGTGATCAGCAGTACCGAGGGAAAGGAGGAGAATTCCAGCGGTTCGCGCGTGTTGATACCCACCATCAGCACGATGATGGAGACGGCAATATTGAAGGTAAAGAAGATGTCCAGCAGCACCGGCGGCAGCGGCAACACCATCATGGCCAGAACCAGGATGATCAGGACCGGGCCTGCCAGGGTGTTCAGATCAATCTTTTTCAGGAAGTCCTGCAGTGTGTTCATGCCTCGTTGCGATGACGTGCTGCGTTAGGTTTTTGGCGGCGTATGTTGCTGGCGTTTGCTTTCGGGGTCAAGTTCGGCTGGGACGTCCAGCTGCTCGGGGAACACCGGGGCCAGGCCGCCGCTTTGCTCGAAGTGTTTCAGCTGGTGGATATAGGCCAGCACCTGCGCGGCGGCGGTATACAGCTGCGATGGAATCTGCTCGCCCAGCTCGACGTTGAAGTACAGCGCTCGGGCAAAACTGGGCGCACGCAGGATGGCGATGCGGTGCTCCTGTCCGGCGTTGATGATGCGCTCGGCCAGCTTTAGGCTGCCCTTGGCGATCAGCACCGGCGCGGCCATCTCTTCATCATACTTGAATGCAACGGCGTAGTGAGTCGGGTTGGTAACAATAACGTTGGCGTTGGGAATCTCCTGCATCATGCGTTTGCGTGCCGCCTCGCGCTGCAGCTGGCGGATGCGGCCCTTGACCTCGGGCGAGCCTTCCTGCTGCTTGTATTCCTGTTTCACTTCATCCTTGGTCATGCGCAGGTTCTTGTGGTACTGCCACAGCTGGAACGGCACATCCAGTACCACCAGCAGCAGCATGGCACCGACCACCATCAGAAAGGTGTGCTCCATCAGTGCCACCAGTTTCAGCAGCGCGCCATCCAGCGGCATGCTGATCAGCCCCATCAGCTCGTCGCGCTCGTTCCAGATTGCCCAGGTGGCGACGCCGCCGATCAATGCGCTTTTCAGTACCGCCTTCAGCCCTTCGGTGGCGGCATTGACCGAGAACAGCCGCTTGATGCCGCTGAGCGGGTTGAGCTTGCCGAAATTGGGCATGAAGCCCTTGCTGGTGAAGTTCCAGCCGCCGATCAGCAGCGGTGTCAGCGCCGCCACCAGCAACAGCCCGCCCAGCAGCGGTGCCATTTGCAGCAGGGTGTCCTGCACGCTCTGCCGCAGCCGCTCCATGATGACCAACGGGTCGCGCAGGCTTTCCTGGTTGAAGGTAAACCAGGCGATCATGCTTTCCTTCATGGCGGCGAACAGCTGGCCGCCGGTGGCGATGAGCAGGGCCAGGCCTGCCATGGTGACGGCAAAGGTGTTCAGCTCGCGCGAGCGCGGGACGTTGCCGTCCTCGCGCGCCTGTTCGAGTTTCCGCGCCGAGGGTGACTCGGTGCGGTCTTCCTTGTCTGAGTCTTCAGCCATGGCGCGGTGATGTGACCCTGTGGATTAGTGATTCGATGCGCGATGGTAGCGCATTTGCCTGTGCTCTGCGCGCCGCGCGGCTGGTGTCGTCGCCTGCGGTTGAGAGTAGAATTGGCGCATTCAATTTACAGGCGCTGTCATGAAACAGTATCTCGACCTGATGCAGCACGTGCTGACGCACGGCGTTGACAAGTCCGACCGCACCGGCACCGGCACCCGTTCGGTATTCGGCTACCAGATGCGCTTCGACCTCGCCGCCGGTTTTCCGCTGGTGACCACCAAGAAGTGCCACCTGCGCTCCATC
>Ga0209211_10006253_pt1 | contig 17331 bp, 20 predicted proteins | sample RifGroA2_FD_183992 | JGI IMG/M metagenome (GOLD analysis project Ga0209211, IMG submission 183992) | Groundwater microbial communities from Rifle, Colorado, USA - Groundwater A2 (SPAdes) (version 2) | ecosystem: Environmental > Aquatic > Deep subsurface > Groundwater | place: Rifle, Colorado... | reverse complement strand
GGGCGTGCTGTTCGGCCGCGAGCCGGACCTGCAGTGCGCCTTCGGCCAGACGCTCGGCCTGAGCCTGCGTTGCCATGGCTGCCTCGGCTTCGGCAATTGCTCGTTGGGCTTGCGCCTCACTGGCTTGCGCCTCGGCCACCAGGCGTGCGGCGGTAGCGCGCCCGGCTTCGGCTTCTTGTTCGGCTCTGCTGCGGGCTGCGCGTGTCGCGTCCTGTTCTGCCTCTGCTCGCGACACGGCGGCGGCTTCGGCGCTTTGTTCGGCCAGCATCTGCCCGGCCGCGATCTCGGCCGCGCGTCGTTCCGCTTCGGCCCGCGCCGCGGCGACTTGCGCCAATTCTTCTTCTGTCTTGGCCCGGGCAGTAGCTGCACTTGCTAGTTCGGCGGCGGCGGCTTCCTGGCGCTGCGCTTCCGCCAGGGCGTGCTGTTCGCCCGCGAGGCGGGCCTGCAGTGCGGCTTCGGCCAGACGCTCGGCCTGGGCCTGGCGTGCTGCGGCGACGCTTGCTGCCTTCTCTGCTGCGGTGCGGCCGCGGGCCTGCTCTGCGGCGCGATCTTCGGCTTGCTTGCGCCGTTGCGCGGTTGCAGTGTGCTCGGCGTCTGTCGCATTTGCCTTCGCGGCCGCTACTCCCGCTGCGCGTTGTTTGCGCTGCCGCTCCGCATTCATCAATCCGGTCAACAGTTTGCTCAAACCCATGCTCCCATTTCCGGACACGATTCTAAGCTTCCGGGTGCCACAGGCTACCCCAGAGCCGACAGCCGCCGAAGGTAGAATAGCCTGATGGAAGTATCTCAGACTCGCTGCCAAACCTTGCTCGTCATTACCAGCGTGCCGGACGAGGCCAGTGCGCAAGCCTTGGCCCAGACGCTGGTGACTGAACGCCTGGCGGCTTGTGTGAACGTGCTGGCCCCTTGTGGTTCGGTTTATCGCTGGCAGGGCAGGATCGAGACTGCGCAGGAAGTTCCCTTGTTGATCAAGACCACGACAGCACGCTATGCGGCGCTGGAGGCGGCGATCCGCGCCCGCCACCCGTATGAACTTCCCGAGATCATCGCGGTCCCAATCGCGCACGGCCTGCCCGACTATCTGCGCTGGGTCGCCGCCGAAACCCTTGCCGACCTCACTGACGGGAATTCCGCTCCATGCTGATCCGCCTTCTGTTCCTGCTGCTGTTCGCCGTGACGGGCCTGGTTCGCGCCGAGGAACCGCTGCCGCCCGAACAAGCCTATCGCTTCTTTGCGCAGGCAATCGACGCAAAGACGATCGAAGCCCGCTGGCAAATTGCCGACGGCTACTACATGTATCGCGACAAGTTCAAGTTCAAGCTGGAAGGTGGAACTCTGGGGTCGCCGAATCTGCCGCCCGGCAAGGTCAAAGATGACGAGATCTTCGGCAAGGTCGAGACCTACCGCAAGGAGGTGAGGATTCTGTTGCCGGTCGACGCCGTCGGCCCGGTTACGCTGAAAGCAGTCTCGCAGGGATGCTGGGACGGCGGCATCTGCTACCCGCCGCTCAACCAGGAAGCAAGGATCGAGCTTGCCGCGGCGACCGCGGTCATCGGCGCCGTAGCGCCAGCGCCGACTCCTGATATGCAGTCCTCCACGGCGCCGGCCGACGAAAGCTCGCGCATTGCCAGCTTGTTCAAGAGCGCCAATCTGGCAGAGGTGCTGGTGACCTTCTTCGGCTTTGGCCTGCTGCTCGCGCTGACACCCTGCGTGTTCCCGATGATTCCGATCCTGTCGGGGATCATCGTCAATCACGGACACGCGGTGAGCCATCTGCGTGCCTTCGTCCTGTCGCTTGCCTATGTGCTGGGAATGGCCCTAACCTACGCCGCAGTCGGAGTCGCCGCCGGGCTTTCGGGCACGCTGCTGTCGACCGCGTTGCAGAACGCCTGGGTGTTGGGCAGCTTCGCGCTGGTCTTCGTCGTGCTGTCGCTGTCCATGTTCGGCCTCTATGAACTGCAAATGCCGGCGGCATTGCAAAGCCGGGTCTCCGACACGGCCAACCGGCAGGGCGGGTCTTTGCCAGCCATTGCGATCATGGGATCGCTCTCGGCGCTGATCGTGGGGCCCTGTGTCGCTGCGCCGCTGGCCGCCGCGCTGCTGTATATAGCGAAGACCGGCAATGCCGCCCTCGGCGGTTCGGCGCTGTTCGTCATGGCGCTCGGCATGGGCGTGCCGCTGCTTCTCGTCGGCGCCTTTTCCCGTTCGCTGCTGCCGAAATCCGGGCCGTGGATGGAGGGCGTCAACAAGTTTTTCGGCGTCATCATGCTCGCCACCGCCCTGTGGCTGGTTTCGCCCGTCATCCCGCTGTGGCTGCAGATGCTCGGTTGGGCGCTGCTGATGGTGATCCCGGCGATCTATCTGCATGCGCTTGACCCGCTGCCGCCGCACGCCTACGGCTGGCAGCGCCTGGGCAAGGGTTTCGGCGTCATCCTGCTGCTCGGCGGCGCGGCAATGCTGATCGGCGTGCTCGGCGGCGCCAGGGACCCGCTGCAGCCCCTCGGTTTCCTGCGTGGCGGCATCGCGACGGAAACTCCCGTGACAGCTTTCGAGCGTGTTGCCTCGATTGAACGACTCGATGCCCGTCTGGCGGAGTCGAAGGCCGCAGGCAGGCCAGTCATGCTGGACTTCTACGCAGACTGGTGCGTGAGTTGCAAGGAAATGGAGCGCTTCACCTTCGCCGACCCCAAGGTCGCTGCCCGCCTGAAGCAGTTCGTCCTGTTGCAAGCTGACGTGACCGCCAACAGCGAAGCAGACCTTGCGCTGCTCAAACGTTTCGAGCTGTTCGGTCCGCCAGGCATCATCTTCTGGGATGCCAAAGGACGTCGGATGGATGACCTGCGCGTGATCGGCTTCCAGTCTGCGGAACAGTTTCTGCCTACCCTCGAGCGCGTCCAGCGCTGATCTTTCAGGAGTTTCCATGTTCACCGGCATCATCACCGCCGTAGGAAAAATCAGCCACGTCCAGCCTCTGGAAAAGGGTGTGCGGCTCACTGTCGAAGCGCCCGGCCTCAAGCTTGCCGACGTGGCGCTGGGTGACTCAATTGCCCACGGCGGAGTATGCCTGACAGTGATCGCCAAGAAGAAGAGCAACTACCAGGTCGATGTCTCCCGCGAAACGCTGGATTGCACGGTCGGCCTCGACGCGCCGGGCGGCGAAGTCAACCTGGAAAAGGCCATGCGCCTGTCGGATTTCATCGGCGGCCATCTGGTCTCGGGCCATGTCGACGGCGTCGGCGAAGTCGAGAAGTTCGAGGCTATCGGCGAGTCGCACGAACTGGTGATCAAGGCGCCGAAGAATTTGGCGAAGTTCATCGCGCGCAAGGGCTCGATCACGGTCGATGGCGTGTCGCTGACCACCAACCGCGTGGGTGGCAAAGGCGGCCGACGCTTCTCGATCAACCTGATCCCGCACACAGTCGAGGTGACGACGTTACGGCACCTCCAACCCGGCAGCCGGGTCAATCTGGAGATCGACCTGATCGCACGCTACGTGGAACGGATGCTGACGGCCGGCGCGGCGTAAAATGCGCGCCTTCCCAAGTTTGGTACTTTCGCCATGAGCATCAGCCCCGTTCTCGATATCGTCGCCGACATGCGCGCCGGTCGCATGGTCATCCTGGTCGATGAAGAAGACCGCGAAAACGAAGGCGACCTGGTGCTTGCGGCCGAGCACGTCACGCCCGAAGCGATCAATTTCATGGCCAAGTGGGGGCGCGGACTGATCTGCCTGACGCTGACGGAGGCCCGCTGCCGCCAGCTCGATCTGCCCTTGATGGTGCGCGACAACAAGGCCCAGCATGGCACCGCATTCACCGTCTCGATCGAAGCGGCGGAGGGCGTCACCACCGGCATCTCGGCGCAGGACCGTTCGCGTACGGTGCAGGCCGCCGTGGCGAAGAACGCCACCCCGGTCGATATCGTCCAACCCGGCCACATCTTCCCGTTGATGGCGCAAAACGGCGGCGTGCTGGTGCGCGCTGGCCACACCGAAGCCGGCTGTGACTTCGCCCAACTGGCCGGCTGCGAGCCTGCCGCCGTGATCTGCGAGATTCTGAAGGAGGACGGCACGATGGCGCGGTTGCCGGATCTGCTCGAGTTCGCCGCCGAGCACAAGCTCAAGATCGGCACTATCCGCGACCTGATTCACTATCGCTCGGAAACCGAAAAGCTGATCGAGTGCGTCGCCGACAAGAACGTCGAATGCGCACAGGGCACCTTCCGTCTGCGCGCCTTTGCCGACCGCAGCAGCGGCGACGTGCATCTGGCGCTGTCCTGCGGCGAGATCGCGACCGCGGAAGAAGCGCTGGTGAGGGTACATGACTCGATCTGCGTACTCGACTTCCTCGATCAGAAGAGCAGCCGCCATACCTACGGCATCAATTTTGCCCTGCGCTCGATTGCCGAACACGGCCGCGGTGTGCTGGTGCTGCTGCATCGCGCGGAATCCGGCAACGCCTTGCTGACGGCGCTGAACGACGACCGAACGACGCGTCCGGCGCAAAAATGGGACCCGCGCATCTACGGTATCGGCGCCCAGATATTGCGCGAAGTCGGCGTCGGCAAAATGCGCCTGATGGCCAGTCCCAGGAAGATGCCGAGCATGGCCGGTTTCGGCCTGGAAATCACTGGCTACTTCACTCCGGCAGGAGAAAAAACGTCATGAGCGCCCCGCACGGCCGCCCGAAGGGGCGCAAGGCACCACATGGAGCCGCACAGCGGCGAACCGCAGTCACCCCCTCCCTCGGGGGCGAAGGCAGGGTTTCGCGGAGCACCGCTCCGCGCTGCCGCAGCCGGCTGGCTGTGCAAAGGCAGCCGTGGGCGGAGGTTGGGGGGAGGGGATTCAAATGAGCATCCGCGAACTCGAACCCGATCTGACCGGCAAGGGATTGCGCGTCGGCGTTGTACAAAGTCGCTTCAATGAAGATATCGGCGAGGGTCTGCGCTCGGGCTGTCTGGCCGAACTGGCGCGCCTCGGCGTGGCCGATGCCGACATCACCTTCACCACGGTGCCCGGCGCGCTGGAACTGCCTCTGGCGTTGCAGGTCATGGCTCAAAGCGGGCGCTTCGACGCGCTGGTGGCGCTGGGCGCTGTAATACGCGGCGAAACTTATCATTTCGAGATCGTCTCCAACGAGTCGGCGCGCGGCATCACCGACGTGCAACTGAACACCGGCATTCCGATTGCGAACGCAGTGCTGACCACCGAAAACGACGACCAGGCTTTGGTGCGCATGGCGCAAAAGGGCGCGGAAGCCGCGCAGGCGGCGATTGAAATGGCGAACTTGACAAATGCGCTACTGAAAGCAGTCAAGTAGTGAGCAGCAAATCACCACGGCGACGCGCCCGCGAATTCGTCATTCAGGGCCTCTACCAGTGGCAGGTCGGCGGTCAGGATGCGGCGGCGATTCAAGTGCAGGCGGAGGGTGTTGCCGGCTTCGACAAGGCCGACCGCGAACTCTACGGCATTCTGCTTGACCAGACTCGGCAAAATGCCGAAGTGCTCCAGGTCGATCTCACCCCTTATATCGACCGCGCCTGGGACGAAGTCTCGCCCATCGAGCGCTGCATCCTGCTGCTGGGGGCTTGCGAACTCCGCTTGCATCCTGAAACGCCGTACCGCGTGATCATCAACGAAGCCATAGAACTGGCCAAGACCTTTGGCGGCACCGACGGCCACAAGTTTGTCAATGGCGTACTGGACAAGTTGGCCGGGGTCCTCCGGCCCGGAGAAGCAAAACCCAAATAGCCACAGAGGACACAGAGATCACAGAGGAAAAGCAAGGGGGTTTTCTCTGTGCCCTCTGTGATCTCTGTGGCAAAAAGGTTTTCATGCCATCTGAATTCGAACTGATCGACCGTTACTTCAGGCGTCCGACACGGCACACGGTACTCGGCGTTGGCGACGACGGTGCCTTGATCGCGCCGACGCCTGGCGAGGAGTTGGTGATTTCCACCGATATGCTGGTTGAGGGCACGCATTTTCTGGCTGTAACCGATCCCGAGGCGCTGGGGTGGAAAGCGCTCGCAGTGAATGTCTCCGATATGGCGGCGATGGGCGCAAGGCCGCGCTGGGCGTTGCTGGCCGCCGTGCTGCCAGCGCCGACTCCTGACTGGATCGAGGCCTTTGCCCACGGCTTTTTCGACTGTGCGGACAGCTTCGGCATAGACCTGATCGGCGGCGATACCACCCGCGGACCGCGCGCTTTTTGCGTCACCATTCTCGGTGAAGCTCCCGTCGGCCAGGCGCTGCGCCGCGATGGCGCGAAAGCCGGCGACTCGATCTGGATTTCCGGCAGGCCCGGGCAGGCGGCTCTGGGGCTGGCGCACATGCAAGGGCGCACCACACTGGCCGAACCGTTGCTCGGTGAATGCCTCGCGGCGCTGCACCGGCCGCAACCGAGGGTTGCACTGGGACTGGCGCTGCGCGGCATCGCCAACGCCGCCATCGATGTTTCCGACGGCTTGCTGGCCGATCTCGGACATATCCTCGAACAGTCGCGACTTGCCGCCCGGCTGCGCATTCCCGGCCTGCCTGCCGCAGGCCTTGAGCGCGATTGCCTGCTGGCCGGCGGTGACGACTATGAACTGCTGTTCTCCGCCCCGGCCCGGTCAGACGGCGACATCGCGGCTTTGGCCGGCACACTCGATCTGCCGCTGACTCGCATCGGTGAAATCGAAGCCGGCCCGCCCGGCGCACTCATCCTGTGCGACGATAGCGGCACCGTCATCACACCCGCAAGCCACGGCTACGACCACTTTCTGTAATGGCAAGACTGCCCCCGCCCCCACTCAAATTCCTGTTCCACCACCCGGCGCATTTCATTGCCTGCGGCATGGGCAGCGGGCTTTCGCCGTTCGCGCCGGGAACGGCCGGCACCGCCTTCGCCTGGCTCACTTATCCGCTGTTGCGCATGTACCTGGAAAGCGATCTGGGGCTGGCGATCTTCCTCCTGCTGGCCTTCGCCCTTGGTGTCGCGGCTTGCCAGATCACCGGTCGCGCCCTGGGCGTGGTCGATCATGGCGCCATCGTCTGGGATGAAATCGTGCCCTTCTGGGCAGTGTTGATGCTGAGCCCGCCCGAGTTGCTCTGGCAGCTCGCGGCCTTCCTCTGGTTCCGCTTTTACGACATCGTCAAGCCTGAGCCGGCCCGATTCTTCGACACGCAGGTGAAGAACGGCTTCGGCGTGATGATGGACGACGTTATCGCCGCCGGCTACACGGTGCTGACCATTGCCGTATTCAAAGCATTTCTGCCATTCTGAATGGACGCCGATCTCGTCGCCTTGTCGGCAGCCCTGGGATCGGCGTGTTACCAGCGCCAACTTCTGCTTGCCACCGCCGAGTCATGCACCGGAGGCTGGGCGGCGCAAGTAATCACTCACACGGCAGGAAGTTCGGCGTGGTTCGAACGCGGGTTTATCACCTACAGCAACCAAGCCAAGGTCGATATCCTTGGCGTGCGACTGCAAACCCTCGAAAAACTCGGTGCCGTGAGCCCGGAAACTGCGGCAGAAATGGCCGCAGGTGCGCTGAAGAACTCCAATGCCTTGATTTCGTTGGCTATAACCGGAATCGCCGGGCCGACGGGTGGCTCACCTGGTAAGCCAGTGGGCACCGTATGCTTTGCCTGGTGTCGGGTCGGTGAAGCGGCGAACGCGGAAACCGCGGTTTTTGCCGGCGACCGCGAGGCGATCCGCCGTCAGGCGGTGGTTCATGCCCTGCGCGGCTTGCTGCTGCGACTCGATGCCGCTTGAAAACCGGGGTAGCGCAAAAACTGTGCCATCCATGCCATAATCGAAGCACAACTGAAGGAAGCTATTCAATGGACGAGAACAAGAGCAAGGCACTCCAGGCCGCCCTGGCCCAGATCGAAAAGCAGTTCGGCAAGGGCTCCATCATGAAGATGGGCGAAGGCCTGGCCATCGACGACATTCAAACCGTTTCCACCGGCTCGCTGGGCCTCGATATCGCCTTGGGCATAGGCGGCCTGCCGCGTGGGCGGGTGGTCGAGGTGTATGGGCCGGAATCTTCCGGCAAGACCACGCTGTGCCTGCATATCGTGGCCGAGATCCAGAAGGCTGGCGGCGTGGCCGCCTATATCGATGCGGAAAACGCGTTGGATCCGGGGTATGCCGCCAAGCTCGGCGTGAACGTGCCCGACCTGCTGATTTCGCAACCCGATACCGGCGAGCAGGGCCTCGAAATCACCGACATGCTGGTGCGCTCCGGCGGCGTCGATTGCATCGTCATCGACTCGGTTGCCGCGCTGACGCCGCGTGCCGAAATCGAGGGCGAGATGGGCGACCAGTTGCCCGGCCTGCAGGCGCGTCTGATGTCGCAAGCCCTGCGCAAGCTCACCGCCAACATCAAGCGCACCAATACGCTGGTGATTTTCATCAACCAGATCCGCATGAAGATCGGGGTCATGTTCGGCAACCCGGAAACCACCACCGGCGGCAACGCGCTGAAGTTCTACGCTTCGGTGCGGATGGACATTCGCCGCACCGGCGCCATCAAGAAGGGCGACGAAGTGATCGGCAACGAAACCAAGGTCAAGGTGGTCAAGAACAAGGTGGCGCCGCCCTTCCGCGAGGCTCGTTTCGACATCCTCTATGGCGAAGGCATTTCACGCCAGGGTGAAATCGTCGAGCTCGGCGTTGAACACAAGATCGTCGAGAAGTCCGGCGCCTGGTACGCCTACAAGGGCGAGAAGATCGGCCAGGGCAAGGACAACGCCCGTGAATTCCTGCGCGAACATCCGGAGATCGCCGTGGAAATCGAAAACAGGGTGCGGGAGGCCGTCGGTGTTGCCGTTCCAGGAGTCGCCGAGCCGGCGAAAGGAAGCCAAGCCTAGCGAACACGGGGCGCCTTGAAAGATGGCATACACCCTGTCGAACGGCGCTGGTTACGGTCGAACTCATGTCGAATGAACTGCGCCAGCAGGCGATCCGGCTGCTGGCCCGGCGCGAGCACACCCGTGCCGAACTGGCGCGCAAGCTGGCGGGTCTCGGCACGCAGGAGGAAATTGACGCGGTGCTCGCTAACATGGCCGCCTCGCAGTTGCAATCCGACAACCGAACTGCGGAAAACTACCTGCGCAGCAATGCTTCGCGTCTGGGCACCTCGCGCCTGCGTCACACCCTGAAAACACGGGGCGTGGCGCCCGAAATGATCGACGAGCAACTGGCGCAGGCCGACCTGCCAGATGAAATCGAGCGTGCCCGCGCCGCCTGGAGCCGAAAATTCTCCGCCGCGCCGTCCGGCGCGAAGGAATGGGCCCGTCAGGCGCGTTTTCTGCAAAGCCGCGGATTTGCCAGCGACGTCATCCGCCGCCTGCTCAAGGAACCGGCGGGGGCAGCCGAAGAATGACTGCGCGAATGAATGCGCCGGTTGCCACGCTCTCGGCACACAACCTGCGCAAGAAATACAAGTCGCGGACGGTGGTGACCGATGTCTCCTTCGAGGTTGCCGCCGGCGAAGTGGTGGGTTTGCTCGGCCCCAATGGCGCCGGCAAGACCACCTGCTTTTACATGATCGTCGGCCTGGTCGCGGCCGACGGCGGAGAGATCCGCATTGAAAACGACGACGAGCATCTACGCCTCACCCACATGCCGATTCACCAGCGCGCCAAACTGGGTCTGTCCTATCTGCCACAGGAAAATTCGGTATTCCGAAAGCTCACGGTGGCCGAGAATATTCGTGCCGTGCTGGAACTGCAGGACATGGATGAAGGCGCCATGGACCAGCGGGAGGAAATTCTGCTGCAGGAACTTCACATCACCCATATCCGCAAGAACCTGGCGGCCTCGCTCTCCGGCGGCGAGCGCCGCCGTGTCGAGATCGCCCGCGCATTGGCCACCAGTCCGCGTTTTATCCTGCTCGACGAACCCTTTGCCGGCGTCGACCCGATTGCCGTGATCGACATCCAGAAGATCATTCGCTACCTCAAGGAAAGCGGTATCGGCGTGCTGATCACCGACCACAATGTCCGCGAAACCCTGGGCATTTGCGACCGTGCGACCATCATCAACGCCGGCGAAGTTCTTGCCGCTGGACACCCGGCTGAGATAGTCGATAATGAAAGTGTGCGCCGGGTTTATCTTGGCGAGAATTTCAGAATGTAATGACGCAATGAGGCAAGGACTCCAACTCAGGCTCTCGCAACACCTGGCGCTGACGCCGCAGTTGCAGCAGTCGATCCGGCTCTTGCAGTTGTCGACTCTGGAGCTGAATGCCGAGATCGATCAGGCGTTGCAGGAAAATCCACTGCTGGAACGGGATGAACCCGGTGAGCCGCCCGCATTCAGCCTCGGCTCGGCGGTGGAATCGGGAGCAGCAGCGCCGACAAGCACGCCGGCCGACAACGAAGAGCGCCAGGAACCACGCGGCGGCGACGATGAAGGCTGGGGCATGGATTTTTCCGGAAGCCACGGCCAGCGCGATCCCAACGATGACGATCTCGACGGCAGCGAGTCGCAGGCCAGCTCGACCTCCCTGCGCGAACACCTGGGAGAACAACTGGCGATGACCCAGTTGCCCGATCGCGAGCGGGCGCTGGTAGGTTTTCTGATCGAGGCCCTGAGTGAAGACGGTTACCTGACGCAGCCGCTGGACGAACTGATCGACCTGCTCGTGGCCGAGGACGACGAGGCGCGCGAGGCACTGCTGGAAGAACTCGGCATCGCCCTGCGCCATTTGCAGAATTTCGAGCCGCCGGGCATCGGCGCGCGCAGCGCCCAGGAATGCCTGGCGCTGCAACTGAAATGCCTGCCCGCCTGTTCGGCGCGAAAACTGGCGCTGGCCATCGTTGGCGATCACCTCAATCATCTGGCGGCCCACGATTTTGCGCGCATCAAGAAGGCCCTCGGCTGCGACGACGACGAGCTGCGTGCCGCACAGACCCTGATCCACTCGCTGAATCCCCGCCCCGGCGCGCAATACGCGCCGATCGAGACGCGCTATGTGATACCGGACGTGGCAGTGAAGAAGCTGCACGGACAATGGGTCGTCAGCCTTAACCGGGAAGCCATGCCGCGCCTGCGCATCAACCGGCTCTACGCCGACATCCTGAGCCGCCATCGCGGCGGCAACGGCTCGTCGGCCGGGCTGGCCAGCCAGTTGCAGGAAGCCAAGTGGCTGATCAAGAACGTACAGCAGCGCTTCGATACCATCCTGCGCGTATCGCAGGCGATCGTCGATCGGCAGCGGGCATTTTTCGATCATGGCGAGGTGGCGATGCGGCCGCTGACGCTGCGCGAGATCGCGGAAACGGTCAAGCTTCACGAATCGACGATTTCGCGCGTGACCACCCAGAAATATCTGGCGAGTCCGCGCGGCATCTATGAACTCAAATATTTTTTTGGCAGCCACGTCGCCACCGATACCGGCGGCGCGGCTTCCTCAACCGCGATTCGGGCGCTGATCAAGCAATTGGTCGGTGCCGAGGTCGGCAAAAAGCCGCTCTCGGACGCCCGTCTTGCGGAAATTCTCGGCGAGCAGGGCATCGTCGTGGCACGTCGCACGGTAGCGAAGTATCGCGAGCTGCTAGGCATACCGCCGGTCAACCTCAGGAAAGTTCTCTGAGAAATAACTTCCGACAAGGAGACAGCATGAACCTCAACATCACCGGACACCACATTGAAGTCACCCCGGCCATACGTGAATATGTAAAGGGCAAACTCGAGCGAGTGCTGCGGCACTTCGATCAGGTGACCAGTTCGCACGTCATCCTGTCAGTTGAAAAACTCCAGCAGAAGGCCGAAGTAACCCTGCACGTGAAGGGCAAGGACATCTTCGCCGATGCCATCGACGCCGACCTCTACGCCGCAATAGACCTGGTGGCCGACAAGCTCGATCGGCAGGTGGTCAAACACAAGGAAAAAGTCTCCAACCACAACCACGACAAGCACCCTCAGGTCGAATAGGACGGCAACCGCGGGTTCGCAGCCGGGCGACGGCGTTAGCGGTATACTGCGCGCCGCCGCGACTTCCGGCTCATTTGCAGAATTGCATCCTTCCACCATGAATCAGATCGCCAGCCTGCTGCCACTCGATAATGTGGTGGCCAATCTCGACGCCAGCAGCAAGAAGCGCGTATTCGAGCAAGCGGGCATTCTTTTCGAAAATCATCAAAGCGTGGGTCGCAGCACGGTCTACGATGCTTTGTTCGCGCGCGAAAAACTGGGATCCACCGGCCTCGGCCAGGGCATCGCGATTCCCCACGGGCGCATCAAGGGCCTGAAGACGCCGGTCGGCGCGTTTGTCCGTCTCGAGTCGCCGGTGCAGTTCGACGCCCCCGACGGCAAGCTGGTCGGACTGGTGTTCGTGCTGCTGGTACCGGAGGCCGCCAACGAGCATCATCTGCAATTGCTGTCCGAGCTGGCGCAGATGTTCTCCGACAAGAGCTTTCGCGAACAGCTCGCCTCCGCGCCGGATGCTGCTGCACTGCACGGCCTCTTCGCCAATTGGCACGCCAACTAGTCGTTTCCCAGCTGTTTGAGCGCAACCGCGAGCGACTCCAGCTCACGTGGGTCAGCGGCGCCATGACGCGGGCAATTTGCGCCACCGAACATGTGGTGTCGCCCGCGGACCTGATCGGTCACCTCAATCTGATGCATCCCGAACGGGTGCAGGTCATTGGCACGCCGGAAGTCATCTGGTCGGCGCGGCACGCGCAGGAAAAAGTGGCGCATCACATGCAGGAAATCTACAGTGCCCGTCCGCCCGCCATCATCGTCGCCGACGGCTGCGCCATCGACCCCGATGTGCGCAAAGGGTGCGAAGCCTCGGGTACGCCCCTGCTGCAAACACCGCTGTCCTCGGCGTTTGTGATCGACACCCTGCGCGCTTTCGTTTCGCGACAACTGGCCGAAACCGCAACGCTGCACGGCGTCTTCATGGATGTGCTGGGGATGGGCGTGTTGATTACCGGCGACTCCGGCGTGGGCAAGAGCGAGCTCGGCCTCGAACTGATTTCGCGCGGGCACGGGCTGGTCGCCGACGATGTGGTCGACGTGTCGCGCATCGGATCGGACACGCTGGAAGGGCGCTGCCCGGAACTGCTCAAGGACTTCCTTGAAGTACGCGGCCTCGGTCTGCTCAACATCCGCGCCGTATTTGGCGAAACCGCCTGCCGGCGCAAAATGCGCCTCAAGCTCATCGTCCATCTGCAAAAGCCGACTCCCGGCGTGCCGGATGCCGCCCGTCTGCCGCTCGATGCCCAGAACGAGACGATTCTGAGCGTACCGATCCGGCGCGTCACCATTCCGGTCGCCGCCGGCCGCAATCTGGCGGTACTGCTGGAAGCCGCCGTGCGCGCCACCGTGTTGAAACTGCGCGGCATCGACAGCATGCAGGAGTTTGTCGATCGCCAGGAAGCCGCGCTCCGCGCGGATAACGGCGGCGACCCGGTCAACTAGCGCGGCCGCATGGCGTTATGCAGGAGCGCCCCAGAACTCCATTTATCCCCGCCACACCACACACTTAGGAGACTCACGATGCACAAACTTGTTGCCGTTGCCTTGTCCGCCCTGTTCGCTGCCAACGTAGCACTCGCCGCAGCGGAAAAGGCCGCTGCCGCTCCGGCCGCGCCTGCTGCTGCTCCGGCGAAAGCGGCTCCTGCCCCGGCCGCAGTTGCCAAACCCGCCGCCGAAGCCGCAAAGCCTGCTGCTGCCGCCAAACCGGCTGCCACTGCGAGCGGCTGCGAAGCCAAGGCCGTGAGCAAGGACGGCAAGCCCCTGCACGGAGCCGCCAAAGCCGCCTCGATCAAGAAGTGCGAAGGAGCCGGCAAACCTGCCGAGGCTGCCAAACCCGCCGCCAAGCCGTCGGGTTGTGCAGAAAAGGCCGTCAGCAAGGAAGGCAAGCCGCTCGCCGGCGCCGCCAAGGCCACCTTCATGAAGAAGTGCGAAGCAGACGCCAAAGCGGCCAAGTAAGCTCGCCGAAATCCCTCAGGAAGCCGGCCCCCCGCAAGGGGTCGGCTTTTTTGCTTTCAACGATCGCGCTCTACGCAGCGTGCCCGGTGCGACGGCTTGCATTGCAACTCGTTGCATAGTATCGTTCGCGGCATGTCACTCGACCACGCCCTGCTCGTGTCCCTCCTCGAAAAACCCAGTTCCGGCTACGAACTGGCGCGGCGCTTTGAGCGCTCCATCGGTTACTTCTGGCACGCCACCCACCAGCAGATCTACCGCGTACTCGCGCGCATGGAGGCCGCGCACTGGATAGTCGCCAGATTGCAGGCGAGCGAGAACGCGCCCGACCGCAAGGTATTCTCGGTCACCGGACCGGGGCGCAAGGAACTTTCGCGCTGGATGATCGAACCGGTGGAACCGGAGGGCTCTCGCGATACGCTGATGGTCAAACTGCGCGGCGCAGCCTTTGGCGACCCGCACTGCCTGATCCCGGAATTCGAACACCACCGCGCTGCCCACGCCAACCGACTTACCTGTTACCGGGTTATCGAATCACGCGATTTTTCCGGGCGGCTGGAGCCACAGCGCGCCCTGCAATACATGGTCCTCAAGAGCGGCATACGCTTCGAGCAGGGCTGGCTGGAATGGTGCGAGGAGGCGCTTGGCCTGCTGCGCAGTATCAGCAAGAAATAATCAAGGAGAACATCATGAGGAAAACCTACCCGCACCTGCTGGCGCCGCTGAATCTGGGATTCACCATCCTGAAGAATCGCGTCCTGATGGGCTCGATGCATACCGGCCTGGAAGACATCGGCAACAGCCATGACCGCATGGCGGCGTTCTATGCCGCGCGCGCCAGGGGTGGCGTCGGCCTCATCGTCACCGGCGGCTTCGCGCCTAACCAGGACAGCATCGTCATGCAGGGAGCATCGATCCTCGACAACGAGGTCGAAGCCGCCAAGCACCGCGTGATAACCGAGGCGGTGCATGCCAACGGCGGCAAGATCTGCGTCCAGATCCTGCATACCGGGCGCTACGCCTACACCAAGCGCCCCGTGGCACCTTCGGCGCTGAAAGCGCCGATCAATCCGTCGACGCCGCATGCCCTCAACGAGGAAGAAATCCTCAAGACCATCGCCGACTATGCGCAATGCGCGGCGATGTGCCAGTTCGCCGGCTACGACGGGGTCGAGATCATGGGCTCGGAGGGCTACCTGATCAACCAGTTCATCGCGCCGCAGACCAACCACCGCGACGACCAGTGGGGCGGCAGCTTCGAGAACCGCATCCGCTTCGGCCTCGACGTGATCCGTGCCGTGCGGACGCGCGTCGGCGACCATTTCATCATCATCTTCCGCCTCTCGATGCTCGACCTGGTCGAAGGCGGCAGCACCTGGGACGAGGTCGTCGCGTTGGCCAAGGAAGTCGAAAAGGCTGGCGCCACGATCATCAACACCGGCGTCGGCTGGCACGAGGCGCGCATCCCGACCATTATGACCAGCGTGCCGCGTGCGGCCTACACCTGGGTTACGCGGCGCATGATGGGGCAGGTGAAGATTCCGCTGATCACCACCAATCGCATCAACGATCCGCAGGTCGCCGAAGACATCATCGCCCGCGGCGATGCGGACATGGTGTCGATGGCGCGGCCCTTCCTCGCCGATGCCGAGTTCGTAAACAAGGCCGCCGCCGGCCGCGCCGATGCGATCAACACCTGCATTGCCTGCAACCAGGCCTGCCTCGACCACATCTTCTCGCGCCAGCTGTGTTCCTGCCTGGTCAACCCCTTCGCCTGCCACGAACTCGACGTCACGGTCGAACCTGCCGCCGCGCCGAAACGCGTCGCGGTGGTCGGCGCCGGCCCTGCCGGACTCGCCGCAGCGACGCAACTGGCCGAGCGCGGCCACCGCGTCAGCCTGTTCGATTCCGCTGCCGAAATCGGCGGCCAGTTCAACCTGGCGCGACGCATTCCCGGCAAGGAGGAGTTCGGAGAGACCCTGCGCTACTTCCGCACGCGGCTCGCCGAACTCAAGGTCGATGTGCAGCTCAATCGCCGTGTCGCCAGCGCCGACTTTCAGGGCTACGACCATGTCGTCGTCGCCACCGGCATCGTGCCGCGCACGCCGGCCATTCCCGGCATCGACCATGCCAAGGTCACCAGCTACATCGACCTCATCGAAGGTCGCAAGCAGGCTGGCAAGAGGGTTGCCGTGATCGGCGCCGGCGGCATCGGCTTCGACGTCGCCGAACTGCTGACCAATGCGGAAGCACACGGCGATTCGATCGACACCTACCGCAAGGAGTGGGGTATCGATCCCGACTATCAGGACCAGCGCGGCGGTCTGACCGCGCCGCAGATGGCCGCCACGCCGCGCGAAGTCTGGCTGCTGCAGCGCAAGGCGAGCAAGGTCGGTGACGGCCTGGCCAAGACCACCGGCTGGGCGCGCCGCCTGCTGCTGCAAAAGCGCGGCGTGCATCTGCAGGGCGGCTGCGATTACCTGAAGATCGACGACGCCGGCCTGCACATATCAGTTGACGGTCAGCCACGCCTGCTCGGAGTCGATACCATCGTCATCTGCGCCGGCCAGGAGCCGCGCCGCGAACTGGTCGCCGGACTCACCGCTGCCGGCATCGAGCACACGCTTATCGGCGGCGCCGACGTAGCCGTCGAACTCGACGCCAAGCGCGCGATCTGGCAGGCGACGGAGTTCGCCGTCGAGTATTGATCGCTTAGGCCAGGAACTCGCTCCACGCGCCTGGTGCGCGCACCGGCAGCGGCTCGTAGCCGGGCAGCGCAATCAGGCGCTGGCGAAAAGTATTGCCCTGCAGGCGCGCCAGGAGCGCCTTGCCCTCCGGACTGCCGGCGGTGGCGGAGCGCATGACAAAGCCGTAGCGCTCCCAGATCAGCGGCACGAAACCGAGGTCGTAGCGCGCCGCCGCCGCCTCGATGCCGAAGCCGACATCGGCCTGGCCGCCGGCGACGGTGGCGGCAATGGCCTCGTGGGTGAATTCCTCGTGGGCATAGCCGTCAATGCTCTCCGGCCGCAAGCCGTTGGCCGCCAGCAACTGGTCGATCAGGCTGCGCGTGCCCGACCCGCGCTGACGATTCACCATGCGCAGGCCGCGCTTTGAAGCATCGGCCAGGGTTTGCAGCCGATGCGGATTGCCGCGCGCCACGATCAGGCCCTGACAGCGGCGCATCAGCGGCAGACAGACATGCAGCGAGGGCTTCAGCCAGCGCCCGAGCCAGGTCGCGACTTGCGCCGCGGTCCCGTTTTCCGGCACATGAAAACCAGCGATGTCGCACTCGTCGCGCCCCAGGCCCGCCAGTGCCTCGTCGCTGCCGCGCCAATACAAATCGAAGCTGATGCGGCGGCCATGTTCGACCCAGTCGGCCAGTGCCAGATCATGGCTCCCC
>Ga0209211_10006251_pt1 | contig 17331 bp, 15 predicted proteins | sample RifGroA2_FD_183992 | JGI IMG/M metagenome (GOLD analysis project Ga0209211, IMG submission 183992) | Groundwater microbial communities from Rifle, Colorado, USA - Groundwater A2 (SPAdes) (version 2) | ecosystem: Environmental > Aquatic > Deep subsurface > Groundwater | place: Rifle, Colorado... | reverse complement strand
AATAAGGGAAAAAGCATATGCAAAATTAAAGGTTCCAAAGATTACATTTCCCATGGCCCTTGCTATATAGACAAATATGAAGAAGTGCCCTAGCTTTCCAACCAACTCCGCTATGCTTAAGCTTATTGTATTCCTGGCTATTCTCCTGACGGCATCCATGGCCATGAGTTACAAAAGTGCTTATTTAAAAGTTTGTATAGGGAACTTTGAATAACCTGCCATTTTGCCATCGATTAAATCAAAAAATTTAAATAGTTAACAATAGTTAAGAAAAGCGATTAACAATGGAAGAAGTAGATGCAGTGCTAATATACCCTTCTGCAGGAGAGTCTGGAAAATCAACATTTTCCCCCCCCCATAGCCTCTTATCTATAGCATCATCCTTAGTCGGTGAATACAATGTGAAAATAATCGACCAAAGGGTTGATCCAAACTGGAAGAGCAGGCTTAAAACATACCTTAATACGCAGCCATCTGCTGTCGCTTTTTCTGCCATGACCGGCCTGCAAATCAGGTACGCATTGGATACTGCAAGGTACATAAGGGAAGAGGCTGGCAATTCAGTGCCTCTTATATGGGGCGGCGTTCACGCCAGCATGCTGGCAGACCAGACATTGGACAACGAATATGTGGATATAATAGTAAGGGGTGAAGGAGACATAAGCTTCAAGGAAATTGTAAAAAGAAGAAAAGATGGAAAATCAATCAAAGACATAGACGGGATTTCTTTTAAGGAGTACGGCAAGAAAATCCACAACCCTGATGCAAAGCTTCTCAATCTTAACGAAATAGGGAACATTCCATGGGAGCTGATAAATGTTGAGGATTACATCAGCGATGGCAGTCTTATGTTTGAGCCGGGAACTGTGAAGAGAATGCTTGATATAGGCGTAACAAGCAAGGGATGCCCGCACAAATGCTCTTTCTGCTATAATCTGTTTTTCAATAAAATGTATTGGAGGGGGATGTCAGCTGAGAAGACATTTGAGAGATTCAAGCAGGTTATAGACGATTTTAAAGTTGATGGCATCTGGGTGCATGACGACAATTATTTTGTTGATATGAAAAGAGTTGAAAAAATATCTGATATGATGATAAAAAACAACATGGATGTGCAGTGGACATCTTCCGGAATAACAGTATTCACGTACGCAAAAATGCCTGACGATATAAAAGACAGGATTGTCCAGTCCGGATGCTCCTCGTTTAGATTTGGCATTGAGTCGGCAAGCCCAAGAATACTTCAAATGATAGACAAGCCTAATACGGCAGAGCAGGTTTACGAAGTCAATAATGATACAAAAAAGCACAATATATCGCCAATCTACTCTTTTATGATAGGATTTCCAACCGAGACGAGGGAAGAGATATTGGAGACATGCAAAATGGTAGTCAAGCTGAAAAAAGAAAACAAAAAATGCAAAGTTCATGGAATCAGCGTTTATACGCCTTATCCCGGCACCCCATTGTACGAGCTTGCATGCAAAAATGGGTTTGCCCCGCCAGGCACATTCGAGGGATGGTCCAACATATACTGGGGAAGCAAAGATGTGGCAATCAGCTTATGCGAGGTTGACAGGGAATACTTAGACAATGTGCAGGACATCTCTTACCTGAATTCTGACTGGTTCCATTACATTATTCCCAAGTGGCTCAGGATTCTGAGCAAGCCGGCAAGAATGTGGCTCAATTACAGGTGGCAGCACCAGATGTTTAATGCATCCTTCGAGCTTGATCTTTACAGAAAGGCCAGAAGATACTTGTATGCTTAATTTTTATTAATGGTTTTGTTCTGATAATCAGCTAAATATAATCCTTAAAGAGAATTTTGAAATATATTAATTTTGTCAAAATTCTCTAAAGAAATGTCAGGATTTTATAAGTTTAACCAGTGCATAAGCGACTAAAGATACGATTAGTATTATCCAGTATTGCTCCGGCCATAAAACATTAAATGAGAAAAAGCCATTTGAAATGGGATAAAGCAGAATCCCGTCATAGTAATGTCTTGTAAAGCTGTCCGCAAAAAGGTGCAGCATAAACCCCAGCATAATGTAAATGTATGTTCTTCTCCAGTCATACTTGAATAAGGGGGCAATGATTGCGGGAATTATAAGCCCCATTACAGGAGAATGGTACAAGCGAGTGACAAAAAGAAGATTGTCATTCACATGAAAGAAAGCAGGCAGCAGGTTTATTTTGACAACAAAGTCAGGCAATAATGAGCCGAGCACGACAAGCCCTTTCTTGTCTATATTAAAAACTTCAGCAACTAACAATCCAATTATTATATGGGAAAGCCAGTCAGGCATTTTCAACGAACCTCCATTTTTTGAATTTCCACTCCCTGAAAAATATGAACAAAAACAAAAAGAATGCAAGGAATGAAATTATGTACTTCAGGTAATTGTAAGAAAGATTATGCACTTCCAATGCAGCGGCTGTTCCGTCGCTGTTTAGCTTCACTCTTACGTAAGTCTGGCCAAGCACGGGCTTTTCAAATCCGCTGTAATAAACTTTTAATGGCTTTTTATTGACAGTCATGTAAAAGCTTTGCTCAGACGCGTTCAGAACAGGACCAGCAAACTCAGTATTCTGTCCGGCATATCTTGAAGGATTTCCAAAGAAATCATCGCTGGAAGGGGCATAATTCTTCTTGCTAAGATAGAAATCCGATGAAAGGATTAAAAATATGAAAATCACGACTGCATAAGATATTATTGCTATCTTTTTAGTCTTTTTTCGCATACAGCAAAATAGTTCCCCCTTTCTTTAGCATTGCCTCAATTATCGACATAATAATTGATATTGGGACAAAAATAGGAAGCGCCAATAAGGTTATAAATGACGCATTAATTTTGTATGAGTCTCTCCTCAGCAGCTTGTACAATACATTTGCATCTTTTGTCCTAAACAGATTTAAAAATGTCTGCAAATAGCCAAATATGTTGTATTCCAAAGAAAAGTGCTTAATCTTAATCACTCTAAAATTCCCTTTTTTTAGCAAGGATTCTATAGTTTTCGGAGTGTAATGGAAAACATGCAGCGGCGGAGCAAGGTGAAACCACATAGCTCTGCCAAGCTTGGACTGCACGCTGTCAAAATTTGGGACTGCAACAATAAGATGCCCCTCTTCATTTAACAGATTCCTTATCTGCCTTAAATAAGGAACAGGATTTGTTATATGCTCTAAAACATGCCATAAAGTAATAACATCAAATTTTTTTCTGATTTTTTTTATGTCGTTGTATACGATAAGCCCCTTGAGCATTGCCTTTTTTGCGCCATCTTTGGAAGTCTCAAGCCCGCAGCATTCATAGCCTCTTCTCTTCATCAATTCCAGGAATGAGCCTTCTCCGCATCCAACGTCGAGAATTGAGGTTTTTTTTGGTACTTTATTTGCCCTTAGGCGCAGGAAATATTTATTCATCAGCCCATAATATTTATATGTGTAATAGCTGTTACTGTAATATTTTGCCAGCTCTTTTTTTAATGGCACAGGCTGTATAGAGACAGTATGGCATTTCTTGCACTCGTATAGGGAATAATGCTTGGAAGAAAGATTGTCATGGTCTTTTGCTTTAAACAGGAATATTAAACTGGTTGAGTCGCAAATGCCGCATTTCATTTTAGTGGTTTGCCAGAGGACATTAAGCCGATGCCTACATAATCCACATAATCTTTCATAATGTCTTTGTCGTATATTCTTCTGCAGTCGACTAATAAAGGGGCATTCATCTTTTCTTTAAATATTTGTGGGTCAAGTTTTTTATAAGCTTCCCATGAAGTCATCACAATGCAGCAGGAGCTTGCTTCCAGAGCTTTTGATATGTCTTCAGAGAATACGACGCCTTTCCTATCCTTAAAGTGCATTTGGGCATTCTTTATCGCAACCGGGTCGTGCGCAAATACTTTCGCGCTTTTTTCTAATAATCTTTCTATCATGTAAATTGAGGGGCTCTCCCTTATGTCATCTGTGTTTGGCTTGAATGACAATCCTAAAATGCATATTTTTTTATCTTTGAGGTTTCCCAGCCTTTTTTCTATCCTATTCAATATCCCCTGCACTCTGGAATCATTAATGGACAATATCGATTGGAGTAATTCCGGCTTATAATTCATTTTTTTAATGAAGCTGGTCAAAGCTTTGAGGTCTTTCGGAAAGCAGCTGCCTCCGAATCCGCATCCAGCTTTTAAATAACTCACAATGCCAGGGTGCAGGAACCTGCCATTTACTTTTTGGTTTATTCTTTTATCCATGCTTACTGCGTCTAAGACTGCATGGACATCCACATCTGGAATTCTCTCGCAGATTTCCGCAAATTCATTTGAAAAGGAGATGAGCAGCGGAAAGAAGGCGTTTGAGCAATACTTAATCATCTCCGCGGTATTCAGGTTATTGGCAGCTATATGGACATCATTAAAAAATTTCTTATAGAAATCAGATAAAAGCTTGCTGTCTTTTTCGGTTGAAGCTCCGATTATAATGCGGTCAGGCTCCAGAAAATCCTCTACGGCATTCCCTTCCCTTAAGAATTCCGGATTCACGCACAAGCCAAACCCATTTCCTGCCTTTTTCTTGGAATGTTTTTCCAAAATTGGGAGCAAAACGCTTGATGTTGTTTTTGGAACCACGGTGCTCTTTATGACTATAATCGGGTAGGTATTCCTGCCCCTAATCATCTTGCCAACAGACTTGCAGGCATTTTTTATGTGGCTTAAGTCAATATCATTTCCTTTGGTTGGAGTTCCGGTGCAAACAAATATAAAATCAGCATCAGCAGCCTTGCTTAAATCTGTTGTGAATTTTGCTCTTTTGGAAACTTGCCGGCGCAATTCATTCAAATTAGGCTCGTAAAACGGTATTCTACCTTTATTCAGCAAATTAATTTTATTGGCATCGACATCTACAAAAATGACTTCGTGCTTTTTTGCAAAACATAGCCCCGAAACCAAGCCGACATACCCCACACCGATAATGGCTATTTTCATCATAATTTAGAATTTCAGTTCTGATTTAAATTTTTTGTTTGTTATTCTGAAATCTGTGCCATAATATTGTACTTTTAAGTCCGTCCTTTAATGAATATTCAGGATGATACTTTAATTTCATCTTGATTTTAGTCAAATCAGGGCACCTGCGCTGGGGGTTGTCTGTCAAATATTCCTTTTCCGAGCTCTTTTTGTGGATTACCTTGAGTCTTGGGTTTGTCAATCCAATAATCAGCTTTGCTAAATTTGCCATTGATATCTCCTCTTGGTCATTGCCAACATTAAAGACATCCCCATTGAATCCTGATAAAAGCACTTTCAAATAACCAGTAATTGCATCAGCTATATAGCAAAAGCTTCGAGTGGCTTTTCCATCACTATACAAAATAATGTTCTGATTAGATAATGCGTTGCTTAGCAAATCCGGAATAACGCGCTTGTCATTTAAATACAGCCGCGGCCCATAGACGTTAAATGTGCGCGTTATTTTTACAGGCAATTTATATGTGCTGTAATAATTCATTGAGAGAGTTTCCCCAAACCGCTTGGATTCATCGTAACAAGCTCTTGGTCCTGTGCAGGAAACATTGCCCCTATAGTCCTCCGGCGTTGGTATGGACTCAGGCAATGGATCGCCGTATACTTCGCTGCTGCTCATGTACATAAAGCTTTTAACATTATGTTTTCTTGCCAAATCCAGCATTTTCCACGTACCATCCACATTGACCCGCATAGTCTCAAAGGGATATCTTCTGTAGAATGACGGGGAGGCTATGCTCGCTCCATGAACAACATAATCAACGGGCTCTACATTAAATGGCTCTGAAACATCCTTATTTATAACCTTGATATAGGGCTTATTTTTTAAATGCCCAAGGTTACGTGGAAACCCAGTTATGAAATTGTCAACTGCAATTATTTTGCAGAAATCCTTGAATTTTGTTTCATTAAGATAGGCAATCACATCAACTAAATAGCTGCATACAAAGCCAGCTGCCCCTGTAATTAAAATGCTGCTGCCCTCGAGATCTGAAAAATCGTTTGCGGGATTTTTATTTATGCCCGCAATATCCTCTTTTACAATGTTTAAAGATGGGTATGACAAAGCCATAAAAACACCTGACAACTATGGATAATGGGTGGGGGTCTGTTTATAAAGCTTTTTTAGTTTTAGTTAGTTTAGAAACACGTAATTTAGCATAGAAAATTTATTAAAGTAGCGGCATTTCTCGCAGGTGGGTTATTCATGTTGTCTCTTGTAGTGCCAGTGTACAATGAAGAGGATGTTATAGAAACCGCTGCAGGGAATATTTTAAAAGAATTTGAGAATAGTAAAATTAAGCTGGAATTGATATTGGTAAATAACGGCTCAACAGATAACACCGGTAAAATCATGGAAAATTTAAAACAGAAGAATATAAAAAAGGTTACTCTAAAGGCAAACCAGACATTCGGAGGTGGCGTAATAGGGGGCCTGAAAATAGCAAAAGGGGGCTATTTTGGGATTACATGCGCAGGTGGAAAAGTGCCGGTTAGCGAAATTGTGCGTCTTTATAGGATTGCAAGGGAAAATAATATTGATTTCTGCAAAGGAGACCGGGGATTAAAATACAGTAGCAAGACAAGAGTGATTCTCTCGGTCATTTATGGCATGCTAGTGCGGCTTTTTTTTTCCTTAAAAATAAGCGATATAAACGGCTACCCAATAATAATTAAAAGAAGTGTCTATGAAAAAATAAAACCCAAGCTTAAAAATTGGAACATTAATGTAGAGATGCTGCATAAAGCATCAAAATTTGGCTGCAAGATTTTGAGCATTCCTGTAAAGCACGGGGACAGGCTTGCAGGCGCTTCCCATGTGGGAATGGGGGTTGTTTGGGACATGTTTGTAGGGCTGATAAGGTACAGGCTGGCTGCCAAATAATAAGAAAAAAACAAGAAAATGACAAAGGTTGTTATACTGTGCGGCGGAGAGGGAACAAGATTAAAGGAGCATACGGAATTCATCCCAAAGCCGCTGGTCAGGATAGGCGGCAAGCCGATACTATGGCATGTAATGAAGATATACTCCCATTACGGCTACCGGGATTTTATACTGTGCTTGGGCTACAAGGGCGACATGATCAAGCAATATTTTCTTAATTACGAGACTGAAAATTTTGATTTTACATTAAAGCTTAAAAAAAGGGCTATTGATTTTCCAAAAAAACATGAAGTTGAAGATTGGAGTGTAAGTTGCGTAGACACAGGGGAGAAAACACTGACTGGCGGAAGATTAAAGAAGATCAGCCACTATTTGGACTCTGAAGATTTTATGGTTACATATGGCGATGGAGTTGCGGATATAGATATTAACCAGCTTTGGAAATTCCACAAAAGCAAGGACAAGATGGTTACTATAACAGGGGTGCATCCTGTATCAAAATACGGCTTAATTAAAATCAATAAAGGATTTGAGGTTATAAATTTCAAGGAAAAGCCTCCCCTTAAGGACCTGATAAATGCCGGTTTTATGGTGTGCAAGCGGGAGTTCATTGACTTGATAAAGACTGACTGCATGTTTGAGGAAAATATCCTGCCTGATCTCTCAAGAAAGAAGCAGGTTGCCGTATACAAGCATGAATCCTTTTTTCATCCGATGGACACTTATAAGGATTATGAGTCCCTCAATAGGATATGGAATGAGAAGGCAAACTGGAAAGTATGGTAGAATGCAAAAATGGGTAAATGTGGGGTTTGCAGTTCTGAAATCATAAAGTTCTTGTCATTAGGGAGGACTCCGCTCGCCAACTCATTTCTTAAAAAGGAGGAGCTCAGCAAGAATGAAGAATACTATCCGCTTGATGCGGGATTCTGCCAGAAATGCGCTCTTGTCCAGCTTATATATGTTGTCAGCCCGGAGAAAATTTTTAAGAATTATGTCTATGTGTCATCAACCTCAAGCACATTGAGGGCCCATTTCAAAGAATTATCGGAAAAAATAATCAAAAGAATAAGCAAAGGCTCGACTGTGATGGAAATAGGCAGCAACGACGGCACTCTTCTTAAAAATTTTGCTCGAAAACAATACAATGTATTGGGAATTGAGCCATCTTCCAACATAGCAGAAATAGCCAACAACAACGGGGTTAAAACCCTGAATGTGTTTTTAAATGAGAATTCTGCAAAAAAAATAGCCAAGAAATATGGAAAGGCTGATGTTGTAATCGGCACAAATGTTTTTGCGCATATTCCTGATTTGCACGGATTATTAAGGGCTCTGAAAATACTGCTCAAGCCTAATGGATTTGCCGTGTTTGAGTCGCCCTACCTAATTGATTTAATTTCTAAAAAGGAATTTGATACGATTTATCATGAGCACGTATATTACCTTTTGATAAAGCCGCTTAAATACTTATTTGGAATGCATGGAATGGAATTGTTCGATGCTGAAAGGACAAAAATACACGGCGGCTCAATAAGGTTTTATATCGGAATGAAAAATAAAAGAAAAATAAACAGAAATATCAATGATTTGCTTGAGCTTGAAAAAAAGAAAGGATTTCATGACATAAGCACATACACGAGATTTGCCAAGGATATTATCAGATTAAAAAAAGAGCTTACCCAGCTGCTTGGAAAGCTTAAAAGAGAAGGAAACAAGATATGCGGATTTGGCGCTCCGGCAAAAGGGAACACTTTGCTTAATTATATGAAAATAGGCCGCTCAACCTTAGATTACATAGTTGACAATAGCCATTATAAGCAAAATCTTTTCACGCCTGGCACAAAGATTCCGGTGCTCCACCCGAGCAGATTATTATCGGACAAGCCGGACTATCTGCTTATTCTTGCCTGGAACTTTGCCGATGAGATAATAGAAGAGCAGAAAGAATTTGCCAGGAGCGGCGGCAAGTTTATCATACCTATCCCTAAGCCGATAGTTGTGTAGTTCTATCGAAAAGCAGCATCTTTAATTTACATGCTGCTGCTGATCTTTGCATATTTTGCAAGATAGTAGATATCATTAAGCGATAAGCTTTTAAGAATTCGCAAAGCTCTTCCAGGCCTTAAATATACCGTTTAAATGCTTTTTTTATTAGATAATATTCGTTTAACAATATTTTTAAACCTATGCCTGTTTTCTTAATGCATGGCAAAAATGAACATACTGGTAACAGCCACTACATTCCCGCGGTGGAAAGATGATACCGAGCCAAGTTTTGTGTTTGTACTCAGCAGGCTATTATCTATCCATGGGTATAATGTGACTGTGCTAGTGCCTCATTCTTATGGCTCTAAAAAGTATGAATTAATGGACAACCTCAAGGTTTATAGGTTTCCTTATTTTGTGCCATACAGGATGCAAAGGGTTTGCTATCAGGGAGGTATCCTGGAAAACCTGAAAAGATACAAGCTGGCCGTGCTGCAGCTGCCTTTGCTATTCGCATTTGAATTTTTGAATATGGCAAGATTGATAAAAAAAGAGAAAATTGATGCCATACATGCGCATTGGATAGTGCCTCAGGGATTTCTGGCTTACCTGTGCAAAAAACTATATGGAATTCCATACATTGCTACTGCGCATGCAGGGGATGTTTTCCCGCTGAAATCCAAATTTTTCAGATTTTTGTCAAACCTGGCAATTAAAGATTCTGACTTCTGCACTGCAAACAGCTCTTTTACAAAAAAAAAGCTCCTAAAAATTTCAGGAAGAAAAGATATAAAAATAATCCCGATGGGAGTTGATTTAAGCGTTTTCTCGGAGAGGAATAAAAATGAAGATTTAAGAAAAAGATTAGGTGTAAAAAAAGAGTTCATTTTGACTGTTGGCAGGCTTGTTGAAAAAAAAGGAATAAAATACCTTATATCCTCCATGAAGGATGTAATAAAAAAATTTCCTGATGCAAAGCTCGTCATTGTCGGAGATGGCCCTGAAAGAAAGGGCTTGGAGATTCTTGCCAAGGACCTCAAGCTTGATGGCAGCATCATATTTGCGGGAAGTGTGGAAAACAGGCATTTGCCGGAATTTTATGCAACAGCTGACTTATTTGTTGGACCTTCCATAGTCACTGAAAGCGGCGATACAGAGGGGCTTGGAATTGTTTTCCTCGAAGCGCTTGCATCAGGAACTTGCGTGATAGGAAGCAATGTCGGAGGCATTCCAGACATAATAAAGCATAATGATACTGGATTGCTGGTAAATCAAAAATCCCCCGGGCAACTGGCAAACGCAATCATAAGGCTGTTGTCTGACAAGGGCTTAAGAAGAAGGCTGGCTTCAAGCGGGCGAAAAATGGTTAAAGAAGTTTACTCGTGGAGATTAATAGGCAAAAGATTCAACGAATTGGCAGCATCAATCAAATGAAAGAAGAATCAGTAATATTGAATGCATATCCCCTGAATAGGAATTCCCTGATGCTGATAAGCTTTGATGAATTGAAATTTCCCGATGATGCGGATTTTGGCAGCATCAAAGTTGTTGACAATGCCGACAGGAAACTCTTATTTGACTTGGTGCATGTCAGTGGCCATTCAAAAAAATCCGGGTATGGAAATGAAATCGGCCAAAATCATCTGGCTGTGGTTATCAATCAGGACGGCATAAAGCATATTAAAATTCTGCATAGGAGGGGAAAAAAATCAGGAGCTTATTCCGGCCCTAAAAAAAGTATTGATATTGTAAATGATGACTCTCTCATTATAAGCACCGGCAATGTGTCAATATTGTTTGAGAAAAAAGGCTATGCTATCGAAAAAATCAAAATAAATGGCTATGAATGCGGGCCTCTGCAATTGGCGGCTTCCGGAGGCAGGTTATTTTTCCAAAAAGACATGAAAGATGCAGAAATGAGCATCGTTTGTGATTCCAACATTGTTAAGATATTCAAAATAAAAGGTGTGCTGAATGTGGAGGGACGCATGTGCAAAAAAGAGGGATTCCTTCCTGTAGGGATTCTTTATTATTTTTGGAGCCCAGACGGCAAAAACATCATGTCAAAAGCTGAAATAGAGCTTAAGTATGATGAGGCAACAGGCTTGGATGGCAGCAGGGCTGAATTTTTGGACCCGTTGATATGGTACAGGCTTGATAATTTTAATGAAAATTTGGTTGCCAACAAGCTTTTTACAAATGTTATGGGTGAAAGCGAGGTAATGACATTAAAGCACCCTTATTCTGCCCATTTCTGCAAAGGCAATGCATATTTTATCATGTGCCCTTACTTGGCTCTGCCGAATGACGGAATCCATATAGAAAAAGGCAAAAATTTCTTTGGTGCAAGCTGGCATTCCATGCCTGAAGCTAAAAAGCCTTACTGGGCTCAGATTGACAAGAGGGAACGCACCGGAAAACCGCAAGGTTTTCATCCTGCGCATTCTCTCAGGGCATACTGGGGAATGGGCATGTATTTTGGCGGCAAAATTAGCGTCGATAAAATAGCCTCTGTCTTTTCCTATCCACACAAGCTGAGGAATATATTGCATTTAAGCTCCGAACCTGTGTCTAACGCCTGCATCACAAGATGGAAGGGCAACAAAAAAATGGCTTTAAATGCAATTACTGATGATGCAAAAATAAATGACTATCTTTACAGGATAAATGGCAAAATCCCAAAATGGGTGCAGGTTGCCATAGCTACAAGGACTTTGTACGGCATAAATTATCACAGGTTCTGTTATTTGGGAAACAGGATATTCTGCCTGAAAAGTTATCCAATGCTATCCACGCTTTTAAGCACTTTATTCTGCTTTTTTGGCGTGGGAAAACCATTAAGGAAGAAGTTTGCTCAGGAGGGGCTTTCGTATTTGCCTCATACAAATACCCATCCAAGGATTTACCTGATTGGAGCAGGCGGAATATGTGATGAAGTCCAGAAATCCGAAAAAATATGGATTAAAAAATGGAAGTGCAAAATTCCATTGTCCCACGTTTTTTCCTATGCATCCCCGTACGGAATCGCCACGAGCAAAGGAACACTGGAGAAAGTTGCGTTTTCAGCATCCAAATACCTGCAATGGATACGGGAATGGCCTGTGCCAAACGCCCCCATTGACTTCTTTCTGCCGACAAGGCTTTTTTGGGGGATTTGCATCGGAGAGATTTTTGACAAGGCTAACTGCATGGAAATAAGAAAGGATTTTACTGAAAGGCATAAAAATGGCGCTGATTACATGCTGATATCAGGGCACGTTCCTGAGTATGGCGCTGAATGCCCCGGCTACATCACAGATATGTTTGATTTTTTCCAAAAATATGATGATGTATGGTTTGCAGGGGCTGACGACATAATCAAGTACTACAAGGCAAGGGAGAACCTAATAATAGGCAGGACTGAGAAACAGGGAAAGAAATTCGTGCTTGAAATCAAAAACAATCTTCCATCTTATTTTTCCACTGAGGTAACTTTAATTCAGCACGTCAATAAAAAAATCGGCAAAATCCAGTTCGCAACAGGCAATAAAGAATTTTTGGACGTGCCTTACAAATACATTGGCAAAAATGTAATCATGTACAATGTGCCATCTGATGCAAGATATGTTCTAATTTCATAACGCCTTTTCCACCACGTAAACCTTTGAAGGGTTAAGAAATTTTGCAACAACGTCTATCATTCTATAGTTATTTTCTTTTATAATTTCTTCTATCTTTTTCTGGTTGACATAAAATACATTCACAACAATCATCATCCTTGTTTTTCTTGGAGATTCTTTCAGAAATCTTTCAACTATTTTGTATCCATTATTGTCTTCCATGTCCCTGAAAGGCGGGTTGAAAACAGCCCAGTCAAAGTTTCCTTTCACATTTTTAAACAAGTCGCTTTTCAGTATCCTGATGTCGGATTTGTTGTGCTTTGCCACAATCCTTGCGCTTTTTGCGCACTTGTCATCTATCTCAGTTGCAGTTACATTGGCATTCATATTCTTTCTCAGCCAAATGCCATGTATTGCGCATGCGCCTGTGCCGATATCAAGCACTTTGTCATTATTTTTAACATATTTTCTCAATGCCTTTTTCATGAGAATTGTAGAGAATCCTATCTGGTAATCTGAAGTGCTTCTGCCGCAATCAACTCCAAAAAGAAGCTTGGCAAAGATGTTTGAAGACAGAAGCCTTGTAAGAAATTTTATGAAAAGCCTGCTCATTTTAAGGTTTTGCCAATGGTACATCTTTTGATCTTCAAATAGCATAGAAAATAAGGTTAGGATAACAACTTATAAATATTATTGTTTATTGGACATTAACCTCATTATAATTTTTTAATTCTAAGGAAGTTCTTTATCTTTCTTACTTAAATACTCTTCGTATATCTCAGACTGATTTAAAATATTCCCCCATAAAATAAAGTCATCAAAAGAACCACTAAGACAGGATTCTTTTTTATGAGAAGAAGCGATATACCATGTCTTAAGTGGTATGTTAAAATTTGCATCCTTAATTGAAATAGAACTTTTTACTTTACTATCAACATAAAGTTTAATATAGTCATTTTCTCCCCAACTTACAGCCAAATGGGTCCACTTTTTTAATGGAAGTTTATGATTAAAACTCAATGTGAATTCTAAATTACTTGAATCATGCATTCTAACCTTTATTACTTCAGTTCCAGTTATAAAAAGTTCTAAAAAACTATTATCATCATAGTCAATCATATCAAGTACATAATGGTCCTCTCCTAGAGTTAATTCTTCTGGCGCAACCATAATTGCTAGCGTACCATTAGGCAAAGTTTTATTAATGTCATTCCTATTCTTAACATAGGGACAATCATAAAATAAAGAACCAGAATCGTTCTCTGTAACATCTTGATATCTATCTAACATCATTAATGATATGTTTTTGTTCTGTAATGCTTCTTTAGAATTTGGATTTATATCTAATACCTTGTCAAAAAATTTAACACTTTCATTAAACCATTTCAGTCCTGCTAATGATATGCCTTTTTCAATTAATGCTTCTTCAGAATAAGCGTTAATCTCTAATGCCATATTAAGTGATTCTAGACTCTTTTTATGTCTTCCAAGATAATTCAAAGCAATACCTTTCATAATCAAAGCCTTAACATCTCTGGGATTTATTTCCAAAACTCTATCAAATAGATACAAACTATCTTCATATTTACTTAATAAAAAATAAGCATAACCCTTATCATACAATGTTTGTATATCATTAGGATCTAATTTTAAAGCATTATTGAAAGATGTTATGCTCTCATTGTATTTGCCTAATTTTAGCAACGCTAATCCTCTACCATACCAAGCCTCTTTATAATTATTATCCAGTTCTAATGCCTTATTAAAAGCCATTAGACTTTCATTAAATTTTCCCATGTTATCTAATGTGATTCCTTTGCCATTCCAAGCCACATTGAATTTTGGATCTATTTTTAATGCCTTATCTAATTCTTCTAAACTTTCTTTATATTTTTTTAATTCCTTTAGGGCATCAGCCTTATTGGTGTATGCTTCTTTAAAATTAGGATTAATTTGTAGTGCTTTATTATACGATTTTATGCTTTCCTCATATTTACCTAACTCAAATAAACTGATACCCTTACCAAAATGTGCTAGATAAAAATTTGAATTCATTTCTAGGGTTTTATCAAAATGATAGATGCTTTCATTGTATTTTCTTAATGAAGAGTATGACGCCCCTATAATAAATGAAGATATTATTGGCTCAATTTTAGAATTAAAAGATTCATTTAAAAGGTAAATTGCACTATTAAACTCTCCCAAGTTAAAAGCGGCTAATCCCTTTTCAAAATTGTTTTTTGCACTTTCATTTAAAGTTTTGGCTAATCTTAAAATTTTTTCTTTAGAAAATTCGACTTGTTCTGTTAAACAATTATCAGTTTTTCCTTGACATACAGCTTTCATTTCAGCTATATTTTTATTTATATTTACTATATCTTTGTTATTTTCTAAGTATTGGTATAATGGAATAAACCCAAAAATAAGACCTATAATCCCTATGATAATCCCAATCCTAGTTGGCAAGGACCATCCAAGAAATCTTTTAAGTATAGCATTTGTCATTTTAATTGTTAGACAAGAAGCGTTTGATATTCCCTACAACGTAATCTATCTCATTAGCAGAAAGCTCCGGGTACATTGGAAGCGATAGAATCTCATTTGCAACTTTTTCCGATGCCGGAAACGAGCCTTCTCCTAAGCCCATGAATGAATAGGCTTTCTGGAGATGCACCGGAATAGGGTAATGTACCCCCGTTGATACGCCATTTTTGCCCAGAAAATCCCTTAACATATCCCTTTTTTTCGCCCTGATGGCATATACATGGTAAACATGCTTTGCATAGCCTGCCTCGTAAGGCAGCACAATGTCAAGCTTTTCCAGCAATTCATTGTAGATTTGCGCATTTTTTCTTCTTTTTTCAGTCCATTCATTGATATATTTTATTTTAACCCCAAGCACAGCGCCTTGAATTGCCTCCATCCTGCAGTTGTCGCCTATTAAGTCATGGTAATACCTTTTTAGCTCTCCATGCTGCCTCAGCAGCACAAGCTTTCTTGCCAAATCTTCGTCATTTGTGCAGACAGCGCCTGCTTCTCCATACGCTCCGAGGTTTTTTCCGGGGTAAAATGAAAAGCAGCTTGCATCTCCAATAGAGCCCACTTTTTTATTTTTGTATAGGGCATTATGCGCCTGGGCAGCGTCCTCTACAACCTTAAGCTCATTTTTTTCCGCAATCTCCATTATTGGAGCCATATCAGCAGGCTGCCCAAACAAATGCACAGGCATTATCGCCTTTGTTTTTTTTGTTATCTTTTCCTCTATTTTTTCCGGATCAATGCAGTAAGTTTTCTCGTCTATGTCGGCAAAAACCGGCTTGGCGCCTGTATGGGAGATGGCTTCTGCCGTGGCTATGAATGTAAAAGGTGTTGTTATTACCTCGTCATTTGCTTTGATTCCTAGGGCAAGCAGCGCCAATCTCAATGCAGATGTGCCGTTGTTGACCCCAATGCAGTGCTTTACATTGCACAAATTGGCAAATTTACCCTCAAAATCCTCGACTTTTTTCCCCAGAATGAAAGCTGTATTGTTAAAGACTTCCTGAATAGACGAGTCAATCTCGTCCTTTATTCCAAGATATTGCTGCTTTAAGTCTACAAGCGGTATTTGCATTTTATTACAATTTTTTTATAACCCTTGCTGGATTGCCTGCCACAATCACGTTTGCAGGCACGTCTTTTGTTACAACAGAGCCAGCTCCAATAATGGAGTTCTCTCCGATAGTTATCCCCCCAAGTATCGTGGCATTGGCGCCTATGGAAGCCCCTTTTTTCACTAAAGTCTTTAATGGAACCCAATCCTTGCCCTGCTCTTTCAGCATTCCGTTTACTGTTGCCCTTGGTATCTTGTCGTTTACGAAGCAGGCATGCGGGCCTATAAAAACATCATCTTCTAAAACAACCCCCTGCGGCAGAAAGGCAAAAGCCTGTATCTTGCAGTTTTTCCCTATCACTACATTTTCCCTTATTTCCACATAGCTGCCAACCTTTGTATTGTCGCCTATTTCGCAGCCATATACGTTTACAAAATTGTAAATCTTTACGTTCTTCCCAAGTTTAACTTTGTCTATAATGCGGTTTTCCATTTTTTCTAGTGCTGCACATCAATTTAAATAATTATCGGATGCCATAAAATAAATATCAATATTGGCCATATTTTGATGCATAGCAAATCACACTAATATTCATACATTTTCGTTGTGATTTGCTTATTAGGTGTACAGTAGCTTAACTTATGTCCGCTTTTGTTAGCAGGACATTTGTCCGCTTTTTCAATAGTTTCCTTTGCTTGTTAAAATACTTTTTGTTGTTGTAAACGCTTGCCGGAGTATTCCAGCCAAGTATTTCCTGCTTCCTCCAGTTGTTGTACTGATTGTCGAATTTCCACAGATGCTTTCTGAAATCGCTAAGCGATTTGAATTTCTTCAAAGAAATAAGCTCTCGGTAGAGAGCTTTGTGATAAGCCTCAATCTTTCCCCTGCCTCTTGGATGGTACGGCTTTCCAAAGATCAGCTTTATTCCGTGCTTCTCTGCTTCATTCTTGAAGTCTTTGGCAACAAACTGCTTTCCATTATCCAAATAAATCTGCTTTGGCACTCTTCCATTGCGTAAAGCCCATTGGAGGCAGATTACAGCGCTGTCTGCATCTTTTTTCAGATAAGCTTTTGACCTCACCCTGTATCTTGAGCAGTCATCATTAAATCCTGTCACATACACTTTCCCCACGTCGTGAATTCTGAACTGGAATGTATCTCCTTGCCACATTGAATCAACATGCTTCCTTTGGAATCGCTTGCAAGGCTGTGGCTTTGCCTTGACTCTGATAAG
>Ga0209211_10006250_pt1 | contig 17332 bp, 13 predicted proteins | sample RifGroA2_FD_183992 | JGI IMG/M metagenome (GOLD analysis project Ga0209211, IMG submission 183992) | Groundwater microbial communities from Rifle, Colorado, USA - Groundwater A2 (SPAdes) (version 2) | ecosystem: Environmental > Aquatic > Deep subsurface > Groundwater | place: Rifle, Colorado... | reverse complement strand
GGCTTACGTCGGCATCGACAACTACGCCGCCGGTCGCACCGCCGGCTATCTGCTGGGGCGGCTGTGCCGCAAGGTTGGCCGCATCCTGTTGCTGTCCAGCCGCCGCGACTACCGTGGCCACATCGAGCGCAGCAGCGGTTGCCGCGATGTGCTGGCGGCGCAGTTTCCCGAGCTGGAGTGCGATGCGCGCAGCAGCGAAACCCACGACGACCCGGACAAGTGCTACTGGGCGGTGAGCCAGGCCTTCCAGCGCGGCGACGTGATTGCCGGTATCTACAATACCGGGGCCGGTTCGCCCGGCATCGAGGCGGCGCTGCGCCGCTTTGCGCTGGACAAGGTGTGCTGGGTGACGCACGAGATTTCCGACGACCACCGCCTGTACATGCAGCAAGGGCTGCTGGACGTGGTGATCGACCAGGACCCGGACACGCAGGCCATCCGCGCGCTGCAGCATGTGCTGGCGGCGCTGGAGATGGCGCCGGCGGATGCTGCGGCCGCCGCAGCGGGTGAGTTCCGGTTGTATCTGCCGGAGAACATGGGGCAGCAGCCGTATCTGGGCTGATGGCTGACGCAGGCGCAATCGACATTGCGAAATTAATTTCTATTGATTTAAATTTAAGAAAATATTTTGCAAAATGACGCCGTTCCTATATCGTGAGCAGGTAGCCGCACGCTGACGGCGGCGTAACGGCCCACGGCAGGCCGCATGGACAAGGAGACAAAGGTGAAGACAGTACGCTTGACGGTGGCCCAGGCGCTGGTGCGCTATCTGGCCGCGCAGTATGTGGTGGCCGAGGACGGCACGCGCGAGCAGCTTTTTGGCGGGGTGTGGGCCATTTTCGGCCACGGCAACGTGGCGGGCCTCGGCGAGGCGCTGTACGCGATGCGCGACGCGCTGCCGACTTTCCGCGCCCACAACGAGCAGGGCATGGCGCTGGCCGCCGCCGCCTATGCCAAGGCGCACTTCCGCCGCCGCATGATGGCGGTGACCACCTCCATCGGCCCCGGCTGCAACAACCTGGTGACCGCCGCGGCCACCGCGCACGTCAACCGTCTGCCGATGCTGCTGTTGCCGGGCGACATCTTCATCACCCGCGCGCCGGACCCGGTGCTGCAGCAGGTGGAAGACTTCCACGACGGCGGCGTGTCCGCCGCCGACACCCTGCGCCCGGTGTCGCGCTATTTCGACCGCATCGTGGTGCCGGAACAGCTGCTGACTGCGCTGCCGCGCGCCATTGCCTACCTGACCGACCCGGCGTTGTGCGGCCCGGTGACGCTGGCGCTGCCGCAGGACGTGCAGGCGCTGGCGCATGACTGGCCGGAATCGTTCTTTAACGAACGCACCATCCGCTTCCGCCAGCCCCCGGCCGAGGCCGCCGAAGTAGCGGAGCTGGCCGCGATCCTGAAAAGCGCCAAGCGGCCGCTGATCGTCACCGGCGGCGGCGTGCTGTACAGCCAGGGCGGCGTGGCCGCGCTGCGCCGGTTTGCCGACAAGCACGGCATTCCGGTGGGCGAGACCCACGGCGGCAAGGGCGCGCTGGCGTGGGATCACCCGCTGCTGGCCGGCTCCATCGGCGTCACCGGTTCGCCGGCGGCCAACGCGCTGGCGCAGGACGCCGACGTGGTGCTGGCGGTCGGCACCCGGCTGCAGGATTTCACCACCGGCTCGCACGCGCTGTACGCGCAGGCCAAACTGCTGTCGATCAACGTCAATACTTTCGATGCCATCAAGTGGGGCGGCTGCAGCATCCAGGCTGACGCCACCGCCGGCCTGACGGCGCTGTCCGCTGGGCTGGGCGACTGGCACAGCGAGGCGGCGTGGGATACGCAGGCGCGGCGGCTGTGCGACGCCTGGCGCCGGCAGGTGGCGGAAATCGTGGTCAGCCCGCGCGCGGCGCTGCCGACCTACGCTGAAGCCATCGGCGCGGTGCAGGCGTCGGCGGCCGATTCGGCCGGCAACGACATCGTGGTGTGCGCGGCTGGCACCCTGCCGGCCGAGCTGCACAAGCTATGGCGCACCAGCCGTCCCGGCGGCTACCACATGGAATACGGTTACTCCTGCATGGGCTACGAAGTGGCCGGCGGCCTGGGCGCCAAGATGGCGCAGCCGGAGCGCGAGGTGATCGTGATGGTGGGCGACGGCAGCTACATGATGCTCAACAACGAGCTGGCCACCTCGGTGATGCTGGGGCACAAGATCATCGTGGTGCTGCTGGACAATGCCGGCTACGCCTGCATCAACCGCCTGCAGCAGGCCTGCGGCGGCGCGCAGTTCAACAATATGTATGAGCACTGCCTGACCGGGCCGGATGGCGCGCCGACCATCGATTTCGAAATGAACGCGCGCTCGCTGGGCGCGGCGGCGGAAACGGTGCGCACGGTGGCGGAGCTGGAGGCGGCAATGCAGCGCGCGCGCGCGTCGACCAGGAGCTACCTGATCAGCTTGCAGGTGGACGGCCCGCAGTGCACGCCGGAAGGCGGCAGCTGGTGGCAGGTGGGCATTCCGCAGGTATCGGAGCGCAGCGAGGTGAACGCGGCACGCGAGCGCCACGAGCAGGCGGTGCGCCAGCAGCGCGTCTGAGTGTGTGCTTGAGCGTCAGCGGCTGACGGTCGTCTTGTTCCGCCAAGCGGGCCGCCCAGTGATGGGCGGCCCGCTTGTTTTTTGCGGCCAACCCTGGCGGCACAAGGTTGGCCGCAAGCGCTTGTCGTGGCGGCGTGCAGTTCGCGGCGTTTGCGGCGGCGGCGGGTGACAGCTCGCCTGCGGCAGTGGCCGCCCATGCGCTGTCGCGGTAGCACCGGCGGGCCGGGCGCGGCGGTTTTCTGCTGCCGGGCGCCGCTGCCGGTGGGCACGCCGCCCGATGCCCGAAGCATGGTGTGGCGGCTTTGTAGAAATAAATTTCTACTTAAATTTTTATGTGAAATTTTATTTGCAATTGTCGGCAGCAACACTTATCTTAGCAATACGGATTTGCCGAAGACGCCGCTGGAGTTGCTCGCAACTGACACGGCACTCAACGGCCCGGTAGCAAATCAAAAAAACACAGGAGACACACCGATGAAACGTATTACCAAGCTTGCTGGTTCTGCTGTATTCGTTGCACTGGCCACCGCCGCCATGCCTGCCTCTGCCGCCAAGATCGGCGTCACCATGTCGGCCTTCGACGACAACTTCCTGACCGTACTGCGCAACAGCATGAAGTCCCACGCCGGCAGCCAGAAGGACGTCAGCGTCCAGTTTGAAGATGCGCAAAACGACATCGGTCGTCAGATCTCCCAGGTACAGAACTTCATCGCCCAGCGCGTGGACGCCATCGTGGTGAACGTGGTGGATACCGAAGTGACCCCAAAAATCACCAAGATGGTGTCGGCTGCCGGCATCCCGCTGGTGTACGTGAACCGCCTGCCGGCCGACCGCGTGCTGCCGGCCAAGGTGGCGTTTGTCGGTTCCAACGAGGTGGAGTCCGGCACGCTGCAGATGAAAGAGGTGTGCCGCCAGATGGGCGGCAAGGGCAACATCGTGGTGATGATGGGTGACCTGTCCAACCAGGCTGCGCGCATGCGCACCAAGGACGTGGAAGACGTGATTGCCACCCCGGCCTGCAAGGGCATCAAGATCGTGGAGAAGCAGACCGCCAAGTGGTCGCGCACCGAAGGCCGCGACCTGATGATGAACTGGCTCAGCGCCGGCGTGAAATTTGACGCGGTGGTGTCCAACAACGACGAAATGGCGCTGGGCGCGATCCAGGCGCTGAAATCCGCCAAGCGCCTGAACGGCACCATCGTCGCCGGTGTCGATGCCACCCGCGACGCGCTGACCGCGATGAAGTCCGGTGACCTGAAAGTCACCGTGTTCCAGAATGCCGCCGGCCAGGGCCGCGGTGCCATCGACACCGCGCTGAAGCTCGGCCGCGGCGAAAAAGTGCCGTCGATGAACTACATTCCGTTCGAGCTGGTGACCCCGGCCAACCTGAAGTCCTACGAAGCGCGTAACTGATTGTCTGTGTTGCCGCGGCGGGGGCAGGCGACCCGCTGCGGCGCTGCAAAGGAACACGAGTCATGTTGAGTTTAGCACCAGAGAAAGTTGTCGCCGCGGCTGCCGAGGCCGCCGCAACATCACAGCCGGAAGCGACCCTGCTGATCGAAGTGGAAGGTGTCCGCAAGACGTTTCCGGGTGTGGTGGCGCTGGACAATGCCTCCTTCCGCCTGCGTCCGGGCACCGTGCACGCCCTGATGGGCGAAAACGGCGCCGGCAAATCCACGCTGATGAAAATCCTGGCCGGGGTGCACGAGCCGGACAAGGGCGTCTTCCGCCTGCGTGGCCGCGATATCGTGCTGAAGTCGCCGCTGGATGCGCTGGAACACGGCATCGCCATGATCCATCAGGAGCTGAACCTGATGCCGTTCATGACCGTGGCGGAAAACATCTGGATCCGCCGCGAGCCGCTGAACCGTCTGGGCTTGGTCGATCACGGCCGCATGAACCAGATGACGCGCGAGCTGCTGCAACAACTGTCCATCGAGCTGGATCCGGAAAGCAACATCATCGACCTCAGCATTTCCGCCCGCCAGATGGTGGAAATCGCCAAGGCAGTGTCCTACGACTCCGACGTGCTGATCATGGACGAGCCGACCTCGGCGCTGACCGAGCACGAGGTGTCGCACCTGTTCCGCATCATTCGCGAGCTGCGCGCGGCGGGCAAGGGCATCATCTACATCACCCACAAGATGAACGAGCTGGCGGAAATCGCCGACGAAGTCACCGTATTCCGTGACGGCCGTTTCATCGGCTGCAAGCAGGCCGAGCGCCTGGAGCGCGACGAGATCATCAGCATGATGGTTGGCCGCGAGATCACCGAGATGTTCCCCAAGGAGCCTGCCAAGATCGGCGACGTGGCGCTGACGGTACGGGGCCTGACCCTGGACGGCGTGTTCAGCGACGTGAGCTTCGAGGTGCGCCAGGGCGAGATTCTCGGCGTCGCCGGCCTGATCGGCTCCGGCCGCAGCAATGTGGCGGAGACGCTGTTCGGCGTGACCCCGGCCAGCAGCGGCAGCATCACCATCTTCGGCAAGGCGGTGACGGTCGATTCGCCGCAGGTGGCGATGGCGCAGGGCATGGCCTTTCTCACCGAAGACCGCAAGGACACCGGCTGTTTCCTCAACCTCAGCATCCTGGAGAACATGCAGATCTCGGTGCTGAACGACGATCACCTCACCGCCGGTTTCGTGCACCAGAAAACGATCGACCAGCTGTGCGAAAGCATGGCGGCGACATTGCGCGTGAAGGCACCGGGGCTGTACGAGCGGGTGGAGAACCTGTCCGGCGGCAACCAGCAGAAGGTGCTGATCGGCCGCTGGCTGCTGACCAATCCGCGCATCCTGATCCTGGACGAGCCGACCCGTGGCATCGACGTCGGCGCCAAGGCCGAGATCCACCGCCTGATTTCCAAGCTGGCGGGGCAGGGCGTGGCGGTAATCATGATCTCGTCGGAATTGCCGGAAGTGCTGGGCATGAGCGATCGCATCATGGTGATGCACGGCGGCCGGGTGACCGGCATCCTCGATCGCGCCGACGCCGACCAGGTCAGCATCATGCAACTGGCCGCCAGCTAAACCGCCGCGCCAGCACAACGCTAACAGCAGTAAGCACTGTCACAGTGCCACAAGACAAACATGGAGGATGGAACGATGGCTATCGCGAATACCGGCACGATCGACAAGCTCGACAAAGGGCCGCTGAGCAAATTCAGGATCCCTGCCGAGGCACGGATTTTCATGGTGCTGCTCGGTGTGGCGCTGATTTTCGAAATTCTGGGCTGGTTCCTGGTCGGACAGAGCTTTCTTGCCAACAAGGAACGCCTGCTGGTGATGATCCTGCAGGTGTCGGTGATCGGCATCATCGCCGTCGGCGTGACCCAGATCATCATCATGGGCGGCATTGACCTGTCGTCCGGCTCGGTGGTGGCGCTCACCGCCATGGTGTCGGCCAGTCTGGCGCAGACCTCTGAATTTGGCCGCGCGGTGTTCCCGTCGCTGACCGACCTGCCGATGGTGGTGCCGCTGCTGTCCGGCCTGGTGGTGGGGCTGGCTTGTGGCCTGCTCAACGGTTTCGTGATTGCCAAGACCGCGATCCCGCCGTTCATCGCGACGCTGGGCCTGATGGTGACCGCCCGTGGCCTGGCCAAGTGGTATACCGAAGGCGAACCGATCAGCATGCTGTCCGACAGCTACGCCGAAATCGGCAGCGGCGTGACGCCGGTGCTGATCTTCCTCGGTGTGGCCGCGCTGTTCCACGTGATCCTCAGCTACACCCGCTACGGCAAGTACACCTACGCCATCGGTGCCAACCGCGCCGCGGCACGGGTGTCCGGCATCAACGTTGCCCGCCATCTGGTGGTGGTGTACGCGGTGGCCGGTCTGCTGTCGGGCCTCGCCGGGGTGGTGACCTCCTCCCGCGCCGTATCCGGTCAGGCCGGCATGGGCATGATGTACGAGCTGGACGCGATTGCCGCGGCGGTCATCGGTGGCACCTCGCTCAACGGCGGCCTCGGCAAGATCACCGGTACCGTGATCGGCGTGCTGATCCTCGGGGTGGTGACCTCCGGCTTCACCTTCCTGCGCATCGACGCCTACTATCAGGAAATCGTCAAAGGTGTGATCATCGTGGTGGCGGTGGTAGCCGACCAGTATCGTCAGCGTCATCGTCGCAGCTGATTGTTTTTCAAGGTTGGCCGCATTGCGGCCAACCTTGTACGCGGCCCGGGCTTCCCGGGCCTTTGTCATTGGTACACCCCGCCGCGGCGGGGTTTTTGCGGGTAAGTGTTCTTGGATCAGGCAAGGGTAGGCAAGGTGGCGGCGGCGGATGCGGTGTTGCTACTGGTGACGTTGCTGGCAGCCAGCGGCTGGCTGTTTTCGAAGCAGGTATTGCAGCAGTTGCCGCCGCTGCTGTTCATGGGCCTGCGTTTCGGCACGGCCGGCCTGCTGTTGTTCTTGCTGGGCCGCTGGCGCGGGGCGGTGCTGCCGCACCGGGCGTTGCGGCCAACCCTGGGCTGCGGCCTGCTGTTCGGGGTGTCGATGATGCTGTGGATCAAGGGCTTGCAGCACAGCAGCAACCTCGGCGTGGCGGCCTTCATCTGCAGCATGGGCGTGGTGCTGGCACCGTTTGCCAGCCGCCTGCTGCTGGGCACGCGCTTGAGCCGGGCGGCGTGGGTGTCGATGGCGCTGGCGGGGCTGGGCATGGCCTGCATGTCGCTGCGTGCCGGTGGCGGCCTGCACGCGTCGGACTGGCTGTTTCTGGCGTTCGCGCTGTGTTCCGCCGCCTATCTCAGCCTCAACAGTCATTTCATGGCGCGGGTGCCGGCGCTGCCTGCCACCGCGCTGCAGCTCTTGATGGTGGGAGTGATGTGTCTGTTGGGGAGCGTGCCGGGGGAGAGGTGGTCGTGGCCGGCGCTGCTGGCCAGCGGGCACTGGCTGCTGGCCAGCATCCTGCTGGCGACGTGCCTGCGCTTTTTGCTGCAGAACTGGGGGCAGGGCAAGATGCCGATCGCCCGGGCCGCCTTCATCCTGCTGCTGGAGCCGGTGTGGACGGCGCTGCTGGCCAGCTGGTGGTTCGGTTCGGTGATGACGGGACAGCAGTGGCTAGGCGCCGGCCTGATCCTGTCCGCCATCCTGGTCAGTCGTCATAAGCCCCGGCGTCCTGCGTCTCTTCAATCACCAGTTCCAGCCGGTAAGACAGGGCAATGAACAGGGCCTGGCAAAGGCTGATGGTGCTGCTCATCGAGCGGAAGGCGAAGGCGGTGCCTTCCTTGACCGTCAGCACGGTGCTGGCGTTGCGCGCCAGCGGGCTCATCTTGCTGTCGCTGATCACCAGCAGCTTGGCCTTGTTCTGGCTGGCGACGCGGGCGCAGTAGCGGGTCTCGCGGCCGTAGGGCTGGAAGCTGATCGCGATCATCAGGTCGTTTTCACGGATGCTGCGCACCTGGTCGTGGTACATGCCGCCGAGGCCGGAGATCAGGTGTACCCGTTTCTGGGTGTGCTGCAGTGCATAGCAGACATAGGACGCGATCGGAAACATGCGGCGCACGCCGACCACGTAGATGTTTTCTGCCTTGTACAACAGCTCCACCGCGGCGTCGATCGCCGCCGGATCCAGCGACTGGCTCAGCTCCTCCAGCCCCTGCTGGCAGGCGGAAAGAAAGCTCTGCGTCAGCTCGGTGTTGGAGAGCGGGGTGTCCTGGCTGGCAATGACGGTGCGGATGCGCTTCTGGTAGTTGTTGACGTTGCCCTGCGCCGGCGCGTACGAATCGCGGAACAGTGCCTGCATGTCACTGAAACCACTGAAACCGAAGCGTTGCGCAAAGCGCACGATGGCGGACGGCTGCACCTCGCAGGCCTGGGCGATGTCGGTAATGCGCTCCAGCACCAGCGTCGGGCGGTGTTCCTCGATGTACTTGGCGATGACCTTTAGTTGCTTGCTGAGGCCTTCGTACTCCTCAGAAATGCGCTGCATGAGTTGATCGGCAGTGATTCCGTTGCTCATATGCTGTTTTGACCTTGTAGGTTGATGGTTACATCTTAAAACGAAAGCTGGCATTTTGAAAAAAATATTTCAGAAATTAATTTCTAGTAGAAAATAAATACGAAAAAAAAGTTGCATTCGTGGCGGGGCGGGATTAATCTTGTTGCAAGACAGTAGCCAACGGCGACACCCCTGCGCAGATGCCGGAGCCGGCGCCACTGACCTTCTGAAACCAACGGAATGGACACCATGCAAAACCAGACATCCTTTGCACCCGACCGTAACCTCGACGTGATTTGCCTGGGGCGACTGGCAGTTGACCTGTACGCCCGCCAGCTGGGTGCACGTCTGGAGGATGCGAGCAGCTTTGCCAAATACCTTGGTGGTTCCTCTGCCAATATCGCCTTCGGTACCGCCCGTCTGGGGCTGAAGTCGGCGATGCTGTCGCGGGTCGGTGACGAGCAGATGGGGCGCTTCCTGCTGGAGACGCTGGAGAAGGAAGGCTGTGACATCAGCCAGGTGAAGATCGACGCGCAGCGGCTGACCGGCGTGGTGCTGCTCGGTATCAAGGACCGCGACACCTTTCCGCTCTTGTTCTACCGCGAGAACTGCGCCGACATGGCGCTGTGCGAAGACGACATCGACGAAGCCTTCATCGCCAGCAGCAAGAGCCTGATGATTACCGGCACCCACCTGTCCACCGAGAAGGTGAACGCCGCCAGCCGCAAGGCGCTCGGTTTTGCCCGCAAGCACAATGTGCGCACTGTGCTGGACATCGACTACCGTCCGGTGCTGTGGGGCCTGACCGGCCGCGGTGACGGCGAGCAGCGTTTCATTGCCGACGATGCCGTCAGCGCCCACCTGCAATCGGTGCTGCCGCTGTTCGACCTGATCGTCGGCACCGAAGAAGAATTCCTGATCGCCGGTGGCAAGCCGGCGCTGCTGGACTGCCTGCAAGTGGTGCGCCAGCTGGCGCCGCAGGCGGTGCTGGTGGTCAAGCGTGGCCCGCTGGGCTGCGCGGTGATCGACGGCGACATCCCGGCCGACATCGACGACGCCTTCACCATCAGCGGTGCGCAGGTGGAAGTGATGAACGTGCTCGGTGCCGGCGACGCCTTCCTGTCCGGTTTCCTGTCGGCGTGGCTGCGGGGCGAGGACTACGCCAGCTGCTGCCGCCGTGCCAATGCCTGCGGCGCGCTGGTGGTGTCGCGCCACGGCTGCTCGGTGGCGATGCCGACCCCGGCGGAGCTGGACTACTTCCTGGGTCTGGCGGTAACGCCGCTGCGCCCGGCAGAAGACCCGACCCTGGCCCGGCTGCACCGCGTCAGCGTCAAGCGCAAGCAGTGGGACAACCTGTGCGTGTTCGCCTTTGACCACCGCAACCAGTTCTTCGAGCTGGCCCGGCAGAACGGCGTGCCGGAAAGCCGCATCTCGCAGCTGAAAACGCTGCTGGTGCAGGCGGTGGCACAGACCGAGGCCGCCAGTGGCCTGCAGGGCCGCACCGGCATCCTGGTCGACGACCGCTACGGCGAGGACGCGATGTACGCCGCCACCGGCCGCGGCTGGTGGATCGGCCGCCCGATCGAACTGCCCGGCTCCAACCCGCTGGAATTCGACCACGGCCGCGCGCTGGCGGCACGGCTGGAAATCTGGCCGCAGGAACACATCATCAAGTGCCTGGTGCAGTACCACCCGGACGATGAAGTCGGCAACCGTCTGGAGCAGGAAGCGCAGGTGCGTGCGGTATATCAGATGGCACAGCTCAGCGGCCATGAGCTGCTGCTGGAAGTGATCCCGTCCCGGAAACTGCCGCAACAGCCGGACACCGTGCTGCGCGCGCTGAAGCGCTTCTACAACCTCGGCATCTACCCGGAATGGTGGAAGCTGGAGTCGATGAGCGCCGAGCAGTGGCAGGACATCGACACCCTGCTGGAACAGCGCGATCCGTACTGCCGCGGCGTGGTGCTGCTGGGGCTGAACGCGCCGGTGGGCGAGTTGCGCAAGGGATTCGAGCAGGCGCGCAACAGCCGCAGCTGCCGTGGCTTCATGGTTGGCCGCACCCTGTTCCAGGAACCGTCGCAGCGCTGGCTGGCCGGCGAGATCGACGACGCTGGCCTGATCGCCGCCGCCCGTCACAATTTTGAAACCCTGATCGATATCTGGCAGGCGCAACGGCGCCAGGCCCAGCAGTAAGCACGCCATCACGGCAGCCAACGACAACAGCAAGCAAAGACACGGACAACACTATGACTTCCACTTTCAAGGTAAAGATCGGCATCAACCCGATTTCCTGGTGCAACGATGACCTGCCGTCGCTGGGCGGTGACGTGACGCTGGACACCATCCTGCGCGAAGGCAGCGAGATCGGTTATCAGGGCTTCGAGCTGGGCAACAAGTTTCCGCGTGACGCGGCGGCGCTGAAGGCGGTGCTGGCACCGTACGGCGTGGAGTGCGTGTCCGGCTGGTATTCCGGCCAGCTGGCCGAGCGTTCGGTGGAAGAGGAAATCGCCGGCGTGGAAAGCCATCTGCGCCTGCTGGTGGAAAGCGGTTGTCAGGTGATGGTGTACGGCGAGGTGGCGGGCTCCATCCAGGGCCAGATCGACACCCCGCTGTACAAGCGGCCAACCTTTACCAGCGAGGAAGCCTGGCAGCAGTACGCCGCCAAGCTGAACCAGTTCGGCCGCCACCTGGCGTCACGCGGCATCAAGCTGGCCTACCATCACCACATGGGCGCCTACGTCGAGCATCCGTCCGACGTCGACAAGCTGATGGCGCTGACCGGGCCGGAAGTGGGCCTGCTGTTCGATGCCGGCCACATGTGCTTTGCCGGTGGCGATCCGCTGACCGAACTGAACAAGCACATCGACCGCGTGGTGCACGTGCACTGCAAGGACGTGCGTGCCGAAGTGATCCGCCGCGCCCGCAACGGTAGCTGGAGCTTCCTGCAGTCGGTACTCAACGGCGCCTTTACCGTGCCCGGCGACGGCGACATCCAGTTCGGGCCGATCCTGGCGCGTCTGGCGCAGCACGGTTACCAGGGCTGGCTGGTGGTGGAAGCGGAGCAGGATCCGACCATCGCGCCGAGCTACGAATATGCACAGAAGGGCTTCAACACCCTGTCCGGGCTGGTTGCCGGCCTGTCCTGAGGAGAGAAGGCATGAATTTGCTGGTTAAGGCAGACCAGGTAGGCAAGCCGCTGGTGGAAGTGACCCCGGCGTCGGCAGGCTGGACCCATGTCGGCTTTCGCGCCGTCAAGTTGGCCGCACAGGAACGCGAAGTGTGGCAGCAGCCAGGCCGCGAGTGCTGTGTGGTGATTCTGGCCGGCAAGGCCAGCGTCAGGGTGGGCGAGCAGCAGTGGACGCACCTGGGCGAACGGCAGAGCGTGTTCGACGACATGGCGCCGTACGCGGTGTACGCGCCGCCGGGCGTGGCGGTGGAAGTGACCGCCGAGAGCGCTGCCGAAGTGGCGTTCTGCTCGGCGCCGTCCGCCGGCAACCACCCGGCACGGCTGATCACCCCGGACAGCATGCAGCGCAGCGTGCGCGGCAAGGATGCCAACACCCGCTACGTCACCGACATCCTGCCGCAGGGCGAGCCGGCCGACGGCCTGCTGGTGGTGGAAGTGCGCACCCCGTCCGGCCACTCGTCCAGCTACCCGCCGCACAAGCACGACCGCGACGCGCTGCCGGAAGAAAGCGTGCTGGAAGAAACCTACTACCACCGGCTGAACCCGGCGCAGGGCTTTGCCTTCCAGCGCGTGTACACCGATGACCGCCGCATCGATCAATCGATGGCGGTGGAAGACCACGACGTGGTGATGGTGCCGGAAGGCTACCACCCGGTGTCCGTGCCCTACGGCTACGAGTCCTACTACCTCAACGTGATGGCCGGTCCGAAGCGCGAATGGTGCTTCAAGAACGACCCGGCGCACGAGTGGATCATCGCCAAGCCGTAAACCGAACCCCCACGACCCAGAACAGACCACAGGCAGACCCGCACGCGGCCTGCCAGGGCAGACTTTTGCCCGCCAGCACAGGACAAAACGACATGAACCGCATCCTCAGCCACTTCATCAACGGCCAGCAAACCGCCGGTCACAGTAGCCGCACCAGCACGGTGTACAACCCGGCCACCGGCCAGGCACAAGCCGACGTGCTGCTGGCCGACAGCGCCGATGTCAACGCCGCCGTCGCCGCCGCCAAGGCCGCCTTCCCGGCCTGGGCCGATACCTCGCCGTTGCGCCGCTCCCGCGTGATGTTCAAGTTCAAGGAATTGCTGGAAGCGCGCCAGCACGAGCTGGCCGCCATCATCTCCAGCGAGCACGGCAAGGTGCATTCCGATGCGCTGGGCGAAGTCGCCCGCGGCCTGGAAGTGGTGGAATTCGCCTGCGGTATTCCACAGTTGCTAAAGGGCGAGTACACCGAACAGGTTGGCCGCGGCATCGACGCCTGGAGCATGCGCCAGCCTCTGGGCGTGGTCGCCGGCATCACCCCGTTCAACTTCCCGGCGATGGTGCCGATGTGGATGTTCCCGGTGGCGCTGGCCTGCGGCAACTGCTTCATCCTGAAGCCGTCGGAACGTGATCCGTCGGCGGCGCTGCTGATTGCCGAGTTGCTGAAAGAAGCCGGCCTGCCGGACGGCGTGTTCGGCGTGCTGCAGGGCGACAAGCTGGCGGTGGACGGCCTGCTGACCCATCCGGACGTGCAGGCGGTGAGCTTCGTCGGCTCCACCCCGATCGCGCAGTACATCTACGAAACCGGTGCCCGCCACGGCAAGCGCGTGCAGGCACTGGGCGGCGCCAAGAACCACATGGTGGTGATGCCGGATGCCGATCTGGAACAGACCGTCGACGCGCTGATGGGTGCCGCCTACGGCTCCGCCGGCGAGCGTTGCATGGCGATCTCGGTGGCGGTGGCGGTCGGCAATGTCGCCGACGCGCTGGTGGAAAAACTGGCAACCCGTCTCAAGACACTGAAAGTCGGCCCCGGCAACGATCCGCAGTCGGAAATGGGCCCGCTGGTGACGCGCACCCATCTCGACAAGGTCAGCGGCTATATCGCCCGCGGCGTGGAAGAGGGCGCCAGACTGGTGGTGGACGGTCGCGGCCTCTCCGTGCCGGGCTGCGAGGACGGTTTCTTCCTCGGCGGCTGCCTGTTCGACAACGTCAGCACCGACATGGTCATCTACCAGGAAGAAATCTTCGGGCCGGTGCTGTGCGTGGTGCGCGTCGACAGCTTCAACGAGGCGGTGGAGATGATCAACAACCACGCCTTCGGCAACGGCACCGCCATCTTTACCCGCGACGGCGATTCGGCGCGCGAATTCGTGCACCGCATCCAGGTCGGCATGGTCGGCATCAACGTGCCGCTGCCGGTGCCGATGGCGTTCCACAGCTTCGGCGGCTGGAAAGCGTCGCTGTTCGGCGACCACCACATGCACGGTCCGGAAGGGGTGCGCTTCTATACCCGCATGAAGGCGGTGACTAGCCGCTGGCCAACCGGCATCCGCGCCGGCGCCGAATTCGCGATGCCAACGATGAAGTAAGACGGACGCAACTCTCCCAAGGCGTTTGTGTTTTTGCCACCCTGCGGGGTGGCTATTTTTTTCAATGCGGTGCCGGCCGGCAACGGCCGGGGCACGCGACAGGGCCGCGACGTGACGGCGCGTGACAACGCCCCGCCGCGATCCCTGGCACGATGAAAGGCGCAAGTGATGCCCGCTGACTGGCTACCGCCCGCCATTGCCGCCGTGCTGCTGATGGGGCTGAGCAAGAGTGGCTTTGCCAATGGCTTCGGCGCCTTTGCCACGCCGCTGATGGCGCTGGCGATGCCGATCACGCAGGCGGCGGCGGTGATGCTGCCCTTGCTGCTGGTGATGGACCTGGTCAGCGTGTATTCACTGCGCAAATCGGTGGATGGCGCGGTGCTGAAGCACTGTCTGCCGGCGGGGCTGTGCGGTGTGCTGCTGGGCTGGCTGCTGCTCAGCGTGGTGAGCCTGGCCGTGGTGTCGGTGCTGGTCGGCGCCATGACCTTGTGCTTCCTGCTGCAGCGGCTGCTGCCCGCCGGGGGGATCGATTGGCGCTGGCGCCCGCTCGCCTGGCTGATGTCGGTGCTGTCGGGTTTTGCCAGCTTCATCTGCCATGCGGGTGGGCCGCCGATGATGATGTACTGCCTGGCGCGCAATATGGCGCCCGGCTATCTGGCCGGCACCAGCGCGGTGTTCTTTTTCATGGTGAATGCGATGAAGTGGCCGCTGTACTACCAGATGAACCTGCTCTCCAGCGGCAACATGCTCATGGCGCTGGCGCTGCTGCCGGTTGGCATCGCGGGGGTACTGCTGGGGGTCTATCTGGCCGGCCGCCTGCAACGGCAGTGGTTCTACCGGGTGTCGTATGCCGGCCTGTTGCTGGCCGGGGTCAAGCTGATCGTTGACGGCGCCCAGCGCTGGTAGCCCGCGGCGCGGCCGCCGGCGGCCGCCGGCGGGCGTTGCCGGTCGTGTGTCCGCCATGCCTCTGCCCGCGGGCTTCGCACAGGCGCTGTCGCGGCTAGGTCGAGCCGCGGATGATCAGTTCGCCGGGGAGATTGATCGAGCGTGCGGCGCTGCGGCCTTTCAGCATGTCGATCAGCGCCGCGACCATCTCCTGCAGCGGCTGGCGGTAGCTGGTCAGGTTGAACGACGGCGATGCGGCCAACTCGTCGCCGTCGTAGCCTGCAATGGCCAGATCCTGCGGCACGCGCAGGCCGAATTCATGTCTGGCGGTTTCGATGGCGCCGATGGCCAGCGCATCGTTTTCACACATCAGCACGTCGATGCGCTCGGCCGCCGGTGTCTGCTGCAGGTAGGTGCGCAGCGCTTGCGCCGCCGCCCGGTGATCGTAGCTGCCGGCGGCCAGCTCTGGCACCGGGGTGCCGGCTTGCTGCTGCCAGAATGCCGTGAAGTGGCTCTTGCGCCCCAGTGCAGTGGACAGAGAGCGCGGCCCGGACATGAAACCGGGGCGGCGATAGCCCTGCGCCCACAGGTGCTGGTTGATCGCCGCCATCGACACGCTGGCGTCGCAGGACACCGCCGGGATGTGGGCGATGGTGCTTTCGCGCGCCAGCACATACAGCGGCGGGCGCGAGGCGGGCAGGGTCGGTAGCTTCAGCGCTTCGTCCTTGAAGTCGGTGCCGACCAGGATCACCGCGTCCACCTGACGCTGGTCGGCATCCAGAATGGCGGACAGGTGATCGAAGTGCTGGTTGATGTTGATCAGCACCGCAGCCATCTGCTCGGCCTGCAGCGCCTGGGTCAGCACTTCCAGCACCGGCAGTTTGTAGGGGTTGGCAAAGTCATCCACCAGGATCGCCACCAAATTGGTGGTCTTGGTCGTCAGGCTGCGCGCCAGCAGGTTGGGGCGGTAGCCCAGCTTGGCGGCTTCCTGCAGCACGCGCTCGCGGCTGTGCTCGGCAATCGATGCGCCGGGGGTAAAGGCACGCGTCACCGTCCATTTCGACACGCCGGCGGCCAGGGCCACGTCTGCTGCCGTCGCGCGGCTGGGTTTGCTCATGGAGCCTCCTTGGAAAATATTTTCCAATTTTAATTAAAATCAAAAAAATTTTCTTGACTTTGTTTGTGACGGGCTACTAATGTAACGTCAATGCAACCGGTAGCAAAGCAGGGGCGGCAAGTTGGTGACGGGGTAACCGTCCAGGCCATCCTTTTCTTGAGTAGCAATTGCAACCGGTAGCATCTATGGCAGAGGGAAGGCGTGCAACTGGTCAGGGTCGGGCTTTCCCTTTTTTTATGTATCGTTTTGCAACCGGTAGCAAAGCGCGGTTGCAGTGCATGAATGCCGCGGCAGACACAACAAAACTCACATGGAGATTGAGATGAGCAGTCAGGATCAGCAGCAAGCCAGCCCGTTCACGCTGGCGGTATGTGCCGAAATGGTGTTTCGCGATTTACCCATCGTGGAGCGTATTCACCGCATTCACGAGCTGGGCTTCCAGGTGGAAATCTGGGACTGGACCCGCCACGACATCGATGCGCTGGTGCGTACCGGCGCCACCTTCTCGTCGATGACCGGCTATATCCGCGGCACGCTGGCCGACGCTGCCGGTGCCGAGCAGCTGCTGCACACCGCGCGCGAGTCGATCCCGGTGGCCAAGGCGCTGGGCATTCCGCGGCTGAACCTGCACGGCACCGGCCTCGACAACAAGGGCCTGCCGGTACAGCCGGCGCACCACGTCAGCGGCGCCATGTGGCTGCAGGCACGCGACACCCTCAACCAGCTGGCGGATCTCGGCGAGCACGAAGGGGTGACCTTCGTGCTGGAAAACCTGAATACCGCGGTGGATCACCCCTGTGTGCCGTTTGCCCGCGCCGAGGACTGCCTGGCGCTAGTGGCGGCGGTGAACCGCCCCGGCCTCAAGCTGATGCTGGACCTGTATCACGCGCAGATCGGCGAGGGCAACTTGATCGAACTGCTGGGCAAGGCCCTGCCGCATATCGGCGAAATCCAGGTCGCCGACGTGCCCGGCCGCTGCGAGCCGGGTACCGGCGAGATCAACTATCCGGCCATCGCCCGTGCGCTGCAGGCGCTGGGCTACTGCGGCAGCATCGGCCTGGAAGCGTTTGCCTCCGGCGACGACGAGCTGGCGCTGCGCCGCTTCCGCGACGCCTTCACGTTGCCGCTCTGAGCGCGCTGCTGCATTCATCCCCCACAAAACAAGGAGTGAGACATGTCTTCCACCAAACCCGTCGCCGTGGCGCTGATTGGCGCCGGCCGCATCGGCGCCTCGCATGCCGAGATCGTTGCCCGTCATCTGAAAAACGCCA
>Ga0209211_10006246_pt1 | contig 17338 bp, 14 predicted proteins | sample RifGroA2_FD_183992 | JGI IMG/M metagenome (GOLD analysis project Ga0209211, IMG submission 183992) | Groundwater microbial communities from Rifle, Colorado, USA - Groundwater A2 (SPAdes) (version 2) | ecosystem: Environmental > Aquatic > Deep subsurface > Groundwater | place: Rifle, Colorado... | reverse complement strand
CGCAAAAGGCAAAACCCTCTCCAAACCCACCCGTAGGCGCGATTATCGTTAAAAACAACCGCCCTATCGCAAACGCGTTCCACCGCCGCGCAGGCGAAGCCCATGCCGAAGCGTTGGCGATAGCAAGGGCAGGCTCGAAAGCAAAAGGCGCAACCCTTTATGTTACGCTCGAGCCGTGCTCCCACCATAACAAAAAAACGCCTCCGTGCACCGACGCCATAATCCACGCCGGAATCAAAAAAGTGGTTTTCGGGTGCAAAGACCCAAATCCAGAAGTCAACGGCACGAAAGCCCTGCAAAAAAAAGGCATTAAAGTAACCCAAGGCGTTCTCTCAAAAGAATGCGAAAGCCTCATCGAATACTTCCGCAAATACATCGTTACAGGCAAGCCGTTTGTAATCGTTAAAGTGGCCGAAAGCCTGGATGGAAAAATAGCAACAAAAACCGGCGAAAGCCAGTGGATTGCAGGCGGCAACGCAAGAAAACTGTTCTTCGACTTGAGGAAAAAAGTCGACGCAATAATGGTCGGCGTAAACACCGTTTTGAAGGACAACCCGCGCTTGACAAGCCGCAAAGGCCGCAAATGGGATCCCCTGCGCGTCATTCTCGACCATCGTCTGAGAACGCCGTCCAACTACAGGGTTCTGGATGATTCAAACGTGGTTATATTCACTACAAGCGCAAGCAGGTCTAAAACAAGGGCATTGGAAAAAAAAGGCGCGAAGGTCATCCGTTTGAAATGGTTGTCTATGGCCAAGGTTATCAAAACCCTTGGAAAAATGGGCATAACCTCACTCATGATTGAAGGAGGGGGCGAGGTAATTGCAAGCGCGCTGGAAGAAAAGGTTGTGGATAAAGTATCTTTCGTGATAGCCCCAAAAATAATCGGCGGCCGCGACGCGAAAACAAGCGTCGAGGGAAAAGGAATTGCACGCTTGAAGGACGCCATTGAACTGGAAAAAACCAAAATAACAACCATCGGCGGTAATATTTTGGTTGAAGCATACGTCAAAAGGCATTAAACAGGCCATAGCGGTATAACGCAAGAAGACCTGCCGGGCTTGATTCAAGCTCATTTTCCCTATTCAGCAAAGCAAAAAACAACCAGCCAGCTACCAATAGTGTTTTGAAAAAAAATCAAACACTAAATGCAGCTTTAGTGGAAGTGCGGGGCTCAGCCAAAACAAAAACCTAGGCAGAAAGTGGCGTGTTTGGGGGAAAAATCAACAAGGAAACAGCGGGAAGTAGGCAGAATTTCACAATTGAAGGGAGAACCGCCCAAGCTTGAGCTAAACAAGCCCAAAATAAGAACTGCCAGCTCGAACCATAGTAAATTCAAAAGCTAAAACAGGAAAATTCCCTGGAAAAGGCCATTTTGGCCGTTTTGAGGTCAAAAAGGGGAAAAATAGGCAGAAAATTCAGGCAAAAAAGGAAAAAAAGCGAAAAACAACACAAACATAGGCAGTTTTTCACGAAAAAAGGGAAAAAAACAGCCAAAACAATAGGCTGAAAAGACCGTTTTGAAGAAATTAAACCAAACTAGGCAGAAAACCAGTAAAACCAAGATTTTTCTGAAAAAGCCAGGCTAAAGGCTAAAAATCAAAAATCCTAGGATTTGGGGCAAAAGAAAAGCTCAGGCGAACAATAAAAGCAGAATAGGCTGGTTTATCGAAAAACTGCAGAAAATCAGGCTATTTTGGCAAAAAATAAGGCCAAAAACAGCCTACACAGTCAAATTTTAGCAAAAATCAATCAAAAAAAGTTGAAAAAATCGTGGAAAAACGGACGGGAATAATTCCCCTAAAATTTTTCTAAATAGAGGAACTGCAAGTCCATACAAAGGTCGGTTTAAACTACTAGAAAAGTTTATTAAGTAAATTAAATTAACATTGTTTCCGAGGGAAAACTTGAATGAGCAGGCTTATTCGCGTGAGCGACAATACTTTCAAGAAAATCGTGGTTTTGGCCGGAAAGCTCCAGGCAGAGCACAAGAAATTCGCGTCAGCGGACGACGTTTTTGAGTTTCTTTTCTGCAATTACGAGAAGGCCCCGAAAAAATTCCTCGAGCGCATGAAAAACAAATAACTAGTTCTTACGGATATGAATACGGATGGGAAAAATTGCAAAGCTATTAAAAATCCCGCGTAAATAGCAATAGAACGAAACTGAAAAATACCTCTGTGGGATTCAAAAATGCATGAAACAGGCTGGTTTGGAAAAATCGTACACGGCATAGCGCAGACTATTGCTAAAACAATCAGCAGGTTCACAGCGTACAGTTTTTTGTTGATCTCGTTCGGCGTAATTTACGGCTATTACCTCGAGAAAATCGCAGCTTGGCTCGCAGTTGACAAGCTGATTCTTCTATTTTTACCAATTGTTTTGGCGATTTTAGCGTATTTCGTCACTGCAATTGCAATTGTCTTGTTCATCTTCCTCGGAATCATTCTCCTGATAGTCTTCATCTAGTTCTTACCGGGAAGAAATAGAAAAGCAATTAGCTCCCACATCGATAAGGTACACTAAAAAGTTTTACGCATTGAAAAAACGGTAAGGAAAAAAATACCGATACAGTAAACTATTTTAGGTTCAGGCCGCCGCACAAAGATGCCCGAGTTTATCGATAGGATATTGTACTGAGAATTTCGCCGGCAAGTGCAGGCCTAAACGCATTTTTTACCTCTAGGAAACCAAAATGCGGATGGCAGCGAAAAACAGTTTACCGAATAGATATTTTTTTATACTAGTTTTTCGTTCTCAATACAACCCACCAGAAAAAAGCGAAATACATCATAGTGATGGTTATGCCTAATTCGGAAATTGCAGAAAACAGCGTTTTTTCAGACGCGCAAAAAAAATACTATGCATCGCGAAAAGAAAAAACGGTACCTAAAGGCATCCCGAGTAAGGAAACGTTTTGGCTTCCAGATCATAGTAAAATCCACGAAATACTCGGAAAAACGAACCCCTTTGACGAATTTGGCGCCGAGTGGAGCGCAGCCGATTTGCTTTTATTTTTGTTTCCAAAGAAATACCGCGCAACGCAATACGAGTATGCGGTTAAGCTGATGGATTTTATGGTTGCCAGGGGAGGGGAACTCAATTACATGGAGCTGGGGGATTTCGTTGAAAAAACGGGCGTAAGCAAGGCAACGCTATACAACAAAATCGTGCCCCGACTTATTGACGTGGGAATGGTTGAAAGGCACAGAAAGTATCCAGACAACCGGAAAGGGCCGTTCAAGCTGGAATTATCTCAGAGTTTTCACAATTACCTCTTCAAAATGGCTAAGGAATGGCGGAGAATAGTTGCGACAGCAAGAAGCAAAAAACAACAGCTCGACTAATGCCAACGGCAAGAAAAGGCCATCGGCACGCTACTGTCTAACAAAGTTTTTAAGCTACTTTTTATTGCGGTTAGAGGTGATTTTATGAATGATGAACCGCTTATTGAAGCAACTGTTGAAATGGTTTTGATAGAGCATCCTGAACTCATAAAACCAGGACTACGGTTTATTGAAAAACGGGAGAAAATAAACGGGGCAGGCATTATAAACTTGGTTTTCGAAGACGTAAAACTTGAAAAAAGAGTTTTAGTTGAAGTAAAACGAGGCACTGCCAGCCGCCAGGATATTGGGCAAGTCGTGGACTATTTTGGAGCCCTGAGAGAGACGGAAACAGAGGCGGAAATAATCTTTGTTGCAAATGAGATTAAAACTTCATTTAAAATCGCGTTATCCATGCTAGGCGTAGAATACAGGGAGATTAGAATTGAACACCGGCCGGTCGTAGTATTTCAGACCGCGGGCAAGGTAAGCACAAAAAAACCATTGGACGAATATTTGCTCGATTGGATAAGAAGATTGGCGGTCAAAGATTATGAACAAAAAAAACAAACGAACATAGACTATAGGGGTTTAGAAGTGATTCTTCAAGAAGTTGAAGAAAAATATGGCATTTGCAGCTGCGAAATTCTTGAAAAAAACGGTGCGCGGACAGTAAAACATCCTGAAAACAGCTTGAAAGTTGCAAATGCCGCTGATTTTCTGCACGAAATGCAAAAACCTGCCTAGGTTTAGAAGGGTGTGGCTGAACAAGCCGAAAACCAGACCAAAAACCAACCTAAGCCCAATGCTCAAAAAACCACTAGGGCATTTCAAAATCCGGAAATTCTGCCTACAAGGGCGAAGACTCTAGACGAACGGAAAAAGAAATAATTCCCCACTACCCCCCTCAAAAACCAGTTCAGAAGGAAAACCGTAGCTTAGACAGTAAAACTGCCGCAAACCATCCTAAAGCCCATTGAAATTCCGCGCCAAACCAAGAAAACTGCCTAGTTGACCGGACCCGCAAAGCTCCTAAAACTACAAAACCAGCAGGTTGCAGTTGAAAATTCTATTAAAACTAGCAAAACCTGCCTATTTTCAAGCTTAAGGCATCAAAACACCCTGGGAAAGCACACGCTATTTCATATAAATAAGAACTAGAAGCACACGCTAAAGTCTAAAGCCACTTACGCTAAACGTGCGCTATACCGCTATCAAATGGTTTCTTTGCGGGCACGGGAAAAACAGCGATTAATGGAAGTGCGCATGACCCGATTTTAAAGCCGGAATGCCATAAAAACATTTTTAAAGACAATTCGGGCAATTGATAAGCTTTAGTTTTTCTCAAGGAGAATCTTCAATAGGAGGGGTTTGTATGGCAAAGATAGCGTCATCCGGGTTAGTTTCAGCATTGTTAGTTCTCGGGGTATTCTCTAGTTTTGGCTTTGCATTTTCTAGTTTCCCCACTACTTGGGATAGTTTGTTCCTGGATCCGGTAGATGTTCCTTCATGCCCTTCAGTTGACTTCATAAACGTTTCTTTCGCAGTTACTGGCGATGGCTATTTCTGCAACAGGCTTGAGTATGTGGCAGCGCCGTTTGGTGCTTGTACGGCAAGCCCACTCTACAAAATTTTTTATGATCAAAATGGAAATGGTGACGTTTCTGGAGGAAGCGTAATCAAAACTGACTATGCTGCCATCGTTTCTTTAAACAGCACTGGGGATCGGGTTGCTCACCTCACGGATCTCCTTGACAACAACCAATGCAGAGATACTGCCAGTTCTTTTGTTCATAATGATGATTTAGACGAGTATCAGGTAAGTTCGGAGGTTGTCTCTTACCAGATTACTGCCGACAACGCAATTGAAGTGTGCACTCGTTTGACCGACATCGGTAACACAGTGAAAAAGGAATTCTTCATGTCCGACAGGGCGCAAGATTCGTCTAAGATTTGCCAAACCAGCCATGGGGGCCCAACCGACTATCCAGATTTTGGTGGGGCTATTGTACCGCCCATTCCAATTCCCGGAGTAGACGTAAACAAAACAGGAAACGCAACGAACTTAGAGGTTGGCCAAACAGAACTCTTTACGATTTTAGTTAATAACACCGGAAATACTGATTTACAGGTTACAGTAACGGACAACTTACCTTACAACTTCCAATATTTGGTTGGTTCTGCAACACCAACCCAGCCGGTGGTTACTGGAAATACGCTGGTTTGGAGCGGCATTAATTTGAACGCTGGTCAGATTTACACGATTTCATTTAGTGCAACTGCGAACGGCTCCGGCAATTGGGCTAATAATGCCAATACCACTACAAACAGAAGTGTAAGCGATAGCTCTTCGTTCTCTGGAACTACTGCTGTTCCTAATACTGCACCGGTCTTGCTGGACCCTTCAGACTCCAGCATTACTGAAACGAGCTTGCTAGTAATGGCGTTGAGCGCTTCGGATGTAGATGGGGATACATTGACATATTCCGAAACCGGCTTGCCGGCATTCTGCAGTTTGAACACTGGCACGGGCGTGGTTTCATGCACTCCGGATTACTCGAGCGCTGGCGTTTATACGGTAACATTTACGGTTGATGATGGTAATGGCGGAAGCGATTCTGAAGATTGGGTTTTGACTGTTACAAACGTAAACCGCGATCCGGTCTTGACGCCAGTTGGCGCGCAATCGGTTGACGAGGCAGCGTTGCTTTCATTCACAATGACCGGTTCTGACGCTGACGGGGAAACACTCACGTTTTCAGCAACAGGACTGCCTTCTTTCTGCACGTTCAATGACGTTGCAACAGTGGATTGCAACCCAGGATATTCCGACGCTGGAACCTACTCCGGAGTTACCTTGCAGGTTAGCGATGGGATAGGCGGAACTGACACTGAAATCATAACGATTACAGTAAACAACGTAAACCGCCCGCCGGTCTTGGACTCTATCGGCGACAGGACCATGGATGAAAATTCTCAATTGATTTTCGCCATCAGCGCAAGTGACGTTGATGGGGATGCGTTAACCTACGCCGAAGTTGGCCTTCCGGCATTTTGCGGGATGATTGACAATGGCGATGGAACTGCAACAATAACCTGCGACGCAACTTACGAGGACTCAGGCTCATACAGCCCGATAACATTTACAGCAAGCGACGACATCCTCACTGACGATGAGACCATAACATTGACAGTCAACAACGTAAACCGCGACCCTGTGTTGGACCCAATTGGCGCACAATCGGTTGACGAGGCAGCTTCACTTTCATTCACGACGACCGGTTCAGACCCAGACAGTGATCCAATAACATTCTCAGCAACCGGGCTTCCGGCTTTCTGCACATTTAATGGCGTTGATACGGTTGATTGCAACCCAGGCTATTCTGATGCCGGGGCCTACTCGGGCATTACCCTGCAGGTTAGCGACTGGCTGGGTGGAACCGACGCGGAAGTCATAACAATTACAGTCAATAATGTAAACCGCGATCCGGTCTTGACGCCAGTTGGGGATGAGATTGTCGATGAAAACGCATTGCTCCAATTTACTCTAATCGGCTCTGATGCAGACGGAGATTCAATGACGTACAGCGCAACCGGGCTGCCTGCATTCTGTTCTTTCAGCATTGACACCATTTCATGCACGCCAACCTACGACGACGCAGGAAATTATCCAGGCGTTGTTCTTGGTGTTGTTGACGGCAATGGCGGTTCGGCCACTGAAACAATATCAATTACAGTCAATAACATCAACAGGGCGCCAGTATTGGACGCCATTGGAGACAAGAGCGTTGATGAAGGAGATGTGATTTCATTCAGCGTTACCGCTTCAGACGCAGATGGAGATGCATTAACTTTCTCACAGACCGGACTGCCGGCATTCTGTTCTAGGACGGATGCTGAAGATACTGACAACCAGGCTGACTTCACTTGCACTCCTGGATTTAGCGACACCGGAGACTATCCGGTTGATTTTGAGGCTTCTGACAACGCTCTTTCCGATGCTGAATCGATCACCATTAGCGTCGGGAATGTGAACCGGGCGCCAGTATTGGATGCAATAGGCGACCAGACGGTTGATGAAAACGCATTGCTGCAATTCGCCCTAACAGGCTCTGACCCGGATGGGGATGCACTCGTTTTCTCAGCAACAGGATTGCCTGCATTCTGTTCTTTCAGCATTGACACCATTTCATGCACGCCAACCTACGACGACGCAGGAAATTATCCAGGCGTTGTTCTAGGCGTAACGGACGGAACTGCAGACGACAGCGAGACTATAACAATTACAGTCAACAACGTAAACCGCGCGCCTGTCTTGGATGCAGTTGGCGGCCAGAACGTTGACGAGGCAGGAGTATTGCCTCTTCTATTGAGCGCAACTGACGCAGATGGAGACGCGATTACAATTTCTCAAACCGGATTGCCTGCGCTTTGCACGTTCACAGACAACGGAGACGGAACAGCGGATGTCAGCTGCTCTCCCACCTATGATGACGCAGGAAGCTACACGCCAATTACTTTCACTGCAAACGATGGCGCTCTAACCGATGAGGAAACCATTACACTCACAGTAAACAACGTAAACCGCGACCCGATTTTGGATACGGTCGGAAACCGGGCTGTTGCCGAAGACGACAACTTGAACTTCGACCTTACGGGCTCAGACCCTGATGGCGATGCTTTGAGCTACTCTGAAAGCGGACTGCAGGCATTCTGCAGTTTCACCGACAATGGTGACGACACCGCAACAGTAGACTGCAACCCAACTTTCGGCGATGAAGGAAACTACGAAGTTACTTTCACTGTCACTGACAGCGGGTTGGATGACTCGGAAATAATCACAATCAGCGTAGGCAACACCAACAGGCCGCCGGTCTTGACTCCAATCGGGGACAAGAGCGTTGACGAGGGAAACACCATTGACTTCAGCCTAATGGCAACTGATGAAGATGGAGATTCATTGGAATTCTCTGAAAGCGGACTGCCGGACTTCTGCACGTTCACAGACAACGGAGACGGAACAGCGAATGTCAGCTGCTCTCCCGAATTTGGGGATTCCAGCATCACTTCAGTGTTGTTCAGCGTAACCGACGGCGAAGATAACGCCGGAGAGGAGATAACAATTACAGTCGACAACATCAACAGGCCGCCGGTCATCGACCCGACGGACGACCCGGCATCTGGAGACGAGAACACTACAATCATAATCGACCTTACGGGCTCAGACCCCGACGGAGACCCCATCAGCTTCTCTTGCTCGAACCTGCCTGATTTCTGCGCGTTGGCTAACAACGGCGACGGGACTGCAACGATAACTTGCACTCCCGATTACACGCAAGCTGGAACTTACGGGCCTTTGACTTGCGAGGTTACGGATGGCACGGATACAACGGCGTTGTCTGACGGCCCGACCATTACGGTCAACAACGTGCACTCACAATTGTTGCTTTGCAACAACGGCAATTACGACCCGTCTGAAATTCTTTGCGCAGACATTCCAGACCAGCCGGTCGACAGTTTCTTTGACGTCTTCATTTACGCGACTGACGAGAATGGAACAATAATGGAGGGCTACAATGGCCCGCTGAAGAGCTTTGGGGTTCAAGGTTCAACCCCACTGTACACCATTTCCGAAATTAACAGCGAACCGGTTTCAGCAATATTGCCGGGAACCCAGCAGGGCACTATTGATTTCATCCAGAATTTTGAAGTGCCGCCGTTCAATTTCCTGAACGGAGTCCTGCACGTCAATCTGGCCGTTAACGAAGCAGACCAAGGAGTGACCATTAGTGCTTTTGCATCTACCGGTTCAAGCAATTCATTCAACGTTGGAAGTTCAACGCCGCCTGCGCCCAGCACCGATCCAGGCCCGGCTATAACTGGCCAGTGCATTGGGGCATGCAGCGCTTCAACGCCACAGCCAACTGCAGCTTCTTCTGTTGCTGCAACCACGCAGCCTACGGCAGCAGCCAACCTCGGGCCTGAAGAGCCTAAACTACAGGACCAGTTCATGGTCTATGTTCCTAAAATGACGGTCGTGGGCGACACTGTTGACGTTAAAGTGCAAGACAAGCAAACTGGCTTGCCTTTGGCTGGCGTCCAGTTGGACGTTTACGTGAATGGCGTTAAGCAGAAGAGCCTCGGGACAACCAATTCCAATGGAATTGCCAAGTTTACTCCCACGTCCACTGGACCGTTTGAATTTAGGGGAACTCTTGAAAACTGGTCGCAGTTCAACAAGGCTTTGAGCACTGCAGTAGCGCAACAGCAGACTAGCTTCCAGACGCCGCAACCGACGCCTGGCGCAGTTACTGGTTTGTTCGTTGGGGTTACGCCTTTGAACATTCTTGCTTTGTTGTTAGGTGGTTTGGCCGCCTACTTTCTGAACAGGACTGGCAAGGCTAAAGGCAAAGCAGCTGCAAGAAACCACAATATTGGCGCATTGCTTGCGTTAGTACTGCCTTTCGCAGTGTTCTTTGCAAGCAGCAACCTCATTGCAGGCGTGGCTGTTGCAGTTTTGGAAGACGTTGCAGCCTACGCCTACTGGCGCAAGAACGTTGCTTGAAAAGCAGCCAAGCGCCCTTTTGCAGGGGCGCGTCTTTTTCTTTTTTTCTATTTTTGTGCAGACCGCGAGTGCGGAACACGCACGAGCTTTCTTCGCGCTAGTGCATTGCATGAATTTCAGCCAAAGAATCGGACAGCACTTTGTACACTCTCGGCGCATGCTCCTCGCTGAAAATGAAAGAGCAGGAGGAGTAAGTGAGCACGCCCAAGTGTATGGGCACCCCAAGGGAAGCGAAAATGCCGGTCCAAAACTGCATTACCCCATAGGTTTTTTCGACCAGCGAACGGTCGAAAAGCACGGTTAAGCTGGCTATGCTGCTGTGCGTACCGATGACGTCTTTCTTCGGGGCGCAGGCGAGCACGTCCTTAAGGAAAGCGGCGTGCGCAATTACAGTAACCTCCTCTGCGCGCGCCTGTAAAACGTGCATTTTCTCCCCCTGTTCCCAACGTATTTTCTTTGCCAAGGCCGCAAGATTTTCAGCAGTCTTGTAAGTGCGCTTGAAAGTAACGTCCACAAGGCCGGTTCTCAGCTGAATGTGCACGGATTTGAGGAACTGGATGAACGCCCTTGTTTTTTCAGTGGGCTTGAAGGACAGGGTAAAGCGCCTTACTGCGGCAATAACCGCCCCAAGCGACACTGGCTTGCCTACTTTCTCCTCGACGCGGGGCTTTATGAACTTGGCAATGGCCGAATCGTTCGTAAGCTTGTGTTCGAAAGAAAAATGCAAATAGGCAGTATTCGAGAGTATTTCATTGACTGCCTTGGAAACGCTTTGCGCCAATTAAACTCACCGGTAGAATGAAAGCGGGGCAGGTTAAAAACTTGGCGGACGGCTGGCTATTGATTTCACCCTAGGAAACCAATTATCGCCAGCCTTAATTCTTTTGAAGAGAGCATTGCAGTACCGTGGCCTAAACCAGAATGCTGGAGGAATTGGGCTTTGTTGTTTTCAGCAATGGTTTTGCAGGAACTGAAGGAATAGGAATCCTCGCTGCTTGCGGCCGCGAGCATGGGGCCTTTGAAAACCACGCTTGAAACATCCACGCCCCGGTAATTCAGGCCTGGCGAGAGCAAAACTATTGCGTTAACCTTCGCAGGGTTTTGGGAAGCGTACTTCAACGCATTGTTCGCCCCAATGCTCGCGCCAATAAACGAGATTTTGCTTTTGTTCATGAAAGCTTGAGCTGCAGCAAGGTCTAAAACCATTTTATTGTAATCCGCCTCTGAGAAAGAGGCTAGGTTGCCTTCGCTTTCACCGTGCCCCCACGGGTCCATTGCTAGCACATCAAAACCGTTAGTTTGCAATTCAACTGCAAATGGAGCCCACGTGTCCTTCGTCCTGCCAAGCATGGGCAGGAGGACAACCGCAGGCTTTCCTTCGTTTTCGTAATGCATTGCCTTTAGGGTCAAACCATCTTGGGTTGTGAAAGAAATCTTTTCAGCCATGGGAAAGCCATTTTGGATTGCAATAGGGGCGTTTTGCATGCGCACCCGCACCCTAAAAGCAATAAAGGCAAAAGAAATAATAAAGCTGTTCGCATGAAAACAACCACAACACCGCAGGGAATATATTTTTCGTTTGCATGATGAATGGCAAAAAAAGTGAAAAACATGGCTGCAAAAAAGTTCGACTTGGAAAAGCACTTGGCTGAAGAGCACCACGATTTGGGGCGCGGGACCAAATTGCGGGACGCCATTCTCGGCGGCCAGGACGGCCTTGTCAACGTGCTTGGAGTGATTCTCGGCGTCGCAGCAGCCACGTACGAAACCCGGATAGTAATAATCGCCGGGCTTGCGGCCACTTTTGCAGAAAGCATTTCCATGGCAGCGGTCGCCTATACGTCCACCAAGGCCGAAGAGGATTTTTACAGGAGCCAGTACGAGAAGGAAAAGGCGGAAGTTGAGAAAGGCAGCCCCACCGAAGTCGAGGAAGTGCGTGAAATCTACCGCAGGAATGGATTCGGCGGGAAAATGCTAGAGGCGATTGTAAAGAAAATAACTTCGGACAAGAAAGTCTGGCTGGATTTCATGATGCACGAGGAGTTGGGCTTGGACAAGCCGCAGGGCGGAGCGTTCAACAGCGCACTGCTGGTGGGAGTTGCTGCCCTAATCGGGTCAGTCATACCGCTCGCCGCGTTCTTCTTCCTGCCAGTAACCCAAGCCATTTACTCTTCCCTCGTTTTGTCGGCGCTCGTCCTGTTCGCAGCCGGCGTTGTGAAAGCGCGTTTGACTACTGGAAAATGGTGGAAATCTGGATTGGAATTGATGATGATCGGCATGATTTCCGCAATAGTTGGCTATGCGGTCGGAGCTTTGCTTGGCGTTGCAATAGCCTGAAACTGAAAGACAAACGGATTAACCCCTTACGAACAGGAACAAAAGCGCAAGCGCAATTAGGGCGAGGGTTTGCTCGTCGCCAGCCCAACTCAAGCCGAAAACGAAATCAAAGGCAGTCTGGAAAAGCACGTATGTTGTGGTTTGAATTGTCCCGAGAAATTCAGAAGCGGATGAAAACCAGTTTTCAGTCATTACTGCTCACGCCGGCCTGCGCTGGAGGGGCAGTATTTCGCCGCACTTGACGCAGGTTTTTTCCTTGTGCTTGTGGTCGAATGAAAACTCCGTGCCGCTGCAATTCGGGCAGGCGTTCTGGACCTTGTTGTGAAAGCTCTTCCAAGCCGTCTTGGTGTCGCCGAACACCCGTTGGCCGCTCTTGTCGAAAACCATGGGTTTGGCCGGCTGGCTCGGGCCTGCCTGGAGCTCGTCTTTCTTGTCCTTAAATTCCAACTCGCGGAGTTTTTGGCTGTGGCACCGTGGGCAGGAAGACCCGCGTTCGAACTTGAAATTGCAGTTGACGCATAGTTTCATAGTATGATTTTGTTGAAACTCTTTTAATAATCTACTGTATAATTCCACTATGAAAACCGTTTGCAGGGAAGCACGTTCAACTTCGGAGTTCATTGACGCAATAAGACTGCGGGTTCAAGTCTTCATTATAGAGCAGGGCTTTGCACCTGGCTGGGAACCGGATGACGAGGATAAAAAGGCAAGGCAGTTTGTTGCAATTCACAAAAGCCGCGTGGCAGCAACTGCAAGGGCGAGGAAATGCAAGGGCGGCTTTAAGATCGAACGGATGGCGGTTAGAAAAGATTACAGGAAAAAAGGCGTTGGAAAGGCACTGGCCGAGCACATTGTGAAAGCAATAGGCAAGGAAAGTAAAATTTGGCTTCAAAGCCAAGTCAAGGCCCGGCAGTTTTACGAAAAATGCGGTTTTAAAGCAAGTTCCAAGCCTTACAAATCATGGGGGTTTCCCCACGTAGACAGGTACTATTATGGATTGGTCAAATGACTTTGAAAAAACTGCTCGTAGTGCTCGATGGGGTCGGCGACTTGCCGTGCAAGGCGCTAAAGGGCAAAACCCCGCTTGAAGCTGCAGCAAAGCAGAACCTTGATTTTCTTGCCTCCCGTGCGACCACGGGCTGCATTAACATTGCGGGCGAAGTCGCTCCTGAAAGCGACGTGGGCGTTTTCAGCGTGCTTGGCTTCGACCCGAAAAAACAGCATTTCGGCCGCGGGGCGCTTGAGGCAATAGGCTCGGGCTTGGGCTTTCAGAACGGCTGGCTTGCAGTGAGGGTTAATTTCGCCACCAGCGACGCTTCGGGAGTAAAGCTTTTGGACCGGCGGGTTGGCCGAAATCTTTCAACGGTAGAATCAAAGCTTTTGGCGCAGGATATTAATGAAAACATCCACTTGCAGGACGGGACGCCTTTTGAATTTAATGCAACAGTAGGGCACAGGGCGGCGGTTGTTTTCAAAGGCAAGGGCTTTTCAAAACACATCAGCAACACCGACCCGGCTTATGTTGTTAAGGGGGGGATAGCGCACGCGCAAAAAGCGTTCGAGATGAGAGTCCGAAATTGTGTTCCTCTTGAAGAAACTAGGGAAGCGCAAAAAACCGCTGAAATTATCAACGAGTTCACATCCAGGGCGCATGAAGTTCTTGAGGAAAGCAAAACCAACAAAAAGCGCGTTGCTGAAGGAAAACTGCCGGGAAACGCCATACTGCTGCGCGATGCTGAAACGCAGTTGAACAGGCCGCAAAACCCCTGGGGCAGAGAACGATGGGCGTTGCTTGCAGACATGCCGCTTGAAGTGGGAATAGCAAAATTCCTAGGCATGGACGTAATCGAGCTCCCAACACCACATTTCGACAAGCGGGATTACCAAGTTAGGGCCGAAAAAACCAAGGAGGCATTGGGCAATTACGACGGCGTTTACGTTCATCTCAAGGGTCCAGATCTTTATGGGCATGATGGCGACGCGAAAGGAAAGAAAAAGAGCATTGAGGAAATCGACGAGTTTTACTTTGGCCCGCTTTTGAAGAAAATAAGCTTGGAAAAAGTGAGAATTGCGGTTACGGGAGACCACTCAACGCCCTGCGAACTGAAATCCCATTCGGCCGACAGCGTGCCGTATTTAGTTACAACAAACAAATTTACTTGCGGGCATTTTGAAGAGGGGTTTTGCAGGGAGAAAAAACCAATTCCTGCGCAAAAATTAATGGGAATTCTGCTCAAAAGAAAATGCTTTTATCAGAATAGCATGCAAATATCGTAATGGCCGAAGTTAACATTTTGGTTCCAAAACACATCAGCGAACTTCTCACGGCAATTGCGCGAAGGCAAGAGGAAGTGACTGGCGCATTCCTTTACTCAGCACACCCTAAAGATGCAAACGCGCGCATAGTCCATGCTTTCTTTTTGACAGGTGTGGGAGAAACCCACACAGTGCAACCAGACCAACAGAGTCTAAACGGGTTAAACGAGCTGCTAAAAAGATTGCGCCCTAAGGGAAAAATGGGCGTTATGCCTTTTCATACTCACAGCTGCGGCACTGGAAAAGAATGGTTTCATAAATTTTCTCCTGGTGATTTGCAAGCAATTGCTGGGGGGGTAAGAGGGAACCCTACTTTTGTAGCGCTATTGTATACCCCCGAAAAAATACTGGCTGCAGGACGTTTAGATAATGAGCATGTTGTGCATACGTTTGAGGCAACCCCAACACAGTTGACTAATGAAGAAAATGTGAAAGGATTATGGCGGCAGGTAGTAAAGGAAAAAGGGTTGGGGCAGGCAGTCTTTAGACTCACCTCCCCAAAACAAAGGAGAAAATAAAATCGTAGCGTTAGGGGCATTATTCTATTTGGACGCTTCCGCTATTCTCAAAAGCTGGTTGTACTTCGCCGTACGCTCGCCGCGCGCCGGCGCCCCCAATTTTATCAGCTCCGCGCCTATGCCGACTGCAAAATCGGAAATGAAAACGTCTTCAGTTTCCCCCGACCGGTGGGAAACGCAAACTTTCCACCCTGCCTTGCGCGCCGCGGCAAAAGCCCTTAAAGCTGAGCTCAAGGTTCCGGCTTGGTTTACTTTCAGCAAGAGCGTGTTGCACGAGCCGTTCTCAACGGCCTTTGCCACGCGGCCGGCGCTTGTGCAAAGCAAATCATCGCCAACAATCAGCGATTCTGGCAGGCGCATTTTCATTAGCGCAAAACTATTGAAATCCTCTTCGAAAAACGGGTCTTCAAAATAAACTATGGGGAATTCTTTCGCCAAGCGCAAATAGTAGCCCAAAAGCTTTTCCGCGGGCATGCTCTTGCCCGCCAGGACGTACTTCCGTTTTTTCTCGTCATAATACTGGCTTGCCGCGAAGTCGATGCCGAGCTTTACCTTTTTGGAATAGCCCAGCTCTTCAGCTGCGCCCATTATCAACTCTAGAGGGGCGCGGTTGTTTGAAAGGTTCGGCGCAAAACCGCCTTCATCCCCGACGTTTATCGCGCTCCGGCCGAATTTCTTCAAAAGCACTTTCCGTAATTCGCGGTAAACTTCCGATATAATCTGGATTTTTTCCGAAAGCGAGCTTGCCTCTGGAATTATCACGAATTCCTGGAAGGACAGCCTGTTCCCAGCATGGGCGCCGCCGTTTATTACGTTAGCAACGGGGGTAGGAATGGAAGGTAAAGCCTTTGGCGCACCGTTTGCATGGGCTATTGAGGTGAAGTAGCGCACTATGCCGGTTTTTTGCTCTCCAGCCTTCCAGCGCGCGAAAGCAATGCTTGCTGCAGTGGTTGAATTAGCGCCGAGGAACGCCATTTTTTGCTCAAGGAAAAGGTCAAAATTGGCCTGGTTGTCAAAAATAGGAAGGGGGAACATAGTTTGGTTAAAACGATCAATTGCCTTGCTTACTCCAAGGCCGTGGAAGGCCTTGCCGCCATCCCTCAATTCTCTTGCCTCGTGCTTGCCTTTCGAAGCGCCAGCAGGCGCAATGCCTTTGAACCCGTCAATGTCAACTTCAACAGTCGGATTGCCGCGGGAGTCAAGAACCCAACGGGCTTTCGGTCGAAGGAACAAGCAAAACAACCCCCTTTTTCACAAGACGTTGCCCAGTATTAACAACACCAGGCTCCCCTCAATTCCACTAATACTTCGCAGGTTATGGTTTTTTCTGCTTCGCAAAAACACCATGATGCAACGCGGGCGAGCTTAGCCTTTCAAAAACAACCTGGCAAATTTTCAACCCCGGCCGCAGAATAAGCGTGTTTTTCGATAAATTTACTATCTCCAAAACTTGCTTGTTTTCAACACCGGGCTGTATTAAACTGGACGAAATGTGAACCATCAAACCAATCCTGGCAAACCTACTCCTCCCTTCAATCAGACCACAAAGATAATTAGGCATTTTGATTGTTTCTTCAGTTATTCCCAGAATGAGTTTGTTTGGTTTTAATTTAATTGATTCATCTTCATTCAATTCAATCAATTCAGTTTCTTTCATTAATTCATTAACATTTTCACTTACTACTAATACTCTTTTCCCCCCTTTCAAAACCCTAAAACTTTTTCCTAGCGTTAAATCTACGGAACACGCCCCAACATTACTTTTGTTTAGGGGTGTTATTTTCAGGCTTCCTTTTTCCAATTCTGAGAGAATTTCTTTCTTCGCCAATATCATTTTTTCCAGCCTTTTTTGTCCGCTTGAAACCCAACCCCACTAGCTATTAGTGGAAGTTAAGGGTGGGTGGTTGTGGTTTTCCGCCTTTTTCAGCTTTTATTAAGTTTCGGCGGGTAATAAATGTGGTGCATTGCTTTTGCGTTCAGGCAAGACTCGCGAGCATTATTTGCGGCAGAAAAGCCAGGCTTTCGCCTACCTGCGGATTAACGGCAGCGACGGGCAAAAGCTTTCTTCCGGCCAATTCACGCTTTTCGACTTCATTTCCAACTGTTTTTCCTTCTCAACCTCGAAAAAGCAGATTGCGGTTACAGTCCTTGACGAGTTGAAGCGCGGGCCGCAGTCTTTCAAACAGTTGCAGGAGAAGCTCGGCTTGAAGAAAAGCAGCCTGTTCCTTGTGGTTCTAGCCTTGGAGCGGGCGGGCTTGGTTGAAAAACAGGGCAAA
>Ga0209211_10006245_pt1 | contig 17340 bp, 19 predicted proteins | sample RifGroA2_FD_183992 | JGI IMG/M metagenome (GOLD analysis project Ga0209211, IMG submission 183992) | Groundwater microbial communities from Rifle, Colorado, USA - Groundwater A2 (SPAdes) (version 2) | ecosystem: Environmental > Aquatic > Deep subsurface > Groundwater | place: Rifle, Colorado... | reverse complement strand
GGCCGTTGCCATCGGATCATGTTTCATAATTATCACCACCTTTTAGAAACACTTGTCGATCCGCCGTCCAGGCGGAGAGACGTAGTGTTTCTTAAACCCGCCGCTCACGCGCTCTTTGCGACGTGTACGGATAGTACTGAAAAGTCGCAAAGCAAGCGTAGGCGGGCTCCCTCAATAGAAATTAGTGTCTATGTCCTTTATTACCATCATGCTTCATTACTAACAACACTTACAACCGTCATCATTTTTATGAGTCATCGATTCTTCAGGTTTGGTAGTAAATTTGGTCCGGCAATTTTGGGAACAAAAATAATACTGCTTCCCTTCATGTGATGCCTGTAGCGCAGTTTTGGGATCAACACTCATGCCGCAAACCGGGTCTCTTTCCTTACCTTCGGAAGAAAATAACTTTTTTAGTATATCAAGCATACCCATCACCCCCTTTATTACGTTTCTAAGAGATCTTTCTCTGTCCGTACTAAAAGCACTGCATTGGTCGCGACGATTATGGACGAGATGCTCATGAGTAAGGCAGAAATTTCCGGCCGGAGCGAAATTTTGTACGCAGGGTAGAGCACTCCGGCTGCGATAGGAATGGCAAGAAGATTATAGATCGAGGCCCAGAAAAGGTTTTGCTTCATTTTCCGGACCGTGGCTTTCGAGAGTTTAATCGCCCGCAGTACATCGGCCGGATCGGATTTCATGAGGACTACGTTGGCAGTTTCTATGGCTACGTCAGTACCGGCGCCAATGGCAATTCCGATATCCGCTTGAGCCAGTGCCGGTGCGTCATTGACCCCGTCCCCAACCATGGCGACAAATTTTCCTTCATCCTGAAGTTTTTTGACATACTTGGCTTTGTCTTCGGGTAAGACCTCGGCAAATATTCGATCCATCCTCAAGTGTTTGCCGATTGACTCTGCGGTCTTTTTATTATCTCCGGTGATCATCGCCACCTCAAGGCCAAGTTCTTTCATCCGTTCAATGGCTTTTTTGGCATTTGCTTTTATGGGATCAGAGGCGGCAACGACTCCCGCAATCGTATTATCTATAGCTAACACCATAATGGTCTTCCCTTCCGAAAGAAGTCGGTCAATGTCTTTTTGTAGAGGCGAAGTTTCAACTTTCCAGTCGTTCATGAGTTTTACCGTGCCGACGAGTACATGTTTACCGGAAACGTATGCTTCAACGCCGTGACCGGCTAGGTTTTTAAACTTTTCCACCTGAGTAGGAATGCTAAGCTTTCGTCGTTTGGCTTCTTCTAAAACCGCCAGACTCAAGGGATGAGAAGATTTGACTTCGGCTGCCGCATCAAGAGAAATAATATCGTTCTCGGTAAATCCTTTGGAGGCAACCACATCGGTAATGGTGGGCTTGCCTTCCGTGAGCGTACCGGTTTTATCCAGAACGACTGCCTGAATTTTTGAAACCTGCTCGAGTGTCGGGGCATCCTTAATGAGAATATTGTGTTTGGCGCCCAGTCCGGTTCCTACGGCAACCGCAGTAGGGGTAGCAAGTCCGAGAGCGTCAGGACAGGCAATGACCACTGTAGAAATGGCAAAAGTCAGGGCAAACATCAGCGGCTGACCTAATATGAAAAACCAAACGACAAAAGTAAGCAGTCCTCCGCCCACAGCTACCACCACTAAATAGCTGGCAAAGCGATCGGCAATCTTTTGCCCGGGAGCTTTTGAATTTTGGGCGGTTTCCACCATTTTGACAATTTGGGCAAGGGCCGTGTCCTGCCCGATTTTGGTCGCCTTAAATTTGACCGATCCGGACGTATTGATGGAGCCTCCTATGACCTTGTTGCCAACCGTTTTTGTAACAGGCAATGATTCTCCGGTAACTAACGATTCATCAATGGCAGTTTCGCCTTCAATAATTTCTCCATCAACAGGAACTTTATCGCCAGGCTTGAGGATGACAATGTCCTCGAGCTTGACTTCCGATGTAGGTACCAAGGTCTCTTTCCCGTCTTTCCAAAGCCTTGCTTGTGGAGGAACGAGGTCAAACAATGCTTGAAGGGCGTCTGTTGTCCCGCGTCTACTCTTCATCTCCATCCAATGACCAAAGAGGACAAAGGTTGTGAGCATGGCTGCAGCTTCGTAAAATGATTCTTCGCTGCCAAGGAGGGTTAAGACGACACTGAATGCGTATGCCGCTGTAATACCAACGGCAATGAGAACCGCCATGTTGAGTGTTTTGGCTTGCAGTGCTTTATACGTTGAGTAAAGAAATATCCACCCTGAATAAAAATAAACCGGAGTAGCCAACAAAAACATAATCCAACTGGCAGGAATCGGCTCAGAGAGCCTGAAGCCTAAGATGTTTGTTCCCAGAGGTGAATAGGCAATAATCGGTAGAGTGAGGATGAGGGCGACAAAAAATTTATTACGAATATCTTCTTCCATGAGCTTAGCCATTTCTCGCCCCGCTAAACCGCCGTGCTCCATGCCCATGGCCATGGTCATGCTCATCTTGAACTTTTCCCAAGAATTCATCACGTGTTGACCTGCCGGAACCAACGTCATCCCGCATTTTGGGCAAGACCCCAGTTTGTCTGACATCACATCTTTGTGCATTGGACAGGTATACATGGTCATTTTTTTATTCATAACTTCATGATACGAAATCTTCTCTATTTTTCATTTTTCTTCAGGAACCAAAGAAAAACTACTACCAAAAACACTATACCAAACGTCGTGACAGACAGATGAAGATTAAACAGCTTTTTTTCAACAAGATAGGCAGCGCCAAAAGCAAAAAGAAAGGAAGCGGTTATCGTGGCAGCCAGTCTTTTATAGTTTCCGCTGCTTATTTTTATTTCCAAATCCTTCAGTTCCCCGGCATTTATTTTGACCCCTATCTCACTGCTATCCAGCTTCTCAAGAAGCCGCATGGTCATTTCAGGAAATGTTTGCGCATAGTTCATATAGTCAAGGCTTTGGTCAAACAATTTTGTCCCGACCTTTTTGGGATTTAATTCCTCTTTGATGATTTTTGAAATATACGGCTTCATTTCTTTGGCAAAATCAAAATCCGGATCAAGCGTATACCCCATTGACTCGGTGGTTAATAATGATTTACCCAAGAAAGCGAAACTTGAGGGAAAGAAAATGCCGTTTTTCCTGCCGCTCTCCATGATGCGGAAAAATGTCCGGGCAAGGCTGACATCTTTAAGTTTAGCGCCAAACCAGTCGTGGAGGATGTCGTCCACATCATGCTCAAATGAGGAAAGGTTTGTAGCCTGACTGGTATCAACAATATGGGTAAGGTGCTTTATCGCAGACTCTGAATCTTCATGTAAGAAACTGATAAAAAAAGACGCCAGCTCAAGTCTGTCTTTGGGCATCATCCTGCCCACCATCCCGTAATCGATAAAGGCAAAAACATTACCGGGAAGAGCAAAATAATTGCCAGGGTGCGGATCGGCATGAAAGAATCCTTCCACAAATACTTGCCGCAGGAGCGCATTGACGCCATGTTGAGCCAGGACTTTTTTGTCAATCTTCGCCTCTCTTAGCTCCTTCTCATTATCGAGCGTAACGCCCTCGATCAACTCCATGGTGAGGACATTTTTTGACGAATGCTCTTTAAACACATGCGCTACTTTTATTGTTTTATCTTCAGCAAACATTGCCTCAAACCGCTTGGCGTGGATCGCTTCAATGGTAAAATCAAGCTCACGCCCGATTGTTTCTGCGAATTCTTTAACAAGAAGCGTGGGCCGAAAGATACGCCACTCCGGTATGCGTTCTTCAACTAAGCGGGCGAAAAATGCCAGGATGTGAATATCTTTTTCAATTATGTAGCGGATTCCTGGACGCTGCACTTTAACAGCGGCTTTTGTACCGTCAAAAAGTACTGCTTTATGAACTTGTGCTAAAGAGGCGGCTGCCAGAGGTTCTTTGTCGAAATGTTTAAATAACTTTTCAAGCGGCTTCCCCAAATCCTTCTCTATGACTTCTTTGGCCTGGGAGTAGGGAAAAGGAGGGACGTGGTTAGTAAGTTTGGAAAGTTCTGACGTTAACTCTTGCGGCAGTACATCAGGGCGAAGTGATAACACTTGTCCCAGCTTTACAAACGAGGGCCCAAGTTTTGTTAAAAGAATTCGTACCCGTTCTGGATAATCATTGCCAGAAAGAGGTTGCCGCATATGAACACATTGTTTTAAAAAACAGCGGATACGGCAATTCCAGGGCACCAACCACGAAAGCTTTGCTTTTTTGACCAACAAATCAAATCCTTCCTCAAAAAGGATGGTGACGATATATTGGAAGCGTTTCATATCGCCAATGGCATCGGGTAAGTTAAGGATTGACATGACAGATTGCTCCAATCTCCGCAAACACCTCGGTTTTTTGTTCGTCGGATAGGGCAAGCGACGAGAGAATTTCCTGTTTGGCAGTTGCAACATCCCGGCACAACACGATATTTGAAGATAAAAGTATTTGTTTTTGGTTTTGGGACAGCGACGTCAGACACGTCACCGGATGGAGCCCTGAGCCCTCAATGAGGTCCTGGAGCGATCCGTACGAGGGATAACTCCAGCCAATGAGCTTCATACCAGCGCATTCACCGTATTGGATAGCGTCAGAGGTAAGTTTGGTGTTGGTCACGAGCCATGCCTGATGAAAGGTTGCTTTTACATCGTCAAACCGGGCTTTGATATATAACGCCACTTTGACATCCGATCGTGTCCCCGGCTGATTGTGGAATTTACACTCCACCATAAAACGCTGATCATCTTTTTGGGCGATGACATCAATTTCATGCGCGACACAATGGCCACGTACTTCTACTCCGGTTTCAACCTGATACCCATTATGTTGCAGCAGTGCTGCGACAAACTTTTCAAACGGATAGCCGGTGGGGCCCAGGTCCATGATCGCTTTTTTGAGATTGTATCTTCCGGACAAAGGGGACTGCTCTCTTTTGAGAAGCTCAAAAATATGCGAGTAAATTTTATGAGTCGGTATTCCGTCGTAGAGCTCTTTCTCCACATGCGCGACGATTTTATCGGTCAGTGCCGTATCCGTCCCTGCCCGGAGAAGCGAACGGGTAACCTTTTCTTCAGAAAAAGGCTCTAAATCTCCGGACGCTTTTTTTACCTGAATCATAGTGCTGCCTTTGTCAACAACATGTACAACCGCCATGGTTTTTATGAGTTGCCGATTGTTCTGGTTGAGCAGCAAATTTGTTCCGGCAGTTTTGGGAACAAAAATAATACTGCTTGCCTTCATGCGTGGCGTGCAGAGCTGTTTTGGGATCAACCGTCATGCCGCATACAGGATCCTTTTCTCTTCCATCCTGTTTTCCTTCTTGGGTAAATAATTTTTTAAAGAAGTCTCCCATAACTATCTCACCTCCTCTTTAAAGAACCCAAATAATTGTTAAGAACAAAAGAAGTAACGGGTTTTTTGCTCACGAACCAGGCCAACGGATAAAAGAGATCTTCGGGAATACTGATTAAAAACTGCTGCGCCCAATACAACACGTCATACGCACGTCTTCCTTTTAAAACAAAATCGTGATACCGGCGAAGTCCCTGCGCCAACGTCATCTTCCCCAAAAGAATATCCTCAATAATGTCACCGCATGTTTGTCCAAAAACAATCGCCGGTCTTATCCCTTCACCGGTTAGAGGCAAGCAATGACCAGCGGCATCGCCAACCAGAAAAACTTCTTCAGCGGTTGATGATAAAAGATAATGGGGAAAATAACCTCCATGAAGGGCAGCCGTCTTTAATCCGAATCTTTTAACAAAATTATCCAGATAAGGTTTTAGGTCGGTTTTCCCCTGATAACTCGCCACCCCAAAACGGGAGGTTTTCCCTTGTGGAAAAAGCCAAAAAATACCTTTCTTAAAGATTTTCGGTTCATACCAAAAATGAAGATCTTTTGCCCGGTATGGAAGAATCGTTTCGATGCCAAAGGAAAGATGTTCATTAAATTTTATTTCTTTTTCCGCTAAGACTCTTTTCGGTCCTGAGGCATCAACAAAAATCTCTCCGTAAAAATCACCTTTATCGGTCTTAATTATTTTCTTTTCTTTATCAAAACCGGTGATCCTTGTTCTTAAAAATTCTGCTTTTGATTTAGCCAAAAGTTTTTTTGCTAAAATCTCAGGATCAATGACACAAAAAGGGTCTTTAAAAAAATAATTCAGTTTATCAAAAGCCGTATGAAGGATAATATTTGCATGTTTTTGCAAAACCGCCTCTTGTAAACCCATTTCTTTTACGAGATAAAAAAGAGTTGCGCAGGCGCTTTTAACCCCCCTACCTAACTTTTTTTGGTCTATTATCAAAACTTTCCCCGATTTAATCATTGAAGCGACTGATAAACCGGCAAAACTGCCTCCGGCGATGATAACATTATATTTTTTTTCTGACATGTTTATTTTTTAATTGTTTTTCAACTGATGTAACTTTTTGACAAAGTCTTCTTTATTGAGAGCGCCTGTCGAAAATAATTCACCGTTGATAATGATGCCCGGGCTGGCCATGATGCTGTATTTTTGGACCAGTTCCATTCCCTTGGCAGTGGCTGCATCGATCTCTTCGATCTGCATTTCGGGGTACTGCGGTTTTAACTCCTCAAAGATTTTTTTCGCTTTCGCACATTCATGACATCCCGGCACGGTCACAAACTGGATGGTGATCATAGTTTCCTTTCTGCTATGGTATAGCCGATTTTACTCCCTGCTGGTTAGCCAGTAGCATTTCGATAGATACCGCGCAACTGCCACAATCCATACCGCCAATTGAATATTTTTTGGTTTGCATCATGTGTTTAATCTTATCCCATCTTGAAACCAAAGGGCATGGTTAATAATCCCCAAGCGATAAAAATTAATAATAATATCCAAAATGTCTTTTTTGACATCTGGCCTCTCTTTTTGAAGTAATACCAGCTTAAGATTAGTAGCGGTAAAAGAAGATTGAGCCAGGCGCCTAATTTGTAATAAGGGACGGCTTGTTCAAATTGTTCGATCGGAATTTCCGCTTCGGCTATTTGCTCGCCGCCCAATTTCCCAAAAACCATATTCAAACCATCGTGAAAAATCGATCCTTCATACCACAGATGGCCGAAGGCGCCGTTTAGCACAATAAACATTGAAATAGCTACAAGAGCCCAGCCGGTAATTTTATCCACGGTCACCTTATGCTTTAACAATCCGCCGGCAGCGTTTACTCCCAATATTCCTAAGACCGAGAGAAAGATCAGCGGCAGGGCTCTGCCCAGTCCATTAACTGCCATATACCAGGCGCCTAATGCCACACTGCCTGTTCCGGCGGCGGCGGTGAGAATCAAATAGGTAATCGGGTTGGGACAACCCACGCCGGCATTGCCCAAAAAGAATCCCAAAAACAGAGCTTTAAAATAGTCGGGTTGTTTTTGGATAAACGCGGGAACTTTAGAATATGACGGCATTTGAAAACTGATCAGAGCCAGTGTTGATACGCCAAAGATAAACGAGGCAATTCCGGCGATGATATAAAGAATTTTGGTCGCTTGATCTAAGCCCAGATATTTCCCGACTAAGGCAATTCCGGCGCCATAGATGGCCAACATAACCGTCAAGCCCAGTCCAAAAAGTATTGCCATGAGCAACCCTTTTTTGTACCCCTTACCCATAGAAAGCGGCACAATGATAAAAACGAGCGGCAGGGTGCAGGGAAGAACAATATTGGAAACGCCTCCGGCAAAAGAGAGAATGGTCGTTAATGTTTCTGAAGCCGAGGTAGCCAAATACGTCAGGGCGATAATGATTGCCGTAAGGAGGCCAAACGCTAAACTCACAAAAAAAACTTTCAGTTTCTTATCCGGTACCAAAGCTGATGACAATTCTTCTGGTTCTGCCGCTTCTTTTGTTGGTTGTTGGGTTACTTCTATTTCGTCTGTTTTGAAAAAGAGAACAAGTCCTAATGTAAAAGCAATAACGGTCCCCAACGTATTTAACGGATGAATTCCATGATTAAGAATAAAACCGGTAAAGATAAAATATAAAATTGCACCTGCGGCAAGAATTACCCCAATTTTTTTATGGTTCATATAAATTTATTACTTCTTCTTGGCTAACTTATAAATTGCCAAGATTTCTTCAATCGGTTTTGATTCTTTACCGGTTTTTATCTGTTCAATAACATGCGTCGACAGATGATTCTCCAAAACTAAATCCTCAATGCCTGATAATGCTTGTTTTGCCGCCATAGACTGCTGCAGGATAGCAACGCAATATTCTTCCTCCTCGATCATCTTCTGGAGGCCCCTGATTTGCCCTCCCAATATTTTTAGACGGTGAATTGCTCTTTTTTTGAGATCCTGGTTCATACCTTTAATTACAGAATACCCCCCGGGAGTGTTTAATGTCAACAGAATCTATTTACAGGAAAAATGCCAGTAAAATCATTATAGAGGAAATAACGATGGGGCGAGAAGTTTTTTTATGGACGGAACATATCCTGGGGTTTCTTTCCTGTAGAGAGCATAGGTGCTGCCAAACTTATTGAGCATTTCTCGTTCCTCACTCTTTGCAAGCCGGATATACCGAATTATAAGAATTGGGGCCATCAGAAGAGTTATAAGAGTCGGCCATTGGATAAGAAAACCAAAAATGATGAGAATAAATGCCAGGTATTGTGGGTGGCGAATGTATCTATAAACACTGTCGGTTGCCAGTTTGTTTTGTTTGGTCGCTTTATAGAGTACTTCCCATGCTTTACCCAGAAGGATCAGCCCACCAATGATAAGAGCGTAACTGGCAATATGCAAAATATTAAAATGCGGATCGCCCTTTAGACCAAGGAGGGTAGTAAGAATGTGTCCGTTGTTATGGGTAAAATCCAAACCGAAGCGACTGCCAAAAAATGAGGTAAGAAGATAAATGGTCAGTGGAAATCCATACATCTCGGCAAACAAGGCCACAATGAAGGCACCCAAATAATGGTAGGTAGTCCAATCTGTCTTTGTTCTCGGCTTGAAGGCACTCTTTATGAAATAGAGGAACAGAACAATATTGAACAAAACGAATAACCAGTTTCCGTAATCGTACATATGAGATTCTAGAGCGCCTCTACCACCTTGAGGAGTTCTTGATTGCGTACCGCCATCTGTGGATCGTCTTTGGCAAATCGGACCACACCATCTTTGTCGATAATAATGTAGGTGTGCCCGGGAAATTGGCCCCGGTGCATGGACGAGTTCAGCGATAAAATACCATAAAGATTTGAAACCGACCGGTCAGGATCCAAAAGTACGGTATTTCCGGCAAGCTCCGGCATCTTGTCAATTGCTTTCTTCCAGTCGTCTTTGCTATCCACAGTGATATTGAGAATAACGGTATTTTTCGCAGGGAAATTCTTATCTTGACCAAACGCGACGATCTGATTCCAACAGGCCGGATAGCACATCAAGCCTTCGTTAAAGAATAGAATCACGCCTTTACCGCGAAAATCTTTGAGACTGACATTTTTTCCATCATAACTTGGTAACGTAAAATCCGGCGCTGGTTTATTTATCAGGCCATCAAAAACCGCTGATTCTACCGGCTTTGGTTTATGGTGATCGTCTACGGGTGTCGCCTGACTAGGTTGAGGCTGCGGCGCGGCCGGAGGACGAGTAATAAGAATAATCAGCGATACTAAAATACCTCCGCTAATCAATATAAGTATTCCATCTTTTGCTTTCATAATTTTTTCCTCCTTTTTAACCGCGACTGTATTTGTATTATTGCGACCCAAAAGATGTAAAGCGTTGCCGCCACGACGAAGATTGCCCCGCCAAACTCAAGCGTCGGACTTGATACGGACGACACGGTCCGATTGATGCCTGCCAGAAGGAGGTTTATGTTGAACTGGGCGTCGGAGCGCATCAATAGTTGATTGGTCGAGGAGAGATACAGGACGTATGAGCCGAAAAGGACAAAGGTGAGCCCGGCGATGAGATTGGAAAGCAATACAGACCAACGTATGACCAATATCCGTATATTCACGCTTCGGCGGAATATCCAGAGTTTATTGGTAATATTCGTCTTGTCGAGAATGGCCGCAATCAGAAACAAAGGCAGCACCATCCCCAGAACGTAACTTAGCGTGTAAAGTCCTCCCAACATGAGCGATCCGGCAAGAGACGATACGGCAAGCACGCCTGCCAGAACCGGGGCGCAGCACGTCGTGGCGATTGCGGAAAAAACTCCTAGGATAAAAATTGAAGGAATGTTGTATCGGGAAAGCCTGGGGTGCACCGGCGATTTCAGGGAAAACTGTTTTCCGGCAAGAAGAAAGAGCCCGAGAGCGATCATAAACATTGCTCCCAGAGAAAAAATAGTGGCGTGGTATTCCCTTAACGCCTGACTCACAAACGATAACCCGAGACCAATCGGCAAAAAAACTGTTAACAGTCCTAGAAAGTAAATAAAGGTCATGAAAAATATCATGGTCTTCTGGCGGAATATCGACCCAAGGTACGTTGGGAGAAGCACGCCGATGCAACAAGGCGCAAACAACGCCGCAGTTCCGGCAATGAAAGATGTAATGACGGAAGCTCCAATAAGCAAATTCATATTTTGTGTTATTTGCTCCGGTCGATAATCCCCCTCATAACGGCATCAACTTCCTCCGGATCCATCATAGAAACTAATGTTTATGCTTCTCTTTTTTATCCCCATGACCCATCAAAAACATATGCGATAGAGGACACGCTAAGATAAGTCCCCACGTCAAGAGATTGCCTGCGTTTTTTCCGGCGAGAAGCCAAAGAGCGATTCCGATAAACGGAAGCGCGCAGAGTATAAGGGCGAGTCGTTTTTTTACAACTTCCATAGAAATGTTCGTTCATTGACACCGGAAATATTTTTGAGTGATAACGTTATGGTTGTTGCTTTTTCGGTGGGTATGGGAAACGTAAGCGTTCCTTTCCGGTGATGCCCGCCCGGCGGATCGCCATCCCAGGCAGGTGTGCCGTACGTGTTTCCTTGCTCGTCGCGAAGTTCCGCCGCTTTAGTCACGTCAAAGTCTAAGTTGACGGAATGCGTATCAAAGACGATTTCAAAAGTCACTGGTTTGCCGGCGGCGAGCTCTTGCGGCGTCACGATGACGGTTAAGTTACCGCTAGCTTGTTCCTTCGTTTCAAAACGAGAGGATGCAGACGTTGGTGCTGGTTCAACCGTTTTGTTTCCGGTCGCGATTACCGATACGGCAAGAATCGTAAACACGGCAACGCCAGCCAGAACAACCGTTTTTTTTGATACTCTCATATATATTGTCCCAACGCCATTTCTATACTGCATTGACAATCTTCTCGCGACCGCTATAAGATTGTCAATTGATTTTTGAGGTGCTTTGTCATGACCACAATCCCGACGGCATTGATGCCCAGACTCACGAGGAGGATGGGTTTTTGGAATTGTAAGAGAAATAAACTTGCTCCCGAAAGCCCCAAAATCGGCAGCACATCCGTCGCGTGGTGTGCGCAGCAGGCCAGCATTGCGGTACCTGCAGATGTGCCGCCGGCAGCGAGAGCTCCTTTTGACTGCTCACGAAGCTTTGCTTTAAGTTTCGTATATAACCCAACCTGGATGCCAAAGCCCAAAGCCAATGGCACCATGAGATACCAAAGTGCGCTAAATTGTTCCACAGTGGCCGCCCATCCGTTGAGGATGGTCATGATCGCGGCATAAAGACCGAGGAGTCCCATGCTTGCAAGCACGCCATTACGTACCACAGCTTCCTCCTCTGGTCGGTCTATTCGGCAGCTGGCCGACTTTTTTCATTATTGCTTGCGCTCCCTGGGCGCTTGAGTACTCTTTGCCTAAAATTGCTTTGGCATCTACCTCACCCCACGGGATCCCTTGCCGCGCAAAGTACGTGGCGACGTAGAGGTAGCTATCGGCAAACCAGAAGCTGTTAAAGCCCAAGAGCTTGCGGTAGATCGTTGCCTCATCCACGTTGCCCGCGACGAGAAGTTCGATGATGGCCAACGCCGCCATACCGTGGTTGCAGTCGGGAAACCATGTTGAGTTGCCGCAGCACGGGCGGTAGACGTTTTGGGCAATTTCGCCGACCTTTTTTTGTTGTTCAGGTGTAAGCTTGATGAGGTCATAGCGGTTGAGGTGCTCCATAGCGTTCCCTCGGGCTAAACTCCATCCGCCGGTAGAAGCGAAATTGCCGGCCTTATCCTTATATTCTTTCCCCATCGGGCCTTCCTCGTATACGATGCTTTTTTGCGCAAGTCCCAAAGCCCAGAGCATATCCACGACAAATTGACCATTTGCCGCGTTAATCATGATTTTTTTATCGGTCCCTTTTGTGAGGATTTCTTCCTGCTCCGGCGTAAGCTTTACGGCTTCTTTAAACTTCGCCTCGTCGATGACGCCAAGCTCGATAAGCCGCGGCCCCATATCGCCCCATGCCACCGGCAGCTCAATGCCGCCCTCCGGCAACACCTCCTTTTCCACCAATGAAAGGTTTATGAGCTTGCCGCCTGCTTTCTGCCACGCGTCCATGCCGCCGGCCAAGTGTCGGACGTTGGTATAGCCCAGTTTTTTTACGGTTTCAATCGCTTCAGTGCTCATCCGACCGCTTTTGCAGTACAGGATGATGGGTGCGTTTTTATCCTTTGGCAAATTCGCGCTTTGGGCGACCATCTGGTCATAGGCGATAAATGTGTCAGTCTGTCCAATTTCTCCTTCATAGGGCGTGTGGACGTTGATGAAGGTAAACCTGCCTGCCGGCGAGGCAGGATTTTTATTCGCCAAAAGCTTTTGGAGCTGGCGAACTGAAACCACATCTGGATTGGACGTAAGATTGTTCCAAAGAAACGACCCGATGAGCACAAACCCGGTAGTAAGAAATAGAAGTTTTTTTATGACACCCTCCTTTTGGAAGATATAAATTTTATCATTGTTATAATGATTATAACGGTTATAAAAACGGCAAATACTCCTTCGCTCCCCGGCACTCCCCGTATCCATCGTACTCCGTTCATAAGCCCCACGCCAAGCGTCTCTTCCATCAACGTCTCGGTGCCCATCGCAATATTTCCGGTGAGGGCAAGGATAGTAAACGTGATACCCACGAGGATGAAGAGGACACCGGCAATCGTGTCGGTTTTGCCGCGAAGATGCGACAGTTTAATCCAATTCACTTTTTCCAGGATGAGCGCAAGTACCACGAGAGGCACTACCATGCCGAATACGTAGGAAAGCCCGGCAAGTCCCGCCCAGAGGAATGTTGGCGAGAGGAAGCTCAAGGTCAGAATACCGGCTAATACCGGCGTGCAACAGGAGGACGTGAGTCCTGAAAACACACCCAAAAGGTAGACCGACCACGGATCATTCCGCTTCGTGAGATCAATGGTCAAGTGGAACATGGGGAGTGTGATTTTTCTACCCGTAAGCTCCATGAGACCTAAGAGAATCATGAATGCGCCGCCCACAACGTAAGTTTGCGTATGATACTGTTGAAAGATTGCGCCGATCGCACGGATTCCGAGCGCAGTCGGGACGAGGATGGTGGCAATCCCCAGGCCAAAGATAATCGTCATCCATAGGACTTTTTCCCTACTTCGGAAGATATTTGCAAGGTAGCTTGGCAGCAGGTATGTGATGCAGCAAGGGGCAAACAGCGCCACCATCCCACCGAAGAAGGCCGTGATAAGAGAGATGCTCTGAATGATTGTTGTGCTATCCATAATGCCTTAATGGTCGTCATGCTGGAGCGAAGCGATAGCATCTCTTTTAATTGTATGAGATTCTATCACTCGTTCCGACAATCGTCGGGACTCGCTCCAGAATGACCGTCAAAGCACATTCGCTTTGACGGTCACCTCCACCTCCGCATTTTTCGGATCATTGGTCGAAAAATTTACTTGCCGCGTCACCATACCGATCACTGGCATTATTTTCGGCTTGTAGGTGACGTTCAATGTTGCCGTTTGTTTGGCCGGCACTTCGCCGATCCAGTTTTTGAGGCGCGCGGGCATGTGACCGGGCATATTGAATTCCTCCGATTCCGTGTTATCGATCACAACCTTCGCAAACGTGCAGTCGCAGCTGGTTGACACATTCCAAATGCGCAAGACCGCGTTACTCGTGTTGGTTATCATAAACGTCGCTGTTTTTTCTTCATCAGCCTTCATATCGCCGAAATCTTCAAACGTTTTATCAATCGTCATGCTTGCGGTTCCCAGGTTTTCTCGTTTGGGGGATGTATCCTTGCCCATAAACAAGACCGCTCCGACAATGATCAATAAACTCGCGCCTATAGCTCCCAAAATTACTTTGGTGTCAGTTTTCATACCAGGTAGTGAAATTTCGACCTTTCCAGGTAGTGAAAGCTTCGCTTCTACTACCTGGTTTGCCTTTTACGCTTTTCGAAATCTCAATGTCCTTTCTTTACAAAGATGTTTTTATTGAAACCAAGTAGTCGATTAACAACACAGGCAAAGTGAAAAGCGTGTCGAAATTCTACTACCTGGTCATATCTTTACTCCTTTCAACCGCAACGCATTTCCGACGACGGATATGCTGCTTGCTGCCATGGCAAAGGCGGCGAGTGCGGGGTTAAGGAGCCAACCGGTGATGGGGAAGAGTACCCCCATTGCCACCGGAATAAGCGTCACGTTATATGCAAACGCCCAAAAGAGATTTTGCTTGATGATGGTAAGCGTTGCGCGGCTTAACCGTATGGCGGTGACGACACTTCTCAGATCTTTATTAAGCAGCGTAATCCCGGCCGATTCAATCGCCACGTCCGTGCCGGTCCCCATGGCGATCCCCACGTCAGCCGCAGCCAAGGCCGGCGCGTCATTGATGCCGTCGCCCACGAATGCGACGATTCCTTTTTTGTCATTTTTCATCTCTTTTATCTTCTCCGCCTTTTCCTGGGGCAGCACGCCTGCCATCACGTTTTCGATCCCTGCTTGTTTTCCTATCGCCCGTGCGGTTGCCTCGTTGTCTCCGGTAATCATCCAGACGGCCACCCCCATCCGCTTGAGGGAAGCGACCATTTCTTTGGCTTCAGTTTTGATCGTATCGGCGATAGCGATGAGGGCGACATTTTTGCCATCGATCGCAACATACGCCAGCGTTTTGCCCTCACTCATCCACATCTCGGCCTTCTTATCGAGTTCTGATGAGCTGGTTACGCCTTCTTTCTCCATGAGTCTTTTGTTGCCGATGAGTACAGGAAGGTTATTGACTATTCCCTTGACGCCAAACCCTTCGATAGCAGCAAAGTCTTTGATTGGTAGGTTACCTAGGTTACCTAAGTTACCTAGGTAACTTATGACAGCTTTCGACAGCGGATGTTCGGAGTTTTTTTCCAAAGCCGCGACGGCTTTTTTTACGAAATCCTCTCGCTCTAAAAATATCGAGTCCGTCACTTTGGGCTCTCCACGGGTGAGCGTGCCGGTTTTGTCAAAGACGGCGACCTTGGTTTTATGCGCAATTTCCAGCGCCTCTGCATCTTTGATGAGAATGCCGTGTTCCGTCCCCCGTCCGGTGCCGACCATGATGGCAGTTGGTGTGGCAAGTCCCAACGCGCACGGGCAGGCGATGATGAGGACGGCAATCATATTAGTGAAGGCGGCGGAGAATGTCCCGAAGTCGTACCAGATCACAAATGTTGCCACAGCTAACATGAGAACGATTGGGACGAAGTAAGAAGAAATAGTATCTGCAAGCCGAGCAATCGGTGCACGCGAGCTTTGGGCTTCGGCTACCATCCGGACTATCTGGGCAAGCACGGTATCTTTCCCTACTTTTGTTGCTTGAAACAGAAACGTGCCGGTTTTATTGATGGTGGCGCCGATGACCATATCCCCGGCGTTTTTGTCTACAGGCATAGATTCACCCGTCACCATGGATTCATCAATACTTGAAGATCCATCGGTAATTTTTCCATCAACCGGAATTTTTTCTCCGGGCTTGACCCGGATGATGTCGCCTACTTTGACTTCTTCAATCGGAATATCCAATTCTTTCCCCTCGCGAACAACACGGGCGGTTTTGGCTTGGAGATGAAGGAGTTTTTTGATTGCGTCACTTGTGTGCGCTTTGGCTTTTGCTTCGAGGTACCGCCCCAGGAGGATAAGGGTGATGATGACTGCTGCGGTGTCAAAGTACGTCGCTGCGTTTGTCCCAAATTTCCCTAATACTCCCAATGTCCCTAATACCGAGTACCCGTATGCCGCGCTCGTGCCGATGGCGATCAAAGTATCCATGCTCGCTGCGCGGTTTTTTAGTCCCGACCACGTTGCCTGATAGAATCCCCATCCGGCCCAGAGTTGGACGGGGGTCGTCAAAAACAGCAGGAGAAGCGGTTGGTTTAGTAGCGTCTGACCAAACCATTCCGGAAAGCTGCCGATCGTGATGAACACGCTCAAAATCGCCGAGATAATCACTTTCCATTTCAGATCGGCAAGTTCTTTCTTTTTGGCTTCCTCTTTGAGTTCCTCCGGCGTTTTGCCCTTTTCCTCGGTAAGTACGGCTTTGTAGCCCATTTCTTCTACTAGGTTACCCAGGTCACCTAGGTCACGTACTGCCGGATCATATTCCACCGTGGCCTGCTCGCTGCCATAGTTTACCGCGGCACCAGATACACCGGGGGTATTTTTCAGTTTTTTCTCAATCAGCCTCGCGCAACTCGCGCAATGCATACCGATGATGGGAAAAGATGTTTTCATATCACCTCAATCTTTCCATGGAACATGGACATGCCACAATGAAAACTTGATTTGGTAGGATGGGGAGAGGGTAGGGTAATGACCACTTCTTTGTTGAGTGGCAAATATTCCTTGATTTTGTAGTCGGGAAACACGACTTCTTCCAGACAGCTGTTGGGATCTTTTCGGATGAAGGTTAGTGTTGCCGGTTTGTCCTTTGGAATCTTGATGACATTGGGTTTATACCCACCCTCCACAATGATTGTCCAGGAGTCCGATGCTTCCTCTCCCGCGGAGCGGGATCCGGCTCCGCCGGACTTTTTCTCAAAGAAAAACCAGTAAATACCTGCGATGGAAAGAAGCCCGGTAATCGTAACAATAATTTTATCCATATTATTTCTTCTCCATTATTTTCATCACTTCCTCAATCACTTCGTCACTATTTCCTTTTCGTATGGAGTCAGCGACGCAGGTTTGCATATGGTTTTTGAGTATTTCATGGTCTACTTCCCGCAGAGCCGCCTGAATGGCAAGTGATTGGTGGACCACGTCGATGCAGTAGTCTCCTTCTTCTACCATTCGGATGACGGTATCCAAATGTCCCCGGGCAATTTTAAGCCGATGCAGAATCGAACGTTGCACAGACTGATCTCTCGGTATTCCCTTAGG
>Ga0209211_10006242_pt1 | contig 17342 bp, 14 predicted proteins | sample RifGroA2_FD_183992 | JGI IMG/M metagenome (GOLD analysis project Ga0209211, IMG submission 183992) | Groundwater microbial communities from Rifle, Colorado, USA - Groundwater A2 (SPAdes) (version 2) | ecosystem: Environmental > Aquatic > Deep subsurface > Groundwater | place: Rifle, Colorado... | reverse complement strand
TGGGACGGACCTTGCAAAAGTTAAACTTTTTTCCCGTAGTCTTGAGGATGTGACCTATATGTATCCGGATATTGTTGAAGGAGTGAAAAGAGAAGTTAAGGCGGAAGAGTTGATCATTGAAGGAGAGGCGATTGGTTATAGTCCAAAAACCAATGAGTTTCTTCCTTTTCAAGAGACTGTTCAGCGGAAGCGAAAATATGATATTAAAGAGAAAGCGCTTGAGGTGCCCTTAAAACTTTTTGCTTTTGAACTTTTGTATTTAAATGGAAAAAATTTTATTAAAACCCCGTTTATTGAAAGAAGAAAAGCTTTAGAGCAGTCAATAAAGAAAAGTAAAAATATTAGTGAACAAATTATTATTGTTGATGATCAAGAAGAAGTGGATAAAGAAGAAAGACTGGAAGAGATTTTTGATCGTGCAATTGCCAAAAAATTAGAAGGGGTGATCGCCAAAAAAATTGATGGGATTTATCAGCCCGGCGCTCGGGGATGGAACTGGATTAAATATAAAAGAAGCTATTCTTCAAAGGTTCATGACACAATTGATTGTTTGGTAATGGGCTATGACTACGGTCGCGGAAAGAGAACTGATTTTGGCATGGGAGCTTTTTTAGTCGGAGTAAGAAATGAAAAAATAACTAAATTTGTTACCGTGGCAAAAATTGGAACGGGATTGACGGACGTAGAATGGCAACAGTTAAAAGTTAAAAGTGAAGAGTTAATAGTTAAAGAGAAACCAAAAAATTATTCTGTTGATAAAATGATGGAATGCGACGTTTGGGTAACCCCGAAAATTGTGGTTGAGATTAGAGCCGATGAAATCACCAAATCACCCACCCATACGGCTGGTTTAGCTCTTCGTTTTCCACGACTGGAAAGATTTAGGGATGATAAAAACCCCCAAGAAACAACCTCGCTCAGCGAGGTTGAAAAAATGTATCAGACTCAAATAAAATAACAGTACATCATCCTCAATGTGTAATTTTACTTTTTCTTCATTTTTTTTAAATCTTCTTTTGTTGCGATGCCGAGCTGGTCTACAATGTTACGAAGCTCTCGCACCACTCTTTCTTTCACCTCATCCTTTTTATCCATAAGATCTGATCTCAGTTTATCAGCGAGTTCTTTCCCTTCTTTTCCTGCTAAAAGATTTCTCTTTTCAAATTCTGAGATGACATCTTCTGCAACGCCTTTTCCTAAATATACGAGGCTCGAACCAAGAACAACGGCTTTATTTAATAATGTTTCTTTTTTTGTGCTTTTTGCCATATATTTCACCTCCTACCTAGTTATCAACTTCTGATTATTCTACCAATCACAAAATATAAAAGCAACGGAAATCCGATCATAAAGATATTTTTATATTGAGATTCCGCAATTGGAGATACTTGCATAAAGAAATAAGTTCCTACAATGCTCACAACCAACATAAGTATTATATCAAGAGATGATAAGCTTCTTTGATTTATGAGTCCTCCATCAACAACGTGTAATTTCAAATCGTCTCCAACCAGTTCTTCAAGTTCAGCAACACTTTCTGGCAGATGTTTACCGGCTTCAATGAGTTCAAGAGTCTCTCGAAATATCATTTCTTTTGTAACTTTTTTCGAAAAACATTCGGTTATCTGAGATTCTAATTGCGGACGAATGAGCTCTATAGCAGAAATCTTAAGCCCAAATTGAAATGCAATTGAATCAATTTGTGAAATGGTTTTAGCCACAAGGATAAGGCCTGAACTCCACGTAATGCTGTATTTTTTCGAAAGGGAAAGAAGAGAGGTGATAAAATGACTCAAGCTTACCGTACCCACCAATCCTCCATGAATTTTATGCAGTTCTCTGGCAAATTGCTGATTCAGAGTTTTTTTCTGCTCCTTCGTAAAGGACTCCGCTGAAAAAGAAATCATAACTTTGATGAGTGCTTCTGGATCATTTTCGATCAAAGAAATAAGCAATAACAGCATCTTTGTATGTTCGACGGTGTCAAGAATACCTATAATGCCAAAGTCTATAAAGGCAACCTTATTGTCCTTTTGTACTATTAAGTTGGCGGGATGAAGATCGGCGTGAAAAAATTTATCAACAAACATCTGTTTGAATAGCCCTGCAATAATATGTTGGGCCACCGTCATCCCATCGATACTAAAGGGAAGCTTTACTTCATCTATTGAAAGCGCTTTTTGTTTACGCATCTCGTCAAAAATAGCGTTGAGCGTCATGCCGCTTATAAATGAGCTCGTAATAACTTTGCTCGTCGTATACTGCCAATATGTTTGGGGAACCGTAATATAATGAATATCTTTCATGTTGTGTTTGAAAGTATCAGCCCTTCTTCCTTCGGTCCGGAAATCCAATTCGCTCATGATCCATTCCGCAAATTCTTTATAAAGATATTCAAAACGTAATCCTTTACTGCCAACAAGCAAGTCGAGAACAACGGTTAGTTTTTTAAATAGCTGAAGATCTTTCTCTACCTGTTTTTTAAGACCTGTCCGTTGAACTTTAACTACAACTGTTTCACCGGTAGATAATACAGCTTTATGTACTTGTCCGATCGAAGCCGTTGAGAGGGAAACCGTACCAAATGATTTAAAAAGATGAGTTAATGGGGTTTTTAATTCAACCTCAATGATACTTTTTATTATCTTAAAAGGCATGGAAACTTGTTTATCTAATAGATTCCGTAGTTCGTCGGATAACTCCGGGCCGACTATATCTGGACGGGCACTCAACATTTGCCCCAATTTGATAAATGTTCCTCCGAGTTCTTGAAAAGCAATTCTGATTTTCTTCACCGCTTCTTGTAATGGTAGAGAACGAGGTTTATGTCGAGAAAAATGAAATTGTAGGAAAGGGGGAATAAGTTTTGCACAAATGTGCCAAAAGCGTGAAGTTAACTGCATTATCGAGTATTCATTTTCTGAGAAAGATTCATTATCCATATATACATAGAATAATAGTTTTAGGAAGAAAATGCATATCTATTTAATGGAGGCAGAACTCTCTTTACAAAGACAGTCTTAAATAAGACTGTCTTTATTTATGTTAAATGACGATGATTCCAAAACATTTTAAAGAATCTGGCCGTATATTCTACAAAGAATGAAAAGGGATTATTAATAATTCTTCTTGCAGATGATGTGACGATAGTTTTGCCGTCATGATAAATCTTCCCATATCTTAAAACATGTAAACAAAGATCAATATCTTCATGAACCTTTTTGTCATCGAGGCAAATTTCATTTTTAATTTTATTCCATATGGTTTTTTTAATAACGTAACTTGGTCCAGTAAGCGGATAAACCCCAATCATTAATCTTGGGATTAACATGTAGACATAAAAAGGAATAATTGAACGACCAAGTAAAGAAAAGTCATTGAGTTGAATTGGCATCGATATACCCAATAACGAAGGGTCACGAAAAAAACTGTTTTTGATATTTTTTATCCAGTCAGATGGTAAAACGGTGTCAGCATCGCAACGGGCGACGATATCTCCTTGAGCATGATCAAAACCAACATTTCTCGCAGCAATAATTCCCTGTTTTCTCTCTCTAATTACTTTTATATTTTTGTATTTTTTAATGACATTTATCGTATTGTCCGTACAGTTATTGTCAACTACAATAATTTCATCAGGCTTTTCTTCCTGCTTCATCAAAGAATCAAGGCAGTTTTTGATGTATTTTTCTTCATTATAAACTGGTATAACAACAGAAACTTTCATAACTATTATTTTATCAAATGCTATAATTAAACTGTATGAAACCGTTTTTTTCAGTAGTAATTCCGACTTTAAATGAAGAAAAATATCTTCCTAAACTGTTAGACGATTTGTATAAACAGACAGAAAAAGGTTTTGAAGTAATTATTGCCGATAGCTATTCAAAAGATAACACTAAAAAAGTCGTTTATAATTTCATGGATAAGCTAAATATTCAGTTTTTTCAAACAAAATTAAAGAATGTGGCAGCTCAAAGAAATCATGGTGCCAGTAAATCCTCAGGAGATTATTTGGTTTTTCTTGATGCCGATACACAAATAAATTCGTCTTTTTTAAAAAAAGTAAAAAAAGTAATTTTAAAAAGAAAGGGTTTGGCTTTCATTCCATACTTTTTGCCAGATCGAGAGTACAAGCAATATAAATCTTTATTCGATTTATCTAATATGTTGGTTGAATTTTCCCAAAATTTACCGAAAAGATTTTCTTTGGGCGGGAATATGGTTATTGAAAGAAATTTTTTTGGTATTGTTAGAGGCTTTAATGAAGAATTATTTATAGCAGAAGATCATGAATTAATTCAAAGAATATCCCAGTGGGGGGTGGAGGTAAAATTTATCAGAGAAGCAAAAACTTATTTTTCTTTAAGGAGAATGAAAAAAGAAGGGAAGATAAAATTTTTTTACAAGTATTTTGTGTCGACTGCCCGACGTATTTTCAGTGGTGAGATTAAAGACAAAATATATGATTATCAAATGGGTGGCCAGGTATATGAAAAAGAAAAGAATAATCATAAGAAAGAAGAATTTATTGAGCATTATCTCAATCAAATAAAGGAGCTTTTCAATAAATTAATTAAAGATTAACTTTCGAAAGTTGAAATAATTGGGTAATGATCGGAATAGCTGACTTCGATTCTTTCAGTTTTTTTTAGTCCCAAGTTTCGATAAAAGATATAGTCAATTTTTAACTGATTTGTCACTCTGGTAAAAAGCCTAATTTTTTTAAAAATAAACAGAGCCAATTTTTGAAAGGAACCGAACATGATACTAGTTGATTCGTTATAGTTAAATTTTATCGTCTGATTAATTTTTTTGGTAGCTTCTTTTAGTTGAAATCTCTTCATTAATCTTTCCAACTTTTTTCGCTGATATGGAAAATAATTAAAATCACCAGCTATTATCAATCTAGATTGATTGTCTAAATTTAGAGAGCGTAATGCTTGATTAAGATGATTGATTCTTAGATTGTTTGAAGCGATAACATAAAGGTGGACATTACAAATAGTGATTTTTTTCTTTGATTTTTGATCAATAAAATCCGTCTTTAATATAGTTTTTGATTTTTTAAAACCGATAAGAATTTGAATTAAAGTAAAGAGAATCTCCGGAATATTGTTTCCTAATTTAAGAGGGAAAGAGTCAATAAATTTAAATTTTTTAGAATTGTAGAAGGTGGCTACTCCGTAAATTTTCCCGAAGTTAATAAAAGAATTTGAAAAATCAGCTAATAAATAATTTTCTTTTTTGAGCTTAGTTAGGTTTTTTTCTTCGGTAACCACTTCTTGTACGCAAATAATATCAGGATGATATTGGTCAATGATATTTTTAATTTTCTCAAAACCTCTATTGTTGAATGTATTGTAGCTTAAAAGACTAAAACTCATAAATTTTATTATACTAAATTAATTTTGTTTGAATATAAACATAGTTATCCACCAATTCTGGATAACTTTTTTTATATTGTTATAATAATCTAAATAAAATAAAATATTCTATAAGATATCCTATAATCTATACGTACTTATCTATAGGTCTTGACAAACTCTTTATCTTTGTTTATATTAAGAGTTATGAAGAACATTTTCTTTTCCCAAAAGGCCAGATCATATAGTTTTAAAACAAAATACCAAAAAAAGAATGAATTGATTGGATTTGTTGCCGATCAATTTAAAAAATTAGCTAAGAAGAATTTGAGAATACCGGTGCAGTTATATCATTTATAAAAAAAAGAGCATCACTACCGCTCGTATTTGAGGGAACGACGAATAGTAATGCTCGGTACCACATTAGCAAAAAAAAATTGGTTTGTCAACCCCGATTAAATTGGGCTTTTTAATCTATTAATTTACTTGATACAAAGCTCCAAAGCCATTGGAAGACCGGAGAATCAACTTGCCAATTTTAGACCATTTTTCCTCGAACAAATTTGGGTATTTTTGCCGTTCCAACCGAGAGATTATGACATATTTTATTTGATATTTCTTAATTAATGATTTAGTTTCATCAATATCACTTGATTCATAAAGAGAGACAACTTCAGGAATTCTTTTGCCAACGACATCGGCACTACCACGCCAGAGCCATTCGTGGACCCACCAGCCAGCAACAGTTGGTAGTCCGGTAAAAGCAGAGATTCTTTCATAGTCGGTATAAGAATCGCCTTGAGCTTCTAAAATCACCGGTTGTCCCTTTTCGTTTTTATTCAGATAATCAATGATTTCATTATCTTCCAGATAGTTGGTCTTTAACCACTCTTGACCATCTAACTGCGCCGGACGATTAAGTGAGCCATAATAAGATGGAATAGAAAAAAATGGATAGCTGGAAGGGAAAAAGAGAAAAACAACAAAGATAAGGGATAAAAAATAAGTGATAAAAGATTTTTTGGTATTTTTTAATAAATAAAAAGTTACCATCGAAGCAATTCCCATCATGGTAAAAGCCTGATAACCAAGCTTAAACATGGTGTTGGCGCGAAAATGTTGGGGATAGATATCCTTGATATAAAAAAATTCAGGAATTATGGTTAGAAATATTCCAAATGAGAATAGAATGAGGAGAAAATTGTTTAACCGTAGAAACAAGATACTGTCTTGTCTGTACCTCTTTACAAACAAAAATATCAAAAACGAAATCCAGAAAAACCCCCATAAGACAAATAGCATCCAAAGAGGTGAAATTTGACATTTGCCGGCTTCAAATAAAAAAGGGCCGATTTTACCAATATCAGTCAAAAATTTAGGAGAACAGTTAACGCCAATGCCACTGATAAAGGGTTTAAAATACCAGGAAAATGGCAGAGAAAAAAGAATAAAAGAGATCAACAGTATAACAATATTGACGAAAAACTGGAATGAGAAACCGAAGAGAAAAAAAAGAATTATTACTGTCAATAAAATATAGATAGGGCCGTCAAAAGCGTTAGTCATGTAGTGGATGGCAGACATGAAGCCGAGAAAAACAGATGTAATTAGATAGAATCGGATAGAATCGGATGAAATTAGTTGCCAGAAATTTTTTACTTTTAACTTTAATTTTTGACTTTTGACTTCTAACTTTTGACTTGACGTAAAGACAATGAAAAGTATAGCCAATGTTAATAGTACAAACGGAATATCAAACACATGTCCGTGGAGATCGGCCACTACATAAGAATACGAAGGAAACTCATGAATCGTAAATGGTATAAAGCGGGTGGCGTTTGGATACCAATAGCCAGCCGGGTTGAATTTTGTCAGAATTTTCCAAAAAGGAATAGGACTTTCATTAGGGTAACCTTTGGTAAAAAGATAGATAGTATGAAGATTGCCGCCGAGATTAACTAAATAAGCGCCGATTAATCCGAAGATTATGGCTTTAAGTTGATTTATTTTTTGATCATATCGTTTAATAATATTTATGACAAGTGAAAATACCTGAGTTACTCCTTGAGCAAAAATAGTGGCGAGAATTAAGTTATAACCAATTGAAGCCTTTATATTATTTAGCTTTATAAGTAGCGCGCCGGATAGATAACCAAAATAATAATAGTTGATTGGTTCGGGCGAATACCAAATATCTTTTGGAGGGAAGAATTTGGTTTTCAATATTGAATTCATAAATCCGAAGTCCATGAATTTTTCTAAACTACGGATTGACGGTTCCTGACTACGAATAAAAGTCCAGAGAAAGAGAGAAAAAAGAAAAAGAAATTCCTCGATAATAATAGGGATTAGGGGATAGGGATTAGGGGATAGGGAATTTAAACGTTGTTTTTTGTAGATCAACCAATTAAAAATTACAAATAAAAAGAGTGAGAAGATGAGACTGAGGCGACTAAAGGGAAGAACTTTGACAATGCTCAAGACAAAAACGAAATAACTTAGCAAGATAATCCCTATAGTTTTAGCGAATGGATAACCAAAATCAAAGCTAAAGCTTTTAAATATTTTTCTGGTTAAAGGAGTAAAGATGACTCCGATTATCAAAAGTGGGAAATACCATTGAAGTGTCGTTAAAATCCAGTCCATAAGAAAATATTATATAATAATGAACATTATTATGGATTCCAGATATAGCCCGCAATTAGTCGAGGAAAAGATTTATAAAGAGTGGGAGGAAAAAGGTCTTTTTTCTTCGTCAACGGGTAAACCTTTTACTATTTTAATGCCTCCTCCAAACGCAAACGCATCGCTTCATGCCGGTCATGGTATGTACACGATTGAAGATATCTTAATCCGTTACAAAAGACTGATGGGTTTTGCCAGTCTTTGGATACCCGGGACTGATCACGCCGGTTTTGAAACCCAGTTTGTATATGAGAAGCATTTGGCTAAGCAAGGCAAGTCCAGATTCGATTTTAATAGACAGGCTTTATATAACAACATCTACCAGTTTGTAAAGGATAACTCTGGGTTGATCTACAGTCAATTTAAAAAACTTGGGTTTTTGGCCGATTGGAAAAGAAGTGTCTTTACACTCGACGAACATGTATTAAAAACCGTCTTGGAAACTTTTATAAAAATGGAAAAAGAAAGATATGTTTATAAAGATGAATATATAGTCAATTATTGTACTCGCTGCGGAACTTCATTATCAGAACTGGAGACGGTACATGTAGAGCGCAAAGACCCGCTTTACTATCTTAGATACGGTCCATTTGTATTGGCAACAGTTCGTCCAGAAACAAAATTTGGAGACACGGCCCTGGCCGTTCATCCCAAAGATAAACGTTACAAAAAATGGGTGGGCAAAGAAGTTGAAGTTGAGGGATTATTGGGTAAATTCAAAATAAAAGTAATCGCCGATGAAATGGTTGATATGAAATTTGGAACCGGCGTTGTAAAAATAACCCCGGCCCACGATCCTAACGATTTTGAAGCGGGTAAAAGACATAATCTAGAAATAAAGAAAATAATTAATATCGATGGAAGACTAAATGAACTTACAGGGCCATATTCCGGACTAAAAGTAAAACAAGCCCGGGAAAAAATAGTCGTCGATTTACTTAGTCGAGGCCTGATAGAAAAAATTGATAACGAATATCTTCATTCCGTTACGGTTTGTTATAAATGTGGACGTGATCTTGAGCCGACGATAATTCCCAATTGGTTTATCAAAGTAAAAGATCTGAAAAAACCAGTTATAAAAGTGATTAAAGATGAAAAAATAAAATTTTATCCAAAAAGATATAAAAAACAAATACTTCAATGGCTTGAAGTGATGCATGATTGGCCTATTAGCCGTCAGATTGTTTGGGGGATTAGAATTCCGGTATGGTATTTAATAAATAATAATGAAAGAAAAATATGGCTGAGCTTTGTTGACAAAAAAGGAGAATTTAAAAAAGGGGGGACAATTGGACAATTTTTTGACGAGGGACATACCTTGGACGAAATCAAACAGGGATTACAGCAAATTACCGTACCAATATATAAACAGAAAAAAGTAAAGTACGCTGTTTCAATAAACGAACCGCAGGATGGGCAGAAATGGATTCAGGAAACCGACACTTTTGACACTTGGTTTTCGTCAGGCCAATGGCCTTTAGTGACTTTGAAAGAAGAAGAATACAAAACAAGATTTCCAACCGATGTCATGGGAACCTTATCTGATATTTTACCTTTCTGGGTTTCGAGAATGATTATGTTCTCCCTTTACCGAAAAAACGAAATTCCATTTAAAGATGTTTATTTATGGTCAAAGGTAGTCGATTCGAAAGGCCAAAAAATGAGTAAAAGCAAAGGAAATGTCATCAATCCAATTGATTTGGTCAATAAATATGGCGCTGATGCGTTTCGTGCCTCTTTAGTTTTTGGAATAGGATCAAGTGGAAGCGTTCCTTTAGCTGAAGAAAAAGTTATCGGGATGAGAAACTTTATTAATAAGATTTGGAATATTGGGCGGTTCATTGAGATGAATAACAAAGTAGTGGAGCAATTTATTGCTCCAAAAATTAATGGTGCGATGAATCGCACCACAACAAAAACAATTTTGAAAGCATTAGAAAAAGAATACAAACAAGAGAAAAAGCAATATTTGAAATATATGGATTCATATCATTTTTCCAAGGCTTTGGGGTTGGTTTACGAGTTTATTTGGCATCGGTTTGCCGATCATTATATAGAACAATTGAAAGATGAGGTAATTAATGGTAATATAGAAGCTTTGAAAGAATTAAAAGAAGTATACTTAGAGAATCTAAAGATGCTTCATCCGTTTATTCCATTCGTAACGGAAACAGTTTGGAAAGTATTTAATAAAGAATCAATATTAATAACGAGTTTATAAAGTTATAAAGTTCATAAAGTTTATAAAGTATGAAAAGAACCTGGCAGCCAAAAAAGGCTAAAAGAATGAAAAAACACGGGTTTTTAAAAAGAATGGACTCTCATGACGGGAGAAATGTCTTGAAGAGAAGAAGAGGAAAAGGAAGAGCAAAACTCACGGTATGATCCAAATCTACAAATAAAATCCTAATCAACTAATAAAAAATATTAGTAGTATTCGGATAAATTCGTAGATTAGTATCATATTTATGTTAAATCCTAATTTTTTTAACACAATTTTTGTCATTCCGATTCTCAATCTTTTAGTTATTTTTTATAAACTATTTTTATCAATAAATCTTCCTGGTGCTTTTGGGTTTTCTATTATTGCCCTAACAATTTCTGTTCGTTTACTTTTTCAGCCTTTTTTTCAAAAACAAATTGAAACGGCCAAAAAAATGCAGGAACTGAAACCTCATTTGGATAATCTTTCGTCAAAACATAAAAACGACAAAAAACAGCTACAAGCAGAACAGTTAAAACTTTATCAACAACACGGAATTAATCCGACTTCCGGTTGTTTAGTAATGATCATTCAACTACCGGTTTTTATCGCTTTATATAATACTTTAAATCTTTTTTTGGCCAATGGTCAGGCGGGAAAAACCATAACGGCGATTAATAATGTTTTGTATTTACCAATACTTAAAATTCAGTCAATTGATCCCTGGTTTTTCGGTTTAGATTTGGTAAAAACCCCAAAACAAATGGGTACCTGGTTATATTTACTGGTTCCGTTGGTGACAGGGATTCTTCAATATTTTCAAGCTCAGGTTTCGATGCCAAAGGCTAGTACAACCTCTCTGGTTGTAACAAAGGATGGCAAAGATAAAGACAAAAAACCTGACGGGCAAGGCGATTTTCAAAAAGCGATGAACACGCAAATGAAATATATGTTTCCTTTAATGATCGGTTATTTTTCTTATACTTTACCGGTAGGACTAGCTTTATATTGGAATATATTTTCGATAATGGGTATAATGCAGTACAGGAAAGTAAATAACAAATCACAAATGTCAGATAAAAAATAATCATGTTATTAGTTTATTAATTATTTCGAGTTTAGCGAGTTTACGAGTTTAATTAACTCGCTAAATAAATAACTCGTTAAATAGAAAATAAATAATTTATTTAAAAATTATGGATAAATCACAGACAATCAAAACCGAAACTGAACAACTTTTGAACAAAATGATTAGTAAGTTTGAGGTGGAAGTAACGGATGACGGTGGAATTTTTCAGGTAATTATCAAAACCGATGAGGAAGTTTCAACCGTGATTGGCCGCCATGGAGAAACAATCCGCGCTATTCAAAAAATATTAGAAGTGATTCTTTATAAAAAATTTAACGAAAGAGTTGAAATTTTGGTTAACGTCAATGACTTTCGAGAGAAGCAGAAAGAAAGATTGGAAACAATGGCGAAAGAATATGCCGAGCAAACTAAAGCAACCGGAACGGCCGGATATATTCGCTCCCTTTCATCTTTCGAGCGAAAATTGATTCACGAATTTATAACCGCTAATTATCCAGATCTGACCACTTCTTCAGTTGGCGAGGGCAGGGAGAGACAGTTGGTCATTGAAGTGAAGAAATAATACATTTGACTTCCAATTCCTTAATATGGTATAGTGTAAAAATAAAGCTATGCCATATTTGGATCTAAATTTCAAAAATCGGTTAGATTATAAACTAAAACAACTTCAAGGTCTTCGACATATTCCTCCAACTCAGATAATAAAACTTCAAGAACAGTTTGGGATAGAGATGACTTATAATTCTAATGCTATTGAAGGTAATAGATTGACATTAAAAGAAACTTTCTTAGTAATAAACGAGGGATTAACAATAAAAGGCAAATCTCTCAAAGATCATCTTGAAGCGAAAGATCATTTTGAAGCTCTAAATTATTTGTATGAATTTATCGAAAAAGATAACCGTCAAGGTATTTCTGAAGTATTTATCCGAAGTATTCAACAATTAATTGTCAAAGAAACAGATACAACTTGGGCGGGTAACTATAGAAATAGCGATGTTATTATTACCGGATCAAATCATACTCCGCCAGATGCGAGTGCAGTTCCTCATATGGTGTCTGACCTAATAAAATGGGTAAGTAACAATAAAAACAAACTCTCTCCAATTGAATTAGCGGCTTTTTTGCACCATAGAATTGTTTTTATTCATCCTTTTTTTGATGGCAATGGAAGAACGGCACGACTGGTGATGAATCTGATTCTTATGCAAAAAGGATATCCATTAGTAATGATTTTAAAAAATGATCGAAGACGCTATTATGACAGTTTAGATAAGGCAGATAAAGAGAATTATAAACCATTTGTTAATTTTATCGCTCAAGCTCTTGAAAGATCTTTAAATATTTATCTAAGAACATTACTTCCAATTACAAAAACCAAAGAAAAATATTTTTTATTATCAGAAATAAGTAAGAAAATATCGTATTCGGAAAAATATCTAAATTTACTTGCCCGTCAAGGGAAGATAGAAGCTCATAAAGAAAAACGTAATTGGGTAGTTTCTTTTGAAGCTGTCGAAAGATATATAAAAAATAGAATGAGAAAAAGAAAAATATAAGATCGTCAATTATCCGGAGCTGACCACTTCATCTGTTGGAGAAGGCAGCGAGAGACATCTGGTGATAGAAGTCAAAAAGTAAATACGAGAAAATAAACTAGTAAAAATTTTTACTTCTTAGTTTTGTCATCCCCGTGAAGACGGGGATCCATCATATAATCAAAATTTTTTAAAGGATTTATCTTTACGACGACTGTCTCTAAGATATATCTATCGATAAAAACATATTGCTGTACTAATCTAAATACTCACTTTTGTAGGTTATAAGCGGTTGACTTCAATATTATTTAAATTTATAAATAACCTATTAGTTGTATTTTCTAATTATTATCTATGAGACGGCCGTCCATAAGATAATGATTGAGGTATGAAAATATGAAAGAAAAAGAAATAAAATTGAAAAGGGGACAACTTTATTGGTACATTCTAGAAGTTATTGGTTTAACCTTAATCTCCGGTGGCAATCCACTTCGTCCGATTATTCCATTAGCCATTAAGGAGATAATTAAAACTCTCAAAGAACTAAAAAACTTAAAAGTTGATGAAAAGAAAATTAAAAAAAGTTTAGAAAGCTTAGAGAGAAAAGAAATAGTTGATTTAGAAGAAAAAGGCGATGAGGTTTTTGTCAGATTAAAAGATAAAAATAATTCAACAATAATCAAATATTCGATCAAAGCGCTTTTAGATTTTAAAAAGAAAGAAAAAAATTGGAACGGCAAATGGTTTTTAGTTTTCTTTGACGTTCCGGAAATTCAGAGGAACAAAAGAAATTATTTAAGAAAATATCTTGTTGACATAGGTTTTTATCGATACCAACAAAGCATATATATCTTTCCCTATCAATGTGAAAAAGAAATAATGTTGATCAAGAAAATTGTTGAGGGAACAAAATACATGAAATATATAATTGCCGATAAAATCGAAGACGAACGAATCATGAAAACTTTTTTTAAATTGTAATTAATATTATCTTGAATGCGGCCGTCCACAAGATAATTAAAAGGATCAATATTTTCTTATGATGTTGATTAAAAATAAGATATCTTATAGACAGCCGTCTTGGAGATAGAGTATAAATAAAAAATTTTAATTGAATAAACAAATACTACAAATAAACAAATAAAAAAATAGATGTTTAAATGATTAAATATATTTAATCATTAATATCAGGACTACCGCTATCACCATAATTAGTACCCCAAATTTCTAGGAGGTTCAGGAGGAGAACTCTTGGTTTTGTAGGGTTTATTAACCGCTTTTTCTAGAGCGGCCGCTACCACATCATTATTTTGTAGTTGCTGTGGTGTTAATATTTGAACTCTCATACGATGTTTGGGAAATAAAACATTTCCTGATCCGATCAATTCATTACCAGCCTCTGATCCAATTACTACACTTCCATCCTCACGATAAAGTGCAGTAACACTACTTACCTCATGTCCATCATCTTTAGTCAAAAAAATCACCATCTCCGCATGATACGGTTCATCTTTCTTCATATAATCTTTAGTCATATAAGCACCATATTTAGTTATTTTACCGCCAATATTAGCAGCAATCACCCCAAGGGTTTCACTAATTCCTGTTTCTTCAAATACTCTTTTTCCCTTTTCTTCAACTAAAGCTTTTCTAGCACGCTCTTCTCTAGCGGCGTCTGCTTTAACTTTATTAGCAGCATCTTCTCTGACTTTATTAGCGGCATCTGCTTTAACTTTATTAGCAGCATCTGTAACTTTATTAGCAGCATCTTCTCTGACTTTATTAACGGCATCTGCCAATGTTCTTTCAATAAAATTAGGCATACGTATAAATTTTAACTTTTAACTAAGCCCATTCTATCGCTCTTTTAATTTTATGTCAATGGGTAAATAATGCACGGCTGTGAATAATCAAATAAACAAATAAAGAAATAAATTTTCCTTTCTCCTTGTTTAACTTCCTGAAAGTTGATATATTTTTAACATGACTACTGGCAATTCACCGGAACAATCAAATGGAAATCCCAGTCAAGAGAACTTAGCAACACAAGCGGCTCGGGAAATAATCAGTAAAGTAAGAGCGGTTGATGCGTCAGGCACTAGTGATCAACAAAAAGAACAGCAAAAATCTGAGTTAGCTTTAGAGACATTAAGAGAGTATAAAAGGTCACAAGAAATATTGAGAAGATTGATAGAAGCTGAAAAGTCAGTTGGACCAAGCGAACCGCAACAAGAGAAAGTTCAAAAAGCGCAGCAAAATTTAGGCCTATCCTTAATAAAAGCCTGCACTTTGGCAGATAATGATATACCAGTTGTACAAAATCCTAAAGCCAATAGAATTCTTAGAGAGTTATCAAAAGCTTCATTGACTGCCGGAGAAGCTAGTGCGATTCAACAAGCGGTTGGAGATTATTTATTAGGGGGAAAAACCAATAGTATAATCCTATCAAAGCATGGAGAGACAAGAAGTGACTTCATGAAAAGTATTGACAATTTAATTAGAGGGAATCTGTATGCGGCCGATAAATTATTGAGATCTTTAGTTTTAAGAGCGACTGATTTCGATATGAGTCCAGATGAGATGGTCAAAAGTTTTACCCAATCAAATCCGGAAAGTGATACGAACTCTCAAAATCAACCGGAAAAAAGAATGTCTTTTTCAAAAGATCCAATAATAGAAGCTGAAATGATTGAAGCCGGCCTTGGAAATGACATTGGATATTATCAACCTAAACTTACTCCAGATCAGTTAAAACTTGTCCAAACTTTTTATTCCCCGACAGCTTTTGTAGATTATGTTGAACAATTATCCAATAAAACTAAAAATGGAGAAAATACTCCGGAGGCGGTTCAAGAAGAAAAACAGAGGATAGCTGATAAGATCAAGAACTATTATGATAAAAAAGGTTATTATAAAGAAAAAGGTGACCCTATAAAACCAGAAGAATTGAAAGTAGAAGTTGAAAAACATTGGGGAGAAAAGGTGTCTAAAGATATTGATTGGCAGGTATCGGATATAATTAACCAATTATTTTTAGATCTACAAAACAAAAGCCCAGATAAATTTTATGATGAAATTATGGCAGAAGGAGACCCTTTTTTTGGACCAGCTGCACTTAGAACTAAAATTCAAGCCGCGGTTAATACTTTAATGGCAAAAGTTAATCAAATTGAAAGAAGCGGAGAAGGTCCGTTAGCTCAAAGAATGAAAAAATTAGCACTTTACCGGACTTCAGCTGAAGGGGGATCTTATGTAGAAGAACGTGGCGATGGTCCTATTGATAAAAAATTATATCCGCGCCTTCATCCACTACCCTTTGAGAAGAAGATTAGTTTGAGTGATTTTGTTCTTCATATTAATCAAACGATCAATCATATATCCCATAAAATCACATACTTCCACAACGGCCGGGCTATATATTATCATCCCGCCGGAGAAAAAGGTTTTTATGGTCAATTGGGCGACTTTGCAGAATCTCTCAAAGGAAACGATATTGATGAAATTTTACTTTTACCAGATGGCAAACATGTCATATTTGCGTATCAATTATATGAAAAGATGCTTGAAGAGGATTTTGCTCAGCTTGACCAACGGCATCGGCCCGATCAACTATCACCTGAGCTGGAAATGGTAAATAGTAAAATAGAACAAGAAGTTATCAAGCAATTAGAAGCATTTTATCCTGAATTGACGCCAAATAGAATAAGAAATATCGTCAACTCTGGAGTTGGAATGGCCAGGGCGGTATTTCTGACGGAGCCGGAAAAATCAGCTTACGCCGATCCGGTAGACTCTTCAGGTAAGGGTATGGTCGCCTCCTATTCGACTAATGACGCCATGTCTCTAAATGTTTTGAACTCACTTCATAACTCCTTAAGATGGCAGGGCGAACATAATTGGAATCTGATGTACTTTAATCCGGTAGAAGGTCAAGGTAGTTTTTGGGGTATGCATGATCATAACAAATCCAAGGATAATATGGCCAAATTTATGAATTCTTTTAATGTTGGACAAGGACGAGGAACAGGAAAAGATGAACTGCCAAGATTATTTGTTGACGCGTTGATGGACATTAATAATGTTGGTGGTGCCGCCAAAAGAAAAGGTTGGCGAACAAACTATCAATTAGATGGCCACTTTATCTATGATGATGAAGATGGAACAATCAATGCTCCCGAGACTTTCAAGGCCATGGAGGCAATTGGTTATGAAGCAATTTTTAATTTTTATCAAACAAAACAGGCAGGAGTAGGACTTTTAAAGGCTACGGAAGAAACCGCCCCTGGTCGAAAACAAGTTGAAGAAAGAAAAGAGCTTTTTAAACATATTTTTAAAAGATATATGTATGATGGAGATTCAAAAAATCTTCAGGAAGTTGACCTTAATAACTACTTGGATAACTACTTGATTATGTTAAGAAAAGATGGAGAAGAAAGAGCCTTAGAAAATATAAAAAAGAA
>Ga0209211_10006239_pt1 | contig 17346 bp, 15 predicted proteins | sample RifGroA2_FD_183992 | JGI IMG/M metagenome (GOLD analysis project Ga0209211, IMG submission 183992) | Groundwater microbial communities from Rifle, Colorado, USA - Groundwater A2 (SPAdes) (version 2) | ecosystem: Environmental > Aquatic > Deep subsurface > Groundwater | place: Rifle, Colorado... | reverse complement strand
AACCGGTGCAACGGGTGTCACAGGACCAACAGGAGCGACGGGAGTTACAGGACCAACTGGAGCAACTGGTGTCACAGGTCCTACAGGAGCAACTGGAGTAACCGGACCTACAGGTGCAACAGGCGTAACAGGACCAACCGGTGCAACAGGAGTCACCGGACCTACAGGTGCAACAGGCGTCACAGGCGTTACCGGACCAACCGGAGCTACAGGCCCGGCTTCTTTACAGGCTGGTTATGATGGTGGAAATACAATACTAACTACTTCCGCTCGTAATATTATTTTCACCGATATTGCCGGCACACAATTTGTTGTTAATATGAATACATCTGTTGCTCCAACCGTTGATATGATGAATATTATTAATACGGGCGCCAGTCAAGGAACTCAGACAACCGGTGTTGACGGATTACAGATTGATTTTGCCAACGCTGGTTCTTCCGCTATCACTAACGCCGGCCTTCAGATTAATGTTACTTCCGCTGTTAATATTGCCGATACTAATATTTATGGAATTAACATTGGAAATGTATCAGGCCAAGCCAATGCTAACGAGTACGCTCTAAATGTTGGTACAGGTTGGGATAGGGGATTGTCTATCGGTGACACGACAAATTATGTTGCTTTTAGTTCTTCAACTGCTCCAGTTTATGCCGGAACGGCCAGACCAACAAAAACAATCGTTTTGTCACCAGAATATTCCGGTGCAATTTTAACAGCTTCAGGTTCGGCTACAATTACGGGTTCAATGACTTCAGACGCATCGGCCTCAGCCAATTTCAAAACTTACTATGAATGGAAGTCGACCCAAACATCTCTAAACGACTATACGGTGGCCGTTCGGGTTACTTTACCAAAAGACTTTTCCGGGTGGGCAGCTGCAGGCACCGTTTTAACGGTAAACTATAATACTCTTTTGACAACTAATACTGAAAATAAACTGGATGTCTATATTTATAATGCTGCAGAAACGGCCGGGAAGCCGGTCACTTTTTCAACTGCTAATGCATCGGGAACTGCAAAGACTTGGACGACTGTGGTATTTACGAAAGCTAACCTTGACGATGACGATGCCGATCAGGCAACAACCGACTGGGACGCAGCCGGAGAAACAGCGATTATCTATCTAAAGATGTATGCTAAAGATTCGGTGAACTATGTCCAGATTGGCGATATTGTTATTGATTATTTGTCAAAATTCTAGAATGAAAAAAAAATATTTTAAAAAAATAATTAGTCAGATATTAATAGTAATGTTACTTATTAATAATTCACTATATTTTAAATCGCCATCTTTTGCCCAAGAGTCTACCTCATCTGCCACAGCCACAGCGTCGCCTTTGCTGGAAACTCTGTCCCCGACTTCCCTACCTAATATCGGTCCAACCACCATTCCTACCGCTATGACCACACTTCCCGACTCACTCGAAGCTATAAGTTCTGCCAAGATCAGACAACCAGCCAAAATTCTACCACTATTAAAACGCCACTATTTAGCTAATGAAAGTATTACTGCCAAGGTCATCAATATTAAAGATCCCCTTATCAAAGCGGCTCTTTTTTATGCAGATGGCAAGGAAGTTTCACTTTCCATATCTAAAGAAGTCATTGGAGAGGAAACGGTCCTGCGGATTTCTCCCGGCTCCAGCTTTAAGCCCGGCAAGTACACTCTGAAAGTGACGGACAGCAATGGCCAAGAATCAACACAGGATTTCACCTGGGGGGTGTTGGCGATTAATCCAGACAAGGCAACTTATAACCCGGGAGAGACGGCGAAGATAGCAATGGCGGTGCTGAATGAGCAGGGGGCAATGGTGTGTGACGCAAATGTAAATCTAATAATCACTGATCCAAATGGCACAAAAACAGGACTATCTACAACAGATAAGAGTATAATCGTGGGGCCCGACTGCAAGTCCCACGCAGTGACAATCGGCCCGGACTACCTGACGACCTATAATACTGGTCTGGTCGGCCATTACTCGTTGGAATTGACAGCTAAAATAAGCAACGGGGAATTTAAGGTGAACGATGGCTTTGAGGTACGCAATGACGCCGACTTTGAGATCGGTAGAGCGGGGCCGACCAGAATTTTTCCGCCAAACGTGTATCCGATGAAGATTACTCTCAAGGCTAACCAGGATTTTTCAGGAACAGTAGTGGAGAGAGTTTCCAACGAGTTTACGATTTACCCCCCTTCAGAGGGCAAATTTTACGATCAAGTGAGCATAGTTTCGGGGTGGGATGACGGTGGAGTCGGTAAGAGTGGTTCGTATTTGACCAATCTGAGAAATCCGTTTGACGGGGCATACCCGGTGACAACCAGATTTGGAGATCAGATAGATGACGCCCAAGTCCGCCAACTATATTTAACCAACAACTTGGTAGGCCACGACGGAATAGATTGGGCAGTTCCGATGGACACTCCGGTGTTGGCAGCGGACGAGGGAGAAGTGGTTTTGGCAGGAAATGGGATTTACGGGGTGACAGTGGTATTGCAGCACCGGTGGGGACGGAGTTATTACGGTCATTTAAGCCGGACGACGGTTAAAAACGGACAGCAGGTAAAGAAAGGGGAACAGTTGGGACTGTCTGGGAATACAGGGCTGTCGACGGGGCCGCACCTCCACTTTGGAGTTAAGCCGAACAACCCCAAAATGGACAATGGATACTACGGGAAAGTTGATCCGGCGCCATTTTTAGGATCAGTTGCAGTGGTGTCTGATTATAGTGTGAAGGAAATTTCATGGCAGGTGCAGATGAAAAAAGGAGACACGCTGGAGCTGGGGTATCAGTTCCGGGCGCCTAATGTCAGCCCGCAGTTTTATTTGTTGGGGCCGGTTGAGTTAAGGTCCGGGGCGGCGGCTACGCCGCAATTGGCCGGCGCAAAGTTTAAAGAAGGCAGACAGTGGCAGATAGCCGCGGATGCAACAGTGTCTCTAGAACAGCAGATCAATATTATCGACCAGACCTATCCCACCACCAGCACTTCGGCCGCTCCCGGGGATGGATCTCTGGGCTACTTTTATTGGGACGCGGCCAAGTACAGTGGTATTGGTACCCAGTCGGCTCAACTGGAAATTGACGCCAAAACTTCGGCCACTTCAGCCCAGGTCATCGGAGCTTTGTATGATAGTTCGGGGAGTCTTTTGGGTCAAAGCAAGGCTACGATTGGAAACGCAAATACAATTACCACGGTTGACAGCTGTCCTGAATGTGCCTATCCGGGAGAAGCATTCTATACAGTTATGACATTGGACTCCGCCGGTTACCCCGTGATTGCCTATCATGAACATACAAATAGCGACCTAACCGTGGTTCATTGCGGCAATGCCAACTGCACGGCCAACAATACTATTACGAAAGTAGATGGATATGCTGGCTGTCCAACCGGTTGCGCTGGTAATGTTGAGATTAGCAGGCATAAGTCGATCGTGCTGGATTCCAGCGGCTATCCGGTCATCACATATTACGACATAACTAATAGTGATCTGTGGATAGTCCACTGTGGGGATGCTAATTGCGCCAGCGGAAACGACTATACACTGGTAGATGGCAGCGGCGCTAGCAGTGTAGGTACTTACTCACATCTGAAACTCAATTCCACCAGCGGCTACCCGATAATTACGTATCTGGACGTGGGGGCCGATGATCTGAAGATTGCAGTCTGCAGCGACGCGGCCTGCAACACCGCTGCGACCATAACCAGATTGGACGGAGGTTCGGGTGACGACACGGAGGGGGTAAGCGGTTATTACAGCTCTTTTGAGCTGGACACTGTCAGTGCCACCTGTACAAGTTCGCCGAAAAACTGTCCGGTGATAGCGTATCGGGTGGGTGCATGGACTGCCGGAGCGGGGGATGGGCATGACCTGAAAGTGATTCACTGCACGAACAATGATTGTACTGCCCGTAACACTAATATTGTGGATGACGGTGTCAGCTCAGCCGATTCAGCCGGGGCTTATACATCGCTCAAACTGGATTCGGCGGGATTCCCGGTCATTGTATCCTCCCGGGGAAACGTTTCTTCAATACCTGCCCTCGATGTGAACCTGCGATTTGTGCACTGCGATGATGTCAATTGCGCAGCAGAAACAGGCAACGTTATTACCTTGGATGGAACCGGGGCTACTAATTGCGCTTCAACCGGTAACTGTGACACCGGTGATGTGGGCTGGTACAACAAATTGCAGTTGGATACTACTAACGGTTACCCCATTATTGCATATAGGTCTACGATAGCAGCAGATTTGAAGGTACTGCATTGCGTCAATGCTAATTGCACAGGAACTAGTAATAGTATGATCAGGGTGGACGGATGCCCCGGGTGTGATGATGATCTTACCACGTCGACCGGGCTACAGGATTTTGGCGGATATCAGTCGATGGTGCTTGACTCCAGTGGTTACCCCGTGATTTCCTATAGGTCCTTTAATTCGTTAGCCGCAAAGACATTCCTCAAGGTGATACACTGCGGGAACGTCGACTGTAATCCCATCGGCGCCGGCCAGACCAATCCCACCAACTATCAAACAGCCAGAAGCGCCTGGTTTACCCCAAGTCTTACGGGTGGAGCCACTACCAGAGATCTGACTTTACGGGTGTGGGTAACTAGTGGGACCGGAACCGTCCGGGGGGCCAGATTGAGGATTGTGCAATCCGATTCCACAAAAATTACCGATACCAAAAGCGCGTTTGAACTGGGAGATGCTCAGAGTGTGACGGGAACGACGTATGCAGATCTGACCAACCCCAAGTACTTTTCCTACACGGCTTCAAAGTTTTCCGCCGGGACCAAAACAGGCTATCTTGAAGCCTCGCTCAAAGGAGACGGGGGACAGGGACAGGGGAGGATATTTAGTTCGGGGTTTGAAATCAATCAGAGCACAACGTTAGTTGCAGCAGAAGAATGGACAGATGTTCCTGGGGGTAATGGGACTATTGATGGAACTACCAAACGATCAGGTGGCTATGCCGCTAAACTCACTACTCCAACAGTAGCCAGGAACTGGCGGGCGGATTTTGCTGCGTCGGATCAGTCGGCAGCGTTTTATTTCCGAGCTTATATCTACATCTCAGCCATGCCTGTAGCGGAAGCCACACCTGTGGAAACTATAATGCGGACAGCCAATAACTCAGGTCAAGCGGTTGCTGGAATTCGATTAACCCGGACAGATGCTAGTAACGGTACGCTTGATTGTTATAACTTGGAAGACGGTAACAATACAGGAGTCACCGGAACAGTCGCGGTGGCCATAGACACTTGGTATAGAGTAGAGATGGCAGTGGATACAACCGGTAGCAATTCCACGGCGTTGGAATGCAAAGTAAATGGAACTACTTATGCTTCAGGGACAGGGTTAACTATAACCAGAAACCAACAGCGCATAAATATAGGATCCTTAACTTCTAATACGGCTCTGACTATTTTTTTTGATGACATAGCCATCAATAATTCTACCGGCTCCTGGCCGGGGTCGGGGAGAATTATTCATATGTTGTCAGATGCGGCCGGGGATTATTCTGATTGGACAAATACTTTCGCGAATGTCAATGAAAATCCTCCCGATGAAGCCACAACTTTAGTAGCTGCTAATACTGCGGGTAATACCGATGATCACACGTTGGCCGCTTCTGGTTTAGCTTCGACAGATATCATAAATCTGGTGACTGCAAATGTGCGCTACAACGGAGCGGCAGCATCAGCCAATGCCCCTTTTCGATTGCGGTTGAAGGACGCGCCATCGGCAACAGATATTGAATATGGAACCCCTATCACTCCGGGTAGCACGACTTGGCTAACGAATGATTCAGCAACTCTCATTTTGCCTACCCTGACTTTATATGACCGGCCGGGCAGTAGTGTCACGCCATGGACGAATACAGACCTGGATTCGGCTCAGATAGGATATGAGGTAACCACAACGGGGACAAACAACGCCCAGATATCCACGGTGTGGCTCCTTGTTGACTATACACCGACTTCCGAATCTTCCGGTACGACCACTTATGCCCAGGTGGAGGAGTGTACTGATCCGGGAAGTGGTAATACTTTGGCTAGCTGTTCATGGTCAGCTACCGCAAACGGGGAAATAAGCGCGGTGTCAAGCAATTATGAGTTAAAACGTAGTGCCGATATTACTTTGACTGACGGAAAACTGTACAAAGTGACGGTCAAGAGATCGGCGGCTTCAGGAACTGAAGGCATCGCCAATGCCAGATTTGTGGTGGTACAAAGTGACGCGGCGGGAATTAGCGCTACACAAATGGCGAACCATTATGTGAACACCGTAGCTACCGATGCTGATACCACCTATACCGACCAGGACTATCTCAATTATTATAATCCGGCAAACTATTCTGGTGGAACTTTTACCTACTATTTTGAAGCGGACATAAAAACTTCAGCCGGTACAGGTTATGCCCAGCTATGGAATGATAGCGACGGCACAGCAATCGCATCTTCGGAGGTACCTACAGATTTAACTTCATATGTGAGAGTCAGGTCATCGGCGATCACCCCGCCGACTACGGCCAAAAATCTGGATACCCAGATCAAAAATTCCGCAACAAATACCACCAGTGTGACGTTAACCACGCTGCTGATCGATGTAACTTCGCTACAAACGAGCGTGACTTCAACACCTACCTTGGACCAATTAATGCGCCATGGAAACTGGTTTAACAATGGAGTAGAACAGACGTTCACCTTTTAAAAGAAAATTAATCTGGTAAAATTAATTAATATGGAAATCAAAAGAGAGTTTTCTAAAAAAATTATATTTATTGTTGGAGTAATTTTATTACTGGTTGTATTGGCACCCTCATACTATTTTTACAAAAAATATCAGCAGTTGAAACGGTCAGTAGTCAATCCAAACTTGCCGTCAAAAACCGAGATTCAGAAGTTACTTGAAAAAGTTGATAAATTGATTGTTCTACCCAAAGACGAAGAACCGACTATCTATACCGTTTCCGATGTTGACAAAATCAAAAAGCAGCCATTTTTTACTCTGGCAAAAAACGGAGATAGAGTTTTGATCTATTCAAAAGCAAGAAAAGCCATCTTGTATGATCCGAAAGCCAATAAAGTCGTTGAGGTTGGACCGTTGGCCATCCCGACTATTTTGGCAACTGTATCGCCTTTGCCGGCTCCTCCATCGGAAGTCTTGACTCCGGACAGCAGTCCGACTACTGTAGTAATTTCTCCTACGATCGTGAACAATCAGAAAATCGTGATATACAACGGTACCAAGACATTTGGGTTGGCAAACGACGCTAAAGAAAAGATCAGTCAAGAATTACCAGAACTGATTATATTGGCAACAGGTAATGCTAAAGGGGATTATAAAGAGAATATTATCGTTGATTTAAAAAACAATAATGCCGCCATTGTCAATAAACTTCAAACATTATTTTCCGCCAAGATTATTAACAGTTTACCCGAAGGAGAAGACGACGCTGGAGCCGATGTTGTTATTTTACTTGGAAAATAATTGCTGCGATATTTATCATGACAAACACTTTTATTTTTTTGATCGGTACTGCGATTGGGTCTTTTTTAAATGTATTAATCGATCGGCTGCCTAAGGAAGAGAGTATCAACGGTAGATCGTATTGTGACTTTTGCGGGAAAAAAATCGTCTGGCATGATTTATTTCCAATAATTTCGTTTTTTATTTTGGGGGGAAGGACGAGATGTTGTAGAAAGAAATTGAGTTGGCAGTATCCGGTGATAGAGTTGGTCACGGGGTTAGTCTTTGTTGGAGTCATCAAGGACGGACCTTATTTAGGTCCGTCCTTGATAAGGTCCGTCCTTATGTTGTCTATCCTCTCCAGCCTCATCGTCATCTTCGTTTCTGACCTAAAATATCATCTTATTTCCGACTATATTTTGTTTGCATTATTTGTTTTTTCCTTACTTTTTCATTTAACTGATTCTATCCGATTCTATCCGATTCTATCTAATTTCATCATTTCTGGTCTGATCGTTGCTCTCCCAATCTTCCTTATTTATTTTATTTCCAAAGAACGGGCGATGGGTCTGGGCGATGCGTATTTATCAGCAATCATTGGTTTTTTGCTTGGTTGGCAAGCAGGTTTCTTGGCCCTATACATCGCATTTGTCACGGGCGCAATATTTGGATTAATAGCGATCATATTTAAAAATAAAAAACTAAAAAGCAAAATCGCCTTTGGGCCATTTTTGGTGATAGGAACAGTGACGATGTTGTTTTGGGGAGAAAGGGTCGTGGAAATAATTAGGAGAATATATGGATTTTAATTTTCAATTTTCATTTCTCATTTTTCAATCAAATTTTATTTTTCAATTTTCAATGAAAACAGATCAAATGAAAAATCAATGATAAATAAAAAATTCAAAATGAAAAATATAAAAGAGAATATTATAGTCGGTGTTGTTGGCCAGATCGCGTCAGGCAAAGGAATATTAGTCAGGTACTTAACCGAAAAACTAGACTTTGCTTCTTTTTCCTTGTCATCGATCGTCCACGCAGAACTAAAGAAAAAAGGAGTTAAAGAATTTACCCGTCAAACGCTTCAGGATAAAGGGGATGAGTTAAGAAAAAAAGAAGGGGATGATGTGCTGGCGAAGAGAACGATAAAACAGATAGAATCGGATAAAATCAGATGGAATCGGATTATTATTGAGGGGATTCGTAATCCGGCTGAGATAGAATTTCTCAAAAAAAATCCCAGTTTTATTTTGATCGGGGTTAAAGCCAAGCGCAAACTTCGTTTTAAAAGATTACTTTCCCGAGATAAAGAATGGGACCCGAAAAATTATAATGATTTTCTAAAAATTGACAGACGTGATTTGGGAGCCGGCCAAAATAAGTCAGGCCAGCAAGTAAGAAAGTGTTTGGCTTATTGTGATTATGTGTTGACTAATAATAAAGATCTTAAAGACTTCCAGAGGAAAATGGAGAAGTTATTTATAAATAAACTTTTCCCCAGCGGTTTGATAGTCAAATAGTTCTTCTTTTGAAAACCAAAGATTAACTTCTTTTTCCCCATCTTCGACCGTATCTGAGGCGTGGACAATATTTCTTAAAGGTCTATTTTGTTCGTTCGCCAAATTTATCGTGTCGTGAGAAAAGTCACCACGGATTGTCCCGCATGTTGCGAGGAACGGGATAGTGTTTCCAGATAACTTACGGACGATTTCAATACAATCATACGATTCCAGAGCCATAATCAAAACAGGGGATTCTTGAAAATATTTTATTAGCCATTTTTTTACCGTTCGACCGATTTGTATCGAATCATTTGTCCCAAAAACTTTTTTAGCGTCGAGACCTTTTTTCGCGTAATTTGTTAACGTCCGTTCTCCCACCTTTTTGAACCAAGCATCAGTCTCCGGGTAGTGAGAAACGACCTGTTTTTCAGTTGCCCGGACGAACTTAAGGCCAATAATTTTCAGACCGACCTGTTCAAAACGGGTAATTATTTTTCCAATTAGTCCACGTTGGACACCATCGGGCTTGATTATTATCAATGCTTTTTGCTTGGTCATAGGGACACTCTTTTTAAAGACAGTCTTATTTAAGACTGTCTTTATTTTAAATACAAATTATCAACTTCTCTTTCATAATATTTAAATTCTATTTTTGGAAACCAGTATTTAATCTCTCTATTTGCTTCGTCCGTTGACCCTGACGCATGGATAAAAGTCTTGACAACACGGTCGAGAGATGATGAAAGGGGAGAAGAGTCAAAAGAAAATTGAGCCAATATAGTTCCGGGGCTCGCCAACGCCGGGATGGTGTGACCGCGCAATTTTCTGGCGATGGCTATGGCATTTGGCCCTTCCCAAACCATAACGATAATCGGTCCTTCCATCCAATATTTAATTAAACGAACGTAGACAAACTGTCCTAACTTATTCGGATCTTCTGTTTTGAAAGTTTTTATAACATCAGCCCCCGACTGTTTAAAAGAAGCGAGGGTTTTTTCTCCCATTTCTTTTATCCACTCAGGAGTTCCAGGATAATGGTTTTTTATCACATCGGCAGACGGCCTTAGCATTTTAGCGGTCATTAGTTTCAAGCCAACGTTTTCAAAAGTCTCAATAATTTTACCAACTAGGCCGCGTTTGAGGGCATCAGGCTTTATAATAATTAAAGTTTGTTCAATATTCATTATTTTTTATTTAGCGAGTTTAGAGAGTTTTGCGAGTTTAATAAACTCGTTAACTCGTTAAACTCGTAATAAATTAATTATCTCATTATAAATATTTAATGTGATTTCTTCAATCCCTTTATTTCCATCAATCTCCACCCACTTGGTCCATACTTGATTCTTTACTAAATAATCGTATTGCTTGTGGGTTTTTCTAATAAAGTCAAAGTCTTTTTCCCGCCGGTTTTTTTCCTTATCTTCGCCATGTTTTCTTTGAATGGCTGTGTCCGGATCAACGTTGAGATAAAAAATAATGTCAGGTACCTCTATTTGAAAATTTTTTGCATAGTCAAGAGCCATTTTCATATCAATTCCCTCAAGAGTTTGATAGCAAAGAGTGGTAGAAAAATAGCGGTCGGCAATCAAAATTTCATCCTTTCTTTTTTCCGCAATCATTTTTTTGTCCATAATAAATTGCATGGTATAGAGAAGAAATTGTTGTTGAGCCGTCAAATCCTTATTTTGGTAAAGAAAGTCCTTAATTAATTTCCCAACGTTACGCTCATAATCAGGATATTTAATTAATGTAGGGGTTTGATTCATCAAACCCTTATCCTTTAGCATTTTTATCAGATTTTTCCCCTGCGTCTCACAACCGGCCCCGTCAATGCCTTCGATGACAATGAACATAATGTTATAATAATATAGCAAATTAGCTCCCATAGTTCAACGGATAGAACAAGCCCGTCCTAAGGGTTAGATGGTGGTCCAATTCCGCCTGGGAGCACTGTTTTATGAAAAAAAACTCAACAAGTTTGAATAAAAAACACCTCATTCGCCATCAAATCCATCGCCTAAAAACCAGCGAATATACACGGATTTTAGTTCTTCGCACGATCGGAAATTTTCTCCTGTTTACTTCCTTATTTATGATCGTTAAGACATTCTGGCAACCGGTTAAAGAGGAGTTAATATATTTTATAAACACCAAGGTTCAAAAACAGTATATCGTGGCCGATGATATACAAAGACTGTCTTTGGACAAAGACAGTCTTTATAAAAACCAACAGAAAGGCCTGTTAGCAAAAGCTTTTAATATTAAACCAATTGAAATTCTGACTCCGGAAGATCCCAACTTCAGCATTATTGTTCCCAAGATTGGCGCTAATGCTAAAATTCTTAAAAATATTGATGCCTCTGATGAAAATATATATCTGGATGCTTTAAATAAAGGAGTCGCCCATACTTTAGGAACGGCTTTTCCTGGTGAAGGCGGCCATATCTTTCTTTTTGCTCATTCAACTAATTATTTTTGGAATGTGGCTACTTATAATGCGATTTTTTACCTTTTATATAAATTAGAAAAAAATGATGAAATAAATCTTTTTTATCAGGGCCAACGTTATGTCTACCGGGTGATTGGAAGGGAGGAAGTTGACCCGTCTCAAGTCCAGTATTTGACGAGAAAAACCAACCGGGAGTTTTTGACTTTGCAGACCTGCTGGCCTCCGGGGACGACGCTAAAGCGTTTGCTTATCTTCGCCGTAAGAGTTGCAGAATAATTTAATACTACCAATACTACAAATAAACAAATACTACCAATAAATAAAAAACAAATAATCTAATGATTAAATAATTAAATTATTGGTTTATTGATAAATTTATTGGTCGGATTGGTGACATTGGTAGTATTGGTCGGATTAATCATGGTCGGATTGGCAGTATTCTTTTATCTAATTCCAACAAGATAAAGATCCGGCAGTTCATTGACCTGTGAGTTGAGATTGACTAAGACTATAATCTTTCCGTCATTAGTTGGGTTGAAAAAAGAGCTTTCAAATGGGCCAGAATAGACAGTTTGTTTATTAGTATCATCATAATCAACAATCGAAATCTTTTTATTTTCTTCAATAATAAGATGACGAGAGTCAGAATACCACTTCGAATTAGAAATTTGATAATTCTTGTCCTCTTTACGGTCATAAACATATGTTTTTCCTTTTTTTATTGATCGTTCTTCCAGAGTTTGATTAGTGGCAATCATGACCGGTTTAATCATTAAAGGCAGTTCAACATTTTTTTTGGCTTGGTATAAAACCTTAGTTTCATTAGGCGAAAAAGAAATAATATTAAAAGAATCTGAAGCAATTTTGTCAAAATTTTTGGGAAAAGTCTCTAAAATTTTATTAAAATTCTTGGTTTTTTCGTTTTGCCAAGCTTCAATAAGAGCATCTTTTGATAAGGTGACATCTAGTGGATTAAGATTGTCTTCGCCAAGAGAGAGGAGATAGCTATTTTGCTCAAACTCAAAGATTGCCTGTTTTTGATCAGGAGAAAAGATTATTTTAGTGTTGGTAAAATCAACAATGCTATTAATAAGAGATAGGCTAACAATTTTATTTAATGGCGGAAAAAACGGTAAGGTTTTTTTGCCGGCATCAAAAAGGTAGATAGCCTCACTGGCAATAATGACGATTTTATCACCGTCTTCAGTCGCTACGGCTTTAACAATCCCTAAATTAGTCAGGGGAGAGAGGGACGGATTTATTGGAAATAGGACCGGATCGATATTGATCACCAACTCACCTTTAAGATTAATTTTTTTACTCCAACTGGTATAACCGTCTTTTTTTATCTCGACTAAGTAGTTATCAGGAGGGAGGGTAAGATTAGTATCGGTAACGCCTTTTAACTGACCGTTAATATATATTTTGGCGGCTTTAGGATTTGAAGTAGCACTAATAATACCGGTTGATTTGACTGATCTTTCTTCCAGATCAAGTCGATAGCCACGGGCGTAACCAATTACCATAATAAGAACAATAAAGAAAAAAAATAAAATAATGACTCGTGAAAATATCTTCATAGAATATATAACAATATAACTATTCTGTATTATACTATATGTACTTAATACACTTATGTTCTTCCGAAAAAAAATCGGCATTGATCTTGGCACCGCTAATACTTTAGTCTATGTGGTGGGCGAGGGAATTGTTTTAAATGAACCAACGGTCGTTGCCTATTCTTTGGAAGATAAAAAAATTTTAGCGGTTGGGGACGATGCCCGGGAGATGATCGGCCGGACACCCGGATCAATTGTGGCCTCAAGGCCGATGAAAGAAGGGGTGATTGCCGACTATACGACTACATCAGCCATGATTACTTATTTTTTGAAAAAAGGCTTAAAATCCGGAGTTTTTTGGCCAGAAGTAATGATTTCTATTCCCGGCGGTGCTTCACAAGTTGAAAAACGGGCGGTGGTGGCCGCTTGTAAGCAGGCTGGTGCCTCTGATGTTTATCTGATAGAGGAGCCTTTAGCGGCCGCAATTGGAGCCAAGCTACCAATTTCCCAGGCTTCAGGCCAGATGATTGTCAATGTTGGCGGTGGGACGACGGAAATTGCCGTCATTTCTTTAGGTCAGTTAGTAGTTTACAAGACGGTTCGAGTGGCCGGGACAAAATTAGAGGAGGCAATTATGACTGAACTGCGAAAAAAACATAATATGATTATTGGCGAACGAACAGCTGAAGATATAAAAATTAAGATAGGCAATGCTTTCATTGATGAAAAACAACCGCAAGAGGAAAAGAAGATGGAGGTAAAGGGGCGCGATTTTCAGACCGGTCTGCCAAAAATCTATGAAATCGGAGAAAAAGATATTAATTTAGCAATGACTAAAGCTTTAAAAGCAATTCTTGACGGAATAAAAGAGGTTCTTTCTCAAACACCGCCGGAGTTAGCCGCTGACATTGTTGATAAAGGGATAGTTTTGTCCGGCGGGACAGCTTTACTTACTAATCTTGATCGATATATCACTTACTACACCGGTGTGTCTTCATTTGTGGTTGATGAACCGTTGTTTTGTGTGATTCGCGGAGTTGGAATGGCGATCGAGAATTTAGATAGTTTTAAAGATGCTATCCGATAGTAAATATCAACAAGGACTGTCCTTGGAACAAGGACAGTCCTTAAAAAAAATAAAAGTAAGTAACTATAAAATATAGTATTTGTTAAAATAAAAGACGTAAATATGCCGACTAAATAGTATTTAGATTTGTAAAACAATAAAAATATCTATAAAATAACTTGAACAAAAACGGTTTAATATTTAATATTCAACATTTAACCTTTTACTTATAGTAAATACCCAAAAATGAGATCTAATAAAATATTAGGAATCACTATTATCCCTGAAACAAAATCGACTGTCCTAGAGAAAATTATAAAATACATAAAGAACCCAACTGGTTTTCTTCATACAATCTCTCTTAACCCGGAGAACTTAGTGATTGCTACTGAAAACGATTTATACAAAAAGATTGTTGAGACAGGCCAAATTAAAATTGTTGACGGCATAGGGGTTGTCCTGGCAGGCCGATTACTGAGTGTTGAGGTAGGGGAAAGGGTGACCGGGGTGGGGTTGATGGATGAGTTGATAAAGAGGGCGCCAGATAGACGCTTAAGAGTGCTGATGATTGGTGGAAAAGAAAATTTAGCACTTCGACTGGCTCAGTGCTACTCAGACCAATTTCCCGAAGCTAAATTTAATGGCCTACAAGGAATAGGAGATATAAAAAATATAAAGAAAGGGGAAGAAGCCAAAATATTCTCAATAGTAGCCGCTTATAAGCCCCAGTTGGTTTTTATTGCTTTTGGTTCACCGGATCAGGAACTATGGATAGAGCGTCACAAGAAGAAATTTACCGGATGTGTCATTATGGGTGTGGGCGGAGCATTTGATTATCTTTCAAGCAATGTTGAACGTGCCCCGGTTTTTATTCAAAAATTGGGACTAGAATGGTTTTATCGTTTATTAAATCAACCATGGAGATGGAAAAGACAGTTGAGGCTAATAAAATTTATCTGGTTAGTTATTAAACAAAAAGTAAAAAAAGAATAAGAATTCATGGATATCAATAAAGAAATATTAAAAACAGTCAAGTACTTCTCATTTTTTGCTTATCACCCTACGTTGACTGAAATTCACACGTTTTTGCAGGTTAAAATTAGTAAAAATGAGCTCAAAATGGAGTTAGATCGCCAAATAAAATATACTCCACCCCAGTATAGTATAGGAAGAAAAATTTCAACCCTGAACCAGAACAAGTACGATTCAGGGTTGCCCCGTACCGATCTTCGATCTGGTACTGGGGCAAAGATCAGAATTTCCAAAGATAAACTAAATTCTCCAAAATTCAAACTTTATATCAAGTTACTTTCGTTGTTTCCTCAAATCAAACTCGTTGGTTTGTCAGGGTCGATTTCGATGATGAATGCCAGTGAGGAGGATGATATAGATCTATTTATCATTACAGCAAAAAACAGGTTATTTACCGGAAGATTTATAGCCTTAGTTTTAGCTCAAATATTGAGATTAAGACGTAGTAGAGACTCGGCAAAGCAATTTTTATCACACGAGAGTCTCACCTCCGCTTCGCGGGGTCCCCTCGAAAGTGAAAAAATTGCATTTGCCTCGTCTCATCAGCACAAAAATAAAGTCTGCCTAAATCTTTTTTTCGATGAAAGTAACTTAAAAGTGCCTAAGTTCAAGCAGACGGAATTTGTTGGCCACGAAGTCCTGCAAATGAAACCGATTATTATTAAAAGTAATATTTATGAGAGATTTTTGAAAGCGAATGAGTGGGTGTTTAGGCTTTTTCCAAATGCGACCCCCCCTGTCATCCCCGTGAAGACGGGAATCCAGTCTAAAATTACCTTATTTATAATTATTTCTAATAAAGTTGAACAAACGCTCAAAAGTTTTCAACTGTACTTCATCAACAAACATAAGACCACCGAGATTATCACGTCCTCCCAGCTCTGGTTTCACCCGGATGATTTTGGGAAGAAAATAAAGTTTTAGGCCTCTTTCATGTAGCAAGTACCCATGCCGGCAGTTTCGAGTTGGTCCAAAATAACATCGGCTCTCTTTTGATCAATTTTTAGAACTTCCTGAAGTTGAATCGACGACATTTCATCAAACTTATCCATCATTTCCAAGGCTTTACTAAATAAAGGGTCACGCTCAATTTTGGTTTCTTTAGCCTCAGATATCCTCAGAGCAGATGGAGTTTTAACTCCCTCAATTGATCTTAACCGGTTATCAATCTCGTCTAATTTCTTTAAGATTACTTTTACCGAGTCATCCATAGGCCTTATATTATAGCATTTAATTTTGCTTAAAATCTTCCTTTAGTTTTTCCTTTTGTTTTTTGGTTCGGAAAAAACCGATAATAATTAGTACGGAGGCAAAAAATACTAATAAAAAGCCAATCAGACGAAGATAGTCTTCGTTAAAAAGTTTAATCAAAGAAATACCAACAATAATAACAGTCATGCCTGTTCTTATATATGAAAGCAAAGTTCTATCAATAGCTAAATCAGTTCGTCCAGCGGCTAAATAATCGCGGACAATCAAGTCTTTTATTATTTTCATATCTATATTCTACAACTTATTTTTACAAAAAAAGAATGTCTGGAGAAAATAGTACTTAGGACTATAGCTGAATACTTGCTTGAACATCTTCAAATCTTCAATTAACCCGGAAAATTTTCCTAATTTTGAGGCTTTCGGAAAATTGACGTTTGAGGAAGAAAAATAAAAAACGTTTTTTTGGCGGTCAATCATGTATTTGTTGATAGCGATTTCCAGTTGGAATTTGGTCGGTTTGGTTTTAAAAACATCAAATAAATCCTTTTTCCGTAGTACTCGCTCTCCGGAATAGATCAGATCAAAACGATTAAGTTTAGTGATCAGCCTGGGGGTCTTACGACTGAAAATCACCATATCGACTTCCGGTTTTTTTATAACTTTATCAAGAACATAATCAATTTCATTATGATTGACATTGATTAAGTCGGCATCAAATAAAAGAACATATTCACCTTGAGTTATTTTCAAACCCTTCATCACCGCTTCGACTTTGCCGAGAGTTTTTGGCATGCGCACCAGTTTAATTTGGGGATAATTTTTTTCAACGAAATCAGCCCCGCCATCGGCGGAAGCACTGTCAACACAAATGATTTGAGTTAGATTTTTAACCTGGACTATCTGATCCAGGACATTGCCAATTCTTTCCTTTTCATTCAAAAAAGGAATGATACAGGTGAAACTCATGGTAATGACTCAATTATTATTGTTCGATCAGTTAGTCCGACTTCGCCGTCACCGTTAAAATCGGGACTAACATTGGCGGGAA
>Ga0209211_10006238_pt1 | contig 17349 bp, 14 predicted proteins | sample RifGroA2_FD_183992 | JGI IMG/M metagenome (GOLD analysis project Ga0209211, IMG submission 183992) | Groundwater microbial communities from Rifle, Colorado, USA - Groundwater A2 (SPAdes) (version 2) | ecosystem: Environmental > Aquatic > Deep subsurface > Groundwater | place: Rifle, Colorado... | reverse complement strand
TCACTTGATTCTCCTAACTTTTGATCAAGTCAGTAGAGTCAGGCTGACCGTAGCGCTCGGTCAAACCTTGTGAGTCCCCCGGCTAAGCCGGGGGATTACCTTATTTATTTATACTGCCCCCATGCCTACTTCCGTCGCCACTGCCGAATACATGAAGCTGTCCGTCTCCGAGCGCATCCAGCTCGTCGAGGACATCTGGGACAGCATTGCCGCGGAAGCGCCCGAAACCGTCGATCTGTCGGAAGCGCAGAAGGCCGAGTTGCATCGCCGCCTTGCCGCGCATCGCGCCGATCCTTCTTCGGCCATCCCCTGGGAGCAGGTTCGTTCCAAATTGTTTTCGAGTAAGCCCTGATGCAGGTTGTGCTTCGACCGGAGGCAGCGCGGTAGGATGGGTGGAGCAACGCGATACCCATCATCGTTGATATTCGCCGCGTCATGTTGGGTATCGCTTACGCTCCACCCAACCTACAAACACACCGACCGCAAGGCGTAATGCACCGAATACAACTAACCATCCGACCCAGTTTTCAAAGGAACCCAGACATGCCCAGCATCGTCATGAAACACACCGCGACCGATGCGCACAATTGCGAGATCGAGTGGAACGCGGACTTCGGCAAGATGCAGCTGACGCTGCAGGCGGGGTTTATCAGTCCGTTGCTGCTGCAGGATTTTCTGTGGCAGTTGCCGCACAGGGATGACCGTTTCGTCAGGACCGGCATCATAGGCGCGGTGCAAATCACCACGCGCTTCGATGTGCGGCTGGAATTGACCAGCGGCACGACATTCAAGATCCACGCCTACCAGCCCGCCGCGGTCGACGGTGTGCGTCAGGAGCCGCCGCAGTTCGAGTTTTTCGAAGTGGCGAAAGAATAACGACCGCCGACCCCGGCCAATCACAGGATTCGCGATGCCCTCGCATGGGCACTTTTCCGCATTAGCCGCGCGAGCCGATTGAAAACCGGAAGGCGCATCGTTAGACTCGCGTCTCTTCTTCAAACCCATGCGGCATAATGCGTCCGCTCGTAATAATCTGCTCCCCTAAAAAATGATCCGCGAAGAACCTGCATTCAAAATCAAAAACGGCAATTTCCCGTTGTTCGTGCTCCACGTCAACACCACCGACATGGGCAAGTTCAAGAGCGAACTGGAGACGCGCCTGACCCAGACGCCCGACTTTTTCACCAATACCCCGGTTGTGCTGGCGCTCGCCGCGATCGCCGATTCCGGCATCACGCCGGACATAGCCGAGCTGGTGTCGTTCATGCGCGTGCACGGCATGCAGACCGCAGGCGTGCTGGGCGGCTCGGCAGAACAGCGCGAAGCTGCCGTGCAAGCAGGCTTGGGGCTATTCCCCGACGCTCCGTCGCGCCGTGCACCGCAGCCGGAAACGCCGCAACCCGAAACGATGCAGGAATCTCCCCTGCCCCCGCCGACGAAGCAACCCGAGCTTCCGGGACTGGATGCATCGGCGGACAAGGACGAATCCGGCAAGTCCTCAGCCGACAGCGAGATTGCCCCCTCCCAGCCGGACAACTTGCCGGCTGCGCCTGTGCTCCAGCCGACGACCATGATCATCGACAAGCCGGTGCGCACCGGCCAGCGCATCTACGCCAAGGGAGGGAATCTGGTCGTGCTCGCCATCGTCAACGCCGGCGCGGAGTTGATCGCCGACGGCGACATCCACATCTACGCTCCGCTGCGCGGCAGGGCAATTGCAGGCGCACACGGCAACGAAAACGCGCGCATCTTCGTGCACAGGCTGGAGGCGGAACTGATTTCCATCGCCGGCTGCTTCCAGGTGTTCGAAAACGGCGTGCCGGAAAACGTGCGCGGCAAACCGGCCCAGATACGCCTCGACGGCACGCGCCTGATTTTCGAGCCGCTGCCGGAATAAAGCCGGTAAACCCGCCCTATTCGACTCTTCCTCAAGCTTTTTGCCGACGTAAAATCGCGCATCTTTTTCAGGAATCGAAAAACGTGGCCAAAGTCATCGTAGTTACCTCCGGCAAAGGCGGTGTGGGCAAGACCACCACCAGCGCCAGCTTCTCCAGCGGACTTGCCCTGCGCGGCAACAAGACGGTCGTCATCGACTTCGACGTGGGCCTGCGCAATCTGGATCTCATCATGGGCTGCGAACGGCGCGTGGTGTATGACATCATCAATGTCATCAACGGCGAGGTGTCGCTGAAGCAGGCGCTGATCAAGGACAAGAACTGCGACAACCTGTATATCCTTCCCGCCTCGCAGACGCGCGACAAGGATGCGCTCAACCTCGAAGGCGTCGAGAAGATCCTGAACGAACTGAAGGAAAGCTTCGACTGCATCGTGTGCGATTCCCCGGCGGGCATCGAGTCCGGCGCGTTCACGGCGATGTATTTCGCCGACGAGGCGCTGGTGGTGACCAACCCGGAAGTGTCGTCGGTGCGCGACTCCGACCGCATCCTCGGCATCCTCGCGGCCAAGTCCAAGCGCGCGGTCGAAGGCTTGGAGCCGATCAAGGAACACCTGCTGGTGACCCGCTACGACCCCAAGCGCGTGGATGCGGGCGAGATGCTGTCCGTGACGGACATCCAGGAAATCCTGCGCATCCCGTTGCTCGGCGTGATTCCGGAGTCGGAGTCGGTGCTGCAGGCATCCAACTCGGGCACCCCCGCGATCCATCTGGACAAGAGCGACGTGGCCGCAGCCTACCAGGATGTGGTGGCGCGCTTCATGGGCGACGAAGTGCCGATGCGTTTCCTCACCGCCGAAAAAGCCGGTTTCTTCAAACGTCTGCTGGGAGGTCGCTAACATGTCCTTTATCTCTGGCCTGCTCGACTACATGCGCGGCGAAGAAAAGAAGACCGCTTCCGTCGCCAAGGAACGACTGCAAATCATCCTCGCGCACGAGCGTGCCGGGCGAGGCGCTGCTACCCCTGACTACATGCCGGCCCTGCAGGAGGAACTGCTGGAGGTGATCGCGAAGTATATCCACATCGACCGGGACAGCTTCAAGGTTCAGCTCGAAAAGCACGGCGATTACGAAGTGCTGGAACTGAACATCACCCTGCCGGAAAACGCACGCAACTAAAGTCCAAAAACCAAGGGCAACCCTATCCGGGTTGCCCTTTTACTTTGCAGCTCCGATTTAAAGACGGAAGCGAGCGATCAAGCCGTGGTATTGATGTTCTGCCCCAAGTGAGGCGGCAGGTTAGCGGCGCTTTGTTGTGGGGGCTGGGGGATGGCATTGATCAACGCCATCGCGCTCTGTGCTTCGATATCGATGGCCTTCTTGAGCACGGCCATTCCGACTGCGTCACCGGCGTTCTGCACGAGTGCTGCGCTGGTATTCATATTGACGTTCATGGTTTCCTCCAGAATTCAGGGGTGTTGCCAGCATACTCCGATCTGTTGCGGCAAATCAACCGGGAAACATGCGGTTGCCAATCCATCGGGAAGCCAATACTCTGCGAACTTGTCTCATCGCCCTGCCCGAACGGTATCCGGCCAATAGCAAAAAGGAACAAGCATGTATTCCACACAGCCACTGAACGACGATGAACTCGACGAACTGGACGACCTCCTGATGTCGCAGGATATGCCGGAAAACACCATGGATATTTCCATGCTGGACGGCTTCTTTGCCGCGCTGGTATTGCACCCCCGACTCATCATGCCCAGCGAGTATTTGCGCTGGATATGGGATTCCGAGCAAGGCGAAGAAAAACCGGCATTTCCGTCATTGGCGGAAGCCAACCGCATCCTGGACTTGATCATGCGTCACTACAACAGCGTGTTGCAGGCCATAACCGACGACCGCTTCGAGCCGCTGTTCTATGTCCTGCCGCAAGAGGACGGCAGCGAGTTCTTCGATGCCGAAGGATGGAGTTGCGGCTTCATACTGGCAACTTCCGTATTCAACGAGCCGTGGGAGCCGGTATTCAAGGAACGCCCCGAACTGGTCACCCCGATGATATTGCTGGGTACGGAACGGGGTTGGGACATACTGGAACAAAGCGGCGACAACAGACACGCCACGCAGGAGGCTTATGAATCCATTGCGGATGCCGTGTCGCTGATTTACGAACATTTCCGCGAACAGCGCGAAGCCGCCACGCAACAACGTCTGGCGCGAACGGGTATAAATCCGGGCGAAGTGCGGGATATGCCCGACGCCCTCTCTGGACATAATGAAGACTGCCCTTGCGGTTCCGGCATGAGTTTCGGCAAGTGTTGCGGCGCAGCACGGACGCTGCACTGATTGTCCTTTCACGATGAGCTTACGCCTCGGCCTGGATTTCGGCACCTCGGGTGCGCGCGCCTGCGTGATCGATGCCGGCAACGCCATCGTCCACGAGCAGCGCATCGGCTATCCGGATCCCGGCAACCAGACCCCGCAGGATTGGCGTAGCGCACTGCTCGCACTGCTGGGCGGACTGCCGCAAGACGTTGCGGCTAATCTGCGGGGCATCGCCATCGACGGCACCTCCGGCACGGTGCTGCTGTGCGACGACGAACTCGCGCCATTGTCCGGCGTGCTGATGTACAACGACGCGCGCGCGCATGTTCAGGCCGCACAACTGAAATCCATCGCACCGCATGGACAGTTCGGCGCCACCTCCGGGCTGGCAAAATTCCTGTGGCTGACGCAGCACATCGCAGATGCTCACTATTTCCTGCACCAGGCCGACTGGCTCACCGCGCTACTGAGCGGCAGGCCCGGCATCGCCGATTATCACAACGCGCTGAAGACCGGTTACGACGCGAGAACCCTGCGCTGGCCGGACTGGGTGAGCGCGCTACCGCACTCGCACCTGCTGCCGGACGTGGTAGCACCTGGAACAGACCTCGGCCAGATCCGCCACAACATCGCGGCGCGCTTCGGCATTTCGCCGCACTGTCGCATCCACGCCGGCACCACCGACAGCACCGCCGCTTTCATCGCCTCGGGCGTGACCGAGCCCGGCATCGGCGTGACCTCCCTCGGCACTACACTGGTGCTGAAACAGCTCTCGGACAAGCGCATCGAGGCGCCGGAATACGGCGTATACAGCCATCGCTACGGCGAACTGTGGCTGGTGGGTGGTGCGTCGAATACAGGAGCAGGAATACTGCAGAACTTCTTCGACGACCGGCAGATCGCCGAATTGAGCGAACGCATCGATGCCATGCAGGACAGTCCGCTGGACTATTACCCGTTGAGCAAACCTGGCGAGCGCTTCCCGACCAACGACCCGCAACTGGCGCCACGCCTGGAGCCGAGGCCTGCGAACGACGCTGCGTTCCTGCACGGCCTGTTGCAGAGCCTCGCCCGCATCGAGGCGGATGGCTATGCAAGACTGGAAGCTCTGGGCGCTACGCCGTTGCATGCGGTGGTCACGAACGGCGGCGGCGCAAGGAACGAAACCTGGAGAAGACTGCGGGAGAGATTGCTCGGCGTGCCGGTCGGCACGGCGGCGCATGCGGAAGCGGCCTACGGCTGCGCGCTGCTGTGTGCGGGCGCTTCGAGTCTCTCGCGCAGCATGTCCTCGAACCGTTCCAGCGGAACCGGCCTGCCGAACAGATAGCCCTGGTATGCGAGGCAGCCGCGCTCCGCGAGGAAGGCGCGCTGCGCCTCGGTCTCCACGCCCTCTGCGATCACGTCCAGCCCGAGCGAATCGCTCATCGCGATGATGGTCTGGACGATCACCGCATCGTTGGGATCGTTGGAAATCTCGCGGACGAACGACTGGTCGATCTTGATCTGGTCCAGCGGCAAGCGCTTGAGGTATTGCAGCGAGGAATAGCCGGTGCCGAAGTCGTCCATCGAGAAGCTCAGCCCCAGCAGCCTGAGTTCGCGCATCTTCGCGATCGTGGCGTCGATGTTCTCCTGCACCATGCTTTCGGTCAGTTCCAGCTTGAGGTGGGAAGGCTTCGCCCCGCTCGCCAGCAGCGCATGCTGCACATGCATCACGAAATCGGCCTGGCGGAACTGCTGCGCGCTGACGTTCACCGCCAGCACCAGGTCGCGGGTCAGCGGGTTGCCCTGCCAGGCCTTGAGCTGGGCGCAGGCCGTTTCCAACACCCACAGCCCGATCGGGACGATCATCCCGGTCTCCTCGGCCAGCGGGATAAATTGCGCCGGCGAGACCAGCCCGCGCGCCGGATGCTCCCAGCGCAACAGCACCTCGGCGCCCAGCGGACGGCGCAGGCTGTCCACCTGTATCTGGTAATAGAGGCGCAGTTGGCGCTTGTCGAGCGCGGAACGCAGCTCGTCCTCCAGCGCGGCGCGCGCCTCGATCACCGCCTGCATCTGCGGATCGTAGAAGCGGATGGTGTTGCGTCCCTCAGCCTTGGCCTGGTACATCGCGCTGTCGGCATAGCGCAGCAGGTCGTCGGGGCGCTCGTCCCCGCCCCGGAACAGCACGATGCCTATGCTCGATGTGGTGTAGTGCACGCCGTCGCCGAGATGACAGGGCCGGCCCACGCTGGCACGTATCGATTCGGCGGCCAGGATCGCCTGCGACACCGCCTTCTCCTCGCTGTCGCCCAGCCCCCTGAGCACGATCACGAATTCGTCGCCGCCGACGCGCGCGACGATCTCGTCCTCGTGCACCGCCGCGCGCAGACGCCTGGAGACTTCGAGCAGCAGCTGGTCGCCGGTGTCGTGTCCCTTGGCGTCGTTGATCGTCTTGAACTGGTCCAGGTCGAGGAACAGCAGCGCACCGTGCTGGCCGTCGTGCCTGCTCGCCGACAGCGCCTCTTCCAGCCGGTCCTGCAGCAGCTGGCGGTTGGGCAAGCCGGTCAGCACATCGTAATAGGCCAGGTGATGCGCGGTCGCCTGTGCCTGGTCCCGCGCGGTAATCAGCCCGCTGGTATATGCATCGTAATTGCGGCACAGCAGGATGGAGCGCGCCAGATGGGCCATCACCGGCTGGAACATGTGGGTCAGCGGCAGCTCGCTCTCGGGCACGCGCGGCGCGATCAGCACGACGACGCCGTTCCCGTCGATCGGCAGGCGCAGGTATGAGTGATAACGGGTGCGCGCCGAGGAGAAGTTCTCCAGCAGCCCCGCCGCATCGCCTTCCCGCGCCGCGCCGCCGCACACCAGCGCCCGCGGCAGGGACACCCGCTGGCCGGTCAGCTTGATCAGGTCGTAATCGCCGACGACGGCGGCGATCTCGACCATGCACTGCCCGGATGCCTCGCTGCTGCAATCCAGTTCCAGGCAGATGAATCCGGCGGGAAAGGAGGTGTAATAGAGCAGTCGCTGCAGGGTGCGGGTCAGCAGCGGCTTGAGGCTGACCTCGCCGCCTATGGTCACCACCATGTCGTACAACACCGGCAGGATGTCGTCGCGCTGCATGAACCTTATCGCCAGCGCGACACGACCAGCGTCGCATTATGGAACAGCGGATAGCCCCGCTCCATCGAACTGCCAATCTCGCCCAGCGACAGTGCGCCGGCGATCCGCGCAGCGCCGGAACGGGCCGCGAACTCGCGCAGTTCGCTGCTCGCGGCCTCGACGCCCATATGCAGGCGCCGGCCGGCGCAGTAGAACAGCAGCAGCTCTTCCGCCGCCCCGCCGCCCAGCGCGTTCACCCCGTCCAGCAGCACGTGCAGCGTCTCGTCCGAATCGACCTTCGGCGACTGCAGCAGGGTCAGCACCGCGTTCGGCGGCACCTCGCCGACGCAGAACAGCGAGCCGTCCTCGGCCAGCATCACCGGGATGCGCACCACGACATGATGGTTCGCGCGGACGATGCCGAACGGGAAATGCACGGCAAGCTGGTAGAAGTTCTCTCGGGTGATCTCGACGCCATACTGCGCCTGCGCCAGTTCCCGATAGACCTCGAACGCGGGACGCCAGTCTATCTGGCTGATGCGGTTCCCCTGGGTGGAGGTGGCATAGACCGTGTCGCCCGGGGCATGGTAACCGTGTTCGAGCACCGCGCCGTGATGCGGCTTGAGCAGCATCAGCAGCAGGCCGTTCTGCACCACATGGTTTCCGTCGAACAGGCAGGGCATGGGCTGGAACGTCTCGCTGCCGGCATTCACGCCGGCGTAATGCACGCGGTTGGCCAGCCGCAGGTACAAGCCCTCGAGCAGCGTCGCGATATTGGGCACCATCGCATCGAACAGCATGAACAGCGCGATGTCGGGCGTGTCGTCCAGGTGCGCGCGCAGGCTCGCGGCGATCTCGTCCGTCACGAGTTCCACGCCGGCCGCATCGGTCGGCAGATACTCGTACAGCGCCGTATGGGGCATCTCGTCGAAGCGCAGCAGCCACGCGCCCGCGGTGACGAAGGCGGCGTCCCTGACCAGCGCCGGGAATATCGCGCCGACCAGCGGAACGCCACGGTTCGCACACGCCCGCTGCAGGACAGCCACCCCGTCCTTTTCCGCTTCCGGCAACAGCGCGCATATTCCCATCGCCGGATGCTGCGCCTGCCACTCGGCCAGCGCCTCGTCGACGGCGGATTCGCTTATGTCCGGCAGATATTTCATCATGCGCCACCTCCTGCGGTGATTTTCACGGCTGCACTCTGCTTGCCGATACAAGCAGACGATACCACTCGCCACTACTCGCGGCAACGCCGAGATCTAGTCGATCTCCTCGTGGAGCGATGCCTCGAACTGCACGAGCGGCAGCGGTTTGCCGAACAGGTAACCCTGGAATGCGTGGCAACCGTGTTCGTCGAGAAATTCGCACTGCGCCTCGGTCTCCACGCCCTCCGCGATCACGTTCAGACCGAGCGCATCGCTCATCGCGATAATGGTCTGCACGATCGCCGCATCGTTGGTATCGGAAGCGATGTCGCGCACAAAGGAGCGGTCGATCTTGATCTGGTCCAGCGGCAATTGCTTGAGGTATTGCAGCGAAGAATACCCTGTACCGAAATCGTCCATCGAGAAGCTCACGCCCAGCAGCTTCAGTTCGCGCATCTTGGCAATGGTATCGTCTACATTCTCCAGCACCATACTTTCGGTCAGTTCGAGTTTCAGGTGCGAAGGTTTCGCGCCGCTCTCGTGCAGCGCGCGCTGCACTCTTATGACGAAATCGGCCTGACGGAACTGTTTGGCGCTGACATTCACCGCCAGCGTCAGGTCGCGGGTCTGCGCACTACTCTGCCAGGCCCGCAGTTGCGCACAGGCGGTCTGCAGCACCCACAGCCCGATCGGCACGATCAGCCCGGTCTCTTCGGCCAATGGAATGAACTGCAGCGGCGACACCAGCCCGCGTTGCGGATGTTGCCAGCGCAACAGCACCTCCGCGCCCAACGGGCGATGACGGCTGTCTACCTGAATCTGATAATAGAGCTGGAACTGGCGATTCTCCAGCGCCAAACGCAACTCGGTCTCCAGATCGGCGCGCGCCTCGATCGCCGACTGAGTCTCCGGATCGTAGAATCGGATCGTGTTGCGCCCCGCAGTCTTGGCCTGATACATCGCGATGTCGGCATACTTGAGCAGGTCGTCGACACTGTCCCGACGGCCCTTGAACATCGCGATGCCGATGCTCGGCGTAGTGTGATGAGTGCGCCCCTTGAGTTGATAGGGCTGGTTCAGCGCAACCTGTATCTTCTCGGCCACCCGCTCAGCCTGGGTCGCGGCCCTGTCGGCGCTGGTGCTGAGCGTCTCCAGCACCACCACAAACTCATCGCCGCCCAGCCGCGCCACGGTGTCGCCGTCGCGCACGCCGGAGGTCAGGCGCGCAGCCACTTCGATCAGCAACAAATCGCCAATCTCGTGACCCTTGGTGTCGTTCAGTGTCTTGAAATGATCCAGATCCAGAAACATGATCGCGCCATGCTGATGATTGCGCGCGCTGACAGAAAAGGCCTGATGCAGGCGATCCAGCAGCAGCCGGCGGTTGGGCAGATTGGTCAACGCATCGAAAAATGCCAGCTGATGAATCTGCTGCTCGTTCTGCTTGCGCTCGGTGATATCGCGTACTGTCGCTTGCAGAACCGGTTTGCCGTCCAGTTCCAGTGCGCTGAGCAACACCTCGACCGGAAACTCCCTGCCGTTATCGGCGCGCCGGTACACCCATTCGAAACGATTGCTGCCCCGTTCCATCGCCGTGGCTATCTGCTGATTAGCCCGCAGCATGGAGTCCGAACCATCCGGTTGCTGCGGCGGCGACAGGTCGGCCGGATGCTTGGCGCAGAATTCCTCCACAGTCGCACAGCCGAACATCACCAGCGCAGCCCGATTGCAATCGAAAAAGCCCTGCTGGTCGAGCAGCATCACCGCATCGCCGGTGGAATCATAGAGCATGCGAAACTTCATCTCGGAACGGGCCAGCGCAATTTCCGCCCGCTTGCGCTCGGAAATATCGAAGAAGGTGGCGACCGCGCCTCGCACCACACCGTCCTTGACGATGGGATGCGACCAGTACTCGACTGGAAATGATGTGCCATCCTTGCGCCAGAACACCTCGTCGTCCACCCGAATTTCCTGATTAGCCAGAAATGACTGATACATGCGGCATTCCCGTGCCGAATAGAGACTGCCGTCCGCGCGGGTGTGATGGGTCAGCTTGTGCATATTCTTTCCGACCAGCTCGCCGGCCTCCGCATAGCCCAGCATCGCTAGACCAGATGCGTTGATGAAGGTGCAACGCCCATCCATATCCACGCCGTAGATGCCCTCGGCGACCGAATTGAGCACCCGCTGCAATACCTCGTGCGATTCGCGCAGCGACTGAGTCATCTCCTGCGCCTGCCGTTCCGCCTGCTGCTGCAGCTCGCCATGCGCCTGTTTCAATTCCGCCAGCGCTTGCGCGTTCTGCCGCGCCATGCGCTGATCGAACAGCGAGGCGAGGATACCGCCGCCGAACCAGAACAACGAGGTTATAGCCACCAGCAAGGCGAGAACGCCGGGATCTATCGACCAGCCGGAAGAAAGACACATGCTGCCGGATTGAATGGTCAGCCCCTGCATCCCGGTGTAGTGCATGCCGGAGATCGCCAGCCCCATGATCAACGCCCCCAGAACGGAACGCAGCAACGGAGGCAGACTGACGCGCTCGCCCCGATACATCATCAGCAGCGCGCCCAAAGAAGCGACGACCGCGATCAAAACGGATAGCACGACGACTGGCATGGAATAATCGATCGGTGGCGACATCTTGAGCGCAGCCATGCCGGTGTAATGCATGGCGCTGATGCCCGCCCCCATCAGCAGGCTACTGACCAGCAGACGAGCAGTAGTGATATGCGCGTCGCGCAGCACCCGGAAGCCGAGCAAGGCCGCGGCAATCGCCGGCATGATCGAAAACAGGGTCAAGACAGGATCGTAGGCCAGCGGGATCGGCAGATGAAAGGCCAGCATACCGATAAAGTGCATGGACCAGACCGCCATGCCCAGGGTGATACTGCCGACGATCATCCACCACATCGCCGCGCTTCCGCTGCTCTCGCGCATGCGTTGCGCATGGGCGAGTGCCGTGAACGAACCGATCATTGCGACCAGCACGGACAAGGTTACCAGCGGAAGATTCCAGGAAATCGGCACGACTGAATCGATCGGTTTGTTGTGGTTTCCCGCAATCCTAACCGAAAACCCGACGGCATGGGCAATGCGTTACCTATGCGGATGGATCCGCCGTCAAATCTTAAGATACAAGCCCGGCGCGCTACGCCATATAATTGCGCCCTCGCAATGTTTCGCACCCCGGAGTCTTTCGCCATGCCTCACAATCTCTTTGATTCGCGCAAATCTTTCAGCCTCGCCAACGGCAAGCAGGCCACGCTGTATTCCCTGCCCGCGCTGCAATCCGCCGGCGTCGGCAACATCTCGCGCCTGCCCGTCTCCATCCGCATCGTGCTGGAATCGGTGCTGCGCAACTGCGACGGCAAGAAGGTCACCGAACAGCATGTGCGCGAACTGGCGAACTGGAAGCCGACCGCCCCGCGCACCGAGGAGATCCCCTTCGTCGTCGCGCGCATCGTGCTGCAGGATTTCACCGGCGTTCCGCTGCTGGCCGACCTCGCCGCGATGCGCGACGCCGCCGCAAAACTGGGCAAGGATCCCAAGGTCATCGAGCCATTGGTGCCGGTGAATCTGGTGGTCGACCACTCGGTGCAGATCGACAGTTACAACAACCCGAACGCGCTGAAGATCAACATGGAGATGGAGTTCGAGCGCAACACCGAGCGCTACCGTTTCATGAAATGGGGCATGCAGGCGTTCGACACCTTCAAGGTCGTGCCGCCCGGCATCGGCATCGTGCATCAGGTGAATCTGGAGTATCTGGCGCGCGGCGTGCTGCAAAAGGACGGCGTGACTTACCCCGACACCTTGGTCGGCACCGACAGCCACACCACGATGATCAACGGCATCGGCGTGGTCGGCTGGGGCGTGGGCGGCATCGAGGCGGAAGCCGGCATGCTGGGCCAGCCGGTGTACTTCCTGACACCCGACGTGGTCGGCGTGCACCTGAAGGGCAAGCTGCGCGAAGGCGTGACCGCGACCGATCTGGTGCTGACCGTGACTGAGCTGCTCAGAAAGCAGAAGGTCGTCGGCAAGTTCGTCGAGTTCTTCGGCGAGGGCACAGCCGCACTGACGCTGCCCGACCGCGCGACCATCGCCAACATGGCGCCGGAATACGGCGCGACCATGGGTTTCTTCCCGGTCGACGAAGTGACGGTCAACTACATGCGCAACACCGGACGAACTGCCGACGAAGTGGACGCCTTCGAATCGTATTTCAAGGCGCAGGGCCTGTTCGGCATCCCGCAAGCCGGCAGCATCGATTACAGCAACGTGGTCGAACTGGACCTGTCCAGCATCGAACCGTCGCTGGCTGGGCCGAAGCGCCCGCAGGACCGCATCGCGCTGTCGAAAATGAAAGAGACGTTCGACACGCTGTTCAGCAAACCCATCGCCGAGAACGGTTTCAACAAACCGGCTGAAGAACTGAACAAGCGCTACACCACCGGCCTGCCCGACCGCAGCGGCACAGTATGTATCCCGGTCTCGGGCGGCGGCCGTCAGGATGGCGCGCAGGGCAGCAGCGAAATGGAAATGGCAGACGATCATCCGAGCGCCTCGGTGCGTTGCGAAACAACCGACGAGATGCTGCCGCCGGTCGAGATCGGCCACGGCGACGTGCTGATCGCCGCGATCACGAGCTGCACCAACACCTCCAACCCCGGCGTGCTGCTGGCCGCCGGCCTGCTGGCGCAGAAAGCGGTGGCCAAAGGCCTGCGCGTCAAGCCGCACATCAAGACCACGCTGGCCCCCGGCTCGCGCGTGGTGACCGAATATCTGGGCAACGCCGGCCTGCTGGAACCGCTGGCGCAACTGGGCTTCACGGTCGCCGCCTACGGCTGCACCACCTGCATCGGCAACTCCGGCCCGCTGGATGCGATGCTGGAAGAGACCATCGTCAAGAACGACCTGATCGCCGCCGCCGTGCTGTCCGGCAACCGCAACTTCGAGGCGCGCATCCACGCAAACATCAAGGCCAACTTCCTGGCCAGCCCGCCGCTGGTCGTCGCCTACGCGATCGCCGGCAAGATGAACATCAACCTCGACACCGAACCGCTGGGCACAGGCCGCGACGGCCAGCCGGTATTCTTGCGCGACATCTGGCCGAACAGCGCCGAGATCCAGACCGTGATGAAGTACGCCGCCGACCCGGCGATGTACCAGCGTTTGTATTCCGACCTGACCAAGGATCTTCCGCTGTGGAACGCCATCGCCGCCCCCACCGGCGACCGCTACCAATGGGACGACTCCACCTACATCGCGCGTCCGCCGTTCTTCGATGATTTCCCTCACCCCAACCCTCTCCCGCAAGCGGGCGAGGGGGCGAACGTCTCGCTACGCGAGTCCCAAACCCTCAACGGCGATATTCGCGGCGCGAAGGCGCTCGCTCTGTTCGGCGACTCCGTCACCACCGACCACATCAGCCCGGCCGGCAGCTTCAAACCCACCACGCCCGCAGGCCAGTACCTGCAAGGCAAGAACGTCGCGGTAAAGGATTTCAACAGCTACGGCTCGCGCCGCGGCAACCACGAGGTGATGATGCGCGGCACCTTCGCCAACGTGCGCGTCAAGAACCTGATGCTGCCGCTGAAAGATGACGGCTCCCGCGTCGAAGGCGGCTACACCCTGTACCACGGCGATACGAAAAGCTCTTGTCCGGGCACCCGACAGATGGCGATCTACGACGCCGCGATGAAGCACATCGCCGACGGCACCCCGACGGTCATCTTCGCCGGCGAAGAATACGGCACCGGCTCCAGCCGCGACTGGGCCGCCAAAGGCACGCAACTGCTGGGCGTGAAGGCCGTCATCGCCAAGAGCTACGAACGCATCCACCGCAGCAACCTGGTGGGCATGGGCGTGTTGCCGTTGCAATTCAAGGGCAGCGACTCATTGGCGAGCCTGAACCTGACCGGAGACGAAACCTTCGACATCACCGGCATTACCGACGACCTGAAGCCGCAGCAGGACGTTCAGCTTTCGATCATCCGCAAGGACGGCAGCTCGCAGTCCGTATCGCTCCTCCTCCGTATCGACACACCGATCGAGGTGGACTACTACCGCAACGGCGGCATCCTGCCGTATGTGCTGAAGGAACTGGTGGGCAAGGCGTAAGCGCTCGGCTCACGATGCAAAAAAGGAGAAGCCCGCGAAAGCGGGCTTGGCGGTTTCAAGTTCCAAGTGCAAAAAGTGCAGCGTGATGCTGCCTATAGTCAAAAGCGTCCGGCGTGAACAGTTGTGCCGGGCACTTAAACCCCAGTGACTTGCGTGGTCGAGTATTCAGTTTCCACGCAATCGCATCCAGTTCCTCTTGCGAGAACACACTCAGGTCGCTGCCCTTGGGCAGGTACTGGCGCACTAGTCCATTGGTGTTCTCGTTGATGCCGCGCTGCCATGGGCTATGCGGGTCAGCGAAGTATACCGAGATGCCGGTGTCAGCTGTCAGTTGTTGATGCCCTGCCATTTCCCTACCCTGATCATATGTCATCGAAATACGCTTCTGCGCCTCGATGCGATTGAGCACATGCCCAAAGCCCTTGATCGCCGATGCGGTGGTGGCATCTTCCATCTTGGCCAGTACGGTGAACAGCGTGGTGCGCTCAACCAGCGTTCCTACCGACGAGCGGTTATGTGCCCCTTTGATGAGGTCGCCTTCCCAGTGACCCGGCACCAGTCGCTCCTCAATCTCTGGAGGGCGATCATGAATGCTGACCATATCCGGAATCTGTCCGCGTCGGTCTTCTCCCCGTGTACGCGGACGGCGTTTGGCATGCCCAAAACGTAACCAGCCAATGACTTCAGTGCGCAACTCTCCACGCGGCATCGCATAGATCGCGGTGTAGATGGTCTCGTGAGAAACCTGCAAGGATGGATTGTCAGGGTGCACAGTCGCCAGTGTGCCAGCAATCTGTTCCGGCGAGTAATCGGCTTGCAGATAACCAGTAACCTGCCCCCAAAGCGCCGTGCCCGGCCTTAACTTGCGCAGAACACGAGGTTTGGTAGCGCAAGCTCCTGCCCGTCGTTGCGCTACATCGGCTCGGTAACCGCCTGCCACCTTAGGTCTGCCAACGCTCCGGGGTAACTCAGGGCGAGTCCAGCCGTTACGTTTCAACTCCCGGCTCAGCGTCCCCGGAGAGCGCCCCAACTCGCGCGCAATCTGACTGGACTTATAGCCCATCGATAGCTGCGTTTGAATCATCGTCCGCTCTTCAATGCTCAACTGCGTGTAAATTTTTCCCATGCAACATTTTCTCCGAAAAATGTTGCACTTGGTTTTTGAGCGCGCCCTTCTTTAATTTTGTGAAGTCTATCTGCTATTAATCCGGAACAGCATTTCGGCCTTCTTCAAAGCGGACGCTCACCCACTAATCATCTTGATGTCGTGGCATCATCTTCAGACACTTCATTTTTAGTATAGCTCGTCATCACTTCTATCCAAGCGTCAGGAATCTCTCGTCCCCATGCAGCGTAGATTGGAGCGAAAGCAATTTGCGCCTGATCCCGTAACGTGTCCGTCTCCCCAAGGGTCACGACATCGCCCGAGCACTCAATTGATGCACACAATTGAACGGGATCACCGATTTTTGTTACGAGACTAGCTGACAAAAGTTCCCTTCTTTCAGGAGCATCTGCCGCGCGGCGATAAGGATTGCTCGGATCATAGGGAGCGCTCCAGACCTCACTGATGATAATCACACCATCCGCCCCACACTTGATCACCTCGTTTGCAAGCATCCTCATGACGAGATACTTTTCGCCGTGCTCCTGAACAGCTAGCTGCATCAAATTTACGGGTTGTGCGCCTCTGAGGAGGAACGCAATAGTGTCGTGATGACCATCCACGAAAAACATTTTCCTGGCAGTAGCGAACAGACCGTTCAACGTTGCCTCAGGCGCAGGGTCTATTGAAGGGAACATTTCCTTTGGATCAAGCCCATACTTGCCCACGATGTGTTCCGCTTGCTCCCTGTCGAACTCGACAGTTTTCTGTTCTATCTCCATTGCCTGCCCCGTCGCAAGCCACACATTGTGACTGCGAGCATCGCCGTGGCCGATCATGCAGGGCAGTCTTCCCCCTCGCGATTCTTTACCCTGTGTGTGGTCGATGTCGCCGACCATCGTGGACGGCGGTTCCAAGCCTAGTTCCCGGTGAGCGTCAGCTACTAACTCAGCGACTCTTCCGTATGCAATCCCCACAGCGTCTAAAAGCTCGTAGTCCGGCAAACTGTTTTCTACCCAGCGCCGTTGAATGCGGAGGATGCCATCCTTGAAAACATGCTTTCTTAATGCTTCGGTGGGAATGCTGCTAATCAGTTCTGCTGGGCTTTGAAATAGTTCAGCCGGGACTTCCATGCGCGGCCCTTCCTCGTAATAAGACGCAATAATCTCGGCTCGAACAAAACTGTGCGCCTCCAGATCGCCTTGTTTCTCAATTTTGTTACGTGCGTCCACCATCCAGCGCATCAAAGGATCAGCGCGTAGCTTGTTTTGCCACGACTCATACCAAGGGTCGAAATTACTGAAAAGCCGCTTGTTACTCTGCACAATAAAGGTAACGGTACGCAGTGTTTGAATCGCGGTCTGGATCGCCACCCTGAAGCTTTCAGGGTCAAAATATCCGCGCTCAGCCTCATGCCAATGCCGGTGTAGGTCTCCAAGTCGGCGATCCACCGCGCTCAGTGGACAGCGATTCTCATGCTCTACTTCTGTCATCTCAAAACCTCGCACAGATATGCCTCCAACATCATTGGTGATGAATGGAAAATTAAGTTACCCCCGGCAAAGCCGGGGGTTTATCTCTATTAGCCCCTCAAAGGGGCAAAAACGTGATGCGCCTAAAGGCGCTGGCTCACATGCCTAATTTGAGCTGATCATAACGGGCATCTTCTT
>Ga0209211_10006237_pt1 | contig 17351 bp, 14 predicted proteins | sample RifGroA2_FD_183992 | JGI IMG/M metagenome (GOLD analysis project Ga0209211, IMG submission 183992) | Groundwater microbial communities from Rifle, Colorado, USA - Groundwater A2 (SPAdes) (version 2) | ecosystem: Environmental > Aquatic > Deep subsurface > Groundwater | place: Rifle, Colorado... | reverse complement strand
ATTCAAGCGGTTGAACAAAAGCACTATAAAATAGCTCTATCATACTAAAAAATAATGATTTATGATAGTTAGTAGCAACACTTTTTAACCTTTATGCCCATTGCGAGGAGACAGGGGCGGCAACAGACTATCCAATCCCAAGCGGAACAAAACTAAATAACCGACAAGAACTCTTTTAAATTATACGCCCTGGAAGTTTTGGTAAGCGGGAAGGATTTATCAACAAGGGATATAACGCAACCGTCTCGCACAGATAATTTTTTGCCTTTACTCAAGCCGCGAAGCCGCTCTATTGAATTAACCATTCCGGAATTCGGAGTTTTGGTCAATTTAATCTCGCAAGGCCTGATCACTCCCGCCTTTTCTTCGATAATTATATCCACTTCCAGTCCATTATTCGTCCGATAATAGTAAAGAGGCGGAGTTAATCCAAGGTTATAATAATGTTTTAACAGCTCCTGAACCACAAAATTCTCAAAAATAGCCCCCGCCTGAACGCCGCGCGTAAGAGCGATCTTTGATTTATTGCCTGTTAAATAATTTACCAATCCGATATCGGTAAAATATACTTTTGGTGATTTTACGATACGACTGCCCAAATTAACATGATACGGCCTAAGAAGAAATATAATCTGGGATATTTCAAGAATACTAATCCATAATTTTACCGCTTGAATTGATACGCCCAAATCATTAGAAAGAGATTGATAATTCAATACCTGGGATGAGCGGGCGGCCAAAAGAAAGAGTAAGTCTCGAAAATGGGTTATCTTCTCCAGCCGGTAAAAAGGTTGGACGTCTTTCTCAATGTATGTAGCCACATAAGACCCGAACCAACGCTGCGGATCATGGCCGGGCCTTACGATTAACTCCGGATACGAACCATTTATCCCGCGGAAAAAATAGTTCCGCGTGGCGGCTTTCGCCTCCGTGACGGCCATGGGTAAAAGATGAAAAATCGCCGCTCTCCCCGCCAAAGTCTCCCGCAGATTATGAGTCATCGTAAATTGTTGAGAGCCGGTAAGTATAAACTGCCCTCTTTCTCCGGATTTATCCACCCTTATCTTAATATACGGCAAGATCTGCGGGGCATACTGAATCTCATCTATGATTAACGGTTTTTTGTATTCATCGAAAAACAGCTCAGGGTCCTCCTGGGCGAGTTTTAAATCGCGGGGGTTATCCAAAGAAACATAGTGGTGCGTTTTTTGAAAAAGATGCCCGAGAAGCGTAGACTTTCCGGTCTGGCGCATCCCGGTCAAAACTAAAACACGGAATTGTCCCGCGGCCTTCTTAAAAACATCTTCTATATCCCGCTTGTAATACTTCATGCTTAAATTATACAATACAAATATGATTTGTCAAATTAATTATGTATTTACTTCAAGAACGAATACTCCGCACATCTCACTAATCTTTCCTTGCTAAACACAGCCCCTACATACTCGCGCTCGGCTTTAGATCATTTCTATTTTTTGCGTCCATATTCCTCATCGCCGCCACCCCCATCCCCAGCACCAACCAGAACAACATCCCCAGATCTAAGGAATAAAGTATGGTATCCACTCCCATCTGCACACAATACCCTAAGATACCGGCCAAAGAAGCCAGGAGAATATACCAGTGAAAGGTCCTTTCTTGAGACTTAAGCGTCTTTATTCCATGGTAAAAAAACACCGCCAATATTGATAAAAAGGCCAGAAGCCCGATTACCCCTATCTCAGAAGCCATCTGCAGATAACAATTGTGGGCATAGGCCGCGGTGTATTTATAATCAGCCGCGATAAACTCTTTAAAATTAAACATAAATGTCCCCAACCCCACCCCGATCCAGGGACTTGAAACAAACATCTTCCACCCAGCCTGCCAGATAAATTTTCTATCCATGCTACTGGTATCGCTAAAAATGAAGAAATTAGCCAGCCGTTCTCTTATAAAGGGGTGACAAAACGGTTGAATAACCACCATTACTATTCCCAGAATTAAAAAAAATACGCCCAAACCATGAATCCAGATACTTAAGAATAAAACTGACCCTATAAAAGCAAACCATGCCCCCCGAGAAACAGTCAACAAGAGACAGATAAAGAGCAAAACAAACAAACCGAAATAGATCAATTTTGCTGCTTTTAGGCGGAATTTAAAAAAACCTAAGGCCAGCAAAAACGGCAAGACCATAGCCAGATAGCAACCAAAGCTGTTTGGAGTGGCAAATGACGCATAAATACGTTCTTCAAATATCCTGGGGCGATGCCGGATAAAATCCACGCGGGTAAAATACTGATATATCCCGTCAATTCCCAAAACAAAAGAAGACAACAATAAAATATATAAAATATTCTTGAATCTACGCTTGGTGTTCAATGTTTCTATTACCACAAAAAAGAACGCCACATCCTGGAGTGTCTTAGCAAAAAATGTCCTTGCGCTGATTTTTAAATTTGAGCTCATAAAAATAGAAATAACGCAGATTGCTAAATAGATATACAGTGTTAAATTCATCGGGGTTTTAGGCGCACTTTCAAAAGAAATAAATTTCCTGACAAAATAGAAAACAATCGCCGCAATACTAAAACTTTCAATAGCGCCTTTTGAAGCCGGCAGGAAAAAAGCCACAACGCATAAAGAAAAAAAACACGCCTGATCACAGATATTTACAATCTTATTTCTTTCCAAATTTATCAACCTCATCATAACACCCCCGAGGTACAGCTTTACTGCTCCTCGGGGGTGAATAATTGTTATATCAATTTAACCACTGTCTTATGGAATATGTATGCTGCGGCTGCGTATTTTATCTTCGCTGGCTACAATAAAGTGATTCAATATTTGGGCAGTTCCCTTAGAAAGAATCAGGTCTAATGCGGCGATTTTTAAGGAAGGAGATTCTTGAAAAAAACGGAATAGAATAACTTCGCGTGTAGGCAGATTCTGACGATAAACTAAATATCCAAAATCTTTATCATTAGTTACTATAACCCTATTTCCCCTGAAAGCATAATCTAAAAGAAAACTATCTTCACGCCCACTTAGTTCTGTCACGGTAGCGACAACAACATCATAACCCTGTTCTTTCAAATAATGAATAGTGGATTGGCCAATATTCTCATCAACTAAGAATTTTACCATAAGTTAATTTCTTACTAAAGGATAAACCTCTTCCTCTTCTATAACTTTCTCAGCATAAAAAAGAGCAGCGCGAATATCCTCTTTCTTTAAAACCGGATATTCTTTAATAATGTCTTCTTCTTTCCATCCTTGAGCGACCAATTTCATAATTAACTCAACTGAAATCCTGGTTCCAACAATAATTGGCTTACCCACTAAAATTTTAGGATTAATTTCTATCCGCTCCATTGTCCTTTCCATTTTCTCTCCACCTCCTTTTTTGATTCTATCATATATTTTATGCCCACTCAACAATAAAGATCACAGATATTTCCTATCTTATTTTTTTCCAAATTAATCCCCATCGTCATTGTCGCAGCACCCCCGAGGTGCAGTTTTTACTACTCCTCGGGGGTGAGTATCGGTAAATACGCAATAGCTCAGCTATTGGAAGCGCTCCGACAAGACATAAGAATTTGTCATTCCCGAATGTTTTAGTCGGGAATCCAGAAAAATATTACTCTCATCGTAAATTACCACGAAAACGGGAATTTACTTCCGGAAGCCGAACTGTTACGTAAACATAGTTCCTGTCTGCCTCAATTCGCAGACGAATGATCCAATATACCCTTTACCCTCTTATAAGACACACCGCATTCTTTACATATCTTAACTATCTCAGAAAAATCCTCAACCCCCAGCGAAGGAACAGCCACAATAATTTCTTTAATTCCTTTCTTTTTAACTAAATTTTTTATGTTACTCCGCGAACCCAAAACAGAAACCCCTTGAATCCTATTGCCGGATTTTGCCGGATCATCATCAATAAAACCGATGGGATTATAATTAAGGCTTTTATTTCTCTTGATTTCTCTGATTACCGCTTCGCCGGCATCACCGGCTCCAAAAATTAATATATTGTCCGCGCCTTTTTCGCCTATTCTGCCAAAAAATTCCCCCAATATCCTAAAGGAAAGCCTGCTTCCGGTAACCAAAAACAAGAGGATTAGCCAATCTATAAAAAAAACCGCCCGGGAATATTCTTTAAAACGAAACAAAAAAGTCAAAAACAAGATCGAAATAATAGAACCCAGGGTAACCACTTTGAGCATGGTAAATAGATCTGAAATACTTATATACTTCCATACCCCGCGGTAAAGCCCGGAAATAAAAAAAACGGACATTTTTATCAGAATTATCCACACCAAAGATTCTTTTAATAAATTCAAGTTACTACTTAAAAGCTGGTTCTCAAAACGCAAAAAATAAGCCATAGAATAAGCGACACAGATCATGATAAAATCTAAAATAACCTCAGTAATTCTGCGTTTATGCATAAACATACTGCTTAAAACAGTTTTATTTTCAAGCTTTAGTTTATCTTTATTATTAAAACTTTCTTTTTGCAGAGTTGAATCAGAAAGAAAAAAGGCAAAAAGAAGTAAAATGATAACTCCCAAAATAGCAATAGTAAGAACTATAAACATATTTAATCGCGGTGACAAAAGCGCGATTAATCCAAAGACAATACTGACAAAATAAAGCAATAAAACGGTTTTTCTCTGCGATAACCCTAAAGCTACCAAACGGTGCGAAGTATGATCTTTACCGCCTTCAAATATTTTCTTTCCCCGAGTTAATCTTAAAATAGTTACAAAAATGGTATCAAAGATAGGAACACTTAAAATCAAAACCGGAATAAACATTATTGTGGCCAGGCTAGCAATATGGCGATTGGTTTCCACTATAGAAATTACTGCCAGACTATACCCTAAGAACATGCTCCCGGAATCACCCATAAATATTTTAGCCGGATTAAAATTATACGGCAAAAACCCAAAAACCGCCCCAGCTAAAATCAACCCATACACCCCCGTACCGGCTAAGCCTACCCCACCTGTAGCGGCGTGATTTATCACACCAAATGAAGAAATAAACAACATAAAAGCCGATATCCCTGCAATTCCTCCGGCCAAGCCATCAATGTTGTCCAGAAGATTAAAAGAATTAGTAACTAATATGATCCACAAAAGCGTTACCGGTATGCTTAAAATGCTATAATTTGGAAAGTTAATACTAATTCCGAAAAAGATTGCCAAGCATCCGGCAATAATCTGGGTGAACAACTTAACATAAGGCGTAAAATGAAACTTATCGTCCGCCAGGCCGACGAAAAACAAAAAGCTCGCCCCGATCAATAAGCTCAGTATCCTTTTATCTGGAATTTGTATAAATAAGGCAGGAATAATAGAGGCTAAATATATACCTATACCGCCAAGCAAGGCTGTAGGCTGTTTATGCCAGCGGTCAGCACGGGGATAAGCCACAAACCTCTTCCTAAGCGCCAAAGCCCTGACTAAGGGCGTCAACACCAAACTTATCCCAAACGGTATAATAAAATAACCTATGTATTGCACAAAAAGATTATACTACCAAATCCCCCTGACATCAAACACAATCTTACCATGGTAGTATGCTGGATTGTGTAAATCGTTGGACTAGGGTCAAGGATTTTACCTTAAAAAGTGCTTGCTAAAGTAGTGGCATTACAATTCTATTAACAGGATTTTATTAATTAGTTAATCCTGAAAAACCCTCTCCTTTTCTCGTCAGAGAGATTAAAAAATAGCTGTAATTTTCTCCTTGAACTGCACGGAATATGGTATAATACCGTCGAGAAGCGTGCAGTTACCTAAAAACAAGGAGGCGAAAACATGTATACTCAAGAGTCAAAAAATCATCAATACAGCTTTACCCATGATTGGTTCGTCGTGCCTAAATTAGACGATAATCACGAGCTCGTTAAAATCTCTAAGGCGATAGACTGGCCGGCTCTCTCGGATAAATTAGCTCAATTTTACTGCCCGGATAACGGCCGTCCGGCAAAGCCATCCCGGGCTAAAGTCGGACTGTTAATTTTAAAACATTTATATCGTCTTTCCGACGACGATTTGGTGGATCTTATCAAGCGCGACCTTTACGCGCAATACCTTTGCGATGTATCATTTGGCGAAGCGATTAAATTCATTCATTCGACCACCTTAGTCAAATTCAGAAAAAAGATCGGTTTATCCGGAATAAAGCTTATCGAAGAAGAAGTTTTAAATTCTTTAAAAAGAACAAAACTGCTCAAAGGACGCAAGCTGGTCTGCGATACTACGGTTGTGCCTTCCAATATCAGCTATCCCACGGATATCTCTTTACTGGAAAAGGTCCGCGCTAAAGCCGTGAAGTATCTGGAAAAAGCCAAACAGTTCGGCGCGGATACCTTCCGCACTTATAAAAGAACCGCCAGAAAAACCTTCATCACTTATCAAAAGATCCGGCACCATACTATTCAATCCCGCAGAAGAACGCAAAAGAAAATTCTGCAATTCTCCAAAAGGAATACCGCGCAATTAAAAAATGCTCTAGAAAAAATATCTCAAAAGACTGACACTTCCTTAAATGGAATAAAGGAAGAAGTAAAAGAACAATTCTTAAAAGAAGCTAAAAGATTCCTTGCTACCGCCTCAAATATAGTTGAGCAACAGAAAAATATCTATAAAAGGCTCCCGGTCAAAGAACGTATCGTCTCTGTTCACCAGCCGCATCTTCGGCCGATGGTCAGAGGTAAATACCCGGTAGAAGTGGAGTTCGGTCCTAAGATACTGCTTAATCTAAAAAATAACTTTTTATTCTTGGAATATCTTTCCTTTAACAATACCTCCGACAGCCAGCTCTTAGATATCAGCCTTAAAGGTTATCAAGAACGCTTTGGGAATACGCCAACACAATTAGCCGCGGACAGAGGCTTCTGGTCAAAAGATAACTATCGGCTTGCTGAAAATTTAAAGATTAAAAAAATCGCGATTGAGAATAAGGGCAAATCCAGCTATCTCAAAGGTAAGCCTTTCAGAGAACGGCTACGGCGGTTAAGATGTTCTATTGAAGCCAAGATAAGCTTGAGCAAACGCAAATATGGCCTAGATCGTATCCGCTACACGATGCCCCAGGGCGAAGAAATGTGGGTCCGGCTCGGCCTTATGGCTATGAACTTAAAAACATCCGTTGGCTATGGGTAAAGATTAACAATTTTCAAAGAACAAAAGTAAGAATGAAGAAGAAAACAAAGAAAATAAAAGAAACAGTAAAACTAACGAGCTAAGAGTATAACGATTTTTTTAAACCAATCCCGAAAAACTGTGAAAAGGGTTTTTCAGGATTAACTAATTATACTCAATTATAAATAGTAGGCTTAGAAATTGCAGTTACTGTTGTTTTAAGGGCAAAAAGTAATAAAATTTTAAAGCCCCGTAGGCCGAAAGTATAGACATCAAAGGCTCTACTATCCAGCGATGCCTGCCTTCTACGTAAAATAGACTCTGGAAGAGACATATTGCCATGGTAACAAAGAGAACAACCAAAACTCTTCCTTTACAAAGGTCATCTTTCACATTAAAAACTGCAATTATACCAAAAACAAAGAACAATAAAAAGAAGATATAAATATATTTATATAAATACAAGTAAATCAAGGGATATAAAGTTCCACTTTGAGGAGAAAACCACCAAAAATAATAAAGTTTTTTAACATAAAGTTTTATAAAATCAAGAGGATTATCTTTAATAAAACCCATTGCTTCATCGAGAAAGAATTTTTTTAAATGAATTTCATCCAAAGAATCAACTTTGTTGCGGAAGTCCTCCGGCCATAAATTCAGAATAGACGTATTATTTTTAGTAAGACAAGATCCTGTAGCGTATTTGTTATTTCCCCTCCAAAAAGCCTCGCCGATTGTAGAAACTATAATGAATTCTTTATGAATAATGTAATTCCGGATAATCCATGGAGATAAAATAGAGTAAGTTCCAACTATTAGAGAGAATACAATAATTATTCTTTTATGCAGGGAAAGGCTCTTTGAAAAAAAAAGGACGTAGAGAATCGAAATTGGCAGTATTACTCCAATAATCCCGCGTGAAAGAGCACCTAGGCCAATGATTGTTCCCATAAGAATGAATTTCCATTTATTCGGATTTTCTTTAAATTTTAAGAATAAAAAGACGGAAAAAGTTACAAAGAAGCTGTCAATGCTTAGCGGAACAAGCTTAAAAACATCGTAATAAACGAATCCCGGATGAAAAGCTGTAAAAACGCTTGAAAGAAACCCTATTTTTTCACTAAAAATAATCCTCCCGATCGCGAAGACTATATAAATAAGTAGTAAAGAAAATATTATTTGTGTCAAAAACATTGCAAAATAGTTATGGCTGGCGACAAGATATATGCCTGCGGATAAAAAGCTGTAAAATGGCGTATTAACTGACCAATAAGGCTTACCCATATGATAATACAAGAAGCCTTTACCAGAGAGCAAGTTGTTAATAATTTGTTCAAATTCCCAGACCTCAGGATGCAGATAACTTTTAAAGAGTATAATAAGAAGTATTCTGATAAAAAATGCTAGAAATAAAATAACATAAATTTTATTCTTCATAAATGTTTTTTGAGTCGATTTATCTTTTTTCAAGTACGCAAAGGTATGAAGAACCGAGAGGGAAACTTATATGCCGTAATAAATATCTTTCTGAACTAAAAATAAACGTGAATATATTATTTACCATATTGATTGGTTTTTTTGTTGCCGACGAGTCATAATTTATCATCAAACTCTTAACAACTCTTTGCATTACTCTAATTATAAGTATAAAGGGGAAAAAAGAAAAATTTATGTAACTGCTTTTGATTATTCTGTATTTTACCTTACTTTCTTTCAAAATATTTATTAGTGCTTTACGGCTATATCTACGAAAATGAAGATTCGCCTTATCCCAATCACTCCATAAGATTTTAAATGCAGGAACACAGATAATTATCTTACCTTTTTCTTTGACGAGACCAAAACAATCTGTAATTATGCGGTTGTCATCTTGGATATGTTCCAACACATCAAGCAGTAACAGCAAGTCCATCGATTCTTTCTTTAAGGGTAAGAAATTAATGTCTCCTTGGATAAATTTAAAGCCATGATAGGGCTGGTTATACCTGAATGAATCAATACCAATTTTAAAGGAAAATGCTAAAGCTGAGATTAAATCCCCTGTGCCAACCCCTAACTCTAATACTCTTGAATTCATAGGTAGTCGTAAGGATTTTATTAAGTCGCATATGATGCTATAACGGCTTATATTCCACCAATGCGAACGCACATTATCTCTTAGTAAGTCACGTGCTTTTTTATTCATAGATTTTATTTTCTTGAGGTCACTGTCGCTAAAAAAACGGGCAGCGTTGCTTAAATTGGTTGACATATCGAATTATCCCCTGCTTAAAATAAATTGGCAAGACGCGAAGCGTATTTAAGAATGAGCCATACTGCGAAAGCCAGATAACATGAAAATATGCTCTTGGTTCGAAAAAAAATAGATTTAACATATTAACTAATGATAATATAATTTTAAATTTAATAGCCTTAGGGTATTTTCGATAAAGATAAATAAGCCTACTCATAATGTATGGGTTAACGAATGCGGATAGTCTTACTAGTGTATTTAATATATTTTTTTGTAATACCAGATAATCCTTTCGCATATAATCTTCCATAAGGTTCGGGTATTCTGTTTTAGCTCGTACATGGATTTGTGTGCCTTTGTAAAAAACTAAAGAAAGAAACTGCACATAAAATGGTTTTGGGGTTTTAATTAAAGTGTCAACTGTCTGCAAGAGATCATTTTCAGTCTCGAAGGGATTGTCCAGAATAACATCATAAAATGCTGCCACCTTAAAATCACTGATAACTCTTGCTGCTTTCAGGAAATCTTCTTTTAATGATTTACGCTTATAGATTTCTGTACATGTCCTGTCGCTACCGCTCTGCAAACCTAAACTAATCCATGAGAGGCCAGCATCTTTTAAAAATTTTATTTTTTTTTCGGTGATATAAATTGGGATAGAACGTATAATGAATGGTTTCTTTATCTTCTTTTTATAAATTTCGCAGAATTCACTAAAGTATTCATCGCTCCCGACTAAAAAACAATCATCATGAAAATTAATGTATTCTATTGCGGCTTCTTCAGCCAAGGCTCTCTCCAGTTCTTTAATTATACTTGGTACATTACGTTTTCGTATTTTATTGGTTTTGTATAAATCTATGGTTACATTATTACAACAATATGTGCAAGAAAAAGGACATCCGCGAGTGGTTATAATGCTGTAAAATTTCCCCCCGTAGCGATCATATTTTCTAAAAACCTTTTTATTCAGATTTACTATTTTCTTACCGAATAAAATAAAGGCATTTTTCGGAATATGCCCATAATAAGGCGCCTCATCTAAATTATCCATTAAAGGATTCAACGGATTCCTTATTACTTTTCTGTCTACAACATAGGCTAGGTTATTAATATCATAAAGTGTTTTTTTTCTGCTCACTGCCTTTGCAATATCAAGCATAGCCTTTTCACCTTCTCCTATACAGACATAATCGCAACTGCACAAACAGTCATCAGCGGCAATTGTAGGATGTATGCCTCCCCAAATCACAGGAATCGGCAGGGTCTTCTTTATGAATTCAGTCAAAGTCTTTGCATAGTTATATTCTACGCTCATTAAACTTATGCCTACTAAAGCGGGATTAAGTGATAAGACAAATTCTTTAATTCTTTCTATCTGAATTTTATCGTTGAGATTGAAATCCGGGAGATAAAGAATGAATGAGTTATAGCCTTTGTGTAACAAACAAGAATTTATGTATTTTAATCCAATTGTGTCTAAATCCTTCTGAAACGATATAAGTAGTATTTTCATTTCTTCCCTACAATCGTCCAAGAGTTATTGTTTACGTTATATGCTTTTATGTCTTTTAATCCCAGGCCAGAAAAAAGGGACATAGCTTCATCCTTTCTCCAGTAATGAGCGGTTTTCGGTATCAACTGATCAAAAACAATGCAGTGAATATTTCGAAATGGAAATTCCAAAATTTGCTTTAGGTAGAGTTGCTTTTGGGAAAATATTTTAAGATAAATATACAATGGAACAGAGAAACAATAAGACAAGAAATGCACCAAGAAAAGCGGCATGCGGCATGTTAATTTGCGCAAAGGGTTTATAAAGTGCACAATCCATTCATTACTTTCATAGCCATAAACCCATATCAAAACTGTGCCCCCATCTTTGGCTGCCTGTGTTAACATGCTGACAGCTTTTTTCGGATCTTCTAAATGATGGATTACTCCTATAGAAAAGACAATGTCAAACTTTTTAGAATAATCGATATCATAAATTGATTTATACACAACATCGCAATTAGAAAAGTAAGCGAGATTTTTCTTTGCAATAGCCACAGTTTCCTTGCTGTAATCAAAAGCGACTACCTCTTTGGCATTATATTTAAGCGGCCAGAATGAATTTCTTCCAATGCCGCATCCTGCATCAAGAATAATCTTATTTTTGAAGTCTTCTTTGCGTAAGGGGAAAATCCATTTTAAAAACTGCACCTCATATTCAAGGATAATTCTGTCATATCGTTTCCATTGATACCCAAAACGTTTAACAGAGCCATTATCATTATTTGGCATTTAATCGGTAAACCTTTCTCTCCACAGTTCAAATATTAAAAGGGTCCAGATAAGCTTGCGATTGTCTTTCTTCCCATCAAGATGTTGTTTTAGAGCTTGGCGTATATATGAGTAGTTGAATAATCCTCCCTGACTAATTCTATGTTTTGACAATGTTTCCTCAACAAGACCATACAATTCCTTTTTTATCCATTTGCTGATAGGGATACCAAAACCTTTCTTGGGACGGTCTATTATCTTTTGAGGTATTAGCCCCTTAGCCGTTTTTCTTAATATATATTTACTTCTTGAACGCCTCATTTTAAGATTAAAATCTAATTTAGTAACAAATTCGATTAACTTATAATCAAGGAATGGCTCGCGGATTTCTATCGAATTAGCCATGCTAGCGCGATCAACCTTCACTAAAATATCATCATGTAGATACATTTTCATATCCATATATAGTATCGTATTTTGAAAAAGCAAAGAATCACACCTTGCCAAAATCCGAGGTATAACCGCAAACCCTCGTTCCGGGTCCAAATTGCCCCTAAAAGATGGCAATAAGAGATTTTCTTTTTCCTTAGGACAAAAAGAACCCATCCATATATGGTGGCGCAAATGCCTAGGAAAAGAAAATCCTGAAATAAACTTTTTAGCTTTAAAATCAAAGCTGAAATTATCCAATGAAACTGGCAGGGCATTCACGGCTTTATCTAATATATACTTTCTTAAGAAAAGCGGAATGCGCGAATAAAATTTATCCGCAAAGAAATGCGCAAGATGAGTTGGGTATCCGGCAAATAATTCATCACCTCCGTCACCTGCTAAGACAACAGTAACATAATCACGCGCATATTGTGAAAGTAAATAGGTGGGGAAAATTGATGCGTCGGCAAGAGGTTCATCTATAATTTTTCCTACACACGGGATAAGCCTTAATATATCCTTCGCAGATATCATTAGCGCATGATGCTCTGTCCCTGCGTAATCGCTCACTGCATGAGCATATAAAGATTCATCGAAGGATGCATCTTTAAAACCAATGGAAAATGTTTTAATCTTTTCTGAAGAATTACGCGCTGCTAAACTTGTTATAATACTTGAGTCTATTCCACCGCTTAAAAATATACCCAAAGGCACATCGGACATTAATCTTTGCTTTACCGACTCTTCCAGAAGTTTAAGAAGTTGTTTGGATACTTCATTTTCATCGGAGTATATTCTTTGGGCAGATTTTCTAAATGTTATATCCCAATATGAGTTTATAACAATATTCATCTTGCTGAAGATTAGGATATGGCCAGGCAATAATTTTTTTATATGCTTAAATATAGAATTCGGAGCCGGGATATATTCAAAAGTGAGATATTCACTAAGCGAATCAAGGTCTAAATCTCTTTCTATGTGTGGATGCTTTAATAGCGCTTTTATCTCAGAAGCAAAGTATAGCTTTCCGTCTACAATTGCATAATGCAAAGGTTTCTTCCCTATCCTATCACGGCCCAAAAACAATGTTTTCTTACTTTTGTCCCATAGGGCAAACGCGAACATGCCATTTAAGTGCTTAACGCTATCATATCCTTCCTCTTCATAAAGATGGATGAGAATTTCACTATCAGAACGCGTGCAGAAACGGTGCCCTTTTGATTCTAAATCCTTACGTAATTCCTGGAAATTATATATTTCTCCGTTCATAATCAACCAGACACTTTTATCTTCATTATGCATAGGCTGTTTACCGGTGCTAAGATCAATTATACTTAGGCGCTTATGACCCAAGGCAACATCATTATCTATATAGAATCCCGTGTCATCGGGCCCGCGATGATTCAAAACTCCGGACATTTCGGATATGATTTCCCGCGCCTCTGATTCCGTCTGATTATATCTTATAAAACCAGCGATACCGCACATAGAAATTTATCTTAGCAATTAACTTTATCTTCAACCAAGTAAGTACTCTTTTTTGTAGTTTCATAATATATACGCATGTTCATCTCTGCAAGTAAACCTATGAATATAACCTGGGTACCGATTAAAATAAAAAATATAGACACTAATATGAGAGGATTCTTATGAACCCAATACCCCCCAATGATTTTCTCAACCAGAGTTACCACCCCACAGATAACCCCTGTCAATATCGAAAGAAAACTCCACTTACCAAAAAAATATAGCGGACTGGTAGAATAATTCCCGAATAAGAATTTTACCGTTATCAAATCAAGAATTACTTTGGAAGTCCTGCCTATACCGTATTTAGAAACACCATATTGCCGTTTTCTATGGTTCACCTCGATTTCGGCTATTTTGCCTCCCATGGAATAAACATAAACAGAGATAAAACGGTGCATTTCACCATAAAGATTTATGTTCTTTAAGAACTCTCTTTTATAAACTTTTAAACTACATCCATAATCCTTTAACTTTAATCCGGTTATCTTAGAAATTAGATAATTTGCTATCAGAGAAGGCAAGCGCCGGTTAAAAAAATAATCCTTCCTATCTTTCCTCCAACCGCTAACAAGGTCATAACCCTCATTAATCTTATCAACCAATAGGGTTATATCTTTCGGATCATTCTGCAAGTCGGCATCCATAGTAATAATCAACTCACCCTTGGAAATTTCGATTCCGGCAGAAAGCGCTGCGGTTTGTCCATAGTTTCTTTTTAAAACTATTAATTTTACTTTCTTGTCATTTTTCGCAATCTCTTTTAATACCGTAGTACTCCCATCACTCGAGCCATCATCAATAAATAAAATCTCGTAAAGGTTCGGCAACCCGGATAACGCCTGCGTTACTTCATTGTAAAGAATTCGTATATTCTGTTCTTCATTATAAACAGGTATCACCACGGAAATAAGCCTTTTTATATCCATCCCTGCCTCCAGTAATATAAGATTCCCAAATACTCGTGGATTATGCCTTTGACCTGACGCAAGTTTATCCATTTTGAGAAAATCTTTGTGTTATGCAGGTAAAAAATACTATTCGGTACAGGAGAATAGATTACCTTTAAATCCCTGACATTTTTATCAAAAACCATCTTTACCCGTAACATATGATAAGGAGAACTCACTACTAAAATGCTCTTCCATCCGTTTTTTAATACAATATTAGAGCTATGAATTACATTTTCATAAGTATTTCGTGCCTGGCTTTCAAGAAGAATTGCACTTTCCGGTACGCCTAATGAAACCGCCAGCACTTTCATAATCAAAGGCTCTTCAAAAACATACATATACCCGGAAGAAAACAAAATATTCTTTACGTAACCAAGTTTGTATAATTCTACGGCGTATTGCACGCGTTCTTCGTATCCCTGAGCCGGTCTGCCGGATTCACCAACTCCGCCTCCAAAAACAACAATACAATCGGCCTTTTTAGGAACTTGCAAAATTTTAAGCGGCCTACCCAAAAACCAAACAAAAGGCGTATAGAAAAATAACGTATAAAATAAAAAAAAAGCTAAAACTAGTTTGCGGATTTTTCGATTTGTTGCCCGATAAAGCAAAAGCAGTTGATCTCGCCAGACAACATTGTTATCCAGCATTTTATTCTCAATTGCCTTGGTTATCAAATTGCTCATTTCCTCAATACGGGTTTCCCAACTATTCTGTTCGGAAATTAGTACACGTTTTTCTTTTAAAAATTCAGAATCTTCTTTAATTGCCTTCTCGATAGCCTGGCCGAATTCTTCTGCGTTATCTCCGATATAAACCACATCGGAATGCCTTTGGTTAAACATAACAATCTCAGGCAAACCGGTAGCTATAACAGGCTTACCCATAGAAAGGTACTCATTCAATTTAGTAGGATAAACATTTTTTGTATAATCACTCATTATATAAGGTATGATTCCTACCTGAAAATTATTTATATAATACGGCAAGTCTTTATGATTCTTATTTCCGAGGAAAAACATATTCTTCTTGTCTTCAATACCAGACACATCTGTCTGAATGGGGCCAATAAAAACAAAGGAATACTGTGGGTATTTATCAGCAAGAGATTTTAATAATACAAAATCAATCCATTTATGTATGCCGCCGACATAGCCGATCACCGGATCTTTTATTTTCGCCAAGTCTTCCGGTATGGCATAATTATCTTGTTCCCTTACATTGACAAAATTATCCAAGCTTACGCCAAAAGGAAAGAATGTAACACTCTTGCTGTATTCGGAGCACATATCATACAACGCCTGTGAAGTTACAAATACCAAATCTGCCTTTTTAAGTAATTTATTTTCTGTGGCCTTTATTTTCCTGGCCTTAAAAGAACTGGCAGAAAGATTATCAATGCAATAGTACACCAATAGCTTATAGTTAAAGTTCTCAGCGATATCCAACGTAATACCTGTAGGCAAAAATGTCCAGATAATGGAATCGGAAAAATTCATAACCTTCATCCATTTTTCCAAAGCCGACAAAAGTATCCGTTTATTAATCATCCTGGCAATACGCGAATATGGAAATGGCAATACGATTGGAGAAAATACATAAAGATTGTTTGCCTCTTTTCGTATTCCCTTTACCCCTCGGAAGTAATTACTCAAACGCTTCCTTATTCGTGAAATATCCCTTATCCGAGGTATACGCACGCCCATATTTTCGATAAAAATCACCTTGTTGCCATTTTTCACGAATGTGGACATAATCTCCTGATGCCCTTGCCAAAGGAAGTCCCAATCAATAGTCGATATGCAGATTATATTTTCGTTCTTAAGCATTTTTATATCCCCACACTACCCACCCGGCCTTAGACTTAATCCTATCAATTTTAATATCACTAAAGCCGTTCTTTGCCAGCAAATCACATGCCCCACACCGGCTATACCGTTTCTCTATCGGAGCAGTAAACCTGTCATACAGATCTCCAGACAGCGAAAGTGGATGCGTTACAAAATTAAATGGTATTTTTTGCGCGAAATCTTTCATAGGCTCAAATATACTTAAAATCCTCGCCGGATAACCGAATAAAAAAGCCACAAACGGCGAAGCCAAAAATGAGATTGCATACGAAAGTGTTGCGGGAAATCTGGTAGTGATAATCCTCAATAAACGGATAATCTTTACCGCCCAGCATTTAAACCAATTTTCCAAATGGTCTTCGTAAAGATATAAAAAAATTGGAGCCTTTTTTTTAAGTAGGCGGCTTATTTCTCTGACTCCCTGGTCAGGATCAGGGGTATGATGCAACACCCCAAAAGAATAGGCAAAATCACATACCTCATTTTTAACAGGAATATTCAATGCCGAAGCCTTTACCGGCCAAACATTTTCTAGCCCTTTCGTAAGTTCATTGTTCACAAATATACCGTCGCTTAATTCCAGACTGAATATTTTAACCGAAGAATTAGCTTTTGCCATAATATAGGTGTCATATCCGCATCCTGAACCGACTTCGATTCCTATTTCTCCCCTAACTATAGGCTCGCAAATAAGTTCCTGCATATCATGAAAATGCCACCGCTCAGGAACAGCCCGGCCCTTCTCTTTCTTCCAGATAAAACCATAGATATTCCCTGTTTTCTTTATTTTTTTATCCATAATATTGTTTTAAATAGTTAATCCTGAAAAACCCTCTCCTTTTCTCGTCAGAGAGATTAAAAAATAGCTGTAATTTTCTCCTTGAACTGCACGGAATATGGTATAATACCGTCGAGAAGCGTGCAGTTACCTAAAAACAAG
>Ga0209211_10006236_pt1 | contig 17354 bp, 28 predicted proteins | sample RifGroA2_FD_183992 | JGI IMG/M metagenome (GOLD analysis project Ga0209211, IMG submission 183992) | Groundwater microbial communities from Rifle, Colorado, USA - Groundwater A2 (SPAdes) (version 2) | ecosystem: Environmental > Aquatic > Deep subsurface > Groundwater | place: Rifle, Colorado... | reverse complement strand
TTTTTCTTCTTTTTCTTTCTCTGCTTTTTCTTCTGTAGACTCTTTTTTCTCTTTTTTTATTTCCTTCTTCACTTCCTCTTTCTTAATTTTCCCTTCTTTACTTTTCTTTCTTTTCTCTTCAACTGATTTGATATAAGCATCAAAATCTCTGATATTTATTATCTTTACATTTGTCTTCTTTGCCTTTTCAACTATCTCTACCTTTTTTTTGGTTCCTACCTTCGAACTGACTATGCCTATTTCTTTATTACTTTCAATCTTCTCTAGATCATTTAGTCCATTTATCCAGACGAGCTTCAGCCCATTAACAAGTCCCTTCTTACATTTGCCGGTCCCATAACCTACTCTTGGAGTTAAACCATGCCCACACCTGGACAGCCTAAGTTTTGCATGAATCCCCTTAGGTCTTCTCCATTTTCTTTCTAGCTTAGAAACATTCATCGATCTTTGTCTCAGAAATTTTCGTTTCATACTACTGGTTTTCCTCCCTTTTCAATTATGTAAATTCCATCTTGGAAAATTCGTCTGTCTTTATTAGTAATTCTCGTGCATTGCTCAATATTTGATGCAGTTTGTCCTGCTGTCTCTTTGTCAACACTAGTGACTATAACCTCATCTCCATGAATCTTTACTTCTGAATTTTTAAAAATCTTTGCTACTCTTTGTACTTTCTCTCCTAAAAAGTTTTTAACAACAATCTTATTCTGTTCAACGGAAACAGTCATAGGAAAATGACCAGAGCAGATTCTTAGTTTGTATGTGTAAGGCTCAAGTGCCCCCCTTATCATATTTTTTATATGGGCGCAGTTAGAATTAATCATTTTTTTTTCATTTTTTGTAAACTTTCCTTTTGCAGAAAGAATTAGGCAATTCTCTTCTTTTCTAATCCCTATCGCAACATTATTGATGGTTAAAGAATTTTCACCAGCGGCACCTTTTACCCTTACCGTTCTTCCAGCTATTTCAACATTGATATTCTCAGGGATACTAATCTTTTTCTCTGGGTTTTTTGACATGTTAGTAAACGTAAGATATTAACCTTCCTCCAAAACCTTTTTCTTTTGATTCCGTATGGGTCATAAATCCTTTAGGCGTTGAGACTATCATTATTCCAAAATTTTTTGCAGGGAGATATCTTTTTTCATATTTTTCAACATCTCCCTTCTTAAAAGAGAATCTTGGTTTTATAACTCCGCATTTGTTTATTCTGCCTAACAAATTTACTTCTATCAGGTTTCCTCTGCCAGCTTCAACAACCTTCACTTCCCCGATATAACCCTTATCTCTCATTATAGCTAGAACAGCATTTATGACCTTAGATGCAGGTTTAACTACACACTCTTTCTTTCCAACCCTCTCACAATTGTACAAGTTGGAAAGTACATTTGATAATGGATCATTCATTGTCATTTTAATTGTATTTCCTGAATCCTAATTTTTTTGCATTCTCTCTGAAACATTGTCTGCACAGGTTTAACCCATACTTGGATAAGTGGGCACCGGACCTATCACATATTCCGCACCTTTTCACATTTCTTCCAAACATTCTTTTTTTAGGAGCATTATGTTTAATGAACTTCTGCAGCTTAGCAGGTTTCTTTTCAAGCTGCTTGAAAACTTTAGTATGGCTACTATATGTCATATTATTCTCCCTTCTCCTCTATTTTTATCCCAAATTTATTCTTTACGAACTCAATAGATTCCTCTCTGGAAATTCTGTGTTTTTCCGGAACTCTTAGCCTGTTGATTCTTCTTCTGTTAATCCTAAATCCTGGTCTTTTTAAAGTAACTGCGACTTCTAGCCCTATAATCCCTATACCTGAATCGTATTCTACTCCGGGAATCTCAATATACTCATGAATTCCAAAAGAGAAGTTGCCCAAATTATCAAATTTGGTTATGGGAATTGCGTTGTCCTTAGCTTTAAGCAGCCCTCTTAACACTGATTCTGCTTTCTCCCCTCTCAATGTTACTTTCGTAGCTATCTCAAGCTTAGGCCTAATTCCCCAAGTAGGGACTCTCTTCATAGTTCTTGTCTTAACAGGTTTAGCGCCAGTAATCATCTTCAACAGCTTTGAAGCTTTTTCTAGCCTGTCTCCCGTCTCTCCAACTCCAACATTTAAGGTAATCTTCTCTACCTGTATTTCTTTCATCTTGTTCATTTTTCCAGGAATTTGTTATCAATAGCGAAAGCATATTCTTTCAAAGTTTCAAATTCTCCTTTCTTTGTTTTTACTAAGATTCTGTCTCTTATAGTATTCTTTTCCAATATGATGTCTACAATCTTCCCTAGTAAACCTCTGTGTTTTCCTCCACTAAGGAATACTTCTGATCCTTTATCCAGTTTTAAGTGCTCGGTAATCTTATTTTTTGAAATGTCTATTACAAGAGTATCGCCTACCCTGTATGTTTCTCCCTTCTCTGCAATCATGTTCCTTCCATCTGAAAGATTAAGTTGTATCTTAGCCCCCTTCAAAATTGTCTTTCCTATTATCTTACATGGCTTTAGACTGTCCAACTCTTTTTTTAATGGGACTAACTCAAACTCCCCTTCCTCATTGATTATCACTCTATAAGACTCTTTAGTCTGAGGAATGTCAATAATGTCCATAAAACCGACGGCAAATTTCGGGTCTCTTACATTTTTCTTGTCAATAGAGATCGTCTTCTCATTAATTATATATCTCACTTCTCTTGTTGTATCCGCATATTTTAGCATTTTTTTCAATATCAAATTAATAGAGATGCTTCTACTTAATGGATGTGCACCAGGACTTGGTCTAACAATCCACTTAGTTTCCTTTCTCTTTATCGGCCAATTTTTCGGCGCTTTGCTTCTTGATAGATGTGCCATTTTTTCTCTCTAATGATCCTTTTCTTTTTTTGTCTGTTAAGTCTAACTCAGTAATTAATAGGTTTGAAGGGTGAATAGGATAGAACGACTTTGAACCGTCTCGTTTGGTTAAACTAATTCCCTCTACCCACACTTTTGTTTCCTTGAGCAAAACTTTTTCAATCTTCCCGCTTTTCCCTTTATACTGCCCTCTTTGGATCTTTACAGTATCCCCCTTCCTTATAGGAAAGCTTCTTTTTCCATACTTTTTTATTAACTCCTTCGATAAATGTGAACCCAAAAACTTGTGTTTTATATGCAACGGAGCATTATACTGAAACTTCCTCCTTTTTCTAGGCTGTCTGCTGCTTCTCCACTTTAATGAAAAAATTTGTTTCATATCACACAATTATTGAAGCGATTTTGGCAATTCCTGGCCAACGCTCAGCAACCTCCTTTGCAATTGCTCCTTTTATCATTGTTCCTTTCGGATTTCCTTTTTCATCTTTCAAAATTACTGCCGCATTGTCTTCAAATTTTATTCTCTCGCCATTCAATCTTCTGTATTCTTTCCTTTGCCTTACAATTATCGCAGGAACAACCTGTCCTTTTAGCCCAGGTTTTCCTTTTACAATAGAAGCGTTAACCATATCTCCAATCCCTGCTGCAGGAAACTTACCCTTTGTGGTTTTTAGGCCTTTAACTGAAAATATCTTAATAAGCTTGGCTCCAGAATTATCACACACAGGAACTTTTGCTTCTAAGTTTAATGCTCTAGTTATTCTTGCTGTAAATGCTTTCATTTTTTCAATACCTCTATTATCACAAAGTGCTTTGTTTTAGATATTGGCTTTGTCTCTCCTATTAAGACTGTATCTCCTATTTTTGCATCAATGCAAGGGGGATTGTGCACCTTTAGTTTACTTTGTTTTTTTTCATATCTTTCATATTTAGGAATATAATGGTAGTGCTCAAATTGTATTGTAGCAGTCTTCGAAACATTTTTCTTGATAACTTTTACCTGCATAATTCTTCCTCTAACTTTCTGAATCCCATGAAAAGGGCATACCTTATCGTTGCATCCTGTCTTTGGTGCTTTTACCTCAATGCCTATTGATTTCATCTTATTTCTTCTGGCCTCCTCACCATATGCTCCCCTCTTAGTACTTTAGATCCAAGTTTAAATATCACTTCACACTTGATTAGCTTCCTTACGCCATCTCTCGTTTCAACTGTAATGGTATTTTTTGTTTCATCTATTATTCTACCATTTATCCCAAGCAAGTTTTTATTTTTTGCATCTACTACTTCCATTTTCGAACCAATCAATGTTTCTTCCATCTTACTTTATGTGAGTAAATCCCATCTTTCCAAGCTCTTCTTTCACTTTTGATACATGATCCCCCTGCAACTCAATCTTCCCTTCCTTTACTGTTCCACCACATGCAAGTTTTGACTTCAAGTTCTTGGCAAGGTCCTTTATGTTAATATCTTTTTGATCTATCCCTTCTATGACCGTTGTCAATTTACCAAACCTTCTCTTTACTGCTCTCACATTGATATGTTGCTCTTCTTTTGCTATGGTCTCACAAACACAAAGTTCTTGAGAGAGACCGCATTTTGGACATATGTTCATTGCTTGTTAGGTTTACCTCCATTATTGTTTTTGAGCGTGAGTATTCTTGCAATATCTTTCTTTATTGATCTCACCAACCCCGGGCTTTCAATACTTGTTCCAGAACCTCTTTGAGAGTTCAGTCTAAGCAACTCTTTGTTTAGTTGATTGAGCTTTTTTTCAATCTGCTCTTTATCCATCTGCTTTAGCTGGTGTTTTTTCATTTTCTTCCTTCTTGTCTTTCTTTTTGACTTTTTTTATCGCATCTTTCTTTACTTCTTCCTGCTCAGTTTTTTCTTTATCTTCTTTTATTTCTTCTTTCTTCTCGATAAATCTTATATCATCTGGTAATTTAATATCTGGAGTTAATATGCTAACTTTCACACCCACTGATCCAGATTTTAATCGTGCAACTGAAAGTCCTCTCTTAATCAAATTTTCTGAAACATTCCCGGATTTCTTTAAATGCCCGGAAATAAATCTCCATGTCTTAGCTCTACTGCTCGGGACGCCTCTTCCAGAGATAACAATTTCTGCTCCTATCGCTCCAGCATCAATAATCTCTTGCAGTGTTCTGTATCCCATTGATTTGAATCTCTTTGGACCGAATCTTTCAAAGGAAGAAACAATCCTTTCAGCAACAGATTTAGGATCGAGATTTGGATTCTCAATCTCTGCTATCTCAATTTCAGGATTTTCCATTTCAAACTTTGTTTTTAAAATCTTATTTAGCCTGTTAATATTAACCCCTTTGCTTCCTACAACTAACCCCGGCCTAGAAGTATAGATAATCACCTTTTCTCCTAGTGGTGTTTTTTTAAGCTCCAATCTGCTATAACTCCCTTTAGGTAATTCTCCTGCAATATGTTCTTGCAGCAGGTATTCCTTAACTTTCTTTTTTAGTATTTGTCTTTCTATCATCTTTCTTTATCTTGAATTCTTTAACTATGAGTTTTATATGTGTGTTTTTTTGTCTTCTTCTCCTTTTTCTTCCATAATGCCATTGCAATGGAGCCTTATGTGCAGAGACATGCTCAATTATTAAGTTTGAAGATAACCCCTTGTTCTGTGCATTCGCTTCTGCATTCTCCACTAATTTCAATATTTCCTGTGAAGTTTTTACAGGATACCTGCCAGAGCCAATCCCTGGTCTATGCGGGGTGTCTCTGTTATATCTTCTATAGGGCACTGCTTGTTCCATCTTTGTAACTCTGCTCAACGCTGCTTTAGCTTTTTTTGTAGTCATACTTCTAATCATGTTGCATATTTCAACAGATTTCTTCGTTGAAATAGGTAGATTCCTTCCATTCACAATTGCAGTGTCTTGTTGAGTTTCCATTTTATCTTACAGATATTGCTGCACTTGATCTTGTAGCTCCAACACCTGGTGCAGAGTGTGCAACTTTTGACCTAGTTAATGTCAGTTCTCCCAGATACATTCCTATCATTTCTGGTTGGATCATAACTGGAGCAAATGATTTACCTGCATGGATCTGTACAGTAAGACCAACCATCTTAGGCAGTACAATCATATCCCTGCAATGTGTCTTTATCGGTTTCTTATGCCTCCCTTCAATGGCTTTATCCACTTTCTTTAAGAAAGCTTTCTGAGTTTCCGTAAACCCTCTCTTCAGTGACCTTCTCTTCCTGGAGGGCAGAAGCTTTACAAACTCCTTAAGTTCCATCTTCTTTAATTCTTCAATGCTCTTCCCCCTATAAACAAAATCTTTTGCCATTATCTTTTTCTTCCCGTCCTTCTCGCTCTAATAAGCCCAACTTTTCTTCCAGGTGGAGCATTCCTCGGAGGCGTAGCAGGCTTACCCATATGTCTCCCTCTACCAGAACCAAAAGGATGATCCACAGCATTCATAGCAACTCCCGATACAATAGGATATAACTTGTTTCTTGCTTTCTTCATATGGTGGTGTTTTCCAGCTTTAACAATGGGTTTTTCCAATCTTCCAGACCCTGCAATTATTCCAACTACTGCTCTGCAGTTAGGATCAAATTTCTTCTGTTTCTTGCTTGGTAGCTGAACAACCACATACTCTTTTGCTCTGCTCACAATCCTTGCAGAAGACCCAGCAGTCCTGCAGAATCCTGTAATGTTGCTATTAGGGAATTTTTCAATGTTATAAATTGAAGTTCCTTCTGGAATGTTTGAAAGCATCATGACATTTCCTATTTTTAGTTCCCCTTCTGCACCAAATGAAATAAAATCTCCAACTCTTACATTTTCTGGGGCAGGAATACAGAACAACTCATTATTAGATAACTTAATTATTGCAACAGGAGCAGATCTCGCTTGGTCATGCACAATCTCAACAATTTCCCCATTGATTGTCTCACTTGGAAGATTTGGATAAACCATCTTAAATCTATACCTATGACTAGGAGCCTTATACCTTGGAGTTCCTCTCCCTCTCCTTTGCTGTATTAAATTTTTACCCATCTTACATGATTCCTAGCTGAGTTGCAACATCTATAGCTGCCTTATCTTTAGGCAGTGTGATATAAGCCTTTTTCTTTCCACTTGGGGTAATCACAGTCCTTACCTTTTCAGTATCAATGTCAAAACCAATTTTAAGAGCATCTTTAATCTCTTTTTTTGTAGACTTTAAGTTTACAATGAATGTAAGTTTATTATCACTTTCCATCAGTCTAACAGCCTTTTCTGAGGATACAGGTTGTTTTATAATCTGGAAGGGATTCATTTTTGTTTCTCCATAAACAACTGTTCTTTCTCTAACCTTTCAATTGCCATGCTGCTGAATAATGTCAATCTCCCTGCAACAGCGCCAGGGGCCAGCAGCTCAGCATTTAACTTATCAACCATAACGATATCTATTCCCTCAATATTTTTTGCAGATTTTAGTAAAGGACAATTCTTAGACACAACAACTAATAATCCTTTTTTGCTTATCTTCCTTCTTCCTCTAATTTTTCCCTTGCCAGCTCCCTTCTTTTTCTTCTCAACCCTCTCCACTTCTTCTTTTAACCCAAGATTATCAAAAGCCTCCTTAACCTCTTTTGTTTTTTGTAATAATTCTATATCATTACTTATAACTAGAGGAAAAATCTTTGGAACCAAATGGTTTCTCAAAGTAACAATATCCTTGTCTAATGTAGCTGCAAGAGCGGACCTAATTGCTTTTCTCCTTTCTTTATCATTTATTTTTAAAGACCATATTTTACTTGATTTTGGAGGGTGAGCTTTTCTTCCACCAACAGTTCCAGGAGCAAATGCACCTTCCCATCCAAACTGTCTTCCTCTCCTCCACATAACTTTTCTTGGGGTTCTGTTCATTCCATGCCCATATGAAGTCTTGTAATCTCTTCTCCTTTTAGATAACCTTACTGAAGTTTTCTTTCCTGCAAGTATATCTGCCCCATAACTTTGCCTTTTATTTGATCTCATAGAAAGAACAGCTCTTTTAATTAAGTCAGGATGGTACTCCTCGCTAAACTGCCTTGGAGCATTTAAACTCCCTATCTTTTCCGCCTTCAGATTGTATATGTTCATATTTTAATTTGTTTAACCTCGTAATTGTAAGATTTAGATTTTCTCATCTGATGAGTCAAGATCACAATCCTTTTTTTTGGTCCAAAAATAGACCCTTTAATAAGCATGTACTGGCCCCTTATTGTTCCATATCTATGAAACCCCTCTTTTGGCAGTATTTCCTTTGGATCATTCCTTATCTGTAATATTTGCTTGTTTAACTCAGTCCTTAAATGATATCCCATTTTTCCTGCTTGAGGCACACTATACAAAACCTTTCCAGGAGTTACAGGGCCAAGATTTCCAGTAGATCTTTTCTTCTTCTCTGATTTATGCTGTTTCAAATTAAGACCAAACCTCTTAATTGTTCCTTGAAATCCCTTTCCTTTTGTAACGCCATGAATATCAACCATTTGGTTTTCCCCAAAAATGTCATTAATTTTTATTTCCTTTTCAAACAAAGATTTCGCATATGCCAGTTTTTCTTCAACTTTTCCACCAATACCAATCTCAACAATCTCTGGCTTTTTCTTCTTCAATCCCGTATTTTTTGGGAGGGTATAACAAATTATTCTTAGATCATCATATGACTCTGGAATTTTTTCTTCTAATTTCCTTTTTGGCAGTTTAATCTTTCTTGCTAATTCTTTATCAAGGCTTTTATTAACAATTTCAGAAATAGCTTTTAACCCATAAGGCGTTTTTTTGTAAAATCTTAAAGAAAAAGGTTTTATAGAAGGGCACTCGAGAATTGTAACCGGAATCACAAACAAATCATTTTTTAATCGAGAATTAGGATTTTGAATCTTAACCTGAGCATGTGTCATTCCCACTTTGTAGACAGGAAAGCCTAATAATAAAGTCTTATCTAGCTTAGGCCAGGACCTTATCCTTGGGGTCTGTTTTTTAGACCTTTTCCTTGGCCAGTACTGTAAACTTCCGCTTCTTGGTTTATGCGTGCTTGGCATATTTTATTCTCGCTATTTCTATCTATATTTAAAGTTTATTGCTCGTTCAAATCTAAAGACATCAGATCATCGCCTTTAGAACAAGACACTTATCAAATAACCGTTCTGGGGCTATTTCAATTTAATAAATATCCGCATAAAACCCTTTATAAAGTTTTTTGTTAATCTTCCCAAAAACCTTAAAAAGGTAATTTTTCTCTATATTTTCAATAAATAAGGTCAAAATGGCAAGATTTATCATATCTTTATCTGCAATGGAAAAACTCCTCAAAAAATGCGGTGCTCCTAGAGTGTCAGAGAATGCTAAGCAAGCTTTATCCGAAGCATTAGAAGAACTAGGCAAAAAAATAGGAGAGAGATCCATTAATTTTGCTAATCATTCTGGCAGAAAAACAATAAAAGCTAAAGATATTAAATTAGCTTTGAAAGAATCAAACATCTAAAATTTCTAGTCCTTTTATCCTCTCAAAATGTTTCTTATTTAATGTAGCAAGAGAGCACTTATTCCCAATACATGTAGCAGCGATGAATATATCTCTGATCTCAATTAAAAATCCTGATTTCTTTAAACTTTTACTAATCCCGGAAGCTATCTTAGCAGTATTTCCATCAAAAGGTAAAACATTAAATTTGTCTAATAAACTATTTACTTTATCTAGATTTGTCTCCCTTAAATAAAGCTCAAAAACAGTTATAGAAGAAATAAGAGCTTCTCCACCAGGCGCACTGTTAATAATATTTCTACCGACTTGGCTGTTTTTAACTATTTCTATGCATATATCTGTATCTAGGCATATCTTTTGTTCCATCTATCCCATCCTTTTTTAGCTTCTTTCATAACTTTGTCGTATTCTTTATCATCCTTAAACAAGCCAAGACATTCTTTTAAGTTTCCTACAGTCTTTTTTTTATTTTTTTCTAAAGATTCTAGAATAACCTCACTATAGCTTTTGTTCTCTCTTTCTTTTATAGCCTTTAAGCTGGTGTACACATCATTTGAAACCATAATTGTTTTTGCCATAGTATACATATGAGTATACATATATATAAATTTTTCTAAAAATATCAAGGATTACTTCATCTTTCTAGTAACATCTATTTTCTCATTACATTTAGAGCATATCAATCTGATAGAATCAATACTCTGTTTCTTTCCAGTTTCTTCATTTAGCCTTTGGACTTTTTTCCATTGGAATGGTGCAGACCCCTCGCCTTCATTAGAGCATTTAGAACAAGTATATTTTACATTTATGGTTAATGTATTTTCATACTCTTCTTTAGGAACATTATATTTACACTCTGGACATTCATATTCTTCTGCCCTTATCATGGGTTTTCCTGTTTTTCGATCTCTTGGTTTTCCCATCAATCTTTTTCCACATTTAGGGCATTGTTCTCTAAGAACCCAAGCTCTCACCTTTCCTTTCCCGACAGCCCTATTGGTAAAATAAACACATTCATCCATGGATTCGGGCTCTCTTAATGTCATACTTCTAACCTTAGATACATTATTTATAAATTTTATGAAAAGCTATATAAGCAGGAAATATGAACATTTAAGTATAGCCCCGTCGTCTAGTGGTCACTTAAAGCCATAGAAGGATGCGAGACTCTGGAATACTGGAGAAATCTCGCGACCGAGGTTCAAATCCTCGCGGGGCTATTGATGAGCCCCGTTAGTCTAGCCCGGTCAAGGACACGACCCTCTCAAGTTCAGTAGAAAGGTCGAAACCCGAGTTCGAATCTCGGACGGGGCATTATACAATGAAAATAATAATTTTAGGAGACCCGCACGGAAAGATTTCCATCCTGGGGAAAACAGATCTAATATTATGTACTGGAGATTTAGGAGATGCAACTCTATTAAGAAACTATTTTTTTAAATATACTTTAGAAGGGGAAGACTGGACAGGCATAATGCCTAAAAAGGAAATAAGGAAAGCATATAGCCAGACAATTAATTCTGCAATAAGGGTAATTCAAAAGCTTGGAAAAACAAAAACTCCGGTCTTTTTAGTTTTGGGAAATGCTGATTTTTCAGAGGAAGAAACAACAGGAGTAAACAGAAATTTTAATTTCAAATTTAAATCAATGTTAAAAGAGATTAAAAAATATAAAAACATAGTGCTGATAAATAAAAAAATAATAAACTTCAAAGGATTAAGTGTAGCCGGGCTTGATTTTTTTAGAGAAGAAGCTGAGGCTAAGAAATTTTTGAGCAGAACAAAACATCTTGATATTTTGTTAACGCACAATCCCCCTTATAAAATGTTAGACAAAGCAAAAAATAAATATCTAAAAGCACCAACACATGTTGGAAGCAAAGCTCTTTCATCATATATTAAGTCAAAAAAACCGAGATATCTAATTTGCGGGCATATTCATGAATCAAAAGGAACTTCTAAACTTAAAAAAACAATAGTGATTAATGCAGGAACAAGAACAAAGAAAGTTATTTCCCTCTAAAATAACTTTTTATTTTATTTACTCTATTTCCTATCGCAGTATCCAACAAGTTGTAAGAACTATCAAATATTGAAAGAAAGGTATCCAGAACTTTTGTCGGATGCACAACAATTCCATGCAATGCTTCCTTATTAAGAACCATCTGTGCATTAATCGCATATGCCTTATCTTTCCCTCGTTTGAAGTGTAATAGTGAAAACATAGTTTCTCCTCTATTTATTTTAGACTTTAGCCTCACAGAGAATACCACACCAGGATGGTTCGCTTTTATCTCTTTCAAAAAATCTTTTTCTGGATCATACAGCGTAGCAATTACCTCCCCCTCTTTGGCTGCATTTCCCAAAGACACAAGAACATCTAGCAATCCAGAGAATGGAGCAGTATATCCATCTCTATAGTTTAATATAAACTGTCTGATTGGTACATCAATCATACCATTAATCATTTTTTTGTATACTAAAATGTTCATTATTCCCTTAACACCATCATTAACAAATTCATCCCATATCCTTACCCCACCTCCAATTTCAATAGTTAGTATAGGCACTTTCAGTTTTCTGTAAGCCTCAATAGCAAGCATTCCGCTTTTTCCCTTTCTCTCCAATATTAAATCTGTTCCAAAAACTCTGCTAAGTTTAGTAACCTCCGGAGCTTCATTATTGCATAATATTCTTGGATGAGGTAAAAGAATATTCTCAGCATTAGAGTCATGGCAGTCTATACCAAAATCACACTTTTTAACAACCTCTTCAAGGAACACCTTAGCTATCTTCTCAGAAGGCGTTTTCGGCTGTTTCACTCCAAACTGCCTGTTAAGGTCCTGGTTGTCCAAAGGAACATTCCTTAAACATTCTTTGAATCCCAAAGGATTAATTACAGGAATGATTATCAATCTGCCACTCAGAGAGCTGGGATTTATCATGTCCTTTATAGTCTTAACAACTTTTATCCCATTAAGTTCATCCCCATGCATTCCTGCAGAAATAAAAGCAGTTGGTCCATCTTCTTTTCCAGAAATTATAAACACTGGAATCTCCAAATTGATCTTATCCAACTCCACAACTAAACTGCCTTTAGTAGCCTTCCCTATTTCTTCTTTGCAGTTTCCAACTCTCAAAAGTTCCATAATCAATTACACTTTAAAATCCATATAATAATCTTTTGCTTAACCGTATATTGTAACGTTAAAGGGAGTTTTTAGGATATAAGAATTCCATTATCCACAACAATCGTCTGTCCAGTGATACTATCATTCTCTATAAGAAAAATAACCGCATCAGCTATTTCTTCCGGTTTAACTAATCTTTTCTGTGATGTATTTCTTAATAATTCTATTAATACACCCTCTGAGAAATTATCATTAACTATTTTGGTATTTGTATATCCTGGAGCAACAGAATTTACTTCAATTCTGCCTTTAAATTTATTAGCAAATAATTTAGTATAGTTTTCAACTTCTGCCTTAACCCCACTTGCTAATATTGAATCTGGATTGGGTTTAATTCCATAGATAGAAGATATGTTAATTATCTTACCTTTTTCTATTAGTTTTTCCGCTTCAATCGTGCAAAGATAAACACCCCAACCATTAACTTTATGGAATGATTCATAAGTTTCATAATCTTTGTTATTAGAATAAAAACCAGCATTATTAACTAAAATATCTAATTTTCCATATTCTTTTTTGATGATATCAAATATTCTTTTAACATCCACTTCAGAAGAGATATTCGCATTAATGTAATAAGCTTTAAATCCTCTTAATGCTAACTCTCTCTGTAATTTTTCTCCTTCTTCTTTGGACTTAAAAGAATTAATATAAACTATAGCTCCATTTTTACATAATAACTCAACAATTGCCTTGCCTATCCCTCTTGTTGATCCTGTTACCAGAGCAACTTTATTTTTTAATTCCATATTAGTTATAAACCTGCATCGCAGGTGCTCCTTCATTTACTTCCTTGGAGATTTCTCTTCTTAAAAGAGTCATCTCTCTTGCAGAGATATTATCTCCATCAATTGTGCCAAGATAAAAATTCCATAACTCTGGTTGAGAATCAATATTTCCAATAAGTCTATTTTGATCTCTCTTAATATCTGGTGTTCCTGGTAATGGTGTATATGTGAAAAAATTATAATATACTTTGGTATCAGGAGAAATTCCCTTAACTACTCTTTTTAATTCATAACATCTTTCTTTTGTTTTATTTAACCCATCCATACTTTCATCAGCCATTCCAACAATAACCCCTAAATTTAACATAGGAACTTTTGTATCAGCAATAGCCTCTAAGATTCTTTTTTCAACATCAAAAGTTCTTAATTTCCTTAAACTAGAAATTCCTTCATCAGATAAAGCTTCTAAAGGAACATAACATCTATAAGTCCCGCTGAATGTTCCATCTGGATTTCTTCTATGCTGGAACAAAGCATTAATTAATTCTGTATCTGGTTCTCCATGTTCATTAGCTAACTTCCCAATTTCTAGACCGTTTGCCCATTCAAATGCTAACCCGGTATTTCCAATTAGTTCAGCATATTTTAATACTTCTTCCCTCCCTTCAATATCTCTTTGATAACCTTTTCCAGCTTGCATTCTTGATAAAGGGTTATCTTCATAAGAAAGCATAGTCCTAACTCCTGATTTTTTGATATGTTCAAAGTATTCTGCAATTCTTTCGAGGCTCATAGCCCTAAAACCAGGTTTCAAGAAAGGGGTAGTACAAAAATGACAAGCCTGCTTACATCCTCTTGATGTTTCAAAAGCAAATATGGGAGAACTTGCCCCATCAACGAGAGGACCTTCTCCTGTATCTGTGTATTCCTGTAAATCAATTCCATCTAAAGAGGGTAAAGGTAAACTATTCATGTCTACTTGATTACCTTTAAGACTTTGTTGAGTTCTAACAACCTGACCATTTTTCTTAAATGCTATTCTTTCAACACCTTCTAATTCCTCTCCTCTAACAAGAGCATCAATTGTAGATGGTCCATTTAGTTCTCCTTCTCCACGTATAACGACATCTGCTCCCGCATCAAGGTAATATTCCTGTCTTGCAGAAGCATCAGCACCACCTACTAAAATTTTTAAATTTGGATTTATTCGTTTTGCATATTCAATGAAATCTCTGACAACTCTGGATGAATAAGTAAAATTAGAAGTTAATCCAATAACATCTGCTTCTCTTAATGAATAATCCATGCTATCAAATGGAGCACCAAGCACAAGGTTTTCAATATCTAATCCTTGTAAATCTATAGAACCTTTAGATCTTTCGTGGCGTTCTCCCAATTTCATATTAATTATCTCAGCATCAACATTATAGCCTCTTTCTTCTAAACCATTAACTAAAGAAGGAAGAAGAACTGGCTGGGTTGTAATTGGAACTCTTAATCTATCTGTTCCTAACATTTCTCCATCCATTCTCAGATGAGCTGTTGGAGTTTCTATTAATTTTAAGTGAATAGTTTTTGCCATTTTATTTAGATAAATATTTTTTTAGAATATCCATTCCTTCCCTTAGTTTTTGCTCTCTTTCTGCAAAAGTAATTCTTAAAGTAGAATCTTCTGGATTATATCCATAACCTGAAGCAGGCATAAGCAACAATCCCCCTTGCATTAAATCCTGAGATAACTCTAAGTCAGTTTTATGGCTATCAATTCTTGTAGTTACATTAACACAAGATTCTGAAACATGGATTGCTTCAATTCTTGGCATTGTTTCCAATTGGCTGATAACAAAATCTCTTTTTGCTCTTAATTGCTCAGAATATTCTGCAAAAGGTTGTTTTCCATTAGAAAGACAATTTAATTCATTCTCTAAGAGATGGATTAAAAGATTATTTGCTGCTCTTGGAGCATTGCCCATAACACCACTCATACGACCAACTGCACCTTCAACTCTGTTTACATGAACATTTCCATTAGTATGTCCATATAGGATTTCTGGTTCAGCAATCATCCAACCAACTCTGCAATCTGACAAAGCATATCTCTTTGAAGGACTATCCAACCTTATCACATTCGGAGCTTGTATCCATAGACCATAATTCAACCCATTTCCATCTGAGGGAAAACAGTTCTGAATTTCATCAAGTAAAACATAAATTCCTCTTTCTCCTGCTTTTTCTATAACCTCTTTTAAAATATTAGGATTAAAATAAGTACCATCAGGATTATTTGAATTTGTAACAACAACAGCCCTTGGATTACTATCAAAAACTTCAGCAAGTTCATCTATTGATTCTGGTCTATGAGCATCATCTAATTTAGTAAAATCATAAGCTTATAGTGTTGGTCCAATAACAGCAACCCTGCCTTCAGATTTGCCTCTTCTAAAATTAAGAACTTCTTGAAGTGCAAATTCTAATCCCCCCCATGCTCCCGGCATAATAACAACATTATCAACAGAATAATCAGTTCCATGTTTTTGATTTTCTGTTTCTGCAATCTTTTCTCTAACTTTAATATCTCCTTCTTCTGGACCGTATGAAAATGATCTGCTGCTTCTTTTTGAGCCAAGCATATCCAATTCTCCATCTCTGTACATTTCTAAAGGATAAACAAGGGTCCCCCTATCAAGAGATGCTCTGATGCGCTCGGGGTTCTTACTAACAAAATTTCTAAAGCAAGTATGATATTCATCAAAAGTTCTTGCCATTCTTATTACATCTTCATTATTTCTCTTATGATATGATCTCTCTATCATTTTTACTACTCCATAGATACATAGTGTATATTAACATTTATATAAAACTTACTTTAAGATTTTACATAAAAAGGATAAATTTATAAATGATAATATCCTTTTTATGTATATGATAGAAAATTTGGATTTAAAGGACAAAAAGATTCTTTATGAACTAGATTTAAACTGCCGGCAATCCGATTCAAAAATAGCTAAGAAAGTAGGACTAAGCAGAGATTCGGTTAGGTATAGGATTAATAAGTTAGTCGAGAAGGGTTATATTAATTATTTTATGGCTGTTATTAACTCTATGAAATTAGGATATGATTGGTATAGAACTTTTTTTAAATTTCAAAATTTAACATTAAAAAAAGAAAAGGAGATAATTGAATATTTAAAAGAAAGAGCAAGTTGGATTTCAAAGGTTGAAGGTGTATGGGATCTAAACACCGGGATTTTTGCCAAAAATGTTTATGAGTATAGGGATATAATCAATGACTTTCTGCTTAAGTATAGCTTTTTCATTGAAAGATATAACGTTGCCATCGTAACAAGGGAATGGACTTATCATAAAAGTTATTTTATAAATAAAAAAAAGAAAACATCTAAATCAATTTTAATGGGATTTGATTCTAAAAACGATTACAAAACAGAAATAATTGATGAAATAGACTATAATATTCTTAAAACAATATTAAAAAATGCAAGAATGAAAACAATTGATATAGCCGAAAAGATAGACTCTACAGAAATGGTTGTACGCTATAGATTAAAAAAACTTATTCGAAAAGGCATCATTATAGGGTTTAAACCTTTTATTAATGTTCATAAATTAGGGTATACTTATTTCAAACTTCATTTAACCTTACAGAACCTTACTCAAGAAAAGAAAAAAAACATTATTAATTATATTCACTTACATCCTAACACGGCCCATATGACTGAATTAGTAGGCGGTGCGGATTTAGAAACAGAATTTCAGGTCAAATCTAATGAAGAATTTTATAGATATGTGCAGGATTTAAGGCTAAAGTTTGGAGATATTATAAGAGATTATGAATTCATGCAATATACTCAAGAATATAAATTTACATATCTACCAGAGATGAATTTTTAAGATTTAAACCTTACTTATCTTAATCAAATCTAACCACTTATTAGCTCCTAACTCTAATTGAGGTATAGCAACTTCCGCAGGTGTCTTTTTACTTAAAGACATATGCTTTCTATTAAAATTATAATTTATCTCTAATCCTTTCATTATTGCGTCAGCAGCTATCCT